>ERZ795056.5814-NODE-5814-length-12224-cov-5.433725_pt1 | contig 12224 bp, 14 predicted proteins | sample MGYA00375140_ERZ795056 | MGnify/ENA primary metagenome ERZ795056 (study PRJEB30185, sample SAMN05720227) | activated sludge metagenome | isolation source: Anaerobic digester | place: USA | collected 2015-03-09 ...
TTTGTGCCATAGTAGTTGACTTTTTTTGTCAACCTATTTTAGGCATGCACATTTTTTTATATTAACTATTCTACTATTAACACAGTGCTTATAAAAAATAAGTTCTACGTAATACTAAAAATTATCAACTATCCATTATCAACTATCAATTATGCTACGTTTATTTAGTAAGAAAAATACGGCTAATGTAATGCTACTCTTTATAATAGGGTTGGTTATTAAATTGCCATTTTTTTTTAATCCCCCCGCTATATATTTAAATGAACATGAAGGTTTGTTAGGCCTATGGATGAAAAAATATATTATCATTGATACGCTAACCACACAATATATTTTTTTATGTTCTGCATATTTTTTAACCATTATACAAGCTATACAATTAAATTATATTGTAAATAATCGGCATTTATATTTACAGTATAATTACTTGCCAGCATTGGCATACATACTCATACTCAATGTATTGCCTAATGCACAAACCCTATCCGTACCCTTACTTATAAACACTGGGCTAATAACCATATTCGCATTTGCACTTCGTCTATATAATCATACCAATCCTAGAGCATTAATATATAATATAGGATTGCTATTAAGTGTAATAGTATTACTATATAAGCCAACTTATCTTTTTATAATACTTGCTTTTGCAATATTGTTTATTATGCGTCCATTTCGATTAACAGAATGGATTATTGCATGTTTAGGATTGCTAACGCCTTATTATTTTTGGTATGCTTATTTATTTTTAACGGAACAATGGAGCATGGCCAATGATTTGCCAAACATTGCATTGTATAACCCTTTATCCTCTATACATATATATACGAGTATTGCCTGTATTGCGCTGCTTTGTTTAGCCATAATTGGGTTTGTATACTGGCAAAAAAATAGTGCTCGTATGGTTATTCAAATACGAAAAAGCTGGGCGGTATTATTATTAGCATTACTATTATCTCTACTTATTCCTTTTGTACATTATGCAACACAGTTATCTACTTTTATACTCTGTACGCCTCTATTAGCAATAGTTATAGCTAATGGGTGGCTGTATCCTCGTAAAAAAATATTAGCTTCTATTGTTTGTTGGTTGCTATTGTTTTATGGAGTATTTATGTATTATGTAAATGATATATTATAAATAGCATCTACCTTTGATTTTAAATAAAGATGATATGAGAATAATTTTAACATGTATTAGTGCTTTGGTATTGTGTACAAGCTTTGCACAAATACAAAACCCAGTACAGTGGTCGTACCATGCAAAAAAAATATCAGATAAAACGTATGAACTGCATGCTACGGCATCTATAGAACCAAGCTGGCATATCTACTCACAAACAACAGGAAAAGGAGGGCCAGTACCTACAAGATTTATCTTCACTCAAAATCCATTAGCTGTTTTAACTGGTACGCCAAAAGAATTAGGTAAGCCAGAAAAAGTTTTTGATAAAAATTTTAATACCATGGTAAAATATTATAGTCATAAAGTAGACTTTGTTCAAACCATAAAACTAAAAGCTGCTGTAAAAACCAATGCAACCGGTGTTGTAGAGTTCATGGTATGTAATGATAAAAACTGTTTGCCTCCTAAAAAAGTTTCCTTTAACGTTTCGTTGCCATAAAAACGCATGATAAAAAAATTAGTACAAAGCTTGATGGGATTATGCTTGTTATGCATAACAACTATAGCGTATACACAATCTACAAAGCCTATACGATTTAGCTTTTATAGTGCTGCAGTAAATGATAACAAAATAATATGTACAATTAAAGCAACATTAGATAAGGGTAGCAAACTTATAGCTATACAAAACAATAACACGCTTTCTTCTACATTAAGTTTCGATTCTTCTCTACAAAAAAATACAATAGATACCCTACAAATTATAGGGAATGTAAAATCCTTTATAGATAAGGCTTTGGGCACATCACCTATTTTATACTATACGGATAGTGTAGTGTGGACACAATCGTTCCACATAAATAATACCACCAATTTTTCTATAAAAGGTACTATCAATTATGTAATACAAATTAATAATGCATATATAACCGGAGAAGAAAAATTTTCTATCCCTATCAACCCATCAACCATTCAACCCATCAACCATTCAACCCATCAATCTAAATCCCTATTATCTATTTTCCTACTATCACTACTAGCTGGATTGGCTGCAGTGCTTACTCCATGCGTATTTCCACTTATACCTGTTACGGTTAGCTTTTTTTTAAAGCGAAGTAAATCTCGTACACAAGGTGTGCGTAATGCAATTTGGTATTCTATTTCTATTATATTGATTTACACCGTTCCTACTTTATTACTTACTTTATTATTTGGTGATAAAGTGTTGTACACCATATCAACCCATCCAGTTTCTAATCTTTTTTTCTTTATAATATTTATTCTTTTTGCTATTTCTTTTTTTGGCGCATTTGATATTGCCTTACCCAACAAATGGGCAAATGCATCGGATAGAGCAGCTAGTAAAGGTGGTTTGTTGGGCATATTTTTTATGGCACTTACGTTGGTTATTGTTTCTTTTTCTTGTACAGGTCCATTAGTAGGTAGTTTGCTGGGACAAACGGCTGCACAAGGCATTGCGCTAGCTCCTATACTAGGCATGTTTGGTTTTGCGTTAGGCTTGGCTATTCCTTTTTCATTATTTGCTTTTTCTCCATCTCTATTAAAAAGTTTACCTAAATCGGGTGGTTGGTTAAATAGTGTTAAGGTTGTATTCGGATTTATTGAGTTAGCGCTAGCTTTTAAATTCTTGTCAAACGTAGATTTGGCCTATCATTGGCGTTTGCTTGATCGGGAAATATTTTTAATTGGATGGATTATTATTTTTACTTTATTAGGATTGTACTTATTAGGAAAATTAAAATTTGCACACGACAGTGCACTATCTCATATATCTGTTCCTCGATTATTTTTATCTATGTTTTCTTTAGGTTTTGCATTATATATGCTTCCTGGTTTGTGGGGTGCACCGCTTAAAGCTATTAGTGGATGGATTCCTCCAACACATACACAAGATTTTAATTTAGATGAATGGAAATATCATATTAAAAATATTGCTCATACATCTAGTAATGATACAACTTCAATAAAAGCTTTACCACCTAGTAAGTATACAGATGTTTTACATGCTCCATTTGGCTTGCAGGTTTATTTTGATATAGATGAAGCGAGGGCTGCAGCAAAAATTTTAAACAAGCCTATAATGCTTGATTTTACAGGGCATTCATGTGCTAATTGTAGAAAAATGGAAAATGAAGTGTGGAGTAATGCAGAAGTATTGAATCGATTAAAAAATGATTTTGTTATTGCTTCTTTGTATGTAGATGATCGAACAGAACTTTCTCTAAAAGAACAATACACTAATAAAAATGGAGAAAAGATAACTACTGTAGGTGAAAAAAATTTGGATTATGAAATTGCCACATTTGGTTTTAATGCACAACCGCTATACATGTTTTTAGATACCAATGGTAATATATTAAGTGAGGTGAAATATGGATATGATGCTGATGTACAAAAGTTTATCGCTCACTTAGATATCATAAAACAATCTTTTATATATAAAAAATGATTTAAGCTTTTGCCTTAAATCATTCAATAATTATAAATTCGAAAAGTATTTTTATACAATCTCCACCAACTCCACATCAAAAATGAGCGCTTCTCCAGATAGTGGATGATTGGCATCTAAAACAATGCTATCTTCTTTTACTTCTTTAATTACTACAGGAATAGGATGACCGTCGTTACTTGTCATACTTAATTCCATGCCTACTTCAGGAGTTATATCTTGAGGAAATTTTTCTTTTTCTACGGTTATGATTAATTGCGGATTTTTAGGTCCGTATGCTTCTTCTACAGGAATATGTATGGTCTTTTTTTCTCCAATAACCATATTGATCACACCATTATCAAAACCAACAATTACTTTACCAGCACCTACTTGAAATTCTAGTGGCTTTTTACCTTCGGAAGAATCAAATAAAGAACCATCAGTTAACCGACCAGAATAGTGCACTTTAACGATATTACCTGCTTTTACTTGTTGCATAATTATGTTTATATTTTATGCCGTGCAAGGTAGAATTTATGTTTGAATTTATCTATACAAAACATCAATTGCTAGAAATAAATCAACAATTTCATTTATACAAGTTACAAACACCTAATAATATATTCAGCAAATAGAGCAGCACAAGAGAAATATATTTAATAATTTAATCTTCATATACCTTAGATATAATAATTTTGTGCATATGTATGTTGTAAATATAAACGTAAAACCTTTTGAAGCAGAGGATGTTGAAGTGCTTGTAGACATAGGGTATTCTTACAGTCTTGTAGTATGGAATGATGATGTGAATACATTTGATTGGGTTATTGAGACTTTGATGAAAGTTTGCAAACACACACAAGAGCAGGCCGAACAATCTGCTTTATTCATTCATTTTCAAGGGAAATATGCGGTTAAACATGGAGCGTATGAAACGCTTGAGCCTATGTGTACTGCTATTACAGACCGAGGTATACATGCAACCATAGAAGTTATAGCTTGATCATTTACCTTCAAACTACGTACTCTTTTTAATGTCTTTAGCTATTTTAGATCATACGCTTCATTTTCCACCTGTTGAAACTGCCGACGAGGATGGGTTATATGAATTTGCTAATACCTTGTATCATTTTCTAATTTTATTCTTCTCTTCCACTCTACCCAGCCTAAAATAGCTAATACTAAAAACACAATAAACTGAAAACTGGTAAATACATATCCTTTAATGAAGTATAAGGGAATGGAGGCCACATTAGTTGCCATCCACCATAACCAATGTTCTATTTTCTTTTTAGCCATTAACCACATAGCCGTATAAGCAGCAGCCGAAGCAAACGCATCTGCTAAAGGCACGGTACTGTTGGTAAAATAATGTAGAACAAAATATAATCCTATCCAACATAGTATAAAAAACCCTAATGCTATATACCATTCTTTTGTATTACTATATTGAATGCTAATTATTTTTTTGCCTTCTCGTTTTTGTGTCCACCATATCCAGCCTAACACACTCATAATGGTGTAATATATATTAACACCTGCTTCTGCGTATAAACCGCCTTGAAAACTTATATAAATAAATAACGCCGTGTTAATAATTCCTGTAGGATATACCCAAATATTTTCTATACGAGAAAGCAATACGCTAATGATACCAAAGGCTACAGCAATATATTCTAATAGTGTAGTCTGCGCTAAACCTTGTATAAATTGTTGAATATAAGAATGCATAAGCTGTAGTAATTAAGCCTGATGATTATACGCAATAATGGGATGTCGTTTGAAAGGAAGGTTAGCGTCAAAAATATATCGATAGGTTACCATACGGCGTGTTTGATGAGCACCGAGGCTTTTATAAACGTTTATCATTTTAGGATTCCAATCGGCTGCCCAACCCATTTCATATATATTATATGAACTTTTACTTTGCACAACTTTAGCGCCTTCATATATAAGAAAAGAATCAATGCCCATAGCTTGAAATTTAGGTATAATACCAAAAACAAGTCCAGTTACTTTTTCACAAACACCTTTATACTTCATCCATAGCAAACGTATTTTTTCCCATACACCCAATTTGCCATTAAAATATTTAAAATATTGATTAAGGTCTGGGATGCTTATCCAGCAAGCAATAGGAGTGTCTTTATAATAAGCAAACCAAATTAATTTTTCATCCATAATGGCTTTCATAGCATTAAAAATTTTTATAGCTTGTTCGGTTGTCATTTCTTTTCCACCTTCATGTTGCGACCATGCAGCATTGTATATAGTGCAAAAATCTGTTGCAAATTTTTCTACTTTATTTTTTTGAATAGGGATAGCTTTATAATCGGGCTTTGATGCAAAACGAGCATGCCGCTGTGCAAATTTTTCGGGTAGTGCCTCCCTTATATGCATGGCAAAATAATATTGATTATAAAAATTCTGAAACCCATAATTTTCAAATAAAGCGGAATAATAAGAAGGGTTAAAACTCATGCCATACATGGGTTCTATATCAAAACCTTCAACCATTAATCCCCAAAACTTATCTCTTTCTAAAAAATTAATAGGCCCGTCCATAGCTTGTGCTCCTTTATTTTGCAGCCATGTTTTAGCCGTGTCAAACAATAGATTCGCAACTGTTTGGTCATTAATACATTCAAATAAACCCACTCCTCCAACAGCATATTCATCACCTTTATTAAAATATTTTTTACTAACAAAAGCAGCAATACGCCCTATGGTTTGATGTTGATCATCTTCTACAATCCAACGTACACAAGTGCCTTGACGAAAGGCTTTATTTTTTGATGTATCAAATGTATGCTCAATATCTTTATTTAAAGGTCTTATCCAATTTGGATTGGATATGTTGCACATAACGGCAACTTGTAAGAATTTGTATTTATCGGCTTGAGTAATTACTTCTTTAATATGCATATACTATTTTTCTTTACCATTTTATCAATAACATGCAAAAAAGCCAAGCTATTAAAAAAATACGACAATTAAAGGGCACCTCTAAAAATTATCATTATGAAAAATAGAACGCAGATCTGTTATGATTTTTCATGATTTTCGCAGATAAAAAACATAATTTTTAGAGATGCCCTAAAGTGTGTAGATAATTTATGCGCATCCATTATTTTTTTCGCTAAAACAAAAAATAGTTTGATGGTCAACTATTGATAACACCTGAAAATAAGAATTAACCTAATTTCGTAGAAAATATAATTTTTATTGCCATGAATGAAACATTAACCCCCGCCAATATTGTATTGGGCGATAGAACGTACAGAGTAAAAATAGAAGCAAAGCACGAGGAGCATGTGCGTAAAACCATAAAAATTATTAACGATAAAATTGTAGAATTTAAAACTCAATTTTCGGGTAAGGATATGCAAGATTATATTGCTATGGTGTTAATATGGTATGCTACACAAGTCCATCCAAACAGCGAGCATGCTATACATAATTCTGCTACTACAATTATTTTAAATAAGATAGAAGGATTATTAGATAAGGCTTTGCAAGAAAATCCATCTATCCCTCAAAATGAATAGTAAAAAAAGTAAAGTAAGGATATATACTTCTTAACGGTGTGTTATAAATAGATTTTTTATCAGTGATCAAGCTGTTATTCAGCGCATGGCTCAATTTTATTTCAGGACTAACGATAACATGCTTTAAATAAAAGCTACAGCCCACACCCAACTCAAGCCCATAGGTTTGTTTATTTAAATTAATTTTATCTGCTGTATTAGCAGCGTCATTACCAGCAAGGTTTATATCGTATTTTACTCCTCCCAATACATATACTTTAAAATTACCAATACGGTCGGATATAAATTTGAGTTGCAATGGAAAAGACGCTACAGTGGTTGGTATGTCTACCATTTCTTCAACAGACTTATTGGATGTATTGCCTTTAATTGTATACGCTAAACGATAAGCGCTGCCTAAAATAAGTTGTGGATTAAAGCGCAATTCAAAGTGGTTACTCAGCCGAGCAGTAGCATGTAATCCAAAAGCAATAGCATGGCTGGGTAAAGGGTTTGCACTTTTTATAGTATCCTGTTGTAAAAATTGTGAACTTTTTACGGTTAGCAGTTGTGCTCTGTTATAAGAAAGAGAAATGCCAAAATATATAGGCTTCTCGTCATGCCCGAGTAGGTTTAATTCCTGCTGTGCATTAACTGCTTTGCAAAGGCAAATACTTAGTAAGCAACATATTATTTTGTTCCAACATAAATAGTGCATACACCAAAGCTAAGGGGTTTCTTATATACTTGATTAAATCCTACAGATTGTAGAATATCTACAAAAACACTCCCTTCTGGAAAAGCTTGAACCGAATTATTTAAATATTGATAGGCTTCTTTATTTTTTGCAATCATTCTGCCAATATTGGGAGTAATTATTTTCATATATAATTGAAATAATCCATTTAAAACCATTGTTTTGGGTTTTGAACATTCCAATATAACAGCCTTTCCTCCTGGTTTTAATACACGTAACATTTCGCTTAATCCTTTTTGTAGATGTTCAAAGTTTCGCACACCAAAAGCTACTGTAATGGCATCAAATGTTTCATTAGCAAAAGGTAACAACTCACTATCTGCAGCTTGTAGTAGAATAGTATTTGATAATGCTGCTGCTTCAATTTTTTTACGGCCTATGGCTAGCATACCTTCTGAAATATCTATACCTATTATTTTTTGTGGATGTAATAATTGATATGTAAGTAAAGCCACATCTGCTGTTCCTGTAGCTACATCCAGTACAAATTGAGGTTGTAGCATTTTTAATTGTTGAATGGCTTTTTTACGCCAACGCACATCTATACCCATAGATAATAATCTATTTAAAAAATCATAGCGCTTCGCTATCGCATCAAACATAGTAGCTACTTGGTTTTTTTTAGCCTCGGTTGATGATTTAAACGGCACAATATGATCGTGTGGTAGTGTATGGCTCATGTTGCAAAGATAAGTCATGTAAAAAAAGATATGCCTAATTTAAATATCATTGCTAGTATATAGTTTTAATTGTTAGACATTTGTGGTATGATACATATTGAAAAAGCAGAATACATTATTTCAAGCCCAAGTATAGACAAATGTCCTGCAGCCGATAAGCCAGAATATGCTTTTATTGGTCGTAGTAATGTAGGTAAATCTTCTCTTATTAATATGCTCACCAATAAACAGAAGTTGGCTAAAACCAGTAATACGCCTGGTAAAACACAAATGATTAATCATTTTGAAATAAAAAATATCGTTACACTTGCTGCTGTACAAAAAGTAGAATACAGATCTTGGTATATGGTTGATTTACCAGGTTATGGTTTTGCTAAAGTATCTCAACAACAACGCAAACAGTGGGAAAAAATGATTGCCAGCTATTTAAAAACTCGCAGTAATTTGGTAATGACGTTTGCATTAATTGATGCACGACATACTCCTCAAGCTATTGATATTGCTTTTATAAATAAATTAGGTGAATGGGAAGTGCCATTTGCACTTATTTTCACCAAAACAGATAAAGTAACGCAACGAGAAGCGTCTAGCAATATGCAAGCTTTTTTAAAAACAATGGGAACGCATTGGGATGGACTACCTGATTATTTTGTAACCTCTGCGGTTAAAAAAACAGGGCGAGATAAAATTTTATCTTATATAGAAAAATTAAATGAGGGATTTACCTTAAATCCATAAATAAGAAAGCAATGCTCAATGTAGTATAGAAAAACTATGTACCTATGTTTCTATGTGGTTATTTTTCTTACCACATAGGCACAATAGAAACATAGAAAAAGTCATAATAGATTTTATTTATGGAATCATACTCAATTGAGCATAGCTTTAAAATTTAAATAGAAATTTTTTCTACTTTAAATTTTGTTATGCCATTAGGCGCTTGCACTTCAGCAATATCACCCACTTTTTTACCCAATAAACTTTTGCCAATAGGAGAGGTTACAGATATTTTACCTGCTTTTAAATCAGCCTCTTTTTCGGAAACAATTTGGTAAGCGATGGTTTTTTTAGTAGCCGTATTAGTTATCGTTACTCTAGTTAGAATGGATACTTTGCTGGTATCAATATCCGACACATCTAGGATGCGAGAATTGGCTATAATGCCTTCCAGTTCTGCCATGCGAGCTTCGTGCATACCTTGAGCTTCTTTAGCAGCATCGTATTCTGCATTTTCCTTTAAATCTCCTTTTTCTCGAGCTTCAGCAATAGCTTTGGCAATTTCTGCACGGCCGCTAGTTCTTAACTTCGTAAGCTCATCTTTCATTTGATCGAGCGTTTCTTTGGTAACATAATTAACATTACTCATAATAAATTGGTTTAATTTTTACACTACAATACACGCTTCCCATTTCAAAAAAATCCTCTACTCGGATTGATAATGTATTGCATGTCACCCTGAGCCCTTCCTTTGTCGGGATGAGCGGAGTCTAATCCTCCGTTGAAGGGTGGCGTTCTGCAGAGTGCTAATAATTTTATACGTTCTTCTTTCATCAAAAAAATACAACGCCCCAACAAGAATTGGAACGTTGTACGAAAACACAAATTTAAATTAAATTATTGGAAAAAGATCATATTAGGAAAAGCTTATCCAGTAAAACTTTCGACATTAAATAAAAAGATTCATGCGAGTAACCTGCAATATGAGGGGTAATGATGACGTTGGGTTGTTGTAATAGCCATTGTATATTTTGCTGCTCTACATTTGTATAAGTATCTAATCGCTCATTTTCTAGTACATCTAAGGCAGCACCAGCAATGGTATTATTTTTTAGAGCTTCTATAATAGCAGCAGTATCATGTATTTTTCCTCGTGAGGTATTAATGAAATAAGGTTTTCGTTTTAATTGACTAAAAAAATGATTGTTGGCTAAATGTGCAGTTTCTTGTGTTAAGGGTATGTGTAGGCTTATTACATCAGCTTGCTCCAGTATTTGTTGCAAGCTTACTTCGTGAATAACGTTATTACCAAAACCTGTTTTGTATTTATCATACACCAATATATTGAGATTAAAACTGTGCAATAATGTAGCAAACGCAGTACCCGTATTACCAAAGCCAATAATACCAACTGTTTTACCGCTTAGCTCTGTACCTCTGTTGGCATCTCTATTCCATAAACCATTTATTATTTCTTTATTACTGTGCGCTATTTTATGCATAAGGTTAAGCAACATGCCCAAAGTGTGCTCTGCTACAGCGTTTCGATTTCCTTCAGGACTACTTATACAATGAATGCCTTTAGCAGCTGCATATTCCACATCAATCAATTCCATACCAGAGCCCAAACGGCCTATCCATTTAAGTTTTACAGCTTTATCTAACAAAGGCTTATCAATAGGTAAACGAGTACTCACAATTAATCCTTCACAATCTTTTATTTGTTGGCTTAGTTCATTATAGGTAATAGTAGGTTCATACAATGCTACATAGCTTTTATGTTGAAGCTGTTCAATTAAAAAATAATGTGCTGGCGTAGTTATAATGACTTTCTTCATATAGTTGAAATGTTAGATAAGTTGAAAGGTTGATAAGTTGAATTGTTAAGAAGGCTAAGAATAATTTTTTATGATCAAATATAGCATTTCAACATAGTTAACTTATCAACTCTTCAACTATTTCATTACATGTGTAAGCGCTGCAAAATCATCTACACTTAAGGCTTCTGCTCGGTTATTAAATATCTCTTGTTGTAAAATGCGTGCATCAAATAAGCCTCTTACTGCATTGCGCAATGTCTTGCGTCTTTGATTAAACGCTGTTTTAACCAGCAACCGAAACCGTTCTACAGAATACATATTAGGTAATATTTTTCTGGGTATGAGTTGTATAACAGCACTTTTTACTTTAGGTGGTGGGGTAAAGGCATGTTCATCTACTTCAAATAAATATTGCACTTCAAAATAAGCTTGTATCAACACACTAATTACACCATACGTTTTATTTCCAGGAATTGCTGCAACTCTTTGTGCTACTTCTTTTTGAAACATACCTATCACAACAGATAATTGCGTATACCAATCTATCAACTTAAATAAAATTGGAGCGGAAATGTTATAAGGAAAATTACCAATAACCGCAAACGATGCTGCAAAAGGAGCATCTATATCTAAAACACTGGCATGTATTAATTGAGTAGTAATAGTAGGATAAGTTTGTTGTAGATATTTTATTTTTTCTTCATCTAACTCTACTGCTTTAAAATCAATATTAGGCCATTGGAGTAAATATTTAGTAAGCGCACCTCCACCAGGACCTACTTCTAACAAGTGCTGAAAAGAATGTTGCTGTAGTGCCTCTACTATTTGTTTGCAGATGTTTTTATCTTTTAAAAAATGTTGGCCTAAAGATTTTTTTAAGGTATACATGAGCATGTAAAGTTATTCATTTGTAAAGTGTTATATTCGCTCAACCATTCTAAACATTTAATTATTTACAAACATATTAGTTATGCGTAAACGTTTACTACTTCTAAGTATGATCGCTTTTGGTTTAGTGGCATGCAGTAAAAATACTACATCAAACAACACTAGACCGGAAATACTGCGTGCAGAGCCTACTACCCTTACCCTTTCTGTGGCTAGAAGTGGTTTGTCTGCTGCTGTAATAGGTAATAAATTGGTTG
>ERZ795056.5818-NODE-5818-length-12215-cov-14.425905_pt1 | contig 12215 bp, 13 predicted proteins | sample MGYA00375140_ERZ795056 | MGnify/ENA primary metagenome ERZ795056 (study PRJEB30185, sample SAMN05720227) | activated sludge metagenome | isolation source: Anaerobic digester | place: USA | collected 2015-03-09 ...
GTCCAACATCTACCGCGCCTACTGGCGGGCGGAACTGATGAAGACGGATCCCGCAGCCCGGACGGACAGCACCTTGTACCACGCGCTTGCGGACTACATGCTGGACAACGGGCTGACGGCGCTTACGCGGGACAGCCTGGAGCGCACGATCAAGAACGACGTGGAGCTGGGCCGGATCCTTTCAGAGCAGGGTTTCAAGACGCGGTTCATGCTGCGCAACGGGATCCAGGAGGTGCTGATCTGGAACCAGGAGAACCGTGTGCCGTACACGGTGGCCTTGCCCAAGGATACGGTACTGACCACGGTGGTCTTCATCACGGACTATGCCCTGAACGGCTACGATGACTATGCCACCTTCGGGTCTGCGCAAGTGGGCGGGTGGGCGGTGCAGGAGAGCGCGACGCTCTACTGCAACAGGGACCAGTACGACCTGGGATCGGAGGAGTTCGAAGTGTCCTACCTGAAGCACGAGACCTTGCACTTCACGGACCTGAACGCGTACCCGAACCTGAGCGCTGCCGACCTGGAGTACCGGGCCAAGGTGATCGAGCTGATGTATTGTACGGAGGCGACCATGCAGGACCGGATCGCGCAATTCGTTCGGGAGGCTGACGGGTCGGACCGGTCGCATTCGCACCCTTACGCGAACCACGCGCTGATGACGGCGCTTTCGGATATGCTCTTCCAGCGCGGCTTCGAACAGGACCTTGCGGTGTGGAGCAGTATCCCGGTGGAAGCGATCAACCGCGCCGCCGCCGCGTTGTATGCTGCCAGTGAGGCCACCTTGCGCCAGGACCCCGAGCGCGCGGAGGTGATCTGAGCGCAGGGAGTGTCCAAGCCTGCGCTGGGTCTCCTGAGGTACGAGGGACCCTGCGGCTTCACCGTCGGAGCCGCCAATGACCCCTAAGAAGCAGTGGCGCGGTATGCGATAGGTTTGTCGCCCGGCCACTTGGTGCCGGGCCCTACCCACATGCGAATCTTCATGATCGACATCCTGCTACAAGGGATGGACAACGAGACCCGAATGCGACTGCTTCCCGCGGAACAGGCGATCATCAAGGAATGGGAGGAGCAGGGCACCCTGCTGGCGTCCTACATCAAGCAGGATGTGGCGGGGATCTACCTGTTGCTGAAAGCAGAGGATGCCTGGGACGCGGATGCGAAGCTGGCCACACTGCCGTACTATCCGTACATGAAGATCGCGATCGTGGCCTTGCGGTGAGCGTCCGTTCCAGAACTCCGGGGGCTCAGGCCCATCTCATAGCACCACCACCTTCTGGCTGCTCACCATGGAGCCGGAAGAAGCGATCACGTGGTACACGCCTGCTTCCCAGCGGTGCGCCGGTAGCTGCTGGATCCCTTCTGAAAGCCGGGCGCTGAAGACCATCCGTCCCGACGCATCGACCACATCCACCTGCATATCTCCTGGTAGGGAAAGGGTGAGCACATCATGCACGGGATTGCCCAGGAGGGCCACCGGACCCGTACCACGTTCCACGGCCGCGACAGCAGAGACCGTGGAGGAACCATCAAAGTCGGTCTGGCGAAGGCGGTAGTAGGAACGTCCCGGCAGCGGCCCCGTATCCAACCAGGTGTAACGGATGGCCTGCTGACTGTTCCCCGCACCTTCCACGGTACCTATAGGGGTGAAGTCGGTACCGTCCGCAGCGCGTTCCACGGTGAAGAAGGCATTGTTGCTTTCCGAGGCCGTGGTCCACGTTGCGCGCACGTGCTGTAAACTTTCTGGTTCGGCACCGAATGCGAGCAGTTCGATGGGCAATACCACCGACATGTAGTTGTACTTGGCGATGAGCGATTCATCCGGGCCGGTCAGGTTCACATCATGCGCACCCGCAGTGGCCACACCGTTCGCGGAGGAGGTGTTACCGGCGATGTAGAACAGGTCCGGCAGGTGTGCGGTCACGGCCCAGGCGAAATCGACGGAGATGCCGCCCAGGTAGGTGGCCCACACCCGTGCGCCGCTGGCATTGAACAGGATGGTGTACGCGTCCAACCCACCGCCGAAGTCCGGCTGTGCAGCACCTGTGGTGGTAAGGCCCGCACCGCCCTCGGAGTAGCCGGATACGAGGATGTCGCCATTGGCGTACAGGTCCACATCGTGCGCCGTGTCGTAGTCGGCACTGCCGAAGTAGGTGCTCCACACACGCACCCCTGCGGGTGTGAAGGTGCTCACGTACCCATCCTCGTTGCCGTTGTGGGTGGCATCGAAGGTGCCCACCGTGCCGAAGGTGTTGGTGGTGGAGGTGGTGCTACCCACCACGATGATGTTGTCGGCCGCGTCGCATGCGACACCCCAGGCCACATCGACCTCCGCCCCACCGTAGTACGTGCCCCAGAGCCTGCCGCCGGTAGCGTTGAACTTGATGATGTAGCCATCGCGGTTGGTACCGGAAAGCGCCGCTTGGTGAGCGCCGGCCGAAGCGATGCCCGAGTTGGAGGGTGTAGCACCGACCACGATGATGTTGCCTGCACCGTCGAGCGCAAGCCCGTTGACATCCTCGTTCATACTGCCCCCGAAGTAGGTGGCCCACAGCTGTGCACCGGTGCCGGAGAATTTGGCGAGGAAGCCATCGTAGAACCCACCGGGAGTGGTCTGGTACGTGCCTGCCGTGGCGATGCCGTTGGTGGAGGTGGTGGTGCCGACCACGAAGATGTTGTCCGCAGCATCCACCGTGATGTCGTAGATGTCATCCCAGCCGCTATCACCGAACAGCGTTCCCCAGATGCGCACACCGGCGGGGGTCATCTTGTAGAGGAACGCATCCTGCCCACCGCCGCCGAAGGCGGTCTGGAAGGCGCCAGCGCTGGCCACCATGCCGCCGCCGGAGATGCCACCGGCGAAGTACACGTTGCCGGCCGCATCCGTCTCCACGGCATAGCCGGTGTCACTGCCCGACCTGCCCAGGTAAGTGGCCCATTGGCGCACACCAGCAGCGTTCATCTTCACCAAATACGCGTCATACTGCGCGTTGTAAATGTTCTGGTGCGCACCGGCGGTGGCGATGCCGTTGGAGGAATAGGTGATGCCGCTGGTGATCACGTTGCCCGACGGGTCCGTGCGGATATCGTAGGCGTCCTCGAACTGGTTACCGCCGTAGTAGGTGCTCCACTGCAGACAGGGGGTGGGGTCGATCACCACGGTCTCTGTCACCAACCCCTGGAGCCCGGTGAAACCAACCGCGAAGCGATCGGGTCGCGGATCGCGCAAGGCGTAGTGGATGTCCAATGGAAGCTTATCGCGTTGGCGGAAGCTGAACGGCATGTGCTCCGCGAGTTGACCGTGTGCCAGTTGCAAGGCTACCTGGCCGTTCTTCAGTTCAGCGCCGTACGCACCGGTGTAGCGCAACTGGATGTCGTTGATGTCCGCCCCCGGGTGCAGGATGAAGTTGTACTCGAAGTGTGCGCCTGCCACGAACTCCACATCGATGTGCGGATAGACATCGTGGACCAGCACCACCTCGAACGAACGGACCCCGATGATCGGTTCCACTCCGGTATAGAAGTGCGCCAGCGATCCCTCGGCGCGCTGCGGCTCCATCCACGCGGCGGGGTCGCTACCGACCAGTTCCACATCCACGCGGTGGTAGTGCAGGGTGATGGCCAAGGGCACGTTCGCCCGCTTGGTGGCCGGGTAGGGTGTTTCGCCAGAAGGGCCATCCTCCCGCTCCACGGTGTAGGTGTCATAGCTGAACCCGCCGTGGCGCAGGGTGATGGTGTTGTTCGGGGTCTCCAGTAGATAGCGGACGGCGGGGTTGGGTGCGCCGAACTGGTCGCGCACCTGACCCCTGTTCTCCATGAACGACTGCCCCAGCACGGAGGCCACGGACAATAGCCCAAGCAAAAGAGAACACACCCTCACCGGACAGGGCTGAATGCGAAAGGACGACGGGTGGAACATGGCGTGGATGACCGTGGCACCGGAAGAACACCCAACACGGATGAGCGGTTCGCCGGCGCGCTGTGCAAGGTATCGGGTGGGGTCACGATGAATGTTACGAGAATGTCACATTGATCACTGGCCCAAGGCGCTTGCCATACGGCGGGGACCAGGGTGAATGGTTGTGAGGTGATCACCGATCACCGCGATGACGCGTGAACCACTGGCTGAGGGCAGACCACTGATCGCATGACCTGTCCCGCCTTAGCGGGATCCGCGGGAGCGGGGGTCCTGTTCCTGTTCCCAGTCCTTGGTGTTGGTGATCGTTCAGGGCTGTGCTACATTCGGATCCGGATGATCATGCACTCCGCCACGCAGGCACTGTCCCTGGTTGCGAGGGCTGGGATGTAAGGATGTAGGGTCAGCTGATGAGGTGGGCTTTTGTGCCCGTAATAGTGGAATAGTGCTACTTGCTTAGGACGAAATGGACGCACATGGTAATACAACCGAGTAGTTAGCACCATTGGAAGGACAGAACAATAGACATATAACATTTGCATTCAAAGCGACTTTTTCCCTTTTGCTTTTATTTCAACTAATAAGCTGTAGACAGGCAACATTAAAAATAAAAACAACTGCTAGGCATTCAATAACAAATTGACAAATGATAAAACATATTAAACTTATTGAAACAATCCTTTACGTCAACGACCAAGAGGCAAGTTGCAAGTTTTATCAAATGCTATTTCGTCAGCATGCAGACCTAGATGTTACAGGTATGACAGAATTCAACTTGTCGGACAATTGCAAAATTGGACTAATGCCAACCAAAGGAATTGCAAAGATCTTAGCGGACAAAACACCGCATCCGGACATCGGAAATGGTATTCCAAGGTGTGAGCTGTATTTGTATGTTGACAATATTCAGCTTGAATTTGAAAACGCAACTAAAAATGGAGCAAAATTAATAAGCCCAATTATTGACAGAGACTGGGGCGACAAGGTTTGCTACTTCTCTGATCCAGACGGACATATTATTGCCTTTGCAGAGAAATTAAAGAAAGAAACCTAAATGAACTCAAGATCTATAAATGCAACTTGCGACACCACGACAGAAGAAAAAACCATTAGTAGTAACAGCACCTACAAGAAATTTGCGGTTCAGTGGTTATTTGAAGCTTTGCGCTTCGTATCAAGTTCAGCGCTGGCAGGCAGTATTCGTTTCCGATATCGCCAAATTATTGTAGTTGAAAAACGTTCAGCGATCCCAAATGGAAAAGTTCACATACACATCATTCTGGGACCGGCTATTTGCCGGAATAGTTGACGGGATAGTGTTCATTCCCCTTGGTATCATTCAACTGTATTTCCTTGACGCTGACTCTCCTCAAACCGCCTTCTTTATAGTTGCCTTGGTGAATGCAGCACTATTTTATGGTTACTCCATTATCATGCATCACAAGTTCGGTCAGACCCTTGGAAAGATGGCACTTTCCATCAAAGTGATCGATGAAGGTGAGGAAACCATGAACATAACATTGAAGCAGGCGTTCCTCCGGGATTGTATACCGCTCGCTTTCGACCTGATCATTTTTACCACAGCCTTGGTATCCTTGGTGAGAACGGATCACTTCGACGATAGCTATTTCGATCTTCCAGAAACCATCTGGTTCTTGGTCGAGCTGATAACAATGATGACCAATTCGAAACGAAGAGCCGCTCATGACTTCCTCGCTAAGACCGTGGTTGTTAAGCTCTGAACAGAACTTGATCTCGTGTAAGGTTGTGATGAAATGTGTCTCGACGATGCCGGCAACACCGCAATGCGCGTTCACCCGATGAACGACAAGAATGAACGGATGACCGGGGAGGTCCCGAGCGCGATCCACCCAATACGGCCTTACTTCGCGCAACCCTGAAATGCTCTGAGCCGATGGTGCGTTACACCAAACATGCGGAACTGGAGGTCTTTGATGGTGAGCTTTCCGAGCATCGTTACCCGTGGCACTACCACGCGTGCTACACGATCATCGTCGTGGAACGGGGTTCGATCGTTTACCAGTTCCAGGACACGAGCATCCGCGTGGGTGGCTCGGAAGTGCTGGTGGTGGAACCCTACCACGTGCACCGGAACATGATCGCGCAGCCCACCACGTACAGCGCGGTCTTCGTACCGTGCGACCAGGTGGAACGCGCAGGGACCACCACACTGGCCACTCAGCGATCGGCTCGGCCCGATGTGCATCAGAAAGCCGTTGCACTGGCGCAATGCATCAAGGAAGCGGCCAGCATGAGCGTTGTGAACGAGTGCCTGGCCGTGCTCTGTGGGAGCATCACCGACCCCTTGCCCGGGAGCGAGGATGTCGTTCCATCGCGCACCAGTCCCGTTCCGGCGATCGACCTGGACCGAAGGATACCGGAACTGGCTGAAGAGGCGCGGTTGAGCAAGTACCATTTCCAACGGTCGTTCAAGAAGAAGCATGGCCTCACCATCGGGCAGCTGAAACGGCAGGCCAACAGCGAGAAGGCCAAGGCGCTCCTGGAGCGTGGCGGAGCGCCGCTGGATGTGGCCCACGAGGTCGGCTACTTCGATCAAAGCCACTTCATCAAATACTTCAAACGGATGTGGGCCATCACGCCGGACCGTTTTTCCAAAGGGTAGCGCGAAGCGCACTTTTTTACAATACTCGGCCGCTGCGCCAGCGCACTTTTGTAAAAAAAGAGCGCATGGACCACGAACACCACTACGAGCTCACCGCGGTATGGACCGGCAACAGCGGTGAAGGGACCAGGAACGTCCGTTCCTACGCACGCAGCCATACCGTCACCCTGCACGGAAAACCGGAGTTGTTCTTGACCACGGACAACCGGGCTGTCGGTGACCCATCGAAGTTGAATCCCGAGGACCTTCTGGTGAGCGCCATCTCATCGTGCCACCTGCTCTCGTACTTGTATGTGTGCGCGCTGGAAGGGGTTGTCATCACGGCCTACACCGACCATGCCACCGGCACCATGATCGAAAAGGAAGATGGCGGCGGCAGCTTCAAAGAAGTCGTGTTGAATCCGATCTGCCAGGTAGCCGAAGAAGGCATGGTGGCCAAAGCGATCGCGTTGCACCACACCGCTCATGAACTGTGCTACATCGCCCATTCCGTGAATTTCGAAGTGAGGTGCGTTCCAACGTGCCACGTGGGTTGATCACTTTTGGAGCTCCGTAAACGCGAAAAGCAATGCGAATAGGCGTCGCACAGACCAAGCCCGTGAAGGGGGATATCCCGGCCAACATCGAAGCACACCTGCGATGCATCGTGCTTGCGTCGACGGTGCAGGCCGAAGCACTCTTCTTTCCGGAGCTTTCACTCACGGGCTACGAACTGGCACTTGCCAACGCGTTGGCGACCGACCAGGACGACGTTCGGTTGGATGCACTACAGCGGACCAGTGACGATCTCGGGATCATCATCGGTGCCGGACTACCGACCCGAACAGGCACGGACGTGCGGATCAGCATGGTGATCCTCGCACCGCACCGACCTCGGCGGACGTACTCCAAACAACACCTGCACGTGGATGAGTACCCCTACATCCAACCGGGTGTGGGCCAAGTGATGATCGATACCGCTACTACGCGGATCGCCCCCGCGATCTGTTTCGAAAGCCAGCTGCCCGCACATGCGGCCAACGCCTTCAACCTGGGTGCCGACGTCTACTTGGCCAGCGTGTCGAAGTCGGAACGGGGTGTCGCAAAAGCCCATGACCATTATGCGACCATCGCGAAGCAATACGGCAGACCTGTACTGATGTGCAATTCGGCAGGTCCGAGTGACACCTTCGTGAGCGGAGGCAGGAGTGCTGCTTGGACCCGCGATGGGATCCTGGCCGGACAACTCGCACCCGACGAGGAAGGGATCCTGGTTTTCGATACGGCGACCGAGGAAGTGAGCCGAAGGATCCTGTAAGGCTGCCGTTCTCCTCGCTTCAGAAGCCCGCACATCAGTATCAGCGATACGCCGATGCGATGGAAGCGACCGTGAGATCCGCGAACGACGATGCCCTTGAACCGACCCGGGTCGCAGTCGTCCTCACTCGCACTCCTGAGGCCGCAGTAGCCGAGCGTGCATGCACCGTCAGCGGGAAGGGTCGGTCCATTCATGGGCATTGACTATGTTTGGTAGTACAAGCTCCGAACCCCATGAACGCACGGTACGCCTTCCACGCATTGGCCTTGGTCCTGCCCTTCGGTCTTTTCGCGCAGCAGGCGCAACGCTGTTGTGGCACCAGCAACAGCACCTTCCTCCTGGGCAATACCAACTTCGCCCCTCACACCCAAAGCCTGTACCTGCCCGGCGACCTGGTGAACGAGGAGAGTGGCTTGATCACCACCCTCTACTTCCGCTACGGCGATACCGGCGAGGACCTGGGGAACACCTTGAGCGGATTGCTGATCAGGTTGGGCATGACCAGTGCGGGCGCATTCGCAGGGAATGCGTTCTACACGGACCTGGACACGGTGCTCCTGGCCTCGTCCTATTCGATCCCCCCCGGGGTGGAGGGTGACTGGTTCAGCATTCCGCTGCAAACGCCCTTCGCGTACGATGCGACCATGACCCTGATCTTGGACATCTGGTTCACCGGTTCCACGACCACGAACTTCGGCACGTTGGGCACGAACAACACGGGCCGCAAGCTCTACAGCCTATTGGTGGATGCTGTGACCGGAACCGCGACCTCCTCCACATGGCAGGACATCGGCTTCGATGTGAGCGTCGGCACCGGGATCGAGGATGCTGCGGCATCGGGCGTCCGTGTGCTGCCCATGCCCGGCCATCAGCAGGTGCAACTACTGCGCACCGGCACCTGGTCGGAGGAGGTGAACGTGATGCTGTGCGATGTGTCGGGAAAGCCCTTGAACACCACGCGCTGGAGCGCTGGCAGCACCACCCACTTCGTGAACCTGAACGCGTATGCCGCCGGTGTCTACCTCATCACGTTGCAAGGTGCCGATGGCGTGGTGCGCTACAGCCGCTTCCTGAAGCCTGAATAGACGGGACGGCGGCACGGTCTTGTTCCATCAACACCTTCGAAGGAGTTCCGCTTCGCGACATCTGCGGAATAGTAAGTATCAGCGCACCAGCATGGCCCGGACATACAAAGGACCGCTCGCGATGAACGCGAAGCGGCCCTGTTGCAATCCTTGGGTTCAGCGCTTGTCCTTGCTGTGGGTACCGGCAGTGGGCTGCTCGGTGCGGTCCTTGTCGGCCTTGCGGGTATCGTCCCCGGCCACGGTGCGTGCGGCATCACCGCCCACCTTCTGGTCGGCGCGGTCGGTCCCGTCACTGTTGCGGGCATCATTTCCGGTGCTGTGCTTGCCTGTCTGGTGGCGTTCGTCCGTGTTGGACGTTGGGCCATCCGTGCGCTTACGATCGGCGGTGCCGTCCTTGGGCGTGTTGGTCACTTGGTTGCGGTCGTCCTGGCCATGCAGGTGCTCATCCGCGGTATGGGCCTTGCCGATCGGCTGTCGGCCTTCGCGGTCCAATTCCCCTTCCTTGCCCGCGTTAGGGTTCGCCTCTTTCGTGGGGATCGTATTGGTGGTCTTGTCAGCGCCGGCCGTGTTGGTGGGCGTGCTGTTGGTCTTGTCGTTCCGTTCTGCCATCGTTATGGGGGTATTGGATCGTTGGTTGAACAGCGGGTCCGTGTGTCGGTGCCCTGGAACCGTTCGGCAGTATTCCAACAAGTACCGCACCTTGCCGCCCCGGCAGGGCTCAACGCCCCGTGGCCCGTGGCCTAGCGGCGATATGCCCCCCGTTCCGTCCGCTCGCGTACCGGGTAGGTAGTGGGACACTTGGCCCGGGATCGTGGAAGAAGGTCGACGATCGGGGAGCGGGCAGGTGAGTGGAGGGTGGTTACTAATGGAACGATGTCGGTCCGTCGTTCCAGGGACCGAGCCACGGCAGCCTGGTGGGTTCGTCAGGAGTCGCAACGTAGGCCCGCTCCATAGTGGTCCAACGGCGACGTGTGCCACCCAACCAGTAACTGCTACATTGGCCCAGCATCTCGTACAGTGCGGCATGGTCACACACCATCGGGCACTGACAGCCGCACCTGTTCGCCAACCCGACCGTATTCCAACATGGACAATCAGAAGGCCCTTCGTTTCGCCATGCAGGTGGTGGCGGTGATCCTGGGGATCACCCTCTTCAAGCAGTTCGACTTCGAGACGATGCGCTTCGCGCATTGGCCCATGGCCATCGTGTACCTGATCGGTTTCGGATTGGCGCTCTTCTTTCTGTTCCGAGGCAAGGGCAAGGACGCAGCACACTGAGCGGCGGATATGGCCTCGGGGTCGCGGACCTCACGCGATCCGTGCGGAGGTCCGAGGTCGATCTGTGCATGCGGAATTCTGCGCAGAAGTAGTGGTCGATCATGCAGGTGGTGTGCTGTAACGTCACTATACGACGACCGCGATCCGCACGGCCCGGCGACGTGCAGCCTTACGCAGCCGCGTGCCGTGTCGGCGCGGGGGGCATGGTGGCCTACCTTACTACCAAAGCAGAGCAGAAGATGTCGACACACAGCAAGAAACAGTTCGGTATTTGGATGGACGCGCACCACGCCACCATTGTAGGTCGGGATACGACCGACCCGCACACCTTCGTGGTGATGGGCCATGTGAAGCATGCGGGTGCCTCGGGCAACAGCAACGAGCACGCCGCCAACCAGCATGAGAGCACGCAACGCCACAGCTACTTCAAGGACATCGCCGCCACCATGGTGAACGTGGACGAGGTACACATCACGGGCACCGGCCAAGCGCAGGAGCAGTTCATGAAGTTCCTGGCCGATACACCGCAGTACAAGAACGCGGTGGCCAGCGAAAGCACGTCCAACAAGATGGAGGATGATCAGCTGGTGGCGATGATCAGCGCGCGCTTCAACTAGGCGCGGCCGCTGTACGCGCCACAACGGAAGCAACCCCTGCATGGCCCTGGTCGTGCGGGGGTTCGTGCTTTCCAAGGTGCCTCATGCACAACGTCCACGCCGCTGGACCAGTGACCCGATGCACGTGTGTGCGCCACGCTGCTACCTTTCTGTTCCATTGGACCCCATGCTCCGCTCCCCTCTTCCCATCGGAATGCGATGGCAGCACTGTACCACACTGCTCGCACTCCTCCTCCTGCAACTCGGTGTTCGAGCCCAAGGCGCATTGCCCGGCACGGGCATGCATCCACCGGATCCCAACCAACCACCGATGATGACCGTGGAGCCGTGGACGGGCCTTCCCAAGGGCTACCGGTTACCGGAGCGCGTGGATCTGAGCAAGTGGTTCCCACCCGCTGGCGACCAAGGGCAACAAGGATCATGCGTGGCTTGGGCGCTGTGCTATGGCCTGATGAGCTACCGCCAGAACCGCTGGAACGGCATCACGTACGAGCCCGGGGATCCCATGGATAGCACGGCCACCTTCAGCCCGGCCTACCTGTACAACTTCGTGCAACAGTCCTATGTGATACCCGGCCAGATCAACATCTCCCTTTGCGACGACGGGACCAACATCGAGTGGATGATGCAGATGGCGATGCTCACCGGAGCCTGTTCCATGGAGGACCTGCCTTATGACACCGCCCTGGCGAGTTGCATGCAGCGGGTCCACTACGAGGTGATCCTGAAGTCCATACCTGCACACATCCCCCCTGCGATCGGACTGGGCAATGCGAACTTCGAACAGTGGCGCTATCACTTGGCTGAAGGCCGTCCCATCCTCATTGGTTTCGCCCCCACGACCGAGTTCATACAAGGTGGCTTCGCCGCTCAGGGGAAGCAGCCCTACACGTGGAAATGGTACCCGATCAACCACCTTGCCAAGGGCGGTGGGCACGCAGTGGTCTGCACCGGCTATGACCGCACGGACAGCACCTTCAGCTTCATGAACTCCTGGGGCCAGCACTGGGGCTATCGCGGTCATTTCAAGGCAACGGAGGAGCGGCTGGAACAAGCCTGTGGCTTTGCGTACATCCTGGCCAACGACAGCACCGCCGACTGGCCCACAGCGCCGGGCGAACCTGCGGACGATGATCACCTGACCGGCGCCCATGTGCGGGAGGAGTTCAAGCCCGGTGAGTTCCAGCAGATCAACGGCAAGAAGGTGCAATTGGCGTCCTTGCATCCGAAGGGGCATGAAGGAGTGGTGCAGTTGTTCGATACGCGGACGGACTCCCTCATGCGTTCGATCACCGTGCGAGCCGACCAGCCCTACGACGTGTATGGGAAGGAGGAACGGGTACGCATCGAGTTGGACCGACCCTCACTGCTGAGCCGG
>ERZ795056.5819-NODE-5819-length-12214-cov-6.076898_pt1 | contig 12214 bp, 11 predicted proteins | sample MGYA00375140_ERZ795056 | MGnify/ENA primary metagenome ERZ795056 (study PRJEB30185, sample SAMN05720227) | activated sludge metagenome | isolation source: Anaerobic digester | place: USA | collected 2015-03-09 ...
GATGTGAAACCTGATTCACAGACTCCCGACACAGGCAAAGTGATCAATGCGCCGAAATCGTGGGTGAAAGGCCGTAAGACAAGAAATTAGATGCGTCGGCCCTGGTCGGGTGCCTTTTTCGCATTGCGGTTCACGAGCCCTTTCTGTAACGTAATGGGGTTATTCGCTGCGATAAGCAGCGTTTTTGATTTCGGTATCCCGGAGGATGTGTTCATGAGTGATCTCTGTCCCTGCGGCAGCGGGCTCGCCTTTGAGTCGTGCTGCGAACCGTATTTGATTGAGCGTAAAAAACCTGACACCGCCACCGCGCTGATGCGCTCGCGGTATTGTGCCTACGCGCTGGGCGCGGTGGATTACCTGTACAAGACGTCAGGGCCCAAAGTCCGCAAGGAGTTTGACGCGGAAAGCAGCCGCAAGTGGGCGGAATCCGCCACGTGGACGGGCATCGAGGTCTTGTTGGAAGAAGGGGGCGGCGCGACCGACGAATGCGGCGTGGTTGAGTTCATCGCCCACTACGCGGTCAAGGAAACCTCGTTTGATCATCATGAGCGCGCCGAGTTTGAAAAGATCGACGGCGTCTGGACCTTCATGGACGGCAGGATCTTGGGCCCAGACCCCGTTAAGCGCGAACAGCCGAAGATCGGCCGAAACGACCCCTGTCCGTGCGGCAGCGGCAAGAAATACAAAAAATGCTGTGCGGTCACGCAGGACGCGTCATGAGTCTGCAGGCTGTGATTTTCGACCTCGACGGGACCCTCGTCGACACCGAACTGCTCTGGGCGGATGCGTTACGCGCCTATCTGGCGGACCACGGCTGCGCATGCGACAAGACGCAGATTCTAGACATCGTGTTCGGCCGCTCCTGGACCGACATCTACCGCAGCGTGGTCGCGCTGCAGCCGGCGCTGGCGGCGGTCCCGGTCGCCAACATGGCGGTCGCGTTGCGGGCTTACTACATCCGGCTGCGGGATCAGAGCGATGACATCGTCATCGCCTCGTCTTCGCGCCTGCTCAAGCAGCTCGCCACGGAGTTCCCCGTCATCATTGTTTCCGGTTCGCCGCGCGCGGATGTCGAAGAAGCCGTGCGCCTGCTGGAGGCCGAGCCGCATGTGCGCTTCGTGCTCGGCGCCGAGGACTACGCCCCGGGCAAGCCGTCACCTGCCGGTTTTCTGGAAGGCGCGCGCCGTCTGGGCGTCAACCCGCAAGACTGCCTCGTGTTCGAAGATTCGCAAGCCGGCGTAGCGGCGGCCAAAGCGGCAGGCATGTCGTGCGTGGCGCTCAGCAGGCCGTGCGCGCACCCGCAAGACCTCTCGGCAGCCGACTGGGTTTTGGACGACCTCGCCCTGTTTTCGGTTGCATCCTTCGAACGCCGCAGAATGCCCGCATGACACCTGCCGACATCCCCGCTGTCAACCGGAGGCTGAAAGCCGCCTTTCACAGCGTGAAAGCTCCGATCATCGATCTGGTTGCGATACAGACGCGCGACCCGTTCCGCGTCCTGCTGGGAACGATCTTGAGCGCGCGTACCAAAGACGCCTGCACAGCCGCCGCGTGCGAACGTCTTTTCCGCTGCGTGACCACGCCGGATGGCCTGCGCCGCATTCCGCTTGAGGTGTTGGAGAAAACGATCTATCCGGTGGGATTCTACCGGGACAAAGCCCGCCATCTGAAGGCCTTGCCCGATGCGCTCGACACCCGCTTCGGCGGCGTCCTGCCTGATACGGTGGAGGCGTTGTGCGAACTCCCCGGCGTAGGGCGCAAGACGGCGAACCTGGTGGTGGCGCTCGGCTTCGACAAGCCCGCCGTGTGCGTGGACGTGCATGTCCACCGCATCACCAACCGTCTCGGCCTTGTGCACACCCAAACGCCGTTCGACACCGAAATGGCGTTGCGGGCGACCCTGCCGGTCCGCTACTGGAAAACGTGGAACTCCTACCTGGTGGCCTTTGGTCAGACACGCTGCGGCCCGCGCAATCCGCAGTGCGCGGGCTGTCCGATCGCCGCGTATTGCGACGCATGTCGCGAACCGCCCGTCAAGGCATGACCGCCCTTGCGGTACGCCAAGCAGGGCACTGCCGGCCAAGCCGGCTGGCGCACTCACTCTGAAACAAAGGCAATCGGGCGCGCCCATTCCGGGTTTGCGGAAAGCCTCGGCGACACGCCGCTGGCCGTTTTCAAGCCGCGCACCCGCACCGTCTGCGTCTGCGCATACGGAAACGGGCGCTCCGCCTGCGACCGTCCGGCGGGATCTCCGAAAAGGACCACACCCTGATAGTTGGCAGGTGGCTTGGCGTCTTCAATGTGAAGGCCGTCGATCCGAATCTCCCGCGGCATATGACACGGATAGCCAAAATCATGCGTGCCGTCGTTCTGCATGCCGAACATCACCGGTTGGACAGGGATACGGCCCGCCTGGGGAATCCACCGGCAGTTGCGGATGACCACATCCCCGTCCCACGTCGATCCGTAGTCAGAACGGAACGTGATCAGATGGCTGCCATGCAAGGTGGAGTCCTCAACGATCAGCCGGCCGCTGCCAATCGCGTTCAGCCCCGCATACCCCAATGTGGTGCGACGAATGATGTAATCGCCCGACACGCCTTGATGCACATCCATGCGCGAGAGGACACAATCCTCCAGCAGAATGTTTTTCATGAAATTACTACCGATCACGCCCCAGCGGGTCCGGTCGTTGATGGCGTCCATCGTACACTTGATCATGCGGAAATTCACAACCAATGACGCGCTGTACCCGTACGAGCCCATCGAAACCGGTTTACCCGCCGATCCGATCGTTTTATACGTTTTGCGCGAGTCGATCGAACAATCCCGCAGGGTGATGTCCGCGCACTGCTGAATGGCCAAGAACCCGCCGTAGGGATGGCCGAACTCGGTCTCGCCGGTGACGCGGTGGGTCAAGCCGACGATCTCGGTGTTCGAGCGCGTGATCTTGATGTTGCGCCCCCAATAGTTGTACCCCTTTTCCTGCCGCATCCGGTTGCCGACATGCGTGAAAACGCCGCCACGAACAACCAGACGAAAGGGGTCGATCGGCCGGGCCACCACTTGCGTGACGGTGTCATAATCCCAGGTGATGGCGCCTTCGATCGTGCCGTCACGACGAAAAACGAAGACCTCTTGCTGAGGGGTACCGTCGTTTTGGTTAAGTCCTTTCCGGATGAATATTTTCCGGTTCCGGTTTTGCACATAAACGACACAGTCGCAGGGAGGACACGGCTCCAGGCGGGTTTGTCCCCGCGCGAGCCGCTCGACTTTCACTTCGACCGGCGTCAACAACGACCGGATCTCGAAGAGAGGCTTCCTGTGGTCTTCAACCTCTTGGCTGTCATCAATCGTGAACCGCGACGTGCCCCAATCCGTGTCGGTCGCCATGACGACCGTCAGAGCCCGGCGGCCCAAATGATACACCGCGTCCGGCTTTGACTTCACCCGCTTGCCGTGCTTGTTCGCATACTCGTGCGCCGCGCAGATGGCCGGCAGGTCGTCTGCCTTGCCGTCGCCGACCGCGCCGAACGCCTCATAGGAGATGGCATCCCCCGTCTCCGTTGCCTTCGTCGGGGTGTCACCCGACACCTCTGCGCACGCCATCAGGCCCCCGCACGCCAACGCGACCGTCACCCATCTTTTTGTCATATCACCAACTCCCCCGACCACCGTTTAAAAGGCTTTCAGTGTAAGCGAGTCGCCCCCGCAGGCGCAAGACAGAACACTGCCCTATCCTTGCAATCGCCCGGCACATGTTTTACAATCTCGACACTTTTTTAAAGGGATGAAGCCTAAACCGTTTTGCAGCCTGAGTGTGCCTATGAATGTCGAACACCGTTACCGCGAATTTCTGCCGGAAGCCCGGCGCGTTGTTGTCAAGATCGGGACGCGGGTCATCGCCCAGCCCTCCGGACGCCCGGACATGCGCCCCCTCCGCAGCCTCGTCAAACAGGTGGCCGGCCTGCACCGCAAGGGATACGAGGTTCTGCTAGTTTCTTCCGGCGCCGTTGGCGCGGGCATCGAGGCACTGGGCATGAAGGCGCGCCCCACCAGCGTGCCGGACCTGCAGATGTGCGCGGCCGTCGGGCAGGCCCGTCTGATGGCGCACTATGAAGAGCTGTTCGGGGCCGAGGGCATTGTGATCGGCCAGGTTCTGCTGACCCACGCCGACTTCCAACACCGTATCCGCTTTGCGAACGCCAAGCGGACGATGGAGCATTTGATCCGTCACCACGTGATCCCGATCATCAACGAGAACGACGTGGTTGCGGACGAAGAACTCAAGGCCGACCTTTCTCTCGGCGATAACGACTACCTCGCCGCCCTGGTGGTCAAGCTCACCCGCGCCGACCTGCTGATCATCCTCAGCACGGTCGACGGCGTGCTCGACGGCGACGGCCAGCGCGTCCGCTGCATCGAAAACATGAGCGAAGCCTTCGGCTGGGTCAAACCGGCCGAAGCCGGCGGGCTCTCCAAGGGCGGCATGGATTCCAAGCTGCGCGCCGCGCAGATCGCCACCAAGGCCGGCTGCGGCGTGGTGATCGCTGGCGGACGCACCAAGAATGTGCTGACCGAGACCATGTCCGGACACGACATCGGCACGCTGATCCTGAGCAGCGCGCTCTAACGCGTCCGCCCGGACGGCCTGCTGCCAAGCCGCCCCCCTCGCCTTCCTCTTGAGATCACCGCTATGAACATACATGACTCCATACGCAAACTCGGCGATCAGGCGCTGTCGGCTTCACGGCGCATGGTGCGGCTTTCATCCCGCAGGAAGAACGCGATCCTGCTCGCCATGGCCGACGCCGTCGACGGCCAGCGCGCGCCGATCCAGGCCGCCAACGCGCAGGACATCGCCGCCGCCCGGGCCACCGGCCTCTCCGGTGCCATGATCGACCGGTTGACTCTCACCGATGCGCGGATCGACGCGATGGTCACGGGCATCCGCGAGGTGGCCGCGCTGGCAGATCCCGTCGGCAAGAAACTCTGGAAACGCACGCGCCCCAACGGACTCGTGATCGAAAAACGCCGCGTGCCCCTCGGCGTCATCGTGATCATTTACGAGTCGCGCCCCAACGTCACCGCCGACGCAGCCGTGCTCTGCCTCAAAACTGCCAACGCCGTGATCCTGCGCGGCGGCAAAGAGGCGTTCCATTCGAACCTTGCCATCGTACGCGCCTTGCAGGAGGGCGGCGCCGCAGCCGGCATGCCCCGGCACGCGGTGCAACTGGTCGAGACCACCGACCGCGAGGCGGTGCGCGAACTGGTGCAGATGGACGACCGTGTGGATGTGGTCATTCCGCGCGGCGGCGAATCACTGATCCGCGCCGTGGTCGATCAGGCGCGCGTGCCGGTGCTCAAGCATTACAAAGGCGTCTGCCATGTGTTCGTCGATGACGACGCCGACTTTGACCAGGCGCTGGCCATCGTCGAGAACGCCAAATGCCAGCGTCCCGGCGTGTGCAACGCCCTGGAAACCTTGCTCGTGCACGAGCAGGCCGCAGCCGCCTTTCTGCCGAAGCTCGCCGCGATGGCGACGCGACGCGCTGTCACGCTGCGCGGCTGCGACGCCACGCGGGCGTGCATCCCCGGCTGCGAGCCGGCCGGCGAGGAAGATTGGTATGCGGAGTATCTCGACCTGATTCTCGCCGTGCGCGTGGTCCGGGATGTCCAGGCCGCCATCCGGCACATCAACACCTATGGCTCGCACCACTCCGACGCGATCGTCACGCGCAATGCCCGCCACGCCAAATTGTTCCTCAAGGAGGTCGATTCGGCGGCGGTCTACGTCAACGCTTCGACGCGCTTCACCGACGGCGGCGAATTCGGCATGGGCGCGGAAATGGGCATCAGCACCGACAAGCTCCACGCCCGTGGGCCAATGGGGCTCGAAGAGCTGACCACCTACAAGTATGTGGTCACCGGCAGCGGCCAGATCCGTTGAAACACCTCCGCATGAAAGAAAAACGCACACCGAGAAACGCCAAACCGGCTGAACTGATCGCCACCATCGCGACGGCCCGCCGTATCCTCATCACCGGACATGTGCGGCCGGACGGCGATTCGCTGGGATGCATGATCGCGCTGAGCCACCTGCTCACGCGCGCGGGACATGCGGCCGTGGCCACTGCCGACCGCAGCGCCCTCGGCGGCCCCGGCTTTCTCAAGGGTGTCGAGCGCCTGATGCCGCCAGAGACTGTCGCCCGCAAGCGCTTCGACCTGCTGATCTCCCTGGATTGCGGGTCATTCGACCGCCTGCCGGAACCCATTCAGCCGCTCGCGCGCGCCGTGCCGGTCATTAACATCGACCATCACCGCACCAACACGCGCTTCGGCACCTGGAACTGGATTGAAGACCATGTGTCGTCCACCGCCGAGCTGATCTGGCGTCTCGCGCGCAAAGCCGGCTGGCCGTTGGATTCGCTCGCGGCCGAAGCGCTCTGGGTGGCTCTCATCACCGATTCGGGACGCTTCGCCTACGACCAGACCACGCCCGCCACGCTGCGCTGCGGGGCCGACCTGTTGCGCTACGGCGTGCGCACCGCCTTCATCAACGACAAGATCTACTGCTCGTTCAGCCGGATCACGCTGGAACTCAAGAAGCGCGCCTTCCGCACGCTGACCATCTGGGACAACAACACCGTGGCCGCCGTCACGCTGACCGGCAAGGATTTCGAAGAGACCGGCGGCACCAAGGCCGATGTCGAGGATGTCATCGAGATCCCGCGCAGCCTGATCGGCAACCGTGTCGCGATCTTTTTTTACGGGAACGAGGACGATCACGCCGAAACCCGCGTCAGCGTGCGCACACGCGAACCGCTCGACGCCACGGCGCTGGTCCGCCCCTTCGGCGGCGGCGGGCACGCCCGCGCCGCGGGCTGCACGATCAAAGAGCCGCTCGCGCAGGCCAAGAAGAGCTTTCTGAAGGCGGTCGACGACCTGCTCGCCCTGCATCCCGTAGATGAAAAATTGAGCGTTGAAAGTTGAACGTTGAACGTTGGAAGTTAAAGGAGTCTCATGGCCAGCATTTTTAAAGCGTATGACATTCGCGGCATTTTCGGACAGGATCTGACCGAGGAGACCGCGTACGCGATCGGCCGCGCGTTCGTGACCTTCACCGCATGCAGCAAGGTCGTCGTGGCCCGCGACATCCGCCCCCACTCCGAACCGCTGTTTGCCGCACTCGCCAAGGGCCTGACCGAACAGGGTGCCGACGTCATCGATATCGGCTACGGCTCCACGCCAATGTCCTACTTCGCCAACGGCACGCTGGGCGCGGACGCCAGCATCATGATCACCGCCTCGCACAATCCTGCGGCGTGGAACGGCTTTAAACTGTGCCGCGCTCAGGCGGTGCCGATCAGCGGCGCCACCGGTATCCAAGAGATCGAACGCATCGTGGCCGAGGGCAGCTTCGCGCCCAAAGCCGCAGTGCCGGGCACGATCAGCCAGACCGATGTTTTGGAGGCGTATGGCCGCCATGTGGCCGAGTTCGCGCGCCTGCAGAAACCGGTGCATGTGGCGATCGATTTCGCCAACGGCATGGGCATTTGGGAAGTCAAGGCGCTGAAAGGACTGATCACTTGGGACGGCCTGTACGAAGAGCCGGACGGGCGCTTCCCGAACCATGAGGCAAACCCGCTGCACCACGCCACGCTGGCCGAGCTGCAAGCCAAGGTGCGCGCCGGCGGCTATGCGTTCGGCGTGGCCTACGACGGCGACGCCGACCGTGCCGGCTTCGTCGACGAGCGCGGCGAGATCATCCCGATGGACCTCATCACCGCGCTGATCGCGCAGGATGTGCTGGCCACGCGCAAAGGCGTGATCTTCTATGACCTGCGCAGCAGTTGGGTGGTCAAAGAGACGATCGAAGCCGCAGGCGGCACCCCGATGATGAGCCGCGTCGGCCACGCCTTCATCAAGCAGCAGATGCGCGAGCACGACGCGCTCTTCGCCGGCGAGCTGAGCGGCCACTACTATTTCAAGGACAACTTCACCGCCGAAAGTTCAGCCCTCGCGATTCTCTCGCTGGCGAATATCGTCAGCAAGTCCGACTGCCCCCTCTCCGCGCTGATTGCGCCGCTGCGCAAATACGTCGCGAGCGGTGAAATCAACACCCAAGTCACGCGCGATCCCAAGGCGATCCTGGACGAGCTGCGCGCCGCGTATGCCGAAGGCCGCGTCTTTGAGCTGGATGGCGTCAGCGTCGAATACGCCGACTGGTGGTTTAACGTGCGCTGCTCGAACACCGAGCCGCTGGTGCGTCTGAACCTGGAAGCCCGCACCGCAGCGCTGATGACCGCCAAACGCGATGAGATTCTTGCGATCATCCGGAAATGAACACGCCCGCTGAAAATGAGGATAGTATGGTCAACGAAGCCGTGCATGATGAGTTGCTGAAAAAGTTCCGGGCGCACTTCGGACGCGAGCCCGAGGTGATCGCCTACGCGCCGGGGCGCATCGAGGTGCTGGGCAACCACACCGATTACAACGAGGGCTTTGTCTTCTCGGCCGCCATCAACACCGGCACGTTTTTCGCCGCCACCCAACGCGACGACGCCGCGTGCCGCTTGGTCGCCGGCGACCTAATGAAAGAGGTCACCTTCGACTCTACCGGCATCGCGCCGTCGAGCAGCGACACCTGGCAGAACTATGTCAAGGGCACCTTCGCCGGATTGACGGATGGGCGTCCGGCGGCGCACGGCTTTGACGGCATGTTCCTCGGCAACATTCCGCTGGGCAGCGGGCTCTCCAGCTCCGCCGCGCTGGAGATGTGCGCCGGCCTGGCGCTCGCGCGCCTGTATGGCATCGAGACCGACACCGTCGCACTGGCCCGGATCGGCCAAAAGGCCGAGCACCTCTATGCCGGCTGCAAATGCGGCCTGCTCGACCAGATTTCCAGTCTGGCCGGTAAGGCCGGTCGGCTGGTGAAAACCGACTTCCGTTCCGTTACCTGCGAAACCGTCGCCATGGGCGAGGAGGTCTGCTTCCTGATGTGCAACACCCACGCCAAGCACGCGCTCGTGGACGGCGCCTACAACCGCCTGCGCGAATCGTGCGAGCAGGCCGCCGCGCACTTTGCCCGCGTGCTGCGCCACCCGGTGCTCGCGTTGCGCGATGTGAGCATGACGGAGTGGGCGATCTACCGCGCCGGACTGCCGGCCGAGGTGGCCGACCGCGCCGCGCATCCAATCGGCGAGAATGAGCGCGTGCTGCGCGGCGCGGAGCTGCTGGCCCGCGGCGACACTGCCGGTTTCGGCGCCCTGATGTTCGATTCGCACGAAAGCTCGCGCGTGCTCTTCGGCAACTCTTGTGAGGAACTGGACGCCGTGGTCGAGGCCGCCAAGAGGATCCCCGGCGTGCTGGGCGCGCGGCTCTCCGGCGGCGGCTTCGGCGGCTCGGTCGTGGTCCTGATCCATCCGCGCGACGCGGAGACCGCAGCGGCCGCCTTGGCCAACGCCTACGCCGCTCGGTTCGGCGCGCCCTGCGATGTCAGCGTCATCACGCCCGCCGACGGCGCACGGCTGATCCGTTAACCCTTATTGCGGCCTCCCCGCGCGAGTTCCCCATGACATGCCAGTGCGCTTTTGCTGCATCCGTTCGCCCGTTTTTACACTCCCCGTTGCGGTCACTGAGTGACCGCAATAAAGGCGCCTAATATGAAACCCCTCCCCGCCTTTCTCGCCATGCTCATCTCTGCCCTTCCGCTCATCCGCGCGGCGGAAGCTCCTTTTATGATGCTGGTCGGAGATCCCGCCGATACGGCGCTCGCCGCCGCGCTGGAACGTTACCCCTCCTGTTTCGACGCCGTTACCGCGCCGGCCGCAGAGCCCCGTTTCATCTTTGCGTTCCCCGACAGCAATCTGCCGCGCCGCATGATCAGCGAGGCGCTGCGGTTCGCCGCGCCGGCCACGCAGACTGTCGCGCGAATCGGCGACGGCGCGGCCTTCGCCACGTCCGCCACCGCGCACGGTCTATGCGTGCAGACGTTTCTGCTGCTCGCCTATGGCGCAGAGGCGGTGGAGGTCGATTTCCTGAGGGACGCGCATGAAACGCCCGACCGGTTTGCCGCCACCTATTTCAGCGAATTGACCTTCTGGCGCCCCTTCCTCCAGGCCTACGCCCGCCACAACCGCGAGACACGTCCCGGCGGACTCCTTCCCTTTCGTGCGCAGAGCGAAGCAGCCCTCAAACCGCGCACGCTCCCCGGCACCCTCTATGCGGCGGACGCGCTCGCGCCGCTCGGGCTGCCGGTCTGCCCCGGCTCGCCCTATCCGGTCGGCTACCTGCTCACCGCCGCGAATGTCGTCGGCATGAGCGACGTGGAGCTGCAGCGCGTGCTCTCGGGCGGCACGCTGCTGGACGGCACCGCGGTCGCCGCCCTGCAGGCGCGGGGGGCCGGCGCAAGCATCCAGATGGGCGCGCGCCCGCGCCGCGCGCAGCGGGTTGTCGAGGAGTTCACGGACGACGAGCTGAACGTCAACCGCGTGGGCTATGTCTGGCGCCCGCAGGCTCTGGAGGACAGCACGTTTGCGCTTGTCCCGTCGAACGACGCGGCGCGGGTGATCGGGCGCTACCGGGACGCGCAGGGCAAGATCCTGGAAGCCGCCTCTGTCCTGATCGAGCTGCCCACCGGCGGCCGCCTCGCGGCTTTCGGCTTTGACGGCTTTTCGCCGTATGCGAGCGAGGCGAGGCGGCGGCAACTGCTGCTGGCGGCCGACTGGGTGGCGCAGAACCGCCTGCCGGTCTTTGTTGAAGACGCCGCGCAAGCGGTTGTCATCCCGCGCGTGTCGATGGCGGGCGATCTGCGCAGCGTGGCGCTTGTGAACGCCTCGATCGACACGCAGCCGCCGGCCACGCTGCGCCTGCGCGGTTGCCAAGAAGGCATCACGCACATCGAGTGGCTGACGCCCAACGAAAAGCCGGTGCCTCTCGCCGTGCGTTGGGAAGGACAGGATGCGCTGATCACGCTGCCCGCCGTCTGCCCCTGGCAGGCCGGCTGGCTGCGACCGGCGGAGTGAGGGGACTGCCTCTCATTGATGGGGTGCCTGTCACACTGTATGGGGTGCGCCAAGCAGCAGGCCTGCGTGTGCGCCCCCCCCGGCAAACGCTGGTCTCGCCGAGCCCGACCGGCTGAAAGACCGTATCGGTGAAGAGACAGAAAAAGGGGAGGAAGGAAGCGTTGCTGTAACCAGAAAATTGAAACCCCAACGGTCAGCGGAACGGGGATGCACCCACGCTCAGCGCACCATGCATTTCGATCTTTTATTAATTTGTCAAGCCCATAATATTTAAATTTTTATCGCTCCTCATCCCCATTGACTCTAAAAAACGCGGGGACTATACTTGCGCCGCATGATAGAAGAAGGGTGCACGCGGAGACGTCCCCTGATTAATAATACGGGCGTGGTTAACGTGTCGAGGTGCCTATGAATCACACGAGGTTCTGTTTCAGGATGTCGGTGGTGGTGGGGTGTGTGGTGTTGGTTTTCGGCGTGCAGCCGGCACGGGCGACCAGCGGGGCGTGGGAAGGCGATACCAGTCTCTACTGGACCAACAATAACAACTGGGCCAGCAACTACACCTATCCGAGCGGTGACCAGACAGCCACCTTCAACAGCACGGCCAACAACCGGACCAACATCAACATCCAAGGGCTGTCGACCATCCGCTACATCACGTTCGACACCTGTAACGCGGCGGCGTTCCACATCGGCACCTACCCTCCGGGCAGCCAGACCCTGACCGTCTACAACAACGGCACCCTCAAGCTGAACGCCAATGTCGGCAACAGCCAAACCTTCCCGTCCACGCTCCGCTTGGGTACGGACCGTGCGGGATCTACATACGTGCTCCAGAACGACAGCCCCGCCTACACGCTGACGGTGCTCGGCGATGTCGTGGTGCCGAACAGCGGCGGCACGACCGGCACCAAAACGCTCGCCTTCAACGGCGCGGGCGCGATCCGCGTGCTGGGCAACATCAGCACCAACGGGTTTTCACCCATCAACCTGGACAAGAACGGCAGCGGCGTGTTGACCCTGACCGGCTCAAACCGTGTGACCCGGCTCGACATCGACGGCGCGGGCAGCGTCATCGACATTGGCAGCGACGGTTACCTGCACCTCGACAATCTGGGCAGCACCACCCTCTATGTCACGCAGGACGCCAGATCGGAAGAGCACACGTCTGAACTCTAGTCACCGCT
>ERZ795056.5826-NODE-5826-length-12206-cov-4.775656_pt1 | contig 12206 bp, 6 predicted proteins | sample MGYA00375140_ERZ795056 | MGnify/ENA primary metagenome ERZ795056 (study PRJEB30185, sample SAMN05720227) | activated sludge metagenome | isolation source: Anaerobic digester | place: USA | collected 2015-03-09 ...
CGAGCATCGCAGCGGAGTCGAAGCGAAGCGCAGACCGCCACAGTGTGAGCCCCGCCGCACAGCCCCGGCCGCGAAGCCAAGCGCCTGCGCGAGCGAACAGGCATCACGCCGACAGCACTTGCAGCAACTCGGTTTCGATGGCAATTTGCGCTCGGTTGAGGCGCAGTTCTGGCCCGTCGATCAGAAAAGTATCTTCCACACGCTCGCCCAAGGTAGTCACCTTGGCCAGCTGCAAGTTGAGATTGTGCCGGGCCAGCACGCGTGCGATGTTGTACAGCAAGCCCACGCGGTCACTTGCGGAAATGCTGAGCAGCCAGCGTTGCGCTTTTTCGTCGGGCTTGAGGTCCACGCGCGGCGCCATGGGGAAGTTTTTGACGCGACGCGACACCCTGCCGCGGCTGGGGTTGGGCAGGGGCCCAGGGGCGCCGATGGCTTGGTCGAGCTCGGTTTCGACCATGCTCACGAGTTCCTGGTAGTGCTCGGAGAGGAGGGACGTGACCACCTGAAAAGTGTCTAGTGCATAGCCGTTGCTGGCCGTATGGACCTTGGCGTCCAGAATGCTGAAATTCGACTGGTCAAAATAGCCGCAGATGCGTGCAAACAGGTCAGGTTGATCGGCCGTGTAGACCAGCACTTGCATGCCTTCACCCACGGCCGAGCGGCGCGCCCGCACAATGCATTTGGCTGACCCGACATGCCGCGACAACATGCGCGTGTGCCAGGCGATGTCTGAGGCATCGTGGCGCATGAAGTAGCCGACATCCAGGGTATCCCAAAGCTTTTTGTAGGCCTCGTGCGGTTCAGCATGCAGCGCCAACTGCACCAGGGCATCGCGCTTGCGTGACTCCACTTCGGCATCGGGGTCAGGGGCCCGCCCACCCAGCGTGCGCACGGTCAGGCGGTACAGGTCTTCAAGCAGCTTTCCCTTCCAGGCATTCCAGACTTTGGGCCCTGTTCCGCGAATGTCTGCCACGGTCAACAGGTACAGCGCGGTCAAGTAGCGCTCGGTGCCCACGCGTGCGGCAAAGGCGTTGATGACGTCGGGATCGCTCAGGTCTTCTTTTTGTGCGACGCGGCTCATGGTCAGGTGCTCACGCACCAAAAATTCGACCAGTTGCCCATCGACCTTGGCAATGCCATGTTGGCGACAGAAAACGCGTACATCGTGTGTGCCCAGCGCGGAGTGGTCGCCGCCGCGGCCCTTGGCAATATCGTGAAACAACGCGGCCACATAGAGAATCCAGGGCTTGTCAAAACCGCCCGCCAATTGCGAACAGAAGGGGTATTCATGGCCGTGCTCTGCGATAAAGAAGCGGCGCACGTTGCGCAGCACCATCAGAATGTGCTGGTCCACGGTGTAGACGTGAAACAGGTCATGCTGCATTTGACCCACGATGCGGCGGAACACCCACAGGTACCTGCCCAGCACCGAAGTCTGGTTCATCAGGCGCATGGCGTGGGTCAGGCCCACGGGTTCCTTGAGGATGGTCATGAACGCTTCGCGATTGACTGGATCGCGACGGAATTTGGCGTCCATGACGTTGCGCACGTTGTACAGGGCACGAAGGGTGCGCGCAGACAGGCCTGAAATGCCCACGGTGCGCTCATAGAGCACAAAGGTCTCAAGGATGGCGTGAGGCTCGCGCTCGTACAGGTCGTCGCTGGTGACTTCCAGCATGCCTGCTTTGTCCGCAAAGCGCGCATTGATGGGCTGAGGGGTGTGCGAACTGGGGTTGAGCCGCTCTTCGATATTCAGCAGCAAAATCTGGTTGAGCTGCGCGATGGCTTTGGCAGCCCAGTAGTAGCCCTTCATGAGCACTTCGCTGGCGCGCATGGCCATTTTGCCGGTGAGGCCGTTTTGTGTGGTGTAGCCAAACGACTCGGCCACTGCCGTCTGCAGGTCGAACACCAGGCGGTCTTCGCGCCGATTGGCAAGCAGGTGCAGCCGGGCGCGGATCAGGCTCATCAGCGCTTCGTTGCGCTTGATCTGGCTCACCTCGAAGCTGGTCACCAGTCCGTTTTGCTCCAGCTCGTCCCAGTTTTTGCCATAGCCTGCAGCCCGTGCGACCCACAGGATGACCTGCAGGTCGCGAAGGCCACCAGGGGATTCCTTGCAATTGGGCTCGAGCGCGTAGGGTGTGTTTTCGTATTTGGTGTGCCGCTGGCGCAACTCTAGCGTTTTGGCCACAAAGAAGGCCTTGGGATCCATCACGTTTGCATACTGCTGCGTGAAGTCGGCAAACAGCTTTTTGTTGCCGGTGATTAGGCGCGCTTCCAGCAATGAGGTTTGCACCGTGACGTCTTTGGTGGCCTCGGCAACACAGTCGGCTACCGTGCGCACACTGGAGCCTATCTCGAGACCCACATCCCAGCAACTGCCTATAAAGGCCTCAATGCAAGCTTTGAGTGCGGGGTCTGCGGCCGGGTTGCTGCCCTCTGGCATGAGCACCAGGACATCGACATCGGACTGGGGGAACAGTTCGGCGCGGCCAAAGCCTCCCACGGCCAGCAGCGCGAAGCTGCCGGGGAAGCCTGCCTTGGCCCACAACTGGCGCAGGGTCTCGTCGGCCAGTCGTGCCGTTTGCTGCAAAACTTTGCGGATACCGCGTGTGGACGCTCCCCCAGACTGCACGCTTTGCAGTACGACGGCCTTCTTGACGCGATATTCGTCGCGCAACTGCTGAATATCGACGTCAAGTTCCATCCGCGTCATGCCGTCACAAAGTCGGGCGTAGGGGGGCTGCCTGCGGACATGGTCAATACCTCGTAGCCGGTGTCGGTGACCAGCACGGTGTGTTCCCACTGCGCTGACAGCGAGTGGTCTTTGGTCACGATGGTCCAGCCGTCACCCATTTCCTTGATGTCTTTGCGCCCCGCATTGATCATGGGCTCAATGGTGAAGGTCATGCCGGGCTTGAGTTCGTCAAGCGTGCCGGGGCGGCCATAGTGCAGCACTTGCGGGTCCTCATGGAACACCTTGCCGATGCCATGGCCGCAAAACTCACGCACCACGCTGTAGCCATTGCTCTCGGCAAATTTCTGGATGGCCCAGCCAATGTCTCCCAGGCGTGCACCGGGCTTGACTTGCATGATGCCGTGCCACATGGCGTCAAACGTGATGGCACACAGGCGTTTGGCGGCAATGGAGCCTTCACCAATGATGTACATGCGGCTGTTGTCGCCGAACCAGCCGTCTTGTGTGATCACGGTGACATCAATATTCATGATGTCTCCTTTTTTGAGCGGCTTGTCGTTGGGTATGCCATGGCACACCACATGGTTGAGCGAAGTGCACAGCGAGGCGGGGTAGGGCGGGTAGCCCGCAGGTTGGTAGCCCAGCGTGGCCGACTTGGTGTTTTGCACGTTCACCATGTAGTCGTTGGCCAGGCGGTCGATTTCTTTGGTCGTGATGCCCGCTTTGACATGGGGGGTGAGGTAGTCCAGCACCTCGGAGGCCAGTCGGCAGGCTTCGCGCATGCCGGCAATGCCAGCGGCGTCTTTGTAGGTAATGCTCATGGGGCAATTATCCCATTGGAGCCTGAATGCCGCTTAGCGTCAAAAGACATAGTTTAGGTTTAAGTTTGGGTTTGTATTGGCAAGATTGACAGGGGTGGATGCCTTTGATTTTTCAGTCTGTGGCAGCATTTATCCAGACTGTTACGACTGGCTTGATGTTCCTGCCGGTATGGGCATGTCGAACACAAGGTGACACCGATGAAACAATCAAAATGCAGTCCGTCCCTGGAGGCTGTGAGTGGTTTCACGGCGGAACTTGCGCCTTTGCGCAGGTCAGGTTCAATGGGCACTGCAAGTTACCAATTTGCCGCGAATGGACGGGGTGTGACCGACTGTGTGGACGAACTGCGGCTGCGCCACTCGCTGTCGGCGGCTGATCTTGACTCTGTGAGCAGCTTACGAAATCACATTGATTTGTCTTCTCACCTGCTGATTGACCCCGACTTCCAATCCCGCGAAAAAAAAGAGATGAGCTGGGCGTCACTGTGGCATTTGACTTCCGGGGCGAGCTTGTCGGCAGCATTCGAGCCGTGCCTTTGGGACATGGGCTGACCTTGACCGAAACATTGTTGGCGTCGTCGCCGAGGTTTTTGTGCGCCGAGGCCCATCCCGCGTGGGAAATGGGCCGCTTGGTCATGACACCAGCGTTCCGTGGTGAACCGCGCGTGTTGCGCCATTGCCTGTTTGCTGCCCTGGACTATTTGAACACCCAAGCCAATGTGCAGACACTCTATGCAGCCTGCACTCCAGTGCTGGCACGGCTGTACCGGCGTTTTGGCTTCGCCGAGTTTGCGCGCGAGGTGGCATTGGCTGGCACTGAGAAAAAATACTCACTCATCTCGGGCCCTTTCGACAATGTTTTCTCTGCTTTATCGGCCTTAGGCGCACCCCAGGACCCAGCTGGCCTGGCTGGCATTTCATCGCATCAACATGATGCATCCCACCACACCGGAGTTTTGGTATGACTGGTATTTTTCTGGAAAATTTGCGTCAAACTGTTGATGATGAATGGGCCGCCATAAAGCAGGGCCCTTTTTGGCGAAGGGTATCTGAGACGCCAGTGACCCTTGATTTGTACCGTGACCTTATGCTGCAGATCTACCACTATTCCCGGCATAACTCCATGAATCAGGCTGTCGCCGCCTTTGTTCCCGCGCCTGAAGCGTTGCTCAAGTTCGTGTACCGACACGCGGCGGAAGAGCTGGGGCATGAACGCATGGTTGTCCACGATCTGAACAGTTTGAGCTTGTTGCGTCCTGAAGACCTCAATGCCCCGCCTCTGCCTGCCACGGAAGCCCTGATTGGGTATTTGTACTACGTGGGTATTCGCTATGGTGCTGTCGCGCGGCTGGGCTACAGTTTTTGGGCCGAAGGGGTCTATGGGCACATTCAACAGCCCTTTGCCAAAATCAGCAAGGACCTGGGCCTCACCAGCAAGAACCTCACCTTCTTTGGTGCCCATGCACAGGCTGACGTTGCCCATATCCAGCAAGTTGAAGCCGCGATCACCCGCTTTGCGATATCCGAGAGTGATCAGGCGTTGGTGACGAAAGTGGCAAGAACCACGCTGTCCCTGACGGGTCAGTTGCTGGACCAAGTGGCTGCGTTGCACCCCACGGCCCACTGAAACCATGTGGCCATTTGCAAAGTTGTTTGACCGGTTTGAGGCGTACCACGCGCACGGCCGACCCAATATCCAATACACCGGCATGGTCGGTATTGCGGCATTCCCCTTGTTTTACTTGCTGCGGTTTGCAAAGGAAGCCGCGCCTTACAACGATCTTTGGTTACGGGTCATCGCCGTGTTGCTGTGCATTGGGTTGGCGACCAGAAGCTTCTGGCCCAAGGTGGCGAAGCCCTATTACATCGCGTACTCGTACGTTGCATTGTTGTATTGCCTGCCATTTTTCTTCATTTTCACCTCGTTGACGAACGGTGGGGGCGTGGTTGCGGTGGCGAACACGCTGATGGCGGTGTTCTTCCTTATCTTGCTTTCTGATTGGCAAAATAGTGTCTTGCTTTTGCTCACCGGAGCCGCGGCGGCCGTGGGCCTCTATCTCGTCGTTGTGCCGAATCCTGTCATGCCGGTGGACTATGTGGCGCGCTTGCCCATTCTTGTGCTGGTGGTCGTGGGCGGCAGCCTGTTCAAATTTGCCGAGAAGCAGGCGGAGGCAGAGCGCGTCAAGCAGACATACGCCGCCCTTGCCGGCTCTATCGCGCACGAAATGCGCAATTCACTGGGGCAACTCAAAAACAGCCTGGAAGGCATGCAGGCAGCGCTGCCCATGCCCACGACGGCCAATCAAGCGCAATCGCTGTCTGCACCGGAGGTGAATGCGCTCTACCGGTATCTGGGGCAAAGTGAATTGGCCGTGAGTCGCGGCTTGCAAGTCATCGCCATGACGCTGGACCAAGTCAGTGCCAAATCCCTCAACACCTCGGGCTTTGGCTATCAATCGGCAGCCGAAGTTGCGCATAAGGCAGTCCAGGATTTTGGCTATGAATCCGATGCGGCTCGCGGCAAAGTGTCGGTTGAAGTGGTGGAAGACTTTGATTTCTGGGGGGATGAGACAGCCTTCTTGTTCGTGTTGTTCAACCTCATCAAAAATGCCTTGTATTACGTGGCGGTGTCGCCCGATGTGACGGTTCGTATCGTGGTCGATCGTCATACGGTAATGGTTCGCGACACTGGCCCGGGTATCGCATCAGACTTGTTGCCCGAACTCTTTGAGCCCTTTCGTTCCACCGGAAAGACGGGAGGCACTGGGCTGGGGCTGGCTTATTGCAAACGGGCGATGCTGGCCTTCGGCGGGGGAATTCATTGCCAGTCCAGTTTGGGGCAGTACACGCAGTTCATTCTGCGCTTCCCTCCAGTCAATGGGCCAGATCGCGACCGGCATCAACAGGCTTCGTTGGCGGCTGCGCGTGCGACATTCGAAGGCAAACGCATCTTGCTGGTCGATGACGACGCGCACCTGCGTAGCGCAACCCGGGCCAAACTCGCCGTTCTTGCGGCGCGAATTGATGAGGCCGTTGACGGCGAAGATGCCTTGGCCATGTTGGCGGCCCAAGCCTATGACCTTGTGGTGCTGGATCTGAATATGCCAGGACAAGATGGCTACGCCGTGTCAGAGAAAGTACGCCTTGGGGCGGCGCCGCTCAATCGCAATGTGTGCATGGTGGCCTACACCAGCGAATCGGCTCATGTGGCCAACGTGAAGACAAGCAAAGCAGGTATGGATGGGTTTGTGCTCAAGCCCAGCGCGCAACTGCCACTGGTGCGGGCGCTGCACAATGCCTACATGCGTCCCTCCGCGAATCGATTGGTAAGGGGCTCACGTCTGTTGGGTGCCAGGATTTTGCTGGCGGACGACAATGCGCTCAACCGCAAGGCGGTCGTGGTTTACCTCAAGCGCATGGGCGTCAAGGTTGTCGAGGTCGAGCACGGTCAGGCGGTGCTCGACCATTTGCAATCAGGCACAAGATTCGATTTGGTGCTGATGGATATCAACATGCCCGGCATGGGCGGCGTTGAGGCCGTGCGCGCCATCCGTGCCAGCCCAGCGCCATGGCGCGAAACGCCAGTGATTGCCCTGACAGCCGATACCAATGTCAACCTCGCGACGCACGCGCTGGAGTTGGGCATGAGTGACTTTCTCTACAAACCCGTCACGGCCGCCGGTCTGTATCAGAAGCTCGGCCAATGGTTGGGCCCGTGGCGCAAGGGAGATACAACTCCCGTTCCTTTCGAAGACGACCAGGATGCCGAACCCTTCGCAAGCGACGCGGCCGAAACCTTGCTCGACTATCCCCGTCTGGCCAGCTACCGCCAACTGGGCATGCTCGATGAATTGCTGGACGATTACCTCCCTGAAATCGACCGTCTGATCCAAGTGCTGTCTGCCTGCATTGCTCGGCATGACCTGCCCGCAAGTCTGGACGCGTTGCATTCTTTGTTGGGCTTGAGCGGAGAGGCGGGTGCGTTGGGTCTGTACCGCGAGGTGCAGCGCTTGCATGCACCGATTGTCGAAGGGGGGCAATGGCCCGCCCGTGCATCACAATCGCTCGCCCGAATTGAACTGCTGAATTCACAAACACACGACGAAGTATTGGCCTACCGCGCGCTTGCGCCGTCACCTATGGATGCCCCAATTTGAACTCCAGCGTCATGCCCTTATCCGGCGAGCCCACGGGCGCTTCCAACGCCATCTTGTTTGTCGACGACGAGCCTCTCGCGCGCAAATGGTTTGCACTTAATTTTGGCAACGAATTTGCGATTCAAACAGCGGCCAGTGTGGAAGACGCGCTTGCCGTGTTGGCCACTCGCGCCCGGGATTTTTCTGTGCTGGTGACGGACTACCGCATGCCGGTGCGTGACGGGCTCAAGCTGTTGCAGATTGCGCAGCGCGAATACAAGCACCTCGTGCGGATGCTGGTGACAGCCTACGCCGAGAAAGAAGTGGCCATTGCCGCTGTGAATCAAGGCAGTGTCTTTCGAATTCTCGAAAAGCCCCTCTACGACGCCAATGTTCGCCAGGCACTGCGTGATGCGCAGGAAATGTCGCGTGAACGTGCGCATGAACGCGCCTTGCATGAAGCCCGCATCACCGCAATGCGCGAGTCACTGGGTTTTCTCGCGCATGAACTCAATACCCCCCTGGCAACGGTTCGCGGCTGTGCCAGCGCCGTGCTGGCGCGTCATCAGCCGATAGGGGCTGAGCTGGCACGCGGCGAAGCCTCTGTGCATTTTGTGGAGCAACGGACAGGCGAGGTGCTTGCAGCACTGGCCAGCATTGAGCGGCGCGCGTTGTTTTGCCAGTCGCTGGTATCCACATTCGTGCAGTCTGCGCGTGACGCTTACCCCGGTGCCCGCTCAAACAGCCTCAGTGCCAGCGTATTGATCAGCGATTTGCTGGACGAATACCCTTTTGAAGATGAAATGCGCGCATGGGTCAGTTGCCACGTGATCCAGGATTTTGAGTTGCCAGCCAAGCGAGATTTGCTCTATCTTGTGCTGAGCACCTTGACCAAGAATGCCCTGCAGGCATTGCTGGGGCGTGAAAATCCGCAGTTGCGTATCGAAATCGGGCAAACGGCACCTGCAGAAAGTGCGGAGAGCAACTGGATTCGGTTTGTCGATAACGGCCCCGGGATTGCGCCTGAGTTGTTGTCCCGCCTCAGTTATGAGCCGCTCACCACGCGCGCTGCCGTGGGCGGCAATGGCATGGGCCTGGTCTTCTGTCGCAGGGTCATGCAGTCAATTCATGGCGATATTGCGGTGCAGTCACCACCCGGTCAGGGGGCTGTGGTGACGCTGCGCTTTGGCATGCAGGGCGCGAAACCTCGCGACGGGGTGGGGACGAGTCACGGGTAAAATCGCGGGTTTTTACGGGCTTGCCCATTCAGCGCAGCCCGAACCACCCCTTGAGGCCACCCCAGTGACCCTGCACATCACCCAGTTCGAGGGCGCCAATGCGCTCAGCAGCTTTCGCACCCAGCAGCTTTTGCCCCGTTTGCAGCGCATCCACGACAAGATCGTCGGCTTGCACGCCCGCTATGTGCACTTGGTGGCCTCGGATGCCGAGCCCGCTCCTTTGCAGCGCGAGCAACTGGCGGCCCTGCTGGTCTATGGCGACCCCTACCAGGGCTCGACCGACGGCACCCTGATTGTGGTTACCCCTCGCTTTGGTACGGTGTCGCCTTGGGCGAGCAAAGCCACCGATATTGCCCACAATTGCGGCATCGCCCTGAAGCGCGTGGAGCGCATCACCGAGTACCGCCTCACCCTCAAAAGCGGCTTGCTCAGCACACCAGCGCTCACGCCAGATCAACTCGCCGCTGTGGCCGCGTTGCTGCACGACCGCATGACCGAAAGCGCCATGGCCACCCGGGCCGAGGCACTGAATCTGTTCACCGAACTGCACCCAGCGCCGATGGCCCATGTGGACGTGCTAGGGGGTGGCCGTGGTGCCTTGGAGGCTGCCAACGCCACCTTCGGCCTGGCCTTGGCTGATGACGAGATGGATTACCTGGTGACCGCCTTTACGGGGTTGCAGCGCAACCCCACTGATGTGGAGTTGATGATGTTCGCCCAGGCCAACAGCGAACACTGCCGCCACAAGATCTTCAACGCGTCGTTCACCATCGACGGCGTGGCCCAAGACAAAAGCATGTTCGGCATGATCCGCCACACCCACCAAACCAGCCCGCAGCACATGGTGGTGGCGTACTCCGATAACGCCTCGGTCATGGAAGGCCAGAACACTGAGATTTTTGGGGCCAAAGTAGGCTCTGCTATCGGCAATGGTAAAGTTGGTAGCTACAAAAAAGAGAGCAACCTAACGCATGTGTTGATGAAGGTGGAAACCCACAACCACCCCACGGCCATCAGCCCTTTCCCCGGCGCCAGCACCGGCGCGGGAGGTGAGATTCGTGACGAAGGCGCCACAGGGCGCGGCTCTAAACCCAAGGCCGGCTTGACCGGCTTTACCGTGTCCAGACTCTGGCCCGAGCAGGGCAAGAAAGCGCCCGAGCCCTACGGCAAGCCCGAGCACATTGCCAGCCCCCTGCAGATCATGACCGAAGGCCCGCTGGGTGGTGCAGCCTTCAACAACGAATTTGGCCGTCCCAATCTATTGGGCTACTTCCGCGAATACGAGCAAACCGTGGCCAGCAGCGCCGACACCATCCGCCGCGGCTACCACAAGCCCATCATGATCGCGGGCGGCGTGGGCACGATCGACGCAGGCTTGACCCACAAAATTGAATTCCCCGCCGGTTCGCTGTTGATTCAGCTGGGCGGCCCTGGCATGCGCATTGGCATGGGCGGCAGCGCCGCCAGTTCCATGGCCACAGGCACCAACGCCGCCGAGCTGGACTTTGATTCCGTGCAGCGCGGCAACCCCGAGATCGAGCGCCGCGCACAGGAGGTCATCAACCACTGCTGGCGCCAGGGCGCGGCCAATCCGATTTTGGCCATCCACGACGTCGGGGCAGGGGGCTTGTCTAACGCCTTCCCCGAGTTGACCAACGACGCAGGTCGTGGCGCCCGCTTTGACCTGCGCGCCGTGCCGCTGGAAGAGTCCGGCCTGGCGCCCAAGGAAATCTGGTGCAACGAAAGCCAGGAGCGCTATGTGATGGCGATTGCCCCAGAGTCGCTGGACCAGTTCAAGGCCTTTTGCGAGCGCGAGCGCTGCCCGTTTGCTGTGGTGGGTGTGGCCACCGAGGCGCGGCAGCTGGAACTGGTGGACGAGGGGCAGGAGGTCGCCGCGCGCCGCGCCGGGCCGCCCCAAGCAAGCGCAGCCCCCTCGGGGGGCAGCGCAGTACACGAAGTGACAAGCCCCGGGCCACGCGGTAGCGGGGAACGCTTGGGGGTCCCAGTCAACATGCCGATGAACGTGCTGCTGGGCAAGCCGCCCAAAATGCACCGCGACGTGCAAACCGTGGCGCGCGACTTCGCCCCCGTGCAACTCACCGGCGTGCAGTTGCAGGACGCTGCCATTGTGGTGTTGAGCCACCCCACTGTCGCGTCCAAGCGCTTCCTCATCACCATTGGCGACCGCACCGTGGGGGGCTTGAGCCACCGCGACCAGATGGTTGGGCCCTGGCAAGTGCCGGTGGCTGACTGCGCCGTCACCCTGGCCGACTACGCCGGCTTTGGCGGCGAAGCCATGAGCATGGGCGAGCGCACACCGTTGGCGGCTATCAACGCCCCGGCGTCCGGTCGCATGGCTGTGGCCGAGGCCATTACCAACCTGTTGGCTGCGCCGATTGAGTTGCCGCGCGTCAAGCTGTCGGCCAACTGGATGGCCGCCTGCGGCGAGCCGGGCGAAGATGCCGCGCTCTACGCCACGGTGAAAGCCGTGGGAATGGAGTTGTGCCCGGCGCTGGGCATCAGCATCCCGGTGGGCAAGGACAGTTTGTCCATGCGCACCCAATGGCAAGACGGCGAGGACAGGAAAAAAGTCACCTCGCCCGTCAGCCTGATCGTCACCGCCTTCGCCACATTGGCCGATGTGCGTGGCACCCTTACGCCCCAACTCAACGCCACCGAGGCCGACACGTCCTTGGTGCTGATCGATCTGGGCCGGGGCCGCAACCGCATGGGCGGCAGCATTTTGGCGCAGACGCTACAGCAGGTGGGCCATGAAGTGCCCGACCTTGATGACCCTAAAGACCTCATCAACCTGGTCAAAGCCATCAATGCACTGCGCGCCAGTGGCCACATCCTGGCCTACCACGACCGCAGCGACGGCGGCTTGTTTGCGGCGGCTTGCGAAATGGCCTTTGCTGGCCAGGTGGGCGTGACGCTGAATGTGGACATGCTGGTGCTGGAGGGCGACGGCATCTCCGACAGCCGAATGGACACCGGGGATGCCAAAAACTGGGCGGGCCAGGTGAGTGCCCGGCGCGAAGAGATGACGCTCAAGGCCTTGTTCAACGAAGAGTTGGGCGTGCTGCTGCAAGTGCGCACCGCTGATCGCAATGCGGTCATGCAAACCCTGCGCGACCACCACTTGAGTGCTTGCTCCCATTTCGTGGGCAAAACCCGACCAGAGTCTTCCGGAATCGACGCGGGCAAGCGCGAGGTCCAGGTGTGGCGCGACGCCAAGGCTGTCTTCAGTGCCAAGCTGCTGGACCTGCACCAGGTCTGGGACAGCGTGAGCTGGAAGATCTGCCAGCAGCGCGAC
>ERZ795056.5827-NODE-5827-length-12206-cov-4.198091_pt1 | contig 12206 bp, 10 predicted proteins | sample MGYA00375140_ERZ795056 | MGnify/ENA primary metagenome ERZ795056 (study PRJEB30185, sample SAMN05720227) | activated sludge metagenome | isolation source: Anaerobic digester | place: USA | collected 2015-03-09 ...
ATGAAGTATGAGACACCAGAAATTACAATGAATGAAAACTTACGTTTGGCAGCCTTAAAACCAATGGAACGTATGATGGATATTAGTAGAAAAGCTGGTTTATTGGGTTAAGTTAAAAACCATATTTCTGCCACAACTCAGTATTAGGAATTTCCATTTCTACAACTTCTTGTGTAAAAGGATGGGTAAACTTTAAGCTATACGATTGTAAGAAAATACTTCCGTTTGGTGAGCTTCTTTTATAACCATATTTTAAATCGCCTACAATTGGGCAATTTATTGCAGCCAATTGTGCCCTAATTTGATGAAATCTACCAGTAAATAATGTTATTTCTAATAGATGATATTTGTTACTCGATTGAATACACTGATATACTAACACTGCTTTTTTACTATGGGCAACTTCTTTATTAAAAACTTTTGCTTTTTGTTGTTCACTATTTTTTACCAACCAATGTGTAAGTGTTTGTTGTAAAATTTTTGGTTGAGCAGCAACTACAGCTTTGTATTTTTTTTGAATTGAACCAATTACAAACATTTCATTTAGGGCAGTTATAGCTTCAGTTGTTTTGGCAAAAATTAGTAATCCACTTACTCTTTGATCCAATCTATGCACCAAAAACCAATGACCATTTTGAGTTATAATTTCTTCTGAAGCAATTCCTGCAGGTTTATTTACAATTACTAAAAATTCGTCTTCAAACAAAATTGGTATCAATGAAATTTATTTAGAAAATGAAGATAATGTGAAATAATTCTGTGTTAAACATAAATTATACTGCAATCGTTTACGTAAGTTCAAAACCCTACAGATTAACTATGGCATAAATTTGGTAATTGTTAGCCAATACATTTTATATGAAAAAAATAATTCAGCTTTTCACACTATTAATTCTTGCTTTTACGATACAAGCACAAGAAAAAGATTTAGCCTATTACTATAGTGTTGCACCATTTAAAATGCCAGAAGTTAAAGTACCTTTTTTTAAAGATTCTGTTTTTAACATAGTTAATTATGGAGCAGTAAACAATGGACAAATATTAAATACCGAAGCATTTAATAAAGCAATTACAGCATGTAATAAATCAGGTGGTGGAAAAGTAATTGTACCCGCAGGTTTATGGTTAACAGGACCCATAGAAATGAAAAGTAATGTAAACCTTGTTGTACAACATGGTGCTATAATTCAGTTTACAAACGATAGAACACAATACAAAATGTATAAAGGTGTTGCAATATCTCCATTATACGCCAATGAAGCAACCAATATTGCTATTACTGGAGATGGAATTATTGATGGTGCTGGAGATAGTTGGAGGCCATTAAAAAAAGAAAAAGCTACAGAAAAACAATGGAAAGAAATTATTAAAACTGGTGTTGTAAGTAAAGATGGAAAAATTTGGTGGCCAACAAAAGCAGCAATGGATGGAGAAGAATTTGTAAAGCAACTAAAAGCAAAAAATGCAAATCCTGCCGATGATGATTTTTTACCTGCAAGAGATTTTTTAAGACCACATATGGTAGCTTTTAATAAATGCAACAATGTTTTAGTTGAAGGTGTAACCATTAGAAATTCTCCAAAATTTATTTTTTATCCAACACGTTGCACCAATTTAACTTTAAGAAATGCCAATTTTTTTAATGAATGGTGGGCACAAAATGGAGATGCTGTAGATATTAGTGCTTGTAAAAATGTAGTTATTTATAAATGTAAAGTAAGTGCTGGCGATGATGGAATTTGCATGAAAAGCAGTGGTGGAAAAGGTGGAGAAACAGAAGAATCGGCCTTAGAAAATATTTTAATTGCTGGTTGTACTGTATATAAAGGCCATGGTGGTTTTGTAATTGGAAGTAATACAGATGGTGGAATGAAAAATATTTTTGTAACCGATTGTAATTTTATAGGAACCGATATTGGTATTAGAGTAAAAAGCAATGCTGGTAGAGGTGGTTATGTGAGAGATATTTATATATCGAATATTTACATGACCGATATTGTTGATGAAGCATTCAACTTTGATACTTACTACGAAGATGTTACAGTTGGTAAAACAAAAAACGATGTTGTTACAACACTAAGAGATAAAACCCCAGTATTTAAAAACTTTTACATAAGCAATGTGGCATGTTTAAAAGCAAAAACAGCCATTGCTATAACAGGATTACCAGAAATGCCAGTGAGTAAAATTTTCTTTAACAATATTACTATCGTAGCAAACGAAGGATATACCAATATAAATGCAAAAGAAATAGACTTTAAAAATGTAAAAATAATTACACCTACGGAAACCAAAGAGTTGTAAAAACTAAAAAAGGCAATGAAAAATCATTGCCTTTTTTTATATAATTAGTTTGTTAAAATACTATTCTGCAATTTCCCAAACCTCACGACCCTTTAATAATTTATCTAAATTGCCTTTTCCTTTGGTGGCCAAGGCTTCATCAATTTGCATTGCCATTACATCTTCGTAACAAGCTCTTTCGGTTTGATAAAATACACCAAATGGTCTAGGAAAATGTCCTTCAACTCTAGGATCATCAAACATTCTAATTAAAATTTGAGCTTTGAAAAAATCCTTTTCATCGTGTATCCACAAATCATCGGTACTAGCACCTTCTTCTAGTTCAACAATTACAGGTTTTAGTCCATCTAACTTAATACCCTTGTTAGCAGTTGCACCAAAAATTAATGGTTTGCCTTGTTCTAAAAACAATACATTATCGGCTTTGCTACTTTTTTCTGTAAACACTTCAAAAGCACCATCGTTAAAAATATTACAGTTCTGATAAATCTCTACAAAAGATGCACCTTTATGTTGATGGCTACGAGTTAAAATATATTGTAAATGTTTAGGATCTCTATCCATGCTACGAGCAATAAAAGTTGCATCGGCTCCCATTGCTAAAGCTGCAGGATTAAAAGGATGATCAATACTACCAACGGGAGTACTTTTTGTAACTTTATTGGTTTCTGATGTTGGCGAATATTGACCCTTTGTTAAACCATAAATTTGGTTATTAAACACCAAAAAATTCACATCAAAATTTCTACGTAACATATGAATGGTGTGGTTTCCACCAATACTCATACTATCTCCATCACCACTCACAATCCAAACACTTAACTCTGGTCTACTTGCTTTTAAACCACTTGCAACGGCTGTTGCACGTCCATGAATAGAGTGCATACCATACGTGTTCATATAATATGGAAAACGAGAAGAACAACCAATACCACTTATAATTACAATATTTTCTTTAGGAACGCCAATACCCGGCATAACTTTTTGAACTTGGGCCAAAATAGAATAATCGCCACATCCTGGGCACCAACGAACCTCTTGATCGGTGGCAAAATCTTTAGCTGTAAGAACTGGAGCTGCTGCTGTTGTACTCATGACAAACAATTTAGTACGTAAATGTAAAGATGTAAAATTTAACTTTAAGAAATGAATGCGAAAACGTTACCAAAAAGGTAAATAAATACATTCAAGAACTATCCTTTAACCAATTCTTCCCAATATTCAGCTGCCCTGCGTGTATGAGGAATAACAATTGTACCACCTACAATATTGGCAACAGCAAAAATTTCGTACATCTGTTCTGTTGTAACGCCCAATTCAAATGATTTGCCTAAATGATATTTTATACAATCATCGCAACGCAATACCATGCTTGCCACCAAACCCAACATTTCTTTGGTTTTTTTATCAATTGCACCTTCATCGTAAGTGTTGGTATCTAAATTCCATAAACGTTTCATTACAAGGTTATTCTTACTTAAAATAACCTCATTCATTTTTTCTCTATAATCATTAAACTCTTGTACTAAGTTGCTCATATTTTTTGTTTTTGTAAAGGTAATAGTTGAAGGGAAATATTTGAAAACAGCGTTAAAGGGTTACACATCAGAATAAAAAAAGTTGAATTGGTTGTTTATAATTTTTTGTAGAAGTGTACAATCAGTATTAATCTATTCAGTTCTAATTATTTCTCAGCAAAGCCCTTCTTCAAAACATTTTCCCACATCTGCAATCAATGTTTTATTTTCGCCGCCATAAAACAAAAAAAATTAGTATGTCTTTAGTAGTTGTTGGTTCTATGGCTTTTGATGCTATTGAAACTCCTTTTGGAAAAAGCGATAAAATTATTGGTGGTGCAGGTACATACATTGCTTGGTGTGCTAGCAATTTTACACCAGTAAAACAAATTAGTGTAGTGGGTGGAGATTTTCCACAAGCAGAATTAGACGCTTTAACTGCTAGAAATGTAAATCTAGAAGGGGTACAAATTAAAAAAGACGAAAAAACATTTTTCTGGAGTGGCCGTTACCACATGGATATGAATAGCAGAGATACATTGGTTACAGAACTAAATGTATTGGCGGATTTTAAACCTGTTGTTCCTGAAAGCTACCAAGATTGTGAGTTTTTAATGTTGGGCAATTTGGCACCTGCAGTTCAATTAAGTGTAATTGAACAATTGAAAAATAAACCTAAATTGGTGGTATTGGATACCATGAATTTTTGGATGGATATTGCCATGGCCGATTTAGAAAAAGTATTGGCCAAAGTTGATGTATTGATGGTAAACGATAGTGAAGCCAGACAATTGAGTGGCGATTATAGCTTAGTAAGAGCTGCCAAAAGTATTATGGCTATGGGGCCTAAATATTTAATTATTAAAAAGGGTGAACATGGTGCATTGTTGTTTCATGAAGAAAAAGTATTTTTTGCTCCAGCATTGCCATTAGAAGAAGTGTTTGATCCAACTGGTGCTGGCGATACTTTTGCAGGTGGTTTTATTGGCCATATTGCAAAAACCAAAGACATTAGTTTCGACAATATGAAAACTGCTATTATTGTGGGAAGTGCAATGGCTAGTTATTGCTGCGAAAAATTTGGTACAACTCGTTTAACTGAATTAACCAAAGCAGATATTGATACTAGATTGAACGAATTTGTACAATTGGCAAGTTTTGATATTAACTTGGTATAAGTTCAACGAAAAAAATCTATAAAAAAACGCCACCTGCAATATTGCAAGTGGCGTTTTTGTTTTTTATAAACAGAAAAATAAATCTGTATGAAAATCTATTTTAAAACCTCAGTTAATTTATCGTTTAAGGCTTCGTCTCTTAAATTAGAAGCAATTATTTTACCAGAAGGATCTATTAATACATTAAAAGGAATACCATCAAATTTATATAAACCCACCAAGGTGCTTTCCCACTGCATTAAATCACTAACATGCGTCCAGGTTAATTTATCGGCAGCAATAGCATCGGTCCAACTTTTTTTGTCTTTATCTAAGGATACGCCTAAAATGGTAAAGTTTTTATCTTTAAACTTATTGTAAGCAGCAACAACATTGGGGTTTTCTTGTCTGCAAGGTTTACACCAACTTGCCCAAAAATCTACCAAAACATATTTACCTCTAAAACTGCTGAGTTTAATTGTGTCTTTATTTGGTGTTGGTAAAGCAATTTCTGGAGCTTGCGTATTTAATAAAGGATATTGTTGACCTACCAATAATTTTTTAAACTTTTGCATGCCTTCGTACTCTTTAAACTTAGATGCTGCATTTAAAGCCAATGTTCTCAATTCATCCACTTCCATACTTCTTGTAGCCAATCCCAAAGCATGTAAACAAGCTGCGGGGCTTTCGGTTTTTTCAATAAATGTGGTTAGAATATTGTTGAGTTTACCCATTTCGTTTTTGCGTTGTAGTTTATGAAATGTCATAATACTATCGTTGCTTTTTAGTTCTTGCAACGAATCTAAAGTTGTAAAAGCTTTCTTTACTTTTTCAAATTGATCTTGATAATTGCCAAACAAAACGTGTAAAGAAGTAGAAGCTTTTGAGCCCTCGGTTTCATATTCTTTGTATTTGTTTACATCCATTTTTACACGAATGCTTTTGGCATCGTTTACCAACAATATTTGTGGCCCTTGATTTATGGTTAAAGCATACAGGCCCTCAATTTTTGCTAAGCCTCTCAATTCAAATTTTCCATTTTTTAATGTTGTAGAATCTATTACAACAGGGCGTTCTCCTGCAAATGGAATTTCTTCTAAATAAATCTTATCTGTTGGCGAATTGGCAATATTGCCACTCACCGTAAAAGCACCATGCTCTTTAGGTTGGCAAGCAATAATTGATATTGTTGCAAGAAGAATAACTGAAATTTTTTTCATTATAATTGTATCATTTTTGTTTTCTAAACTATCTTTTTTACGAAAGGAACACTATTGAAGTTTTGTTTGTAACAACTCTGTTACTTTTTTAGGATCTGCTTTGCCTTTACTTATTTTTTTTACTTCGCCAACAAATAAACCAATTAATCCTTTTTTACCTTTTTTGTATTCAGCTACTTTATCTGGCATATTGGCAATTACTTCGTTTACCCAATTTTCTAATTCGTTGCTATCACTCACTTGTAACAAATTCAAAGCTTCTGCTATTTCTAAAGGATGTTTATTTTCTGTAAATAAAATAGGTAAAATTTTAGCCGAAGCAACCGAAAAGTTTACTTTACCTGCATCTACAATTTCTATTAATTGAGCAAGTGTTTGTGGCTGTAATGTACTATTGTGAAAACTACCATTTGTTTCGTTTAAATATTGACGAATTGGACCAGTAATCCAGTTTACAATGGCTTTATAGTTTTTATAAATGCCGGCTGTACTTAAAAAATAATTGGCTGTTGCAACATCATCGCAAAGTTGATTGGCATCGTAATTACTTAATTCATACACTTCAATAAACTGTTGTTTTAATTGATGTGGAAGAGCAGGTAATTGTTGTTGAATGTTTTGAATAAAATCTGTTGTTAAATGAAATGGAGCCAAATCGGGATCGGCAAAATAGCGATAATCGTTGGCATCTTCTTTATCTCTTATAGCAAAAGTAGTATCGTTGGTAGCATCAAAACTTCTGGTTTGTTGTATCACTTTTTCACCACTTTCAACAATGTTTATCAATCGTTCTACTTCAAAATCAATGGCTTTTTTTACATTGCGAATAGAGTTTAAATTTTTCACTTCTACCCTTGTGCCCAAAGTGGTTGCTCCTTTTAAACGAATAGAAATATTGGCATCGCAACGCAAACTTCCTTCTTCCATATTGCCATCACAAACGCCAATCCATTGCACCAATCTTCTAACTTCTGTAACATATTGATAAGCTTCTTCGCTGCTGTGTAAACAAGGCTCTGTAACAATTTCAACCAAAGGTGTACCAGCCCTATTTAAATCAATACAACTAAAATTGTCTTCTAAATCGTGTATACTTTTTCCTGCATCTTCTTCAATATGAATTCTGTTTAATTCAATTTCTTTAGTGCCATCGCTTGTAGTAATTGAAACAAAACCACCTTTACAAATGGGCGTTGTGTGTTGAGATATTTGATAACCCTTGGGTAAATCGGCATAGAAATAATTTTTTCTAGCAAAATAATTGTTTTGCTCTATGGTACAATTGCAAGCCAAACCCAATTTTATGGCCAATTCAACAGCCTTTTTATTTGTTTTGGGCAATGTGCCTGGATGTGCCAACACAATAGGACTAACATGTGTATTGGGGGCAGCACCAAAAGCAATACTATCGCCACTAAACAATTTACTGTTGGTTAGCAACTGTGCATGAATTTCTAAACCAATAACAGTTTCGTATTTTTCCTGATTCATAAATTGCGGTAAAGATAATAGTTAACCACTGTAAAGCTTTTGGTGGGTAGTGGGTATTTGATTTGTTTTAACAAGTTGTATAACGCTTGTGCTGTTATGTTTTTATTTTTACAAATTGAAATAAAAAAAACGGGGCAAAGCCCCGGGTTTCTAAAAATAAAAATTAAATACTGTATAAAAATTTCTTCCCTGTCGTTTAATGTTGCTCCAATCTAAATGTTCTTTATAGGCTTTGTCAAAAATATTTTCAACACCAACATTTATCGAAAAATTATTTTGTTGAATAGTACCCGAATAACCCAATCTTACATTGGCAATTACATAACCATTGGTTGTATTTTCTTTTGCTAGAAAGTTTACACGGTTTTGAGGATTGGCCATTTCGGTTTCTGCCAACAAATTCCATCTTTTAATTTCTTTTCTAATAGAAGTAATATTTTTTAAAGGAGCAATTAAGGGCAATGGTGTTTTGTTATTATCTGCACCATAATTGTATTTAAAAGTAGATACAATTTGAACCGTTTTTGCTGGCTTATAAACAATACCAAGCTCTGCACCAGAAAGTATAGCATACGAAATGTTCTGAAATTGTTTAACACCGCTTGCTCCAATTGTCATGGTGCTAAGTGTTGGTTGATACATGCCTAAAATATATTGATTGATTTTTGAAGCATAAGCAACCAAAAAAATTTGCAAACCGGGTTTTGTATAATTTAATTTTACATCTGCTTTATAAGCAGTTTCTGGGTTTAATGAAGAGCTGCCAATATAATCGTAATTATCAAAAGCATTGAATAAGTAAAAACCATACAACTCAGTCGATGTAGGAATTCTTTCTCCATATCCAAGATTTGCAGATGCACTAAATTGTTTACTAAAACGATGCTCAAATTCTAATGAAAAATTCTTGAGTGTTTTGTTGATAGTTGCAGTTGATTCTTGTAAAACAGACAATTGATTTTTGGCTTCTTCGGTTGTTAATGAATTGATGAATTGATCGATTCTTGTACTTATTATAATGGTGTTTAAACTATCGAAACGGTTTTTATAAGTTGCTGCCAAACCTGTTTGAATGTTTCTGTTATTGGGCCATGTTAGCATGTACATAGGAGATTGGCCAGCTTGATACATTGTCATAGATGCACTTAAATTGGTAGAAGAAAAGTCGGCCCTAAACTGCAAATTGCTTTTTGAATTAATTGAATAGCTGCTGTTTACAAATGCTCCCCATGTTTTGCTATAGCCTGGCATATCCATGTGCATAGCAACATTTTCTCTATGTGTATCATCCATTGCATGATATATGCGATTTGCATAAATTTTATATTCTGTATTTTTCCATTTGCTATTGGGATTGTTTTTTAATAAGCTAATTGAAAAAATTCTTGCTTCTGCATAACCAACATCCATGGGTAATGACGGATATCCAATGTTCCATCCATCATCCAATAAAATATCGGTTTTTAAAGTAGTTTTTTCATTTACTAAATACAAGGCCGATAAACCATAATTCACTTTTTTATAAGCAGAATATGGAACAACAGTTCCACCACTACTTTTATAATCTGAAGCATTTCTATAAGTTACATTTCCTCGAAATGCCCATTTGTTTGAACTATAATTTAGTACAGCCGATTCAAAAAATGCATTTGCTGCTGTTTGATAGCCACTGCTTAAATTGCCTGTTAATTTATTGTTGAACTCAATATCTGGAGATACCATTTTTAAATTAATGGTTCCGCCAAGTGTAGATCCAAATTGAGTTCCATGAGATGTTTGTACTTGAATAGATTGTAAATTTTGCGGTTCAACATAGATTGAAACAGGATCCATTTTATCGGTACAAGCTCCATGAATTCTCATCCCATCAATTAGTAAATTAGATTGACCAGTATTGTACGATCTTATTAAAGGCTCTGTTCCATAGCTGCCTCTTTTGATCATATTGATTTCTGGCAATCTCGATAAAATATCTTCTGTAGTTGCATTTTTATTGGCAATAAAAAAATCTTTTAAAGCTTCTGTCTGATTTTTTAAACAAGTTTTAACCGTAACCTCATTTAGCCGAATAACAACAATTGAATCTGTAGAAAGATCTTTTTTTTGTGCTTGACTAAAGTTGACAAAACCCAATAAACCCAATATGCTTAAGGTGACTATTTTTTTCATAACAAAAAAATTAAGCCTCACTAAGTTTTTTTTAGTGAGGCATTAGATTAGAAAGTAAAATCAAAATAATGTGTAGAATCTGCATAAGTAGTACCAGACTTAAATGTTAAGCTCAATCTCCAGAGTCCCGTCATGGTAAAATTCATTTTTCCTTTATAATGGCCATTGCCCACATGCACAGGATCTACATTATTGGGAGAACCATGATTCATAGTTGGCATTGTTGGAGCAAATGTTGCCGTTAAAGAACTATCTGCAGGAAACATCATCATAGATTGTTTTTTGTATACCACAAATTCAAAATCGTTGATACCAACAATTGGTTTTGCAGGAGGTATAAATCCTACAAAATATTTACTTGAATTATCAATCATTGATATAAATGAAAACATTTTTGCAGCAGCTGGATCTTTTACATTTAAATTAAAAGTTACTGAACCAGTTTTGTTGTTTACCTTATTTTCAACAGCAACAGCAACCGTCCAACTACCAGCAGTAGAAGGCATAATAAAACTTACACTACAAGGAAATAATTTATTTACTGCAATGTTTGATGAAGGATTTTCTTTTGGTGCAGAATGACTCATGGTTGTCATATCCATTGTTGGCGTTACAACAATTTGAGCGTTTTCTACAAAAGCATTGGTGGTTGAATCGTATAAGGCTATATACAATTTATTGTAGCCTGTAAATGCCGAATCGGTTGCATAAATTTCAACCTTAGTTGCTGCACCTGCTGCATAACCACTTGCCAATTTAAGATAACCTGCAGTTGGATTGATTTCGGGAAGATCATTGTTTTTGGTACAACCAATAAATGCAAAACTAAAAACTGAAAATAAAATGATGGTATAAATAAAATTTCTTTTGTTCATTGCTGAAAGTTTAATAGAAAATGTAATTGAATAAATAGAATAGCGTACTTATAACCTCAACTTGCATTTGCAAAAGGCATAAGCATTCTTTCAAACAGACAGATTTGTTTGAATTAAAATAAATTACTTGTAAATACTAACAATGAACAGAAGGTGGGTGGAAAATACTTGAGCAATACATGAATGGTTTGTGCTGAGAAGTATAAAGCTGAAACTCATTAGAAACAAGCGTACTGTTTGTTGCCACTTTAGCTTTCTCAAAAAGAACAAATGGATCAAACTTTAAAGTAATATTTATTAACTCGTGATTCTTGTTTTCTTTAGTATCGGTTTGATTGAGTTTATTTAATTTTTTTTGTAAATAACATTTACCGTTACAATGCAATTTGGGTTTGCTTTTATTAATACAATATTTTTCTGTTAACGATTGTTGATTGGCATAAAATATAGACACAAACATGGAGGGAGCAAATGTTTGCAACGATAAAAAAACCAATAGAAAAAACGTTATTAAAGATTTCATAAAATGAAGCTGTCCAATATTGCAAAGTAATGTTGGGCATTAAAATAAATTTCTGACCTTAGTCATATTTTTTTCTTTTTATCATAAACACAAAGGCGATATTATATCACAACAATACAATTGTAAATATATACTTTAGTATAAATTAACTATACGAAGCTGATTAAACTAGGTTGATGAAACATTCTATAATTTTTCTTTGAATGAAACAAGAGATATTTGTAATTCAATAGAAGAAACAACAAAACATTTAAGTTTTTAAGATGAATAAATTTTTGCAACAAGTATATTTTAACAATACACTTCAACTATACTTATATGTATTGTGCATAATTGTAGGAGCAGTTTTGTTTAAAAGATATGTCTCAAAATATTTAGCTGGTTTATTATATAACTCAGCAACAAAAACTAATAAAAATTTACACAAGCAAGCTTTTTGCAATTTGGTGGTGCAACCATTGGATACTTTCTTGGTTTTATTTACATCGTTTGTTGCAATTGATAAACTGCACTTTCCTGAAGTATTAGATTTTACCATCTTTAAAGCCACTTCAAAATCTATCATTGATAGTATTGTAAATGGAACATTAATTACAGTGTTTATTTGGTTGTGTTTAAGAGTAATAGATTTTATTGCATTGATACTAGAAGAAAAAGCCAGTGCAACACACGATGTAACTGACAATCAGCTCATTGTTTTTTTCAAAGATTTTTTCAAAGTAATTTTGGTACTAATAGGAATTTTGTTGGTTCTCAGATTTTCATTTCATCGAAATATTGGCAATTTGCTTACAGGCTTAAGCATTGTTGGTGCTGCAATTGCCTTATCTACAAGAGAAAGTTTAGAAAACCTCATTGCGTCCTTCATTATATTTTTCGACAAACCTTTTGTAACGGGAGATTTGGTAAAAGTGCACAACTTCACAGGAACCGTAGAAAAAATTGGATTA
>ERZ795056.5831-NODE-5831-length-12201-cov-7.529969_pt1 | contig 12201 bp, 8 predicted proteins | sample MGYA00375140_ERZ795056 | MGnify/ENA primary metagenome ERZ795056 (study PRJEB30185, sample SAMN05720227) | activated sludge metagenome | isolation source: Anaerobic digester | place: USA | collected 2015-03-09 ...
TATGTTCCTATGTGGTAAAAATAACTCCATGGTTTACCGGCCGGCGAGCGCCTCTGTCAGTTCCCTGCTGTATGCCTCACTCACCGGCAGCGTTTGGTTTCCTATGGTAACCTGGAGTTTTTCGGCTTTATCAATTTTATGAATATTGACCAGGAACGAACGGTGTATCCGGATGAATTGCCTGGCTGGCAAGGTTAGTTGCGTTTCCGAAAATGTAGCCCTCGAAAGGATTTTTTTGTTTTCAAGAACATAGGTTACATAGTTACCTGTTGCTTCAATAAACAGGATATCATCAATCATCACCTTTATTTGTTCGTTTCCCGATTTTATAAAGCAATAATCCAGCGTATAGGGATTCCGGCTGATGCGTACTTTAGATAGTTCGAGCGCTTTGTTACAGGCCTTCATAAACCTCGCCAGCGAAATAGGCTTCATCAGGTAGTCAATGGCATCGAGCTCAAAACCTGTTACTGCATGTTCCGCGTAAGCAGTAGTAAAAATTACCATCGGCTTTTGGGGCAGGCTTGCGTAAAATTCAAGGCCTGATACATCGGGCATTTTTATATCGAGAAAAATAAGATCAATGGAATTCAGTTGAATGAATTTCAGGCTATCCATTGCGTTGGTAAACGTACCCGTTAATTCAATAAAGGGCACTTTGCCGGCATGTGCTTTTATTACTTCGAGGGCGAGCGGTTCATCATCAACTGCAATTGCATTCATAATAATTCCGGTATATTTTTACAAAAGTAGGGCTAGGTCTACATGATAGGTCTTTTCATCTTCTGTAATATTCAGCAGGTATTTTCCCTCATAAAGTAACTGCAGGCGTTGTTTTACGTTGTTCAATCCAATGCCATGGTTGTTTTTTTCGGGGTCATTCAGCCAAATGCGGTCATGAACGCTGTTGCGCAGACTAAACAACAGTTTGTTTTCCTCAATACGGATGGTCATGGTGATAAACGAGTGTGATTGCAGGCTGATGCCATGTTTGAAAGCGTTTTCCGCAAATGGAATCAGCAGCATGGGGGCAATGGTGAGTGTGGGACTGATTGTTTCAGGAATGTCTATCACGAGGTCAATATTGGGGTTGGGTCCAAGCCGCATTTGCTGGATGCTCATATAGTTTTTGAGGTAGTCAAGGTCTTTTTCAAGGGAAATTTTTGCTTCCTGGTTTTCGCGCAGCATAAACCGCATCATTTCGCTTATTTTTTCAATGGAGTCGGCAGTTTTATCGGCACTTTCAGTAAGGGCAAGGCCATATACGGTATTCAGCGCGTTGAACAGGAAGTGGGGGTTGATTTGTGCCCGCAACTGATCGAGTTGTGCGGTAGATTGCCCGAGTTTTTGTTCCAGTACTTTTACGCTGCCTTTTTGCTTTTGCTGATAATGGTACCAAACCCAAAGCGAAGGGGCTGCTACAATAACCAGGAAAAAGGAAGTAGAAAATGCGGCGATAAATCCGCCCTGATTATGCCCTGTTGGCCCGGTTACTATGCCGGCAATGAATAACCATGATATAAATGCATAGGCAATTACAAATAAGGCAAACCAGAGTTTGGATCGTTTTTTGGAAAGAGCGAATGGTATAATCCTGTAATACCCGAGGTAATAATAAACAGCCAGAACCAAAAGAACCGTAATCCATATAAGGGAAACTTCAACCGTACTGAAAAAGGAAAGTACCAATCCTATCAGGATGATCATGATCCAGGCCATCAGAGGGGTTTCGTGCAGATAGGCTACCCTTGGTTTGTGTTCCTGGAAATAGGAAAGCAACAGCAATCCGCCATACTTGAATAGGGTATAGGTTGCAAAGGCAAAACTTAGCCAAAGGGTAAAAATCAGGTTTGATTGCCAGATATAATCCACTCCTTTATTTTCGCTGCCAAAACTTACCATCCAGTACGCATGCAGGTAAAAATCAGATGCAACATTTACACCCAGGATAACGATCAGCCCCGAAGCAATTTTTGCCAGCGGAATCCATTTTACCCCCTCTTCAATCATGATGGGCAACAGCCTGAAATTTAAAAACATAAAGCATACGAAATAGGTAATAAAGCGGATAACCTTGGGGATAAAATAATGTTTGTAGTAACCAAACTGAATGTTATTGGCTTCAAATGATTTCTCAAGCTCTGCGCCATACCCCGAAGAAGGCGAGCCAAGTGCCTGCCAGGTAAATAGCAGCAATCCAACACTGAAAACGGAGGTTAGCGCCCAAAACTCAATTTGATTAAAGCGGCTTTTTATATCTGATGCTATCTGCATATACTTGATTTGTTATGCAAGATTAACCCAAAGCTTCAATGCATAATTCGTCAAGTGACGAAAGGGCTGTAGTTTGTGATGGGACGTTGATATAACACTAACCAGCTTCTTCCACCATTTCCTGTTTGTGGAAAACGGCTTCAAATGCCTGACCTATATCCCAGATCAGGTCCTTGTAGTTTTCTACACCAACAGATAGCCTGACCATACTTACTGTAAGGCCCAGCATCTCTTTTTCTTCATCGGGTACATCAGCATGGGTCATGGAATAGGGATGCTCGGCAAGGCTTTCGGTTCCGCCGAGGCTCACTGCAAGCTTTATCAGTTTCAGGCTGTTTAAAAAGGTAAATGCTTCAGCTTCGCCACCTGCAATATCAAAGCTCAGCATGGCACCGGTTCCTTCACATTGACGCTGATAAATTTCATACTGCCCGGGGTTATTTGTTTCACTGAAAAAGCCCGGGTAATAAACTTTTGTAACCAGCGGATGCGATGATAAAAATTCGGCTACCCTGCGGGCATTTTTCGATTGCTGCGTCATGCGGAGCTTCAGTGTTTCAAGGCTGCGAAGCAATAGCCAACCGGTAAAGGGCGCAATCATATTGCCAAAAAAAGTACGGAGTGTTTTTACCTGCCCAATCAGTTCTTTGCTGCCCAGCACGGCACCGGCAATTACATCACTATGGCCGCCAATATATTTGGTTGCACTATAGCATACAAGGTCGGCGCCATGTTTCAGCGGATGCTGCCATATTGGCCCCATATAGGTGTTATCCACTGTTACAACCACTTTTTTTTCATTGGAAGAAAACCTTTGGGCTATACGTGCGCACATTTCAATATCTATCAGGTCGTTGGTGGGGTTTGCCGGTGTTTCTATGAAAATCATTTTCAGTTTGGCAGCCATCCCGCTGTCAAGCAGCAGATTCTCCAATTCTTCCTGGCTTTGTGCTGCATGAAAGCCAAGGACCTGTATGCCCCATTTGGATAATATCTGATGGATAAAATGATGGGTGCCTCCATAAACCGGGTTGCTGTATAACAGCAAATCCCCCGGCTTCAGCAGGGCCATAATGGCGGTGGAGATGGCACTCATACCACTTTCAAAAGTGGCGCAGGCTTCAGCCTTGTCCCAAAGGGTGAGTCTTTCTTCAAGAATCTGCATATCGGGATTATTTAACCGGCTGTAAATAAGTCCAGGCCCGGCCCCGGTTGGGTCATCCTTTTTACCGTATGCCAGTTCAAAAAAGGCTTTACCCTCCTCGGCTGTGTGAAAGGAAAAGGTAGAAGTCTGGTAAATAGGACATTTTACGGCACCTTCACTCCACAGGGGATTATAACCGTAACTCATCATCAGGCTCTCCGGCGCAAAGTTATTTTTCTCCATCATGGCACAATCATTTTATACTGTAAATTTCATTATTATTAATTATTTAATCTTGTTAATGAATTATTAGTAGTAAAATAATCTAATTTTATAAAAATTATTGCCATTTTTTTCTTTTTTGAATTTTACAGGCACCAATTATCCGAAAATTTTTCTGATGGAAAATACTCATTTTGACCCCACAGATGTGCTGATACTTCAATTGCTGCAGCATGATGCCCGGCTAACCAATAAGGAAATCGCCGATAAAACCGGCAGATCAGTAACCCCGGTGTACGAGCGCATTAAGCGATTGGAACAGGATGGGGTAATAGAAGGATACAAGGCCATCCTGAACAAAGATAAAATTGGCAGATCACTGATTGCTTATACCAATGTTCAGCTTAAGGAACATAGTAAACCAATGTTGCAGGCTTTCGAAAAATCAATTGTTCAGATTGAAGAAGTACTTGAATGTATGCACCTAACCGGCACCTACGATTACCTGCTGAAAATTGCAGTGGCCGATATACACGAATACCATGATTTCCTCACCAATAAACTTGCTGCACTCCCTAATATTGGAACAGTACAAAGCGGGTTTGTGATGAATGAAGTAAAACGGAGCCTGGCTTTTCCAATTCGTCAGCACAACTAATTTGAAAATGAGCCTTTGGGTTATTGAAAAAAAAGATTTGTAAGTTTTGGATAAGGTGGAATTAGCAATATATTTAACCGTTGATTGTCAGCGGTAGACTGCCCGGTTACCTCTTTTTTCCCAAAATATTAAAACATATTTATATGCCTAAGTTCTTATTATGCAGTTTTTTATGGTTTTTTTCCTCTCAAATGTTGTTTGCCCAGGTTCCGGCAAATGATAACTGCGCAGGTGCGGTTATACTGCCCATTCAGGCCGGAAGTTGCACCACAACCATTGCAGGGAATACAGCCAATGCCACAAAAAGTCCCCAAACAGCTTTCATCCCAAGTGCAACCGATGATGACATCTGGTATAAGTTTACCACGCCGGCATCATCAGACCCTGAAGCAAGGTTCATGGTGATGCTGCAACTTTCCAATCTCGCATTTACCAATGGTGCGGAGGATATTTTCGTGGAACGCAGGGAGGGTGCAACTTTTATTTGCGACGATTACTACCCTGATAACCAAACTTTTTATGTAGGATCGCCTGCCAACTGGATGATGACTGGATTAAAGCCTTCCACGGTATATTCCATCAGGCTTTATACCAATAATGAATCTTCGCGGGTGGCATTTGATATTTGCCTGTACATACCCACTCCCCCTGCAAATGATAATTGTGAGGCGCCTGTGGCATTAACCCCTCAGCTGAATACCTGTACACCGTCTGGTCCATTTAGTACCCTTGCCGCAACCAAAAGTCCGCAAGCATCCGGTGATGGTTCAGGAAGGGATGACGATGTTTGGTTTTCATTTAATACGCCCGCTGAAAGCAGAAAGTTTGTGGTTGAACTAACAAACAGAACTTACAATACCGGTTTTGGAAATAATGTAATTGAACTTTGGGGAACCTGCGGTTCGGCCGAGTACCTCGTTTTTGCCCCATTTGCCGCAACGGCCGATTTTGGTGTTTTAACCCCATCAACAACCTACCGGGTGAGGGTATATACATATGGTACCTCAAGCAGGCTGAGTAGTTTTAATATTTGCGTGAAAATGGTGTCACCGCCGGTAAATGATGAATGCTTAAATGCAAACCCTGTTGTGGTTGGCCCTGTGGGCGTATTTGGCCCCATAGTGCAGGGTACCACGCAAAATGCCTCCCAAAGTGCACAGCCCAATACACCCTGTTTTACCTATACAGATGATGATGTTTGGTACAGGTTCACCGCTCCTGCATCGGGTATTGTAGGTTTGAAAATTGACAATGTTACGAATCCTGCGGGCGGGGGAATTCCCGTTATGGCATCTATGCTGTATTCAGGCACCTGTAACAGCCTGGTGAACCTGCAATGTTTGGGAACCAACTACGGCAGTTTTACCGGCCTTACACCCGGGCAGGAATATTATCTTCGGGTGATGACCAATGATGGTGGCGCTGCTGCCAATTTTGATATAGCCCTCCAGGCCCTTCAGCCACCACCCAACGATAATTGTGCTGATGCAATTACGGTGCCTGTAAATGCGGATTTTACCTACAACCTTTTTGTATCCGGCTCAACCAACCTGGCACAAACTTCTTCCGTACCGTTATCACCCTGTACCCCATTGGCAGGCAACGATGTATGGTATCAGTTCACAGCACCGGCAACCGGTTCCCTTCAAATGAGTTTATTTAACAGGGTTAATCCAGGGGGTGGCAGTACTGCCATGTACAGCATTTTATATTCAGGAAATTGTACAAGTCCCGTACATGTACAATGCATTTCGGCCCTCACCGAAAATATAACCGGTCTTACGCCGGGTGGGGTTTATTATTTAAGGGTAATGAGCAATGCGGTGGGTCAGTATGTAAATTTTTCACTTGGCCTCAGGTTGTTGCCTGCTCCAATGACCAATACTACCTGCGCAACGGCACGACATTTAACTACTGAATTTCAATCAGGTACCACGCTTGGTTTGCCGGCCGCAAACGAAACGGTAGCCTGTTATGGGAGTAAAGCCCCTAATAAGGTAGCTTATTATCATTTTACCGCTACAGCCACCTGGCATTACATTGATTTTACTGACCTGATTGCATTATCACCCAACCAGGCCGGGGTTGGGTTCAGGGTTTCTTCGGGAACCTGTGAGGGCGATTTGGTGGTTAACAGCGTTGGCTGTATTGCCGGTGTAAAGTTTAATAACTCCCCCATAACAGGACTCACCATTGGTAATACCTATATCGTTCAACTGATGGAGAATACCTATAATGGCGGTCCGGTTGCTTTCAAAATGCGACTTGCCCCGCCAAATGCTTTTGTATGGACCGGTGGTGTAAGTGCTGCCTGGGAAGACGGGCTGAACTGGGCCAACAAAGCAGTGCCCAATGGCAATTCAGAAGTGATTATTCCGCCGGGCAAGCCACGGTACCCGATGATCAGTGTAAATACTACGGTCCGGAAAATGACGCTGTCGCCGGGCACCAATGTGCAGGTAGCGCCGGGTGTGTTATTTGAAGTGCAGTTTGAGTAAAGTTTACCTCATAGCCAAAACCATTCCTGGAGACAGTCTTTTGGGGTATCCACTCCTGAAGCATACTCCGGTGCAACCACTTATGGCGAATCTCTACCACCACGGAATTTTTTTTCAGATTTTCCCTGTTATTTCTGTAGTCATATGTTTCTTTTGGTCAATAATGCAGGAGTTTTTTGAAAAATCATTTCATGGAATATCGCTATTTAAAAGAGTAGCTTCAAATAATCATTTTTTTTAAGCTGAAGACTGGAATACTTACCATTTAATCATTTAAAGGAGGCATTGTTATTGTTTCAACTTTTTATTGATTAGTTATAAAAAATTCGGTTTTGGGCGAATTCTTCAATATTATTCAACCTTTACGGCCTTTATATTTTAAATTTGTAATGATCATACCTATAAAGCAAATAATTATTTAATGAAAAAAGCACTCGTAACGGGCATTACCGGACAGGATGGAGCCTACCTTGCCGAGCTCTTGCTGAACAAGGGATACGAAGTTCATGGAATTAAACGCCGCAGTTCACTTTTTAATACGAGCCGGATTGACCATTTGTACAAGGACCCGCATGAACAAAATGTACATTTTTACCTTCATTACGGCGACCTCACGGATTCTACCAACCTCATTCGTATTATCCAGGAGGTTCAACCCGACGAAATTTATAATCTTGGGGCCATGAGTCATGTAGCTGTGAGCTTTGCCACTCCTGAATATACTGCCAATGCCGATGGCATTGGTACCCTGCGATTACTGGAAGCAATAAGGTTGCTTGGAATGACCCAAAAGACTAAAATATACCAGGCTAGCACAAGTGAACTTTACGGACTGGTACAGGAAGTGCCTCAAAGCGAAAAAACACCATTTTACCCCCGGTCACCCTACGCAGTGGCCAAATTGTACGCATACTGGATTACTGTAAACTACCGCGAAGCTTATAACATGTTTGCCTGCAACGGCATCCTGTTTAACCACGAAAGCCCGCTGCGTGGCGAAACCTTTGTAACCCGGAAAATTACGCGGGCTGTAGCTCAGATTGCCCTCGGCATGCAGGATAAACTGTTTCTCGGTAACCTGGATGCAAGACGCGACTGGGGCCATGCAAAAGACTATGTAGAAGCCATGTGGCTGATACTGCAGCAGGATACTCCGGAAGATTTTGTAATTGCCACGGGCATTACCACCCCGGTGCGTGAATTTGTAAACATGGCTTTTGGCGAGTTGGGTATTGAACTTGAATATCATGGTAGCGGGGATAACGAAAGGGCTACGGTAAAATTTTGCGCCAACCCCGAATATCAATTGGAAATTGGCAGGGAAGTAGTTGCAGTGGATCCAAAATATTACCGCCCAACTGAGGTTGACCTGCTTATAGGCGACCCTTCAAAATCAAAAGAAAAACTGGGCTGGGTGCCCAAATACGACCTCAATATGCTTGTAAATGAAATGGTAGCAAGCGATATTGAAATATTCAGGAAAGAAAAGCTGTTGAAGGAACACGGCTTCGAAATTTTTCATCAGTACGAATAAGAAAGCCACTAAGAAAGTTATTAGCCACAAAAGCACAAAGAGCAACAAGGGAACAAGGGCACGAAGTGGAAATATACTGAAAATAAAATCTTTGGGTCTTCGCTGCCTGGTGGCAAAAATGGCCGAAAAGTTTTGAGACTTCGTTTTTAAGAATAAATCATGGATGTAAACGACAAAATATATATTGCCGGCCACAGGGGCATGGTTGGGTCAGCTATTTACCGGAAACTTTCCGAAAATGGCTTTACACAACTTATTACCCGTACTTCAAAAGAACTTGACCTCAGGGATCAACTGCAGGTAAGCGATTTTTTTGCAGCTGAAAAGCCCGAATATGTGTTTATGGCTGCTGCCAAAGTGGGTGGCATACTTGCCAATAATACTTTTCGTGCCGACTTTTTGTACGACAATCTCGCCATGCAAAACAACGTCATCCATCAAAGTCATTTGCAAGGGGTAAAAAAACTGTTGTTTCTTGGTTCATCCTGCATTTACCCAAAGTTAGCTCCACAACCGCTGAAAGAAGAGTATTTGCTTACGGGGCTGCTTGAAAGTACCAATGAGCCCTATGCCATTGCAAAGATTGCCGGCATTAAGTTATGCGATGCCTACCGTGATCAGTATGGATGCAACTTTATTTCGGCCATGCCCACCAACCTGTATGGCCCCAACGATAATTATGAGCTGAATAACAGCCATGTGCTGCCAGCACTTATACGCAAGTTTTATGAGGCAAAACTGAATAACGCATCCGAGGTTGTGATGTGGGGTACAGGTACCCCCAAAAGAGAATTTTTACATGTGGATGATCTGGCTGATGCCTGTTTGTTTCTGATGGAAACCTACAACGAAGCCGGCCAGGTAAATGTTGGTGTGGGAGAAGATGTAACGATCCTGCAGCTTGCCCAAATGGTTATGAAATCGGTGGGCTATGAAGGAACCATTACCAATGATCTTTCGAAGCCTGATGGAACACCAAGGAAGCTGATGGATGTAACAAAGCTGACCTCACTGGGTTGGAAAGCAAGCATTGGACTTGAAGAAGGAATAGATAGCGTTTGTAAAGCTTTTATGGCAAATTATGCAGCCGGAAAATTTACAGAGCGTTCGTAGCAATAAGGTAAATGGTTATAAAGAAGGGAGTTGTATTTATATTCCTTGATGAACGGAAAAATTAAGCATACTGCAGGCCTTACCAATTGGTAATGAAGTGGCTTGTGAAAATAATATTGATAATTGATTTTAGTATTGAAGAACAGGTTCCTTATAATTATTCAGTTTAAATTTTGATAACGCTTTAGAACCCTGCAGAGCCCAAAAGCTTTATTTATACAGTGCAATTGTGGATGTTGTTCCATTCGGTTGTTGTCCTGGATTTGACCCTTTTTTTTAAAGATCCAGATTAGCCAAAAGAAAAAAGAATCATTCAATCTTACTTAGTCTATGTGACTGAGGGTAGCGGAGCTGCATCATTTTTTGTTTATTAACTAACTGATAATCAGTCATTTATGAAAAATGAACCATTTAAATCAGCATCACGTTCATCGTTAAAAATCCTGTTTGTTTTCCTTTTTTCTTCTTTATTAATTTCTTAAAAGAATACTTGCTTTATTATGATCTGTAATCGTTCTTACCTGCTTATGATAGCGGTAGTTGTTTTATTTAACGCTTTGGGTTCATGTTCCAATTCAAAGCAATTGTCTTATTTCCAGGATCTTACTGATACGGAAAATGTTCAACGGGTAACCCTTGCGCCTTTAGACCCGATATTGTTGAAGAGCAACGATCAATTGCAAATAACCATTAGCAGCACAACGCCCGAAGCAAGCCAGTTTTTTAACCTGATGACCGCCACGCCATCTGCAACTGCAGTGGCCGGCACTACTCCGTCGGGAGCGCCGTCTCAAAATTTTGCCAATGTTTACGCGGTTACCCCCAATGGCGAAATCACACTGCCGGTATTGGGGAAAATATCAGCCGCGGGGCTTAGTACCGATGACCTGAATACTAAAATAACCGGGTTGGTTACCAAATACCTGAAGGATGCAATAGTATCGGTAAGGTTAATCAATTTTAAAGTTACTGTTATTGGCGATGTAACCCGCCCGGTAGTAGTGCCTGTGCAGGGTGAAAGCATTAATGTACTTGAAGCACTTGGAGCGGCCGGCGATATGACCGTGTACGGAAAGCGCTTTAATGTAAAGGTAGTTCGTAAAGTAGGGCAGGAAATGGAAGTGGCCACCCTTAATTTCAATTCGAGCAAGGCCATGCAATCTCCTTATTTCCAGCTGAGGCAAAATGATGTGGTATATGTGGAGCCCAATAAAAATAAGGGTTTACTTGGTGAGGGGTGGACTCTTTGGGTGCCGGTTATTACCAGCATACTCTCTCTGGTAGTAGTTGCTATAACAAGTATAGCTAATTAATTATTCAAAATATTTCATGCAAAAAGTTGATCCAAATACAGTATTTAACTACCTGAGTGAAGAACAGGAAAAGCTGGATATTAAAGGTCATGTTCTCCGGATTCTTAGGTTTTGGCCTTGGTTTATAATAACTGTGGGACTGGCATTAACCTTTGGGTGGTATTACCTCAGGTATACAGAGCCTGTATATCAATCCGTAGCAGCCATATTGGTAAAGGATGAGAAGAAGGGAGGAGGTTCAGTATTGGATAACCCGCTTTTGGAAGAGCTGAATATTGGTGGAAAGGGAAAGTTGGTTGAGAACGAAATTGAAGTTATCCGCAGTTTTAATCTGCTTCGCGATGTGGTGCGAAAAGAAAAACTGTATGTATCTGTAAAAAACAAGGGGCGCATAACGAACTGGACAGCATACGGAAAAAATTTACCCTTTCAACTTGAAATAGAAAACCCCGATACCATTGATGCAGGCCATACCTGGGTATTGAGCGTACTGAAGGATCCCTGGCAGTTGCGTACGGCAGAGAATGGAAAGTTTATGCAAATTGAAAGGGGCAAATGGTACCAGTTTAATCATATCCGCTTCAGGGTATGGCCCAATGTGCAATACATAAAGCCAAATGATAAAAGGGCAATGGAAGGGCGGCCTGAATTTGAAATCAGCCTCAGCCCCATTCAATCCGCTGCACAAAGCATAAAGGGTCAGATCGAAGTGGCACCTGTTGGTAAAATGGGTTCGGTAATTGGTTTGTCGTTTAGCGATTTAAATAGTGAGCGCGCAACCGATATTTTAAAATCCATTATTAATTTATACAACCACCAGGGACTCCAGGATAAGAACGAGGTAAATGCCAATACCATTGGTTTTTTAACTGAGCGGCTTAAAGTGGTAGAGCGGGAATTGAAAAGTGTGGAAGGCCAGGTAGAAAATTTTAAGCGGGCAAACAAGATTACCAATGTGTCATCAGAGGCAGAGGCCTATCTTGATATGGCCAAGGATATTGACCGCCTGAATGCAGATCAGCAAACACGGGTAAATATCATTAATGGCCTTGAGCGGGAGTTGTTGCAAAACCAGGGTAATCCCCGGCTTGTGCCAAGTTCGCTGGGAATTCCGGATCCTTCATTAACAGTGCTTATACAACGGCACAACGAATTGATTTTGGCCAGGGACAGGCTAATTGAAAAGGCCGGGGCACTTAATCCTGCTTCTGTTGATTTGGATAACCAGGTTAAAGACATCCGGACCAGCCTTTTGGAAAACGTAAGGAACCTGAAGGGGAGCTATGAAACTGCCTTGCGTGATATCAACGCCGAAAACAGGAAACTTTCCGGCAAACTAAGCAGTATTCCGGCCCTTGAGAAAAACCTGATACAGATAAGCCGCGATCGAAATGTGAAGGAAGCGCTTTATATGTTTTTGTTACAAAAGAAGGAAGAGAGTGCGG
>ERZ795056.5833-NODE-5833-length-12201-cov-4.747654_pt1 | contig 12201 bp, 11 predicted proteins | sample MGYA00375140_ERZ795056 | MGnify/ENA primary metagenome ERZ795056 (study PRJEB30185, sample SAMN05720227) | activated sludge metagenome | isolation source: Anaerobic digester | place: USA | collected 2015-03-09 ...
AACTACGGCTTTAATTTCGCTGGAACTCTGGGAAAAGATGTTTACTCGCATGTCTGTAAATCCGGAACACTGATCACCGGTAGTGTGTTGTATTCATCGGGGGTCAATTCGGCAATCCCTTGATCTTCAGTGGAAAGATATATCTTTTTGGCCAATACATCGATGCGAAATACCATCGCTTTATTCCCCTTGTATTTTACGCAGGTGCCAATGATGGGAAAATCTCTGCCTTCTTCCACGTAGAAATCCTCTTCGAAATTCAGACAGCAAAGTAAGCGTCCGCAGGGACCTGATATTTTGGATAGGTTCCCAGCTAGATTCTGATCCTTGGCCATCTTGATGGTAACCTGATTGAAGCGCTTGAGGAAACTGCTGCAGCAGTATTGGCAACCACACATACCAAAACCGCCCAGGCGCTTTGCTTCATCGCGCCCAGTAGTTTGGTGTAGTTCGATACGGGTGCGGAAAATGGTGGCCAATTCGCGGACAAATACACGAAAATCGATCCTGCCATCTGCGGTGAAAAAGAAAGTCAGCTTGTTACCGTCAAATTGATATATGGTTTCAATCAGTTTCATCTCAAAGGGGTAGCGCAGCAGAAGGTCATTGAAGGTGTGGGAAGCCTTTTCTTCTTCCTGACAGATGCTATTCATTTTATCGATGTCCGAATCGCTTGCTTTGCGCAGGATCTTATAGACACGGTTGCCGGATAGAACGTCACTATCTTCACGGGGGACAGCCATGTGCACAATTTGGGCGATATCCTCGCCGCGTTCTACCTCCACTACGATGAGATCTTCGGGTTCGATGGGCAGGGCATCAGGATTCAAGTAATGCCCCATGCGGCCACTACGAAACTCCACTTCAATATAATCTTGCATCTATTATTCTCCAGATAGCATTTCGTATAGCTCCATCTCGGCGCTACTCAGCTCCAAGTCTCTGCGTTTCTTCACGATGGATGCTGTTTTGCAAAAGGCTGGATATCGATATTCTGTCAAGGAATCAGCTTCGCCCCAAGAAAAACTGGGGACAAAACCGATAAACAAACCAGGGCCATAGATGTTGCACCCAATTCCTATTACCAGACCAGTATTCAATGATGTATTGATGCCAGTCTTGCTGTGATCTCCGATAATGCAGCCCATAAAGCAGGTCCCGGAATCCATTTTATCGGTTATTCTGTAATTGTATACATTGACGTTACGATATGTGTTCTTCAAATCACTATTATTCGTGTCAGCGCCCAGATTTACCCATTCTCCGAGGTAGGAATGCCCCAGAAAACCGTCGTGTTGCTTGTTTGTATAAGCCTGAAAGATGCTGCCTTCCACTTCGCCGCCTACCTTGCAGACTGGACCGATGCTCACTCCGCCGTAGATCTTGGCCCCAATCTTGATCACGCTCATCTTTCCGATGTAGGTGGGCCCGCAGATCACGCTATTTGCCATCACTTTGGCTCCCTCATCGATCACGATAGGACCCTCTGATGCGTCCAGAACCACGTTTGGGGCCAAACTAACATCCTCGGCAATCCATATTCTGTAGGGATTCAGCACATGCACACCTGGTTCGGTTTCAAAAAAGTTGTCCTCTTCATAAAAGATGTTTTCGAAGTCCCAAGTGATCATCCGGGGATTATCATGCACAACTTCCGGCAGGTGCTGATATAGAGTCACGCTGCTTACTATGGGCTCTACTGAAGTGGGCAGAGTAAAACCAAATTCTAGCTTTACACTGGCACAAATTGCTACTACCTGATCGCCACTTAATAAAGCCTGATCGGTTCCCAATTCTTTGATGGCGCGGATTGCCTCATCATTTACTACCAAACGTGAGTTTACATAGAGCTTGATGCCTTCAGCGGGAGCATTGATCTCCCAATCTGGATGGCGCTCCCAGTAAAGCTTCTCAAGTCTGGGTTCCATAATGTAGCTGGAGCCCTGGTCACCGAAGAGATACTCCAAGCGCTGACGCAGCTTTAGGATGCCACAACGCACATCTCCCACCATACGGGTGAGGGTAATGGGGTAGAAGGACTTATGATAATTGTCATCAAAGATTACGAGCTGCATTTGTCACTCCTTTTGGGGGGCGTTTACCATGCCAGACAAAGAAGCCAAACTGGCCCATGATCATGGTAAACACCAGAAAAAAGGTCTGGATGATCAGCCACAGAGGGTAAAACCCCAGCATTCGGGAACTAATCCCAAAATGCTTGCGGCTGTATGAGATCATGATGTTTTCGATCAGGATGCGGTAGGCAAAGATGATCAAGCCCAGAGGCAGATTGATCAGCATCATCACCAGCCCGCCCCAATATAGACAGGCCATGGAAAAGAGGATGAAAAAGAACTCAGGATTGAAGGTTAGCTGATACTTCATGTTCGAAGCCCAGCGGCTGCGTTGATTTAGTAGCTGTTTCCAGCTCTTCACCGGATGTGTATGTGTAAAGGAAGCGGATGAGAAATTGAAGATAATCTTGTGTCCTTTACGACGCATCAATTGCATAAGATTGACGTCGTCACCGCTGATCAGATGAGCAATCCTGGCAAATCCACCCACATCATAAAAAGCAGACTTTCTATATGCCAGATTCTGCCCGATGCAGGCCCAACTTTTGCCCAGAGTGTAGCCTCCGCCCAAAACCATGTAGGTAAGGGCAAAATCCAGGTGTTCATACTTCTGCAAGATGCTTGCTTTGCTCCATACGGGGATCAAGGTTCGTGAATAACCCGCCACCATGCTAACGTCGTCGGTAAAACAGGCCACCATGCTTGATATCCAGGTGAAGGGAACGATGCAATCCGCATCCGTGGTCAGTATTATCTCTCCCTGGGCAGCTTCTATAGCATGGCTGAGCGCTACTTTCTTCGGGGAGATGGAGTTTTCTCGATCGGTACTTTTCAGGTATCTTACCTTGTGCCCAGCGTCAATGTATCGCTGGATGATGGCTGCAGTATCATCTTCCGAATCATCATCGGCAAAGACGATCTCGTATAGTTCCTGGGGGTAATCCTGCGAAAGGAGACAGGTCATCAAACGCTGCAGGTTAGCAGCTTCATTGCGCGCTACAACCACCACGGATACCAGTTTTTTCCGATAGTTAGGCATCGCCTTATAGCGCTTCCAGCCAAAATAGAAGCGGATCACAAACACGATATAGGTAAGCGCGCCGCTACAGATAAGCGCAAAGAGAATCCAGAACAGCAGTCTTGCGATCAATCCAATTCCTGTGCGTCGTTGTACCCCCAACGCGTGGGATAGAAATTGAAGCGCAAAGTATCGGACATCGCAGGAGGAATGTTATCCTCCAGAAAGTACTCATCCATACCTTCGCCATTGCTCAAGAACCCGGTGCTGGAATTGATCTTACGGCTTACTACGCCATCTGGGACGGAAAAGGTAAAGCGCGGATCGTCGGCTGCAGGGAGCTTACCTTTGTTATCTAGCCTGATGCATTTGGTCATGATTCGTCCCCAAATGGGGGCACAAACTGCACTGGATGACACTGTGGCATTACTGTCGAAGCCATTCCATATCCCCAGGGTGAACTTGGGATTGAAACCGATGAACCAGGCATCACGATGATCGCTGGAAGTTCCGGTCTTCCCTGCGACCTGCCAGTGATAGTTGTTTCGAGCTGCGGCTCCGGTACCTGATGATGTGACGGATTGGAGCATTGAGGTCATAATGTATGCCACACCGGAATCTGTTACTTGGGTTTTAGTGGTGTATCCCCGTTCCAGCACCTTTCCATTGATGTCTTCCACCTTGGTGATAAACACAGGGCTTACACGGTATCCACCATTGGGGAAAGTGGTATAACCCGAGATCAGAGTGATGGGAGTAACCTCATAACTCCCAAGTGCAGCGGAATAATCTGTCACTCTACGTTTGATCCCAAAGCGCATAAATGCATCGGATAATACATCCAGCCCCAGATCGATCGCCGCTTTTACTGCCCAAAGGTTATAAGAATGAGTGATTGCGGTGCGCATCCGGCTGAATCCGTAATACTTTTTTGTATAGTTCTGAGGTGACCAGGGTTTACCATCTCCGCCAGTCAAACTAATGGGGGCGTCGTTGATCACAGTCGCAGGAGTATAGCCCTTTTCGATGGCTGCTGTGTAGAAAACTGGTTTAATAGAGCTGCCGGGTTGTCGTTTTGCTTGAGTCATGCGGTTAAACTTGCTATGGGTGAAGTTTCTGCCCCCGATAAGAGCTCTTACATAACCAGTCTTATTCTCCATCAATACCAGTCCGCCTTGCAGATACTTAGTATTGATATCAAAGGCGTTTGGACTTACAGATGCGTATTTATTGGCATAGTTATGCCGGCCTTCAACCTCCGTAAGGTACTGATTCATCACTGAATCGGCATACACGGAAAGATCCTGGTCCAGAGTGGTGTATATCCTGAGGCCACCTTCAAAGAGTCGTTCTGTGCCATACTTGCGTTCCAGATAGAGCCTGATATGCTCAATGAAGTAATCCGATGCATATTGACGATATGAACTGCCGGCGTTCCGAAGTGGAGTCTTGATGGCGGCCAGGTACTCTTCTTCGTCCAGCTTTTTGACTTTCTTCATCCGTTCCAGGATCAGATTGCGTCTGGCCAGCGCCCGGTCAGGATGCTTGATGGGATCAAAGTAGTTTGGGCGTTGAATCATCCCGATCAACGTGGCTGATTCAGGCAGAGTAAGATCCTTGGCATGCTTGCCAAAATAATACAGTGCAGCAGTTTCCACTCCATGGATCTGACCTCCCCAGAATATCTTATTAAAGTATATTTCCAGGATTTCTTCTTTGGTAAATTCACGTTCAATCCGGAAGGACAGGAGGATTTCCTTGATCTTGCGTGAGATGCGTTTATCCAGAGTTAAAAACATGTTTCGGGCCATCTGCTGAGTGATGGTGCTGGCGCCTTGGGAGAAATCCCAGCGTACTATATCGATCACGATCGCCCTCACGTTTCCCAGGATGTCCACCCCATAGTGTTTATAAAAGTTCTTGTCCTCGGCAACGATCAGCGCATCCACCAAATGGGGCGGCAATTCCCTCAGTGATACCAGCTTACGCTTTTCAAACGCGAAGAGATGAATCATTTTACCATTGCGGTCATACACTTCAGAGCCACTGCGCAGGGTGAAGTTTCGCAGCTCGGAGGTGGGAGGTAATCCGTCCCTGTAAAACCACACTACACCAACGGCTATTCCGATTATGATGCACACGGCGATACCGGCGATCTTGAGCGTCTTACTATAATCTCTTCTATGTCTTCTCTTCATGTCGTTACCCTTAAGCTCGGGATTTTATCCTCTATATATAGGCACAAATACGCTGTGATTATACCACTAATCAAGCCTAACAAAATCAGGATTGGTGTCAATACAAAAAGTCCATCGTTGCGAATAAGCCAAGATCTCACTAGTAGCAATTGCGCGGTATTATGCCCTATTGCGCCAAGAACACTGATGCCAAACATGCTGAAACGAGGACGGATAAATAGCCCCATGCTCATCAAGCAAACCGCCGCCAAACCTCCGACCAGAGATAGCGCAAGCATTGGCGATAGGAGACTGAAAGTGGCAAGCGCTCCAATCACTGATTTGGCGATTGCGACCACAAAAGCGCTGAGGATTCTGCGATGATAGACCAAGTAGAGCAGCACGACATTGGATAGCCCGATTCTGATAAATGGTATAGGCAGCATGCTCATAATCAGATTTTCCACTATGTACACAGCGGATGCCGTGGCGGTTAGAAATGCCAGGAATAAAATGCTGTCCGGCTTCATGAATTGAAGTACCTGTGGATAATGGGATCAGGGCTTTTCCGTAACTCTTGATAGGAACCGAAATGCAACATCCTGCCCATCTCAATGAAGAGGATCTTTTGCCCCAAGTGCTCAATTGTGCCTATATCGTGAGTAATGGTGATTAAGGTGGCTCTGTTTGCACTGATGATTTCGCTCATGTAATAAAGAGTGTCCTGAGCAGTAATGGGATCCAGACCGGATACCGGTTCATCAAAAATGATGTAATCTGGATCATATACAAGGGCGCGGGCGATCCCGATCCGTTTTCTCATCCCCCCGCTCAATTCGGCGGGATACAAGCTTTCGGTGTGGACCAGACCCACCAGATCAAGGCATTCCTTTACCTTTGTAGCGATCTTGTCCTCATCCTTTTCGCCTCTTTCATATAGGGGTAGAGCCACGTTTTGATACACCGTGAAGGAATCCAGTAGTGCCGCCATTTGAAAGACCATTGCGAAACGTTCCTTCACTCTGCTGCGCTCCATTTTGGTACACTGATACAGGTCTATGCCATCAATCTCAATGCTTCCCGCATCTGGAGCATAAAGCCCCAAGAGGCTCTTCATCAAAACTGTTTTCCCCGATCCGCTGCGTCCCAGGATCACCAGGTTTTCCCCATCCGGCAGAGTAAAATTAATATCTTGCAGGATTACTTTTTTGCCCAAACTCAGGCTCAGTTTATCTACCTTAATCACGCCTGTATCTTCTTTTTTTGGTATAGACCGGTTAGCAGCGCGCTCAACAGACCAAAGGAATTGGCATAGAAATCGTAGATACTTACACTGCGGCCGGGAATAAAGCGTTGATGATACTCATCCAGGGCGGCGCTGATCCACATCAGTACAAACACGCCCAGATATGTTTTCGTGGCAGCAGTGCGCTTTCTCATGTATGTGCTTACCAGTAGTCCCCAGATGAAGTATACGAGGATATGTGCAAGCTTGTCGCCACTCCAGATATTTACGGTGGGAAGGTCTTTGCTGGGGATGGAAGATACCAGCCAGATCAGCAACATCCACAACACACAGAGATAGAGATAGCCCTTTGCACTCATCAGGATATACTCAGTATCTCCCATGTGATCACGACCAGCTTCTTGCGAAGATGCGCCTTGACCGGTATGCCACCTTGATTCACCCAGATACTCAGGTGCAGATCTTCATCGAGGAAGTTGTGAGTAAGCATGTCGATGTAAGGTGCTTTATTGGCATTCAAGGCTTTGAAACGCAATTCATACTTTCTGGTCTGAAACTTGCCAAGGGAGGTCTTGAGATCTTCTACTTTACCGCCGCTGACGATAGCTTTCCATGGTCTGCCATTTCCGTCCACCAGATACTCGCCAATGGGCTTTTCGCTTTGACTGATCTTGGCCAATAGCGTAAAGATATCATGGCTGGGCGCAGGTAAAGTGTAGCTGATGCTTTCATTACTGGACTTTCGGTGCATGGTGGCCGAGTTTTTGTGATAACTCGTGTTGATAATATCCTTGAGCTCGCTCTGGTGGATAACTCTTACATAGCTTTGAGGCATGAAATCCGCGTCGAAGGACACCCGGTAGATATTGTTTATATGGGGGAAGATCGTCCTGAAGCCGCTGTTGCTGGCTTTGACGTAAAGATTATCTTTGCCAATGCTCAGCCTCAGGTCTGCCACCTTGAATCCCATGGAGTTTATCCTGTACTCCAGATTTTGAGCTTGCACTATACCCAGGCCAAGAAGGCCAAGTATCAGTATAATGTATTTATTCATCGCTATCTATCTTTCTTACCTTTACTTGTTTGATGCTTCGTTCGTCGCTGTCCAGAACCATTATGTCCAAACAATCATTGAGGATATAGCTTTCTCCCACCTGGGGGACATGGTTGAACTGGGCCAGGAGAAACTCAGCAATGTTGTCATAATCGTCCACCGAGATGTCAGTGGAAAACTCCTGATTAAACTGCCTTGCACTATAATTCCCGCTCAAGGTGTAGCTGCCATCATCGCATTTGGTGAATTCTGGGATCTCGTCGGCATCGTATTCATCGCGAATCTCACCCACGATCTCTTCCAGTATGTCTTCCAGAGAGATGATACCCGAGGTGCCACCATACTCGTCCACAACCACGGCCACCTGCAGCTTACGAGCTTTGAATTGATTCAATAGGGATTGGATCTTCATGTTTTCGGTCACGAACCATGCGGGTCGCATCAAGTCAGTAATGCTCTGCTTTTCCGGATACAACAGGATGTCCTTTACGTAGATGATCCCCACGATGTCATCAATGGTCTCCCGGTACACAGGTATCCGCGAATAACCGCTGGCCACGATCAAATCTCTGAGTTCATCCAGACTCTGGCTTTCCTCAATGGCGGTAACGCGTATACGAGGCACATAGATCTCGCTGATCTCGGCTTCTCTAAAACGGAATAGTCCTACCAGCATCCTTTTTTCATGCTCTTCCAAAGTACCTGATGAGGATTCGCTTTGAATCAGATTGTGAAATTCCTCATGTGTAAAGCGTTGACCAATATGCTTCTCCAGATTTTGCTTGCGCGATACCCAGTAACTAATCTTTTCAAAGACCCAGACTGGGGGGAAGAGTACAAACTGCAATAGGGCTAGGGGATAGGCCAAAATGAGGCTGATCTCATTGGCCTTGCTCAGTGCTATCAACTTGGGGATGATTTCCCCAAAAAATAAAATCACCAGTGTGGCGAGCAACACTTGGATGGTGATTGTCGAAGATAAATCCCACCCTCTAGTTTTGGCCAGATTGATGGCGATAATGGTGCCAAAAGAAGATATGGCCACATTTACCAAAGTGTTTCCTAAGAGCAAGGTGATTAGCAGCTTGCGCGGTTTAGATAACAGCTTTAACACCATTCTACCTGTTTTTGAATCGCTATTCTCCAGTTTTTTTAAGTACACGCGTGACAATGAAAACATTGCCGTTTCGCTGCCGGAAAAGAAAGCTGACAAAGCTAGGAATACGACTAGCAGCAATATGTTGGAATCAGCCAATTACACCCTCCGTAATTTGCTTTCGGTAATTCTCTTCTGCGTCTTCCATTTTTCTTCTGTCTGCCGTTCTGATGTGATCAAAACCTGTCAAGTGTAGTAATCCATGAATCAGAACCAGCCAAAATTCCTCTCTGAATGTATTTGTACCCTTTTGTAAAAACACTTGATTTGTGTCAATGATAATATCACAAAGCCGGGTTTTGCGCCCATCCAGAACTATGGCATCACCTGCAAAACTGAGCACATCAGTGACGCGATTCACCCCACGGTAAAGCCGGTTAAACTCCCTCATAGCCTCACTCTTGACCAGTTGCAACGAAATCTGGAAATCAGTATCAGGCGCTTCAGCGGCGCATATAGTCTCTGCTATCAGGCTAATGGTGGTGGCGTCTGTGCCGCTGGGTAAATCACCCTCTATATCAATGTTTGTCATGCTCTTCTGGGTAATCCAGTCGTTTGCGATAGATGCTCCCCAACACAGGCAACATGGATTGTTTCACGGTGTGAAGGTCTTTCATGGTAATTGGGGCTTCATCGAATTGTCCTTCGCGGATGAGACGGGCGATGGTATCATCAATGATCTTTATAATATCTTCTTCGCTCTGGATGTTTTTCGCTTTGGTAGTGCTTTCCACCACGTCTGCTAGCATCACCAGCACAGCTTCTTTACTTTGGGGGCGGGGACCGGAGTATTGAAAAGCCTGCGGGGGAGCGTCCAGATTTAGCTTTTGGGCTTTGTCATAGAAAAAGCGGATAACGCTATTTCCATGGTGTTGCATTAGAATGTCGATCACTGGCTGGGGAATCTTATGCTTCTTTGCCAGAGCAATGCCTTCCAAAACATGATTTTTGATCATCTTCGCGCTTTCTTCCGGAGCTCTGGTATCGTGTATCGCATTCGAATTCTCGTTGTTCTCTGTAAAGGCTTCTGTATTTACAATCTTTCCGATATCGTGATAATAGCTGCCCACTCTTGCCAAAAGCGGATTCGCCCCAATCGCTTCGGCAGCCCGCTCTGCAAGATTGCCCACGATCAGGCTGTGATGATAGGTGCCTACCGCTGTAGTAGCCAGTTGTTTCAGCAAGGGATGGTTAAAATCGAGCAGTTCCAGTAAGGTCTGTTTGGTAGCTCGATTCCAGCGGCGCTCGTAATACGGTACGATAATCAGAATACCCACGATGCTGATAGCACAGGAAATCATCCCAAAACCTATGTTTCGAAACACTACAGCCAGAGGATCGCTTTTGTAGATTGATATGGCTACATTCACCAGTGTAGTGGAGATCAATAGATAAAACCAAATACTGAGGAATTCATGCTGCGCATGCTGGCGTTTCACCAGCAGCAAGGTCATGGTGGTGCTTAGTAGAAAGATCACCGGGGTATAGGTTTCCCAGTTTATAAAGGGATTCAAGATCAACATCGAGCAGATCCCATAAAGCAGGCCAAAATCCGTGCTAACCAGTATTGCAGCCGCCAGAACGGTAAGGGCGAAGGGGATCAAGAGGTTGTTCAGCGTAAAAATATGATTTGTGAAAATGCCTACAAGAACGATTAGGATGAAGCCCAGATTTACCGGTAGATAGTCAGCGACGCTATGGCCACTGGTTTTATTGAATACACCATAATAGTGATTTGCCACAAGCAGGATTAGAAAAGTATAGATCATCATACCCAAGGCCAGCAACATCTGCTGCAGGGGAGATTTATGCAGGTTTCGGCTACGAAAAGCCGCTTGTAACGATTCCAGCTTCTCGATATCACGTTCGGTAACTCGGGCGTTCTTTCGGACGATCACTTCATTTTGTAGTACAATTCCTTCAGTCTCGGGTATCTCACTGAGGGTTTTTTGCTTTAGCTCTATCAGGTGTTCTTCATCGACCACGATGTTGGGAAGCACCAAGCTTTCCGCTATTGCAGTGAGGAACAGCTCAGCTTCCGGGTATGCCCCAATGAGTTCCCGCAATGCTTCATCACGGTTTAGATATGTACTTGTGGGTTTGGAACTTCGAGATTTGCCGTTGAAGATCAGGATACTGTCGCCAGGTGATTCGGCGTAAATACCTCTTTTGTATACTTCTTGCAGCCCAGCTCGGATCCGGTCATAGCTTCGATCCAGATTTTCATTGCCATACGCAAAGACCAATGCGGCTGTATCCAGCTTGAAACCTGCCTTGGTGGCTGCATCGGCCTTTTGGACAGGGCTGAGAGTAGGATCATCATAAAAAATTGCCCAGAGCTGGTCAATGACGCTTAGGGCGCCAAACAACTGCTCGTCGCTGATGCGATATGGCGTGGGAATGTTTTCCACGCTTTCTTCGCGTTCGCTATTTAGCAGCTCCGGATTTTTCATGATCGGAAAATCAAAAGGTGCGATCAGTTCTGTTTCTGAGACCTGGCCTGCCTTTAAGCGAAACTCTGGATAGTTAAAGCGCCCAACCGCGAAGGTGTGGTACAAACCCACGATTATCAGGGCTGTAAGTATTATGATCCACATGTATTTCGAATTCATTATTCCCTTATATACAAAGGCGGTTACTTGTCAAGAGCGAAATCCCTCTGATATCTCCTATACTTGTCAAGCTCATCCCAAACACAACCCAAGCCGCGCTCAGGATGTCTTTGGGATGATAATGGATTCAGTAGCCCCTGAAAGGGGTGAAACAGGTGGATAAAAGCGCTGAAGAACACAGCGTAATCCCGTGTAGGTGCAATGACATAGCGAAGGAGTCTATATGCGAGGTAGTCTGATGGTGATGGTGCTTCCTTTTCCGGGTTCTGACTCTATCTCCAAACTGCCCTTCATCTTCTTCACTGAATCACGGCACAAAATCCAGCCCAGACCAATGCCGGATCCCTCTCTTCGTGCGCTGTAAACAGGTTTATTGCGCTTCATCAATTCCTTGATCTCATTGCGGCGCATGCCTACACCAGTATCAGAGATGGAAATAGTGATTTGCTTATCGGCATTTCGCGCTTTCAAACCTATACGGCCGTTATCAAAACTAAACTTTACTGCATTATTCAGCAGATTGCGTACGACTATTTTGAAGAGGTCGCTGTCGATGAGGGCAAAGATCTGCTCATCCCCATAATCGAAATCCAGAGTGAGGTTTTTCTGTGCGGCTATAGGCTGATAGATCATGTATATCTGTTGCAGATGAGGGATGATATCTTGATTTGTGATGTTAGTAATGTCGTCCAATCGGCGGCGCTGCAGTCTGATCCCATCCAGCATTTCGTCCACCAACTTATACATGTTTTGGCTGCTACGTCTCATGCTGTGCAGGATTTCCTGTTTCTCATCCTCTGGAAAGCTGCCGTTTAGGATCATCTCGAGAACTCTGCCGAAATTACCCAGTGGAGCGCGCACAT
>ERZ795056.5834-NODE-5834-length-12200-cov-21.853520_pt1 | contig 12200 bp, 9 predicted proteins | sample MGYA00375140_ERZ795056 | MGnify/ENA primary metagenome ERZ795056 (study PRJEB30185, sample SAMN05720227) | activated sludge metagenome | isolation source: Anaerobic digester | place: USA | collected 2015-03-09 ...
CGTCGAGACCTTGGGGATCTCGGGGTCTAAAGCCAAGCCAGCGACCTAACCCTGCTGCTCGAGAAGCTCGCATCGTATCGTTATCATACTGCGGACCGATGCGCTGCGGATAGTTGGGAACTAGTTACAGGATGTGCGCGACGACCAAGGTGATGTCGTCTTTGCGCGGGCGGTCAGCGTAAAACTGCGCGGCTTGCTGCATCATCGCGTCGCGCATGCCTTTTGGCGGCTGATCTGCAGACTGACGAATGGCCAGCCGCAGTCGCTTTTCGCCGTATTCTTCGTTGGCGGCGTTTTCGCACTCGATAAGACCGTCGGTGAAGAACACCAGCTTGTCGCCGGCGCGCAGCTGCTGCGTGCTCTCGGCAAACGTCGAATCGGGAATGTCGCCCAGGCGATTGCCGCGCGACATCAACACCGTAAACTCGGCCTCACCCTGCTGCAGCGAGTTAGGATTGCGGTAAAGATACGGGAAGTTATGGCCTGCGTTGGCGTACGAGATGGTGCGGGTGCGAGTGTCGATGATGCTGGCAAAGCAGGTCATGACGAACTTGCGGCGAGCGCTCTCGAAGATGGCATGGTTCATGAGCTCAAGTAGGCGGCTTGGCGTAAGCCGCGCACCTTCGAGCAAGCGACCGACATCGCAAGCGGCCTTGGCTGCGGCGGTAATCATCGCGGCGGGCACGCCGTGGCCGGTCACATCACCAATGATCACCAGGACTTTGTCGCCGGGCAGCTCGTGGACTGCCCACCAGTCACCACCGCACTGTGTGGCGGGCTGGAAGTGACCGGCGACCTTGACTGGGCCGTGCTCGATGATCTCCGACGATGGGACCAGCGTCTCTTGAATGGTGCTGGCTAGCTCTAGCTCTTTTTCTAGAACGGCTTTGGCCGCAGTCTCAGCGAGCAGCACCTGCAGCTGGTCGGCCATGTAGTTAAAGTTCTCGGCCAGCATGCCGATCTCGTCGGGGGAGTCGACCTCGACGCGGGTTGACAAGTCACCCCGCGCGATCTGATCGGCGCGTGCCGCCAGGGCCTTCAGCGGTCGTGCAATGCGCAGGCCCTGAAACACCGCAATCCCCGAGCCGGCCAGAATAAACACCAGCCCGATGAGGGCGATCTGCACCATGTAGTTTTGCGCCTGCGCCTGCCGCTCTTCCTCGATGGCTTTGAGCTGCCGCTGCAGCGAGGCCGTCGAGTAGATGACCACCAGCGTGCCAAGCTTTTTGCCCTGCGCCGTCACCGGCCTGGCGAATAGTTTGCGCATCTCTTTGGCGCCACTTGCACCCACCGCTTCGATCTCTTTGGAAAGCGGCTTGGTTAGCTGCATCAGCGCCTGCGCTTCTTTGGGCTCAACCTCGCTGATGGGCTTTTCGTTCAGGCGGACATCGCTGTGCGCCGCGACGATGCTGGTGTCGGCGATGATGTACAGCGCGACGACATCGCTATCGCTTTTGGCCGACTCGGGAACCAGGGTCTTTAAGTTAGACCAGTCGTTCTGAATCAGCGCCGGGCGGACTGTCTCCGCCATGGTCTGCGTCATGACCTGGGCGCGGGACTCAAGAGCAGAGTCGTACGCCTCAGACAGTCGGTGGGCCGCATCATCAAACGCTTTGCGGCTGTAGTAGGTGCTTGTGTAGCCCAGGAGGCCCACGATAGACAGGACCAGCAGCAAGCTGGTGGCTATCATCTTTACGCTGATCGAGACGCCCCGCTGAGTAGCCATTGTCCTCGAGTCTACGCACCCTTGCCCTGGGGGTCAATGACCGGTACGATCAGCGCCATGAATCCAGCCCTAGAGCGGTTTATCGCTCAGTTTAAGGCGACTGCAGATGCCATCATTGACAGCTGGTTCATCTGCGATACCGAGCGCAATATCGTCGAATACAACCGCGCCTTTTTTGCCCTGTTCCCGCGTCCCGAAGCGCGGCAGCTGAAGGTGAAAAAGTGCCACGAGGTCATGCGGCTGACGATCTGCCAGAACGCTTGTATTGCCCAGCAGTGCTGGCGGGAAGCGCGGCACGTGCGCCTGGACGAGATTGACGGCAAGCCTATCGGTCAACCAGAAGAGAACTCGATGCGGCGCTATGTGTTGTCCTCGATTCCAATCTTGGACGAGAACAACAATCCCGTCGGCGCGCTAGAGATTCAGCGCGATGTGACCGACGAAGCGCAGGTGCAGGACAAGTACCGCAAGATGCTAGACAACGAAGCCCGCGAGCGTGAGCGTCTGGCGCAGCAGATTCGCAGCCGCACGCGCGAGCTGCTTGATACCAACCGTCTGCTCTTGAAAGTGCAAAAAGAGCTGGTGTCCCACAAAAAAGGCATGGCGCTGTAGCGACGGATTCTTCGGCTGGCAGTCGGTGAAGATGGCTGCCAGCGCTAGGTCCCCTTGACTAGGTATTCTTCAACTTCGTCGGGCGTACTGCTGACAAAAACGGCGAAGCCATCTTGGCGCGTATGCCTTCGTACTTGCAGGGTGCCAACCGAGGTCTTTACCAGGACGGCCACGCGACGGAAGGTGGCAAACAGGCGAGGGCGCTGCACGTTCATAATCGCCTCGAATGCTGGGTCGTTGCGCCCCGGTGCGTCGCGCAGGTCGATGCGCAAATAGCGAGAGCGTCGCCCCAAGCGATCCATCGCCGTGCTTATGCGCTGGTATTCGGTCTCAACGTCTTTGACAGTAGGGAAGGGCGATTGTGTGCGGACCAGTGTCACCACGCTGGACTGCACGTCTAGCGAGAGGATGAAGTAGTCATTGTGTAAGACTTCTTTCATCTTACGACGGACGCTCTTTCGTTCGGGGCTGCCGTCCGAAGGTCACATTGCTGCTGCAAGGGTTGCGGATACCCACAGGCCCCCTGCTTGACGCTGGCACCAAGTAAAGCTGCGCTTCGACGGTGATCGGCGTACGTAGACCTAGTATTTGGCAACTGGTAGCTGCGCACAATCTCTGCAGCACATGCGACGGCAGCAACCGAGCTTGTCGCTGAGCGACGGAAGTCGTGGGTATTCCGCAGACTTGTGGTGGCCTGTCCGGGCCCGTGGTTTCAAGCGGGTGTACGTATGCGCTGCACGATGGGGTAATAACTGCTCAACTTCGGTGCAGTTGGGAGTGCCGCCAGCCGTAGCGCGTTGTGGCCGCGCGGATCTTCCCAATTGTCGCGCTGATGATGTGCGCGGAAGCGTGCGAAATCTCACCGTGGCCTGGCTGCAGGGCAGGGACTTGGTGCTACTTGAGAGCAATTTGGCGCACTGCGTCGAAAAGAATGTGCGAAAACGAACAGCGACGGGAAAGCGGCACGGTCTGCGCAGCCAGTGTGTTATAGAGGGCCCAGTTCCTTACAAGCCCCCCGATAACACGGAGACCACAAGTCATCATGAGCGCAGGCGCAGGCAACGGCAAAGGTCGCAAGAATCCCTCGAATCCACCCAAAAAATCGTCGGTGTCTTCGTCTAGCCGCACGCCTGTACCGCAGCCGGAAGCGGCCTTGGGTGTGGACGTTGCTGCTGAAGCGGCGACTGCAGCGGCCCACGTAGCTGCCAGCCCTGCTGCGGCACCACCGGTAAAGACTGCGCCCGCGGGGAAAGTGCTGCTTACGGGTAGCAGTGGTCATCTGGGTGCCAATCTGGTGCGGCGACTGCTGGCCGACGGTCATCAGGTGCGCGTCCTGCTGCGGGCTGGCAGCGACAACTCTGGTGTGGACGGTCTGGATGTAGAGCGTGTATACGGCGACCTTCGCGACCAGGCTGCGGTAGATGCGGCGGTACGCGGGGTCCAGCGCGTGTATCACGCGGCGGCGCAGGTCTCGACGCTGTACGGTGATGACAAGCTGAAGCGGTCAATCTACGACAGCAACGTAGGCGGCACTCGTCACATTCTAGAGTCCAGCCTCCGTCACTCCGTCGAGCGCGTCGTTGTCACCGGTAGCTTCAGCGCCGTTGGCTATGACCACCACGACACCTCGCGGCCCAGCGACGAGACCATGCGCTTTTATCCGTTCGAGCGCATGATGCCTTACGAGTGCAGCAAGGCCTTCGTCGAGAACGAGTGCCTTATCGCCGCCACCCACGGTCTGGATGTTCGCATCGCGACCTCGTGCGCCATCTTGGGCCCTCATGACTACAAGCCCAGCCGCATGGGTCGCGCGCTGTGTGACTTTGCCAACGGCAAGCTGCGCGCTTACATCGACGGCGGCTTTGAGTTCGTCGCTGCGCGCGACATCGTAGAAGGCCACATCTTGGCCATGGAAAAAGGCAGGACCGCCGAGAAGTACGTCTTTGCCTCCCAGTTTATGACCCTGCCCGAGATGATGGACATGTGGTCTGAGATCACCGGCCAGCCTCGGCCCACTCTGAAGCTGCCGGCGCCGCTGATGGGCGCGATTGCCGAAGTGCTCAGCCCGCTGCTTACCAAGTTTGCGCCGAACTTTCCGCAGCGACTGACGCCCGGGGCCGTGCGTATTCTTCAACTGCGTCGTCACGCCGACCTGACCAAGTCCAAGACCGAGCTTGGTTATCAGCCCTCCAGCGTCCGCGCCGCGTGCTCGGAAGCGTATGAGTTTTTTGCCCGACGGGGTGCCATCTTGGCGCCCAACCCGCAGCGCATCGTCGACATGGGCGCAGGCCGTCACGGCGCTACTGCTGGCTCCTCCGAAAGCGCGTCGCACAGCGGCAGCTTTCCGACGGGCGGCACCTGCCCCGTTGCGCACTAACGCAGCACCTGAACCACCCCTCCTTTCAGCGCCCTAGAAAACTAGGCCTGTTCTCGTTGAACTGGCCTCACCACAGGGACCGGACATAAAGCAATGAGCACGACCGAACCAGAGCAAGAAATGGAAGCACATCATGGTGCCGGGCATGGCAGTCGTTCTGCTGCTGCGACGGCAGAACCGCAGTCGAGCGAAGGCAAGCAGCTGCCGCAGCTTCTGAAGAAGAACGTGACGCGGCTGCCGTTTTTGGGCCACGCGCTGTCGCTCAAGTCAAAGCCAGTCGAGCTGCTGATGGAAGGGCGTCGGCAGTTTGGCGACATGTTCGCGCTAAACCTGGCCGGGCAGATGACGGCGGTGTTCTCGGGTCCGCGCGCCAACGAGGCGTTTTTCCGAGCCAGCGACGAGCAGTTCTCGGCCCGCGAGGCCTACCAGATGATGGTCCCGGTGTTTGGCAAAGGAGTCGTCTACGACTCGCCGCCCGAGATCATGGATGAGCAGCTTGGCTTTGTGTACCCGGCCTTGCGGGACTCGCGCATGCGCACTTACTGCAACTACTTCGACGAGGAGTGCGAGCGCTACTTTGCCAGCTGGGGTCGCGAAGGCACCGCTGACATCTACACCACCACCAACGAGCTGACCGTCTTTATCGCCAGCCGCTGCCTGCTGGGCCGCGACTTCCGCGACAACATGTCGGCGCACTTTGCCAAGCTCTATCACGACCTGCAGGGCGGCATTAACCTGATTGCCTTCTTCGCGCCCGGCCTGCCGATTCCCGCGTTCCGCAAGCGTGACAAAGCCCGCGCCGAGATCGTGCGCCTGTGCTCGCAGATCACCGCTGATCGTCGGCGCACTGGAGCGGTCGAGGAAGACTTCATCCAGACCCTGATGTCGGCGCGCTACAAGAAGCAGGACCGCCCGCTGACCGATGACGAGATCACGGGGCTGATCCTGGCGCTGTTGTTTGGCGGCCAGCACACCAGCGCCGTCATGACCGCGTGGGCCAACATCGAGCTACTGCGTCACCCGCACCTGCGCGCTCCTCTTATCGAGGAGCAAGATCAGGTGATGGCGGGCAAGAAGCTGATGACGATGGAAGACATCCGCGCCATGCACAAGCTGGAGCGCCTGCTCATCGAGACCGAGCGTATGCACCCGCCGCTGATCATGCTGATGCGCAAGGTCATGCGCGACTTCCACTTTGACGACTACGTGGTGCCCAAGGGCTGGATGGCGATGGTGTCGCCTGCGCTGTCGCACCGCGTGCCCGAAGTCTTTAAGGACCCGGACAAGTTTGACCCCGACCGCTTTGCGCCGCCTCGTGACGAGCGCAAGCAGGCGACCTACACGCTGATTGGCTTTGGCGGCGGCAAGCACCGCTGCATCGGCATGGCGTTCGCCTACCTGCAGATCCGCGCCATCATGAGCTACATGCTGCGCAACTTTGAGCTAGAGATGGTCAGCCGCGATCCGGCGCCGGACTACTCGGGCTTTGTCGTCGGACCTGAGCAGCCGTGCTTGGTTCGTTATCGCCGCCGCTCGCCGCTGCAAGTCAGTGTGCCCGGTAGCAGGGATGCGCACAGCGCCGCCGCAGCAGCTTCTAGCCCCGCGTAACCCGCAGCGAGCCGCCAAGGAGAAACGCTCATGATCCGTCACGAAATTAGGCCGCAAGGCTCCGCCGCGCCCAGCTTTCTAGAGTCCAAGAACCGCCGTCAAAAAGCCCGCACCGCCGGCATGCATCCCGACTACTGGTATCCCGTCTGCCAGTCCAAAGATCTAAAGAAGGGCAAGGCGATGGGCACCGAGTTTTGGGGCACTCCCATCGCCGTGTATCGCGGTGACAACGGCCAGGTCTACGCCATGGAGGACCGCTGCGCGCACCGTCAGGTCAAGCTCTCGATTGGCGAGGTCAAGGGCTGCAACCTCGTGTGCATGTATCACGGCTGGGAGTACGACTGCCAAGGCAAGGTCACCAAAATTCCGCACGAGCTGTTCGGCAAGCCATTCCCGAACATCCGCGTCGGCAGCTTCCCCACCCAGGAGCGCTACGGCCTGGTCTGGATCTTCCCCGGCAACCCCGAGCTAAAAGACGCGCATCCGCTGCCCGAGATCCCCGAGCTGGAAGCCGCCGATGACAAGGACCGCTGGGGCCTGGTCTCGATCGACTTTCGCTGGCGCGGTCATCACTCGATGGTCATCGACAACGTCAGCGACTTTACCCACGCGTACCTGCACCGTCGCTACAAGCCCTTTTCAGACGCCAAGCTGACCCGGCTAGAGACCGTCGGCGACAAGGTCCACGTCTCGTATGACACCAAGGTTGGGCGCGGGCGCATCTCGCAGCTGTTTATCGACAAGAAGGCCGACACCGACCACATGGACCTCTGCTACGAGTACCCGTATCAGTGGTCAAACACCGACGACAAGATCAAGCATCACTGCTTCGTCCTGCCGATGAACGAGAAGCACTCCCACGCCTTTTTCTTGTTCTATTTCAAGACGCTGGTGGTGCCGCTTATCAACATCCCGATTCCGTATCGCGTCTTAAGCTCGGTGCTGCAGGTCGCCAAGAAGGTGCTCATCACGCCGCTGCTTGAGGAAGACGGTGTTGCCGTCGCCGCCGAGCAGCACGGCTTCGATCATCACCACGACGCCGCGATTGCCGAGCTAAACCCCGCGGTCTCGCAGTTTCAGCAGCTGACCATTCGCAAGTGGGAGGAGTACCTGGCTTCGGCCCCGACAAAAGACCGTCCCGCACCGACCGGTCTATCTCAGCTCCGAGTCGCGCCATAATAAGCCATGAGCCACACTTCCCCCGCTGTCTCTCCCGCCGCTAGCTCTGACTCCTACCAGCGCGCCGTCCAGCACCTCCTCTCCCAGCAGAAGCCCGACGGCGGCTGGGAGGGCGAGATGGTCTGGAACTCGATGATCCTGTCGCAGTACATCATTGTGCAAAAGGCCGTCGGCAGGACCATCCCTAAGGACACCGCGCGGCAGATGATCCGTCACTACGAGGTCACCCGCACCCCAGACGGCGTCTGGGGCATGCACGGCGAGTCCGAGGGCTATGTCTTTTTCACCGCTCTGGCCTACGTCGCCCTGCGCATCCTGGGGGTCCAAAAGGACGACCCGCTGGTGGCCACCGCGCGCGCTTGGCTGCACCGTCAGCCAGACGGCGTCTTGGCGATTCCGACCTGGGGCAAGCTGTGGCTGTCGATGTGCGACCTGTACAGCTACGAAGGCGTCAATCCCTTCCCGCCCGAGCTGTTCATCCTGCCCGAGTGGCTGCCGATCCAGCCCGTCCACTTCTACTGCCACACCCGCTACATCTACATGGCGCTGGCCTATCTATACGGCAAGCGCTTTGTCCTCGACCTGGGCCCGCTGCGCGACGAGCTGCGCGCCGAGCTGTACCCAAAACCCTACAGCAGCCTGCCGTTTGCCCGCTTCCGCCACGAGGTCGCCCGCACCGACCTGTACGTGCAGCCAAGCCCCGTCCTGCGCGCCGGCTACGACCTGCTTTACGCCTACGAGAAGCGCCCGATCCGCCCGCTGCGTCAGCGCGCCCTGGCCTTCTGCTTTGACCGCATCTTGTTTGAGCAGCGCGCCAGCCGCTACCAGGGCCTGTCGCCCGTCAATGCGCTGCTGAACATCTTGGCCCTGTACTCGCACAGCCCGCATCACCCCGACCTGCAGCCCAGCCTAGACGGCGTCGAGGCCTGGAAGTGGCAAGACGAGCACGAAGGCATCCGCTACTGCGGCGCGCGCAGCAACACCTGGGACACCGCCTTTGCCGTCCAGGCCTTGACCTGCGGCCCGCTGTCCGCGCAGACCTCGCCCCCGGTTACAAAGTCGCTGCAGGCTGCCTATCAGCATCTAACTTCGCTGCAGCTGCAGACCGAGCTCGCAGGGCATCAGCACGAGCACCGCGACGCGATCCTCGGCGGCTTCTGCTTTAGCGATGGTCAGCACCGCTGGCCCGTCAGTGACTGCACCGCCGAAGCGATGACCGCGCTGTTTGCCTTGCACGGCCCCGTCCGGCCCCAAGACCCCAGCCACCTGGCCCCAAGCCCCATCCCCGAGTCCGAGCAGCTCCCCTGGGCCCGCTTTGAGCAAGCCGTTCGCTTCTTACTACAGCGCCGCAACGCCGACGGCGGCTTTGGCACCTACGAGTCTCGCCGCGCCGCCGCCTTCTTAGAGCAGGTAAACCCCTCCGAGATGTACGGCAGCTGCATGACCGAGCGCTCTTATCTGGAGTGCACCTCGTCGTCCGTCAAGGCCCTGTGCTACCTGCGCGCCCGCTACGGCCACCGCCTGGGCTCCGCGTTGTCGCAGGCTGTTAACAACGCCATCGACGACGGCCTGGCCCTCTTGCGCCGCGCCCAGCGCCCCGACGGCAGCTTCCCCGGCTTTTGGGGCATCAACTTTACCTACGCCATCTTCCACATCGTCGAGGCCTTCCGCGCCGCCGGCATCCCCGCCAGCGATCCCACCCTGTCCCGCGCCGCCGCGTGGCTAGTCAGCAAGCAAAAACCCGACGGCGGCTGGGGCGAGCACTACTCCAGCTGCCTAAACGACACCTACAAAGAGCATCCCCAGACCCAGGTCGTCATGACCAGCTGGGCCCTGCTTAGCCTGCTAGAGACCCGCCCCGTCACCGACCCCGCCATCACCCGCGGCATCGAGTGGCTGACCTCCATGCAGCTCCCCGACGGCTCCTTCCCTCAGCAAGCCCAAAACGGCGTCTTCTTCGGCACCGCCATGCTCGACTACCGCCTGTACAAGACCTACTTCCCGGTCTGGGCCTTGGGCAAATACCTGGCCAACCGGGCCGCGACTTCGTAACTGTTGCGATGGCAGCCTGGGCGGATGTGGATCCGATTGCCACTCGGTCAGGCGTGCCGCTTGGAGCGCGCGCTGCGGCTCACCAGGATGCGTGATACCCTAGCCCTAGCATGTCCCCCAAAGTCCTGATTATTGCCATCCTCGCTGTCGCTGTGCTGGTGATGTTGCTGCTTAAAGTGCGCGCTCTGCAGTTTGAGCGCACGCTGGCTGCGCGAGGCTGGTCGCCGCTGTCGGCCTGTCCGGTGCGTGAGCCCTGGCCCGGGAAAAACTACGGCCCGATTCGCTGCTTTCGCGCGGAGCTCAAGCCGGGGATTCCCTGTGTGATTTTGGTGGCGCAGCACCTGCGAGCCGTCACGGGCAATGCCGGACGTAGCAGCAGCGTGGACCCCTACTTGGGCGTTTATCTTCCCAAAGAGGTCCGGGTCAGGCCGGAGGCGCTGGCCGCCTTTCGCTCTCGACTAGAGAAAGCGGGGCTGACCGAAGACCTGGAACAAGTCAACTTGCCCGTCGAGGGTGGCTTGGTGCTGGCGTGGCACAGTCGCCCTTCTATTGGCTACCTAGATGCACGCCTGCAAGAAGTGGCGGCGGCGCTGGCCGATTAGTACGGGCGTGCTCGCAGCTTACTGAGACCAAGCTGCAGTGACAGATTCCGTGCCTGCAGGTTTTACAAAGCGGAATGGCTTGGGAAACATCACGAAGCGCTCATCCAGCAGCACCAGGCCATCGAAGCTGGTGCCGCTGCTCTCGCCGGGCGTGATCACACGAAAGCCCAGCCAGATGACTCCGGGAATGAGCAGGTCTGCGAGCCGCGCATAACCTCCCGGAAACGCTTCGGAGCGTTCGTTTGGTTCCCGAAAGTCTTCAGCAACTGCCGCATGCACGGACAGCACGGCGTTTTCTGGGCCGATTAGGAACGGCTGCCCATCGCTCCACAGCGGTGCGTAGGCCGCCTGCGCAGAGGCCACTACCTCTGCCACGAACACCCGCTGGTAGTCCTCTGCCCGAGGCTGTAGCTGCTGGTGTAACTCCATACGCTGAGCGGGCGTCAGCGGGCCGAAAAAAGGGGCCAAAAAGTCGTAGGCGCGTCGCTTGGCATCATCCAGGTTGGCCTGCATGAAAATCCTCTGTAGCTGCTGTGGTGAAGAAGTTTTCTTTGCTGACTCCGCACCAGCGGCGCCGGCCTGCCGAAAACAACCAATGGTAGCAAAGATCCTTCCTCCTTTGCGCCATAGGGAGCTTGTATGCAGGACCAGACGCCATCAAAAGAGCCTTCCTCCAGCTTAGGCAGCGGCACCCACAGCTCCGCACCTCAGAAGAAAGCCGATGGTGTGGGCGGGGTAAGCAGTGCCTGGGGACCACTTAGCGGACTGGGCGGGCACGGCTTTGGGGCGCCACCGCCGCTGCTAAATCCGCTGGGGACGATGAATCCGCTCCTGGGGCGGCCTCCTCTCGTGTCGCAAGGAATGGGGCCGGTCTCACCGGGGACGGTCGCGGATCAGGTAAAGGAAGGGAACAAGGCGCTGCATCAGCAGGCGGCTCTCGCGCCACCTCCGGGACCGGGCGCGCCGGTGGCTAAGGAGCCCGAGCCCGATCCCAAGCGGCTGGCAGAGCAAGCGAACCTGCTGAACAAGTCGATGAAAGGCTGGGGCACCGACGAAAAGGGTCTGCTTGATACCCTGCGCACGGTGGGCTCGGCCAAAGAGCTGGCGGCCTTGCGCACGCTGTACAAGCAGCAGTATGGCACCGACCTAGACGCGCACATCCGCGACGAGCTGGGTGGCAAGGACTTAAAGGAAGCGGAGAAGCTGCTCTCTGGCGATCGGGTTGGCTATGCCAAGACCGCGCTTGAGAATGCGTGTAAGGGCATCGGCACCGATGAAGGCAAGATCAAGTCCGTTCTAAACGGGCTGACCGATGCCGATCGCCAGCAGCTGGTAAAAGAAAATCCGGCGCTGCGGCAGATGATCTCGTCGGAGCTGTCGGGCAAGGACAAAGAGCTCTCGCTGGCGCTGCTGGATGGCAACAAGGCCAAAGCCACGGCGGCCAAGCTAAACGAGGCGATGAATGGCGGCTTCTTAGGCCTGGGAACCGACGAGAAAGCGGTTACAGCGGCGCTGGAAGAAGCCTCGCGCAATGGCAACTTGTCGGAAGTGCGTGCAGCGTACGCCGAGCTGCGCAAGGGCTCCTGGACCGGCAGCAAGACGCTGGATGGTGCGCTGGCGTCCGAGCTGTCTGGAGATGACAAGAAGATTGCCGACGCCCGCCTGCGCGGAGCCGAAGCGGCAGAGCAGAACAAGACCGCAGATGGGCAGTACAAGCCCGGCTTTGGCACCACCTTCTTGTCGGGCATTCGCAACGATACTTTCGACGCCAAGATGCACGGCCAGTCGGTAAACGGCAGCGCCAATGGCTACGGTGTCTATGCGCCCAATCCGACCGTGGATCTGACCGCCAACTCAAACGGTCTGCTGCAGGGCCTGGATCGGATGACCGGCGCCAGCGGCATGGCCAGCGGCGCCGCCGATCCAATCAGCGATATTGCCGCCGTTACCCAGTACGCCGCCGCCGCCGACAAGATTCAGGAGATCGACCCCAAGACCGGGCAGCCCAAGACCACCGATCCGAAGACGGGGAAGTTTGATCCGA
>ERZ795056.5838-NODE-5838-length-12194-cov-8.563473_pt1 | contig 12194 bp, 6 predicted proteins | sample MGYA00375140_ERZ795056 | MGnify/ENA primary metagenome ERZ795056 (study PRJEB30185, sample SAMN05720227) | activated sludge metagenome | isolation source: Anaerobic digester | place: USA | collected 2015-03-09 ...
TTTGTGCTGAGCGACCATGCCGACTGGCCTTCTTTGCTGAAAGCTGTTGATTTATGCAAACCGGAAAAAGTATTTACCACGCATGGCTTTACCGCCGCCTTCAGCAGGTACCTCAACGAAAACGGGAAAGAAAGTGAAGAGGTGAAAACGGAATTTGGGGGTGAGGAAACGGAATAACACAGGTTTGAGGTTTCGGGTTTGAGGTTACACTTCAAACAAAAACTTCAAACCCCAAACTTAACATCAAACATCAAACACGAAACACGGAACATGTCTTTCAAATTATTCTCCAACCTCGTTGTTTCGCTTGGTCAAACCACCAAGACCAATGAAAAGCTGGCATTGCTTAGGGAGTATTTTGAAAAGGCACCTGAAGATGACAAGGTTTGGACGATAGCCCTATTTACCGGCAGAAGGCCGCGGCGCCTGGTAAGCGGCAACCTGATGGGACAATGGTGTATGGAACTTACCGGGCTACCCGGCTGGATGTTTACCGAATGCTACAGTATGGTAGGCGATCTGAGTGAAACAATCGCCTTGTTATTACCCACGCATTCCAATTCAATATTAGGTCATGCCGAGGAACGAGGCATCCCGGCTGCGGAACTTACCAATTCAAATCGTCCTACCATACCTGATCTTCATGCCGACGAAGGAGGCATCCCGGCAGCTGAGACCGGGCACTTTCAGCATGGGGATTCGGGGGATGCTACCCTTTCACGATTACTCAATCAGCTTCATCAACTCATCACCCATACCGAAGAAACCAAAAAAGCATTTGTACTCCAATGCTGGCAGCAGTTTGATACGCAGGAACGGTTCGTATTCAACAAACTGATGAGCGCAAACTTCAGGGTCGGGGTTTCGGCCAATTTACCCATACAGGCGCTGGCAAAAACACACCACCTAACGGTAGCCGAAGTGGCCCACCGCATCAGCGGCAACTGGGATCCGGGGGTAACTTCTTTTTCAGCATTACTGCTACACCCTACCCTGTCAACCGACAACAGCAAGCCCTACCCGTTTTACCTCGCTTATCCGCTGGAAGAAGATACTGCAACACTGGGCACCCCGCAGGAGTGGCAGGCCGAATGGAAATGGGATGGCATCCGCGGACAGGTAATCAAGCGGAATGGCGAAGGCTTTACCTGGAGCCGTGGCGAAGAACTCATAACGGAAAAGTTTCCCGAGTTTACCAGGCTGTTCAATCAACTGCCTGACGGGGTTTGCCTTGACGGCGAAATTGTTGCCCTACCACCCAACCGTCATGCCGACGAAGGGGGCATCCCGGCTTCAATACCCCAATCTATCCCGCTCCAAAAACAAGCAACCATTTACCCCGCCCCCTTTGCTGAATTGCAGAAAAGAATCGGCCGCAAAAACCTGACCAAAAAAATCCTGGCAGAAGTACCCGCAGGTTTTGTGGCCTATGACCTCATTGAATACGAAGGGAAGGATATCCGCGATCTTCCATTGGCAGAACGAAGAAAATTGCTTGAGCAAATAATGGCCGGTATCAATGATCCTGCATTTATATTATCACCCGTCATTCCGTTTGAAAATTGGGATTTCCTTACCCGCATACGCACACAATCCCGCGAGCAGGGCGCTGAAGGGCTGATGCTGAAAAGAAAAAGTTCGCCTTATGGAACCGGCAGGCGCCGGGGAGATTGGTGGAAATGGAAAATTGACCCGATGAGCATTGATGCCGTAATGATTTACGCGCAAAAAGGCAGCGGGCGAAGAAGTAACCTGTACACCGATTACACGTTTGCCGTGCGGGATGGGGAGCGGCTTGTGCCTTTTACAAAGGCTTACAGCGGTCTTACTGATAAGGAGTTTGCACAGGTGGATGCTTTTGTAAAAAAGAATGCGATTGAAAAATTCGGCCCTGTGCGAACGGTTAAGCCTGAACTTGTTTTTGAAATTGGCTTTGAAGGTATTGCGGAAAGCAAACGGCACAAAAGCGGGGTCGCCTTGCGTTTTCCCCGGATGTTACGCTGGCGAACTGACAAAAACGTATCAGAAATAAACACCCTTGATGACCTGAAACAAATGTTGCTACTGTATGGCAAAAGGGATCATGCGGTTAATGAGACGACCTGAGGCCCAACCTCAGCAGGTTCCAGTTATTACCCGTTTCAGTTCTTCCAAGTTTAACGCTTCTTGTGCCCATGTTGATCAGCGGATCAAGCAAACCCTTCAGGCTTGCGTTGCGCGATGTGTACACCCCATCCTGGTTGAAAATGGTTTGCGGATTGGAGATAGGTTCGGTTACCGCGAGCACAAAAAAATTATCGGTTCCTACCGGTTCCGAAATATCGAAATTGCCAAGTTCCTTTCCCTTTTCAACACCCCCATCAGCAAGTTTTGCAGGAAACCGGTCACCCGAACCTCTTTCAGGATAGAGCAAAATCATCCGTCCTGTACGTTCAATGGCAAAGGCATAAATATATTTTGGCTTAACGTAGGATGTTTGCGGATCAAAACCAGCAGAAGGTATCAGTTTCAGGGTTGCATTTTCATTTAACTTTAACCCTTCGGACCCCGCTGTGGAACCATCTTTGCGCACTACCACCAGTTGGTAAGGGAAATCATTATTGGCAGGGCCGCCTACCTGCAGCCAACCGCGCACCCGGCCAATCCGCACCGCATATTCAAACAGTTTATAGGAAACACCATCTACCTCTTCTGCTGCAATGCTTTTCAAATTTTGCCTGTTTGTTTCATTTGGCAGTGCCTCAAGGCTGTCCTTTGCAGAACTTGCTTTATTCATCAGGTAAAAGGCAGGCGTTCCATCGGCATTTACGCTGCCCGTTACGTGGTACTGCGCTTCCATGGGGTTAGCAGTCAACTGGTAAGAGGTTCCGGGTAAAAAGTACTTACCCAGGCCCGCCTTTAATTCAGCGGGAACAGGCAGGTAAAAAATAGCGTGTTTCACACCGGGCTTCTGTACGGCAGCTTCAATATCTTTCCATTCAATATTTGAAACCAATTCTCCATTCATCTGCATTTCCAGTTTTCCGTTCAGGTACCATGCACTTAATTCGGGCGTTACCTTATTGAGGTTATCCACCCACTTTTCCGGATTTTTGGACCGCAAAACATTGAACTGGTCGGCCAGTTTTTTCACCTCACCGTATTGAAAAGCATTGGGGGGAACAAAAATGGATAGCAACGGCTTTTCCTCACTCACCCAATTTATCAGTTCAAGAAACTGCCCTGGTTTAAGTATTGTTTTATCCCCCCGAACCCATTTTACCGTAGCGCTTGCCACACCTGATACCGTTTCCACCTTTACAACAGTTGCTGTATCGCCCACCACGCAAAACTCATTACCTTTTCGCAGGCCAAGACCACTTCCGGCACTAATCTCCAGGATTTCGGTACCAGGGCGGGTTCGCAGCGAAACCACCGTTTTATTGGTCATGATACCCGGTGCAAGCCCCAGCAGGTTTTCATCCAGCCTTTTGTCGGTACAAACAATCTGCGGCTCCTGTGCCACCCCATTGCTTTTCAGGATATTGCGAACGGCGGCAAACAGGTTGCCGGTTGAAACCGATGCTGTTGATTGTCCCATCGCCTTCATCATGGCCAGCGAAAAAGCGCCGTGGGGCACACCATCATCATCCACGGCTTCTGCAGCCAGTTCGTAATCCTGGGCGGCTGAAATCAGCAGGAAACGGTCGCCACCCACTGTTTCGGGCAAGGGGGCAGAGCCGGGGTCTTTGGCATCAAGGTTGCTTTTATCAATCTTCCTGAATTTGGGGCGACTGTAAACCGGTTCGCCTCCTCGCGACATGCTTCCACTGTGGCAGCAATCGAGAATAACCGTTAGTTTGGCCCCTTTTGACAGGATGGCATTGTACATTACCCGCTGTTCCTTATCCCGTATATCGCTGATTTCACTTTGCCAGGCATCGGCCGGAACAATGGTCTCATCCATTTTGTCATTTTCCGGCGAAAGACTGTTTGGCTGCTGACTTCCATGACCGGCGTAAAAAACAAATACCACATCATCTTTTCCGGCCTTTTCGGCAATACTCCTCATTTCATCCATTATCCGCTTTCGTGTGGCTTGCTGATTGTACACCTCGCGGATGCTGCCCGGTTCAAAACCAAACCGGCTGATCAGCAGGGTTTTCATAGCTTCGGCATCGTTTTTACAGCCATCAAGGTTGGCAAAACCAGAACGTCCGCTGCCCGGCTGAATGGCGCTTTTTCCACCCGCAGGCTGGTATTGGTCAATCCCGATAATGAGGGCGTGGCGGGTTTGGGCAAATAAACCATGATCAAAAATGCAACAGGTTAACAGCAATGGAAAAAAAATATTTCTCATATGGTAGAAGATAAAAATTAACTTGCTTTTGCATAAGAAGCATTATGCCAAATTTATCAATTAAAAATCAATATTACCTTTCCCCGGGTAATTATCATAAAAATATCTATATATGGGTAAATGGGTGACTGTTTTTTTATTGTTCTTTTTAACTATACAGGCCATTGCGCAGCAACCTCGCCTCATGCTTCCCTTAAACCATACAGGCGATATAACCTCAGCCCAATTCAGTCCGGATGATAAAAAAGTGGTAACTGCCTCATCTGATAATACAGCTAAAATTTGGGATGCAAAAACAGGTAACCTGCTGGTAGATTTAAAAGGTCATAAAAACCTGGTTTCATTAGCCGTATTCAGTTCCGACGGGTTAAAGATTGCCACTGCCTCCGATGATTCAACCGCAAAAATCTGGGATGCCCAAACAGGAAAAATCCTTCAGGAATTAAAAGGCCACACCCATGTGGTACACTCAGCTGATTTTAATAAAGAAGGCACTTTGGTTGTTACCGCCTCCGAAGACCGGACAGCAAAAATTTGGGATGTAAAATCAGGCGATACCATTGTTACAATCAGGTGGCGTTCAGAACTTACCTCCGCTGTATTCAGTCCCGATGGAAAAAATATCATTACAACTTCAAGTGAGTATCTCCCGCAACTATGGGATGCTGCATCAGGCAATAACCTCGGGGAATTAAAAGGAAATGAAGCATTGGAATATTCCGGAGCCATTTACAGCAAGGATGGAAAAAAGATTCTTGCGGTGGCAGGCGATACCTCCATTCAGATTTGGGATCCTGCAAGCAGGGATATACTGCTAAACCTCCAGGGAAATAATGACCGAATACTTTCAGCGGCATTTAATTCTGCAGGCAACAAAATTGTATCTGTACACAGGAATAATCTCATGAAATTATGGGATGCTATAACCGGCACAGTTCTAAAAAAATGGCAGGAAGACTTTACCAGGGTTTCTTTTGGCAATATGGATGATAAAATAGTTTCCGGGCATAGGAGTTATATGGCCAAAATATGGGATACTATAAATACTGTACCGCTTTTAACCTTACAGGGACATACCCAAAATTTTATAACGGTAAGGTTTAGTCCGGAAGGATCGAAACTATTAACTGCAGACAATTTTAATACCTATAAAATATGGGATACCCAATCGGGCGGATTATTATCCCTTATCACCATCGAGGGCAATGAAAAAAACCAGGCCATATTTAGTCCTGACGGCAGTAAACTTATTACCATTCAGGCATCAGATGCTGCAAAACTCTGGGATGCAGGTTCAGGTAAATTGCTGAAAGAAATGACAGGTCATCAGAACGCTATTAACGCAGCACAATTTAGCAGGGATGGTAAAAAAATTGCCACAGCATCGCAGGATGGAACAGTAAAAATTTGGAATGGTATCACCGGAGAATTTGAAAAAGAAATACCGGGAAATGCGCCTAAAAAGAATGCCGTTTTTAGTCCCGATGGTACTAAAATTGCTATAGGATTTTATGATAAAAGTATCAGCCCGCAGATTTGGAACCTTGACTCTATAAAACGTGTAACAGATTTTGCCGGGTATTATGGAATGCTTATTGAGCCGGCTTTCAGCAATGATGGTACAAAATTGATCACCCCGACATTCGAGGGAAAGGTAATGACCTGGAATGCTGAAAATGGCGATGAACTAATTTCATCAGATTCGGCAATTATCCAACCAGCCCTTAAGTCAGCTATCTTTAACCATGATGGCTTAAAAATTTTAACTACCTCATTAAATAATTCACCTGAATTATGGGATGCCGTTACGGGAAAATTAATCGCGAGACTTGACAGAAAAAATGGATACACAACCTTCGCCCGCTTTAATCCCGATGGCAAAACAATTATAACGGTTTTGGGAGATACAATGGTAAATACCTGGGATGCTGAAACAGGCCGGTTTTTAAATGAAATTTATTTGGGTTCTTCGTCCCGGTTCATGGATGTACATTTCAATTCAAACAGGCTCATTTCAACCGAAAATGCAGAAGCAAAAATGTTGTCATTAAACACGGGCGAACCTCTGTTCAGCTTTTTTTGTATAGACAGCACCGACTGGGCAGTGCTTCATTCTTCCGGCCTTTTTGATGCAACACCGGGCGCCATGGATAAAATGTACTGGGTGAAAGGAAATGAAATAATTGAATTCTCCCAATTAAAGGAACGTTATTATCAGCCTGGACTCTGGAGTTTAAGAACAAGTGGTAAAAGTCTCAGGGATGTTGAAGGCATGGGTACACTGAAAATGCAACCGGAAGTGGAAGTTAGCCAGCCTAAAGGCGGGATTATTACCATTAAACTAATAAAACGCGATGGCGGTTATGGCAAAGTGTCGGTTTTTGTAAATAACAAAGAAAGGATTGAAGACGCGAGAGGTGCAAATTTTGACAATACCAAACCAATACAGACCATTTCGGTAAACCTGACGCCCTGGCTTGTACCACGCTTTGATAATACTATAGCAGTAAAAGCACAGTCAGCCGATGGATTTGTAACCGGCAGGGCCATTACAGTGAACTTTGGAAAAACTTCACAATCGCAAAAAAGGAATCCGTCCTTTTACGCCATTATTTGTGGAACAGGACAATACAGTACACCGGAAATCACCCTCAAATACCCCGTTCCGGATGCTAAGGCAATTGCCGAAGCCATTACCCTTGGCGCCAATAACCTTTTTGGTACCGACAGCGCGCATGTTTACCTGCTTACAAGCCCGGGCGATAACCCTACCACGAAAAAGAATATTCAAAACACTTTTGCCGAGGTAAAAAAGAGAGCCAAACCCGATGATATTGTATTGGTTTACCTGAGCGGACACGGCGTAACCTTTGGTGGTGAAAAGGGTGATTTTTTCTACCTCACCACCGACGCAGGCAGCAAGGACGCAGATGGTTATAAAGACCCTGCTATCAGGGAAAAACAAACCATCAGTACCAAAGAATTTACCACTTTGCTGAATGCCATACCCGCGCTTAAGCAGGTAATGATCATCGATGCCTGCGGCAGCGGCAAAGCGGTGGACAACCTTATTTCAAAACGTGATATTGATGCTTCGCAGATAAAGGCTATTGACCGCATGAAGGACCGTACAGGCCTCTATATCATCAGCGGTTGCGCAGCAGATGCCGAAAGCTATGAATCAAGCATTTACGGTCAGGGCCTGCTTACCTATGCCATCCTGGAAGCCATGAAAGGCGCCGCCCTTAAGCAAAACAAATATGTTGATATCTATTCCATGCTTGACCATGCACGGGAACAGGTACCCAAATTTGCCCGGGGCCTTGGCGGCATTCAAAAACCCCAACTGCTTATGCCAAAAGGAGGCAGTTTTGATATTGGTATCATAAATGAATCTGATAAGGATAAAATCCCGCTGTCAGGGGTAAAGTTGGTATTTACCCGTACCACCGTTCTCGATAAAGATAAAAACCGCGATGTGCTGAAACTCTCGCCATCCATCAATGAAAAACTGAATGACCTTGCAACACCGTTGGATGGAAAGGGTACGATTGTTTTTATTGATTCCGATGAATTTCCGGAGGGTTGTAATATCAGCGGTGTTTACCAGGTAATTAATGGATTGATTGATTTTAACGGTTCCATTTTATGCGGGGGAACCGAAACACCCTTAAAATTTGAAAAATTAACGAAAGAAAAACTGTTGGAGGAGTTGATGAAAATGGTGGCGAAAATGGGAGAAGATGCAGATAAGGTTAAAAAGGCTTTGCAATAAAATCGTGCTTACTCCTTAATTAACAAACAGTTACGCAAAGGAATTGGAGCTTTCAACCCAAATCCCCTACCTTTGCAACCTGCTATTATTTATAAGTTGTTGCATAAACCCTTCCCATTTAGCAGAAAAGCATTCCTTTTGAGCAGACCGGCCATCATGATCGCTTAAACTAATTCCGGTCTATATTAATTTAGAATTTACATGTTATTTGAAGATTTAAAAGTAATCAAGCCAATATTACAGGCTTTGGAGGCCGAAGGCTACACCACACCCACACCCATTCAGCAAAGGGCTATTCCCGAGGTTTTGGCAGGCAAGGATTTACTTGGTTGCGCACAAACAGGTACCGGAAAAACGGCAGCTTTTGCCATTCCCATTTTGCAATTGCTGCAGGAACGCCTCGAAAGGCGGACCGGTAAACCCAGTATTAAAAGCCTGATTTTAACCCCAACCCGCGAGTTGGCCATACAGATTGGTGAGAGTTTTGAAACCTATGGAAAAAACACCAATATCAACTGCAAAGTGATATTTGGTGGCGTAAGCCAGCACAGCCAGGTAGAAGCCCTTCGCCGTGGTATTGATGTATTGGTGGCAACGCCGGGCAGGCTGCTCGATTTAATAGACCAGCGCTTTGTTGACCTTTCGCGGATTGAATTATTTGTTCTTGATGAAGCCGACCGTATGCTTGATATGGGTTTTATCCACGATGTAAAGAAGGTGATCGCCAAACTTCCTGCTAAAAGGCAGTCGCTGTTTTTCTCGGCCACCATGCCGCCACCCATTGTACAATTGGCCAATACCATTCTTACCAACCCTGTAAAGGTTGAAGTAACGCCTGTGGCAAGCACTGCGCACCTCATTGACCAGGTAGTTTATTTTATTGATAAGGACAACAAGCGCAAACTGCTGATTGACCTGTTGAAAAATGAAGCTATTGAAAGGGTGCTTGTATTTACCCGTACCAAACATGGTGCCGATAAAGTAGTGAAAGACCTGCTTCGTTCCAATATCACCGCGCAGGCCATCCACGGCAACAAATCGCAGAATGCCCGTCAGCTTGCTCTCAGCAATTTTAAGGCAAAACTTACCCGGGTACTGGTGGCAACTGATATTGCCGCCCGCGGAATTGATATAGACGAACTGACCCATGTAATCAACTACGAACTTCCCAATATCCCTGAATCGTATGTTCACCGTATTGGCCGTACAGGCCGCGCAGGCGCCAGCGGCTTTGCCATTGCTTTTTGCGATGCCGAAGAAAGGGCCTACCTCAAAGATATACAGAAACTGATCGGCAAAACGGTACCTGTTGTACACGAACACCCCTACCCCATGATGCAGGCGGCAGGTCCTGCGGCAAGGCCAACACCCATTCCTGTACAAAGGCATCAGCCGGCAAGAACACCAGCCAAAGCCAAAACATGGAACGGACATAACAGAAACGGCAGCCGCAACAACGGCGCAGGAAAGCCGGAGGGCGGGCAGTCGCAACGGTTCAATTTTGCCTTTGAAAATTAAAGTGCAGCCGGTTTTTGCCGGATAATCTGAAATAAACAACCTTCCAAACCCCTGCTGAAATATTTTTCGGCGGGGGTTTGTTTATTTAATCCTTTCCCCCTTATCTTTGATTAGTTGTTTAAACAACTATATGCCAAACAACCAATTTAAAAGAAGGGAGCTGTATTTCGTAATTACCGGGGTGGCCAATATGGCGCTTGCCCGCAGGTTGCAGAAATACTTCAGGGAAAAAGAACTGGATCTGACCGTAGAGCAATGGAGCATATTGGTGCATTTGTGGAAATACGACGGGGTAAGCCAACAGGAACTGAGTAACCGTACTTTCCGGGACAAGCCAAGCATTACAAGGCTGGTGGACAACCTGGAAAAACTCGGGCTTGTGGAGCGCCGTGCAAGCGAAACCGACCGCCGCATCAACCGCATTTACCTCACCGAAAAAGGGAAAGGCCTGCGCGACCCAAGCATGGAACTTGCCAACCTTACCCTGAACGAAGGACTTGTGGGGTTAACGCCAGAAGACATTGAAACAACCAAACGCGTGTTGGAAAAAGTGTATGAGAATTTGCATGGAATCAGTGAGGAATGAGGATTTATGATTTCGGATTTATGATTGATGATTTCGGAATGAAGGAAGAAGGAAATAAGCCTCAGGCAATTTAAAATTCGAAATAAAAAAATTTGCAATACTCAGCGTCAGCCAATATTAAATATTCAATCTAAAATATTAAATACATCCATATGAACACCACCACCACTGCCAAAGCCCTCAAGGGCGCCGAATGGCTCATTCACGAGTCAAATCCATCTGATATTTTTATTCCCGAAGAGTTTTCGGAAGAACAGGAAATGATCATGGAAATGTGTCAGCAGTTCCTTGATACCGAAGTGATGCCCGTGGTTGAACGGCTTGATAAAATGGAACCGGGCCTCATGCCTTCGCTGATGGACAAAGCCGGTGATCTCGGGTTACTGGGGGTATCCATTCCCGAAGAATTTGGCGGACTCGGCAAGCCCTTTATGGAAAGCATGATTGTAGCCGAAGGCCTTGGTGGCGGGTATAGCTTCAGTGTGGCGATGGCCGCCAATTCGGGTATTGGTACCTTACCAATCCTGTATTTTGGAACTGATGCACAAAAGCAGAAATACATTCCCAAACTGGCAAGCGGGGAATGGAAAGGCGCCTACGGCCTTACCGAACCCAACAGCGGCAGCGATGCGCTTGGCGCAAAATCAATAGCCAAACTGAGTGATGATGGCAAACATTATATCCTCAACGGACAAAAATGCTGGATTACCAATGGCGGATTTGCCGATGTGTACACAGTATTTGCCAAAATTGATGGTGATAAATTTACCGCCTTTATCCTCGATCGCGGTATGGAAGGTTTTACCCAGGGACCTGAAGAGCATAAAATGGGCATAAAAGGTTCAAGTACGGTACAATTGTACTTTCAGGACTGCAAGGTGCCGGTTGAAAACGTATTGGGCGAAATTGGAAAAGGTCACATTATTGCTTTCAATATTTTGAACATTGGCCGCCTGAAACTTGACGCGGCTACACTTGGTGGATCCAAGCGGTCCACGTCTATTTCCGTGCAGTATGCCAATACCCGCGAGCAGTTTAAACAACCCATTTCCAACTTTGGCGCAATTAAGTACAAAATAGCCGAAATGGCCACACGCTGCTGGGCCGATGAAAGCGCCCTGTACCGTACAAGCAAATACATACAGGATAAGGAACATGAATTACTGGAAAATGGCAAATCCTTCGCGGAAGCATTATTGGGAGCTGCAGAAGAATATGCCATTGAATGCGCCATCATGAAAGTACATGGCAGCGAACTGCTGGATTATGTGGTGGATGAAGGCGTACAGATCCATGGGGGTAACGGTTACAGCGATGAATATGCGATCAGCCGGGCATACCGCGACAGCCGCATCAACCGCATTTACGAGGGCACCAACGAAATTAACCGCCTGCTTACCGTGGATATGGTGCTCAAGCGCGCCATGAAGGGCAAACTCGATCTGATGGGCCCTGCTATGGCCGTGCAAAAAGAACTGATGAGTATCCCCGACTTTGGCAGCGAAGACGAAGGATTTTTTGCAGCTGAAGAAAAAGCCATCCGAAACATGAAAAAAGCAATACTGATGGTAGCCGGAGGCGCGGTACAAAAACTGATGATGAAGATTGAAGGCGAACAGGAAATACTGATGAATATTGCCGACATGAGCATCAAAACCTTTGTAGCGGAAAGCTGCCTGCTGCGTGCCATGAAACTGCATAACCTGCATGGTGAACAAGGCGCTGCCGATGCCATTGATATGATGCGTATTTACCTGAACGATGCCATTGACGTGGTGAACAAAAATGGTAAAGAAGCCATCAACGCTTTTGCCGATGGCGATGAACAGCGCATGATGCTGCTTGGCCTGAAACGCTTTACCAAATATGGTCCTTTTAACAGCAAGGATGCAAGGAGAAGGATAGCGGAGAAGCTGATTGCGGCAGGAAAGTATTGTTTCTAAGTACAGCTGATATAACATAAGAAAGCGGTTACC
>ERZ795056.5839-NODE-5839-length-12193-cov-5.805322_pt1 | contig 12193 bp, 6 predicted proteins | sample MGYA00375140_ERZ795056 | MGnify/ENA primary metagenome ERZ795056 (study PRJEB30185, sample SAMN05720227) | activated sludge metagenome | isolation source: Anaerobic digester | place: USA | collected 2015-03-09 ...
CAGCTTCATGCACGACGCACCCCATGTGATCTTCGGCCTCGACCCGCTGTGGGTGTCGACGGCGCTCCTGCTCATGACCTACGCGGTCATCATGACCGAGAAGATCAATCGGTCGGTGGTGGCGCTGCTGGGCGCTGGACTGATGATCTGCCTCGGCGTGATCAATCAGGAGGCGGCGATCCGCGGGGTCGACTTCAATACCATCGCGCTGCTGACGGGGATGATGATCCTCGTCAATATCACGAAGAAGTGCGGTGTATTCCAGTATGTCGCGTTCTGGGCGGCGCGACGGGCCGAGGGCATCCCGTGGAAGCTGATGGTGATGTTATCGGTGGTCACGGCGGTGCTGTCGGCGCTGCTCGACAACGTGACGACGGTGCTGCTGGTGACGCCGGTGACGCTGATGGTGGCGCGTGAGCTCAAGGTGGCGCCGTACCCGTTCCTGTTCGCGGAGGTGTTTGCCTCGAACATCGGCGGGACCTCGACGCTGATCGGCGACCCGCCGAACATCCTGATCGGCTCGGCGACGGGGCTGTCCTTCAACGACTTCGTGTTCAACCTGGCGCCGGTGGTGGTCGTGATCATGGCGCTGCAGCTGCTGGCGACCCACCTGCTCTGGGGCCGGAAGCTGCACGCGAGCGACGAGGCGCGGGCGCGCATCCTCGAGTACCGGCCGGCGGACGCGATCACCGACCATACGCTGCTGTGGCAGTCGCTGTCGGTGCTGGGGCTGGTGATCACCGGCTTCATGACCTCGCATTCGACCGGCCTCGAGCCGGGCACGATCGCCATGTTCGGGGCGGCGTGGCTGATGTTCCTCTACATCCGCGGCCACCACGCCGAGGCCCAGTCGCACCACGTGCACGAGGTCTTCGGCGAGGTCGAGTGGATCACGATCTTCTTCTTCGTCGGCCTGTTCATGGTCGTCGCGGGGGTGGAGCACGCGGGCCTGCTCGAGCTGATGGCCAGGGGCCTGATGGGCGTCACCGCGGGCGACCCGACGGTGACGGCGCTGGTGATCCTGTGGTCCTCGGCGATCCTGTCGGCGATCATCGACAACATCCCGTTCGTGGCGACCATGATCCCGATGATCAAGAACATGGCGCCGACGATGGGCGGGCCCGAGGGCCTGATGCCGCTGTGGTGGGCCCTGTCCCTCGGCGCCTGCCTCGGCGGCAATGGCACCCTGGTCGGCGCCAGCGCCAACCTGACGGTCGCAGGCCTCGCGGAGCGCGACGGCGTGCCCTTCAAGTTCCTGACCTATACCAAGCTGGCGTTCCCGCTGATGCTCGGTAGCGTCGCCATCGCGCACGTTTATCTGTACTTCAGGTATCTGGCGTAGACGGTGCCTGGGGCCCCCGAGCGACCGGTTGTGGTCACTCGGGGTCCTGGAACTCGGCGGTGCGCCGGGTGAGCACGGCGCGCACGGCCTCGAGCTGGTTGGCGGAGCCGAGCAGGGGCATTTGTAGGGCTGTCTCGTGGGCGAAGGCGGCGGCGGTGTCGAGCCCGGGTGCGGCGTTGCAGAGCGCCTTGGCGGCGCGGATGGCATGTGGCGACTGGGCGGCGATGGTGCGCGCGAGCTCGCGGGCGGTCGTCAGCGGGTCGGCGGAGAGGTGGGTGACGAGGCCGAGCCGCGCGGCCTCCTCGCCGGAGACGGTGCGACCGGTGTACATGAGCTCGCGGGCGACATCGGGGCGCACGAGCTGCAGCAGGGTCTTCGAGGCGCTCATGTCGGGGATCAGGCCGTAGCGGATCTCCATCACCGCGAGCTGGGCGTCGGGCGTGGCGACGCGGATGTCACAGGCGAGGGCGAGCTGGAGGCCGCCGCCGAGCGCGACGCCGTGAATGGCGGCGATCACCGGCACCGGCACCTCGGCCCAGATCCAGCAGGCGCGCTGGGCCAGGTTGGCCGGCGACTCGGCGGTGCGCTCGAGCAGCTTGCCGCCGACCTCGAGGCCCGAGGCCAAAAAGGCGGCCCAGTCGAGCCCCGCGCAGAAGGCCTTGCCCTCGCCCGAGAGCACGACGGCCCGCACGCGGCGGTCGGCGAGGATCTGCTTGCCGGCGTCGACCAGGGCCTCGAACATCGCCAGGTCGAGGCCGTTGCGCTTGTCGGCGCGGTTGAGGCGGACCTCGGCGACGCCGGACTCGATGGAGATGGTTACGCGGGGCTGGGTGTCGCTCATCGGCCGCGATGATAGGAGGCGGTCGCGGAGCCGTCGAGGGGCAGGCCGCGTGCAGCCGCCTGAACGCCCGGGTGACCAGCTCCGGGGCGGTGTGTGCGGCGATGCGGTCGCGTAGTGTGCGTGCTGACCAACGACAAAAAACTATGAAAAATTCATAGTTTTCTGCTCTTGACGGGACGGGGCGCGGTGGCCCCGGGGTGTTCAGGGCTCGACGTTGGCGACGGTGCCGTCGATGAGGTCGCTGACCCAGTCGAGGAGCTTTGCGCCGCCGCCGCTGGTGGCGTTGTAGTAGCTGTCGCCGCCGAGCCAGGTGTGCTGTTCGCCGGAGAGGAAGAAGGTGCCCCAGGTGTCGGCGGGCTTGTTGAGCCAGTTGTCGCGCATGTCGACGAGGCCCATGGTGAAGCGCTCGACGGTGGTGCTCGGCAGGAGGGCGGTGCAGTTGTCGTTGCCGAAGCCGAAGAAGAAGCGGATCGTGTTGTCGCCGAGGGAGGAGATGAGGCCGAACTTCTGGTTGACGTGCTTGTCCGCGAGGTAGCGCCCGAGGTTGACGAGGCCGCCGCCGTTGGCCGGGAAGCAGTTGGCGCAGTCGGCCGGCAGGATGTCGTCGAGGTTCCAGGCGTCGCGCCACAGCTGCTGCAGACAGGGCACCATGAAGGCGTCGGACATCGGCGGGCCCGAGTCGTCGAGCAGGGTCACCTTCTTGCCGGGGAAGGCGTCGGCGATGCGGTCGTAGTTGAAGGCGGCACCGAAGCCGCCCGCGCTCTGGCCGGTGACCAGCACGTGGTCGGTGTCGGCGAGGAAGGTCGGGACGATGCGCTCGAGGTACATGCCGACGTTGAGGTAACCGACGAACTGCTGCATGCCGGCGACACCGTCGATGCTGCCGTCCGGGCGGGCGCCCGCGTGCACGTCGCCGGTGCAGTAGGGCACGAAGATCCAGGTCCAGTCGGCGAGCGGGTTGTCGGGGTTTTCGTTGGCGAAGATGCCGGCCGTGCCGCTGTTCTTGATGAGGCCGTCGAAGTCGCCGCTGTCGAAGCTGCTCGGGTTGGCGCCGCAGGTGAAGGTGTTGAAGCAGGCGCCGCCGCCCTGGAAGTAGATGGCCACGCCGCTGCCGCTGCCGTAGCGCACACCGATGCCGGTCGTGCTGCCGTCGCGGCACTGGGCCTCGGGGAAGTCGACCCAGTTCCACACGCCGTCGTCGGCGGGGGGCAGTGGCTCGCCGTCCCAGGGCGAGGGCTCACCGGTGGTGCCGTCGCTGTCGGAGGTGGTGTCGGAGCCGGTGGTCGGGTCCTCGCTGGTGGTGGTCGGCGTATTGCTGGTCGCGCTGGTCTCGTTGCCGGTCTCGCCGGTCGTGGAAGCGCCGCCGGTCGGCTCGTCGCCCGTGGTGGCGTCGGCGGTGCCGCCGGTGCTGCCCTCGGTGGCCTCTTCTTTGAGGTCATCGGTGCATGCGCCGAGCAGCATGGCGCCAGTCAGGGGGATCATTACAACGCGGGCAAGACGTACCAACATCGGCGCATCGTACTCCGACCTGTGACGGGCCGGGTGCGTGCGCCGATGCGGGAGGATGCGGCAGTGCTCACATCCTAGAAGCGACCCTGGACCATCAGCCCGCCGCCGGTGCCGGCGAAGTAGGGGCTGAGGGCGGTGCGTGGGCGGGCCTTCAGGTACTTGCGCTGGATGAGCAGGCCGATCGTCGAGCCGACGAGCATCGCCGAGCCGGCGCCGAGGAAGAAGGCGGCGCCCATGCGATGGCTGGCGAAGCAGTCGACGCCCTCGCTGTTGCTGCAGCGGGTGTCGGCGACCTTATCGTTGTTCCAGCGGGCGGTGGACATGCCGGCCCAGATGGCGCCGGACAGCAGGAAGGCGCCGCCGACCCCCATCTCGGCGTACCAGACGGCGGGCTTGACGTCGTACTCGGCGGTGAGGCCCGTGGTCCACAGACCGACGGCCGCGCCGACCAGGCCGATGCCGGCGCTGCGCATGCGGATGGCGGGCAGCAGCTCGCCGACGGGGTCGCCGTTGGTGACCCGGTCCTGATAGCTGTTGCTGCCGGTGACGCCGAGCGCGAGGCCACCGATGAAGATGGGGATGCCGCTGGCGACCAGCGCGGTCGAGGTCTTGACGCGCACGGCTCGCGGGACCACCTCGGGCACGGTCGGCTCGGGCGGGGCCTCGACGACCTTGACGGGCTCACCCGCGATCGCGGGCGTCTCGGTCGGCGTGACGGTCGGAGTCGGTGCGGATGCAACCGTCGGGGTCAGGGCGACCGCGAAGCTCGCGGTCGGCTGGGCGCCGAGCGTGACCTTCTCGGCGTAGCGCTGATAACCCGGCGCGGCGACGACGACCTCCCAGTCGCCGGGCTCGAGCTTGAGCGAGCAGCTGCCGGCGGGGGTCAGCGGGCAGGGCACCGGCTGGGCCGCGAGGGTCATGCGCTTGAGCGTGATGGTGGCTCCGGCCGCGATGGCCTCCGGCGGGTCGAGCTGGAAGGTCGCCTGGCGGAACATCGGGTCGGAAGCGAGCACGATCTCCTTGACGAAGCCGGGCTGGTTGTTGCGGATCGTCAGCTCCTGGATCGCGCTGCGATAGCCGCGGGCCTCGATCGACAGCTGCCAGCGGCCGGCGTCGAGGTAGACCGTGCGACCGCCGGCGTCGAACTCCGGGGCGCCGGCGGGCAGCTCGATCTCGAGCGCCGGGCGCACGTCCTTGGGGTCGGTCGGGATGCGCAGCAGCTTGTAGCGCACGCCGACCTCCGCGATCGCGGCGGGCATCAGGCGCAGGTTGACGGCCACGCTCGCGGCCTGGGCCTTCTTGATGCGGCCGAGGGCCTGCTCGCGGCCGTCGGCGGGCACGCCCGGCTGCTGCAGATAGATCTCCCAGTAGCGGATCGCGTGGGCCCGGTGGGCCACGGCCAGACGCGCAAGCGCTGCGTTGAACAGGTCGCGCGGCTCGTGGATGCTGCTCCACAGGTCCTCCAGGACCACCGCCGCCTCGGCGTACTTGCGCTGGCTATAGAGCGCGGCGGCCTGTTCGGCCCGCGCCTCGGGGTCGCCGGTGCCAGCAGTGACGGCAGCGGGCGGGGCAGCCTCGACGGGCGCAGGAGCAGCCGCAGGAGCAGCCGCGGGCGCGGCCGCCGGAGCGGCGGACAGCATCGTGAGGGTGAGCCACGAGAGGCATGGATGCATCTGGTTCTCCAGGGGCGAGGGGTCGAGCTCGCGGGGGCGAGGGGGGACCAAAAAAAGTCGCGCGATGATACGCCGGCCGCGGCCCTGCCGTCAGCATTTTGGGGCACCGAATGGGGGCCTGCTTGTGCCATGCTCGACCCATGCGCCTATCTTTGCAGCTTGCAGTGATCGTGGTCGGGTGTGGCGGCTGGGCCCTGGAGGCCCGTGCCAGCGCGGATGCCGCGTTCAGCCGCGAAACACCCGATGCCCAGGCCATCTTCGGCGGAGAGCCGGTGGCGGCCTGCGCGTGGCCCTCGGTGGTGGCGGTGTCGAACGGCGGCTCGCTGTGCACCGGCACGCTGGTCCACCCGCGGGTGGTGATGTTCGCCGCCCACTGCGGGGGCGGTAACCCGAAGATCTTGTTCGGTGAGGATGTGTCGACCCCGATCAGGACGATCTCGACCGAACTGTGCATGACCAACCCCGATTATTCGGGGGTCACCGACCAGGCCCACGACTGGGCGTTTTGTCGGCTGCCGACGGCGATCACGGACATCCCGATCACGCCGGTCGTGTTCGGCTGCGAGACCGAGGCGGTGAGCCAGGGCGCCGAGGCGGTGATCACCGGCTACGGCATCCAGGAGCAGAACGGCAACGCGGGGCTCAAGAACTGGGCCAAGACCGTCATCAAGAAGGTCTACAGCATGAAGGCGGACGTCGGCGGCCTCGGGGACCCGGGGATCTGCCCCGGCGACTCGGGCGGCCCGGCCTTCGTGCGCTACCCCGACGGCAGCTGGCACGTGTTCGGCATCGCCTCGACGCTGACGGGCACCTGCGGCGGCATCGGCACCCATTCGCTGGCCTGGCACGCGGTGCCGTGGATCGAGTCGGAGTCCGGCATCGACATCACCCCGTGTCACGACCCGGACGGGACCTGGAACCCGGACTTCCGCTGCACCGGCTTCTACTCGGCCGAGCCGGGCGAGGGCTTCGGGCAGTACGGCGAGTGGTGCCCGGGCACGCCGCGCAATCCGGCCAGCGCCACCTGCGGGGCGGGCTTCGACGCGATGCCGGACGACCTGGCGCCGACGGTCCAGATCGTCGTGCCGATCGCCGGCGAGCACCCGGACCTGAACTTGTTCGAGACGCCGATCGAGATCGACGCCCAGGACGGCGACGGCTGGGGCGTCAAGGAGGTTCGCATCAAGATCAACGGCAAGGAGCAGGCGATGATCGACGACCTGCCGCCGTACAAGTTCGCGGCCGTGAAGTTCCCGGTCGGCACCTGGGAGCTGATCGCGGTCGCCGAGGACGGGGCCGGGCTGATCAGCGAGTCGGCGCCGGTGATCATTCAGGTCGGCATGGTGACTCCTCCCGATGACACCGGTGATGTGCCGACGACCGGCGAGGGGACCAGCGGCGCCGAGACCGGGGCAGGCGAAGGCACGATGACCGGTGGCGGCACCGGCACGGCCGGTGAGTCCGGTGATTCGGGGGAAACCGTGGCTGCCGAGCCCGGCGACGAGGGCTGCGGCTGTCGCAGCCAGAGCGCACCCGCGGCCTGGTGGCTGCTGGTTCTGCCGGTCGCCTGCCGGCGGCGCCGTGACAGGCGCGTCGCGTGATGACACCGGGCGCCGGGCCCGGTGACGGTCGGGGCCGCGGCGCCTCGGTTTCTCGAGCTGGCCCGGGCCTTGCTGCTCTGACGGTGTCTCTCCCCGAGGCCCGTCATGTCGCTGCTCTCTCCCGTATTGATGCTGTGCTCGCTGCTGCTGCTGTCCGCCGGCTTCGCGCTGCTGCTGTACCGCGCGGAGGACGACGAGGAGACCGAGCCCTCGCCGGCGGACCTGAGCATCAGTCGACCGGTGCCGCGCTCGTTCGGGTCGCTGCTGCGTGCGTACTGGCAGCGCTTGCGCTGGCCCCGGTCGCGGGCGCGAGCCCGGTCCTCGCTGGCCCGCGAGATCATGCTCGAGATGGCGGAGGTCAGCGCGGCGCGCACGATGCTGGCCGGTTGCATCGCCGACCTGTGAGGGTTTCAGGGGCGCTGCGCTGACCAGGCGGTGAGCTCGGCGAGCGGCTTTTGGCCGGCGAGTCCGGCGGTCGTCAGGGCGACGCGGGCCGCCTCGGCGGCGAGGCTCGCCTGCTCGGCCGAGCCGAGCGCGCGCAGGGCCCTGGCGCGGGCGAAGTGCAGCAGGCCGAGGTCGCCGGGGTCGAAGGCGGTGCTGGCGACGAGGGCGAGGGCCTGGTCGACGTGGCCGAGGGCGGCCGCGAATTGGTCCTCGCGCAGGTCGACCTCGGCGAGGGCGAGCAAGGACAGCGCGAGGTCGGGGTGGTCCGGGCCGAGCGCTTGTTTGCGGATCTCATAAGCGCGGAGGGCGGCCGTGCGGGCGCCGGGCAGGTCGTCGAGGGCCCGCAAGACGTCCGCGGTGAAGGTCAGGGTGCCGCCGAGCGCGGGGTGTCCGGGTCCGAGGGTGCGCTCTTGCAGCTCGAGGGCGGCGGCGAGCTCGACCCTGGCCTCCTCGAGCCTTCCGGCGAGGTTCAGCATGCCGCCGATGTTCTGGCGGAGCACCCCGCCGTTCGGATCGTCGGGGTTGATCCGCTGGACGATGGCCAGAGAGCGGCGCAGGGCGGTGATCGCCTCGTCGTAGCGATTTTGCCGCTCGAGCGTGAGGGCGAGGTTGTTGAGGGCGTTGGCGACGTCGGGGTGCTGCGGTCCGCCGGCGGTCTCGGCGATCCGCACGGCCCGCTCGAGCAGCGCCTGGGCCTCGGCGTAGCGGCCGGCTCGCAGGCGGGCCGCGCCGAGCGCGTTGAGCGAGGCGCCGAGGCGCGGGTGTTCGGGGCCGTACAGGCGCTCGTAGATCGCCACCGCCTCGGCGAGCGGGGCATCGGCGCCGCCGGGGTTGCCGGCCGCGATCTCGACCATGCCGAGGTCGCGCAGCAGGCTGGCCGCGAGCGCAGGCGGTTGGCCTCGACGGCGCAGCAGCGCCTGCGCGTGCTCGATCCACGGGGCGGCGTCGGCCTTGCGCGCGAGCTTGTAGCCGACGACCTGGATGGTGTGACGGACCGCGTCCCACAGGGTCTCGTCATCGCGGTCGGCGATCGCCTGCCAGACGGCGGCGCTCGCCGAGGCCAGCGCGGCCTCGTCGGCGCCGCTGGCCGCCTGGGCGCGGGCCAGGGCCAGGCGGGCGGCCGCGGTCAGGCCGGGTTCGCCGAGCGCGACGGCCTCGTCGACGATCGCCAGGAGCAGGGGCACGGCGTCCTTGCTCTTGCCGGCGGAGGTTCGGGCGCGGGCGGCCTGCAGGCGGGCGCGCAGGTCGTCGACGCGGGAAGGATCGACGGCGGGTCTCGGCGCGAGGGCCCCGTTGCGCAGCGCCTCGGTGTCGGCGCAGGCGCGCAGGTCGGGCAGGGCGATCGTCGCCTCGGCCGCGCGCTTGACGATCTGCGGATCCGCGGCCTCGAACAGGCCGAGCAGCGCGTCCATGTCGGTCATGCGCTGCTGCAAGCAGGTCATTCGTAGGTCCATCAACTCCGAGGATTGTTCGCCGCGGATCTGGGTCGCCGCGCAAGTATCACCATACATCGTCGCCCAGGCCTGGCCATAATCGTCGAGCAGCGCGGCGGCGCCGGTCCAGGCCCCGGCGGCATACGGCAGACCGGTGGCGGCGAAAGCCCGCTCGGCGGCGGCGCTGCGCTCGGGATTCCAGACCGCGGCCACTCGCTCGCCGCCGTTGGTGCACAGGCCGGGCCCGCTCATCGCCAGGGCGGTGCCGCCGGCGACCGCGGCGGCCAGGCCGAGGCCGCCGAGCACGAGCAGGCGCCGGCGCCCGCGATGGCGCCCGGCCTGCAGCTCGGCGAGCAAGACGTCCATGCGTGGGAACCTGTCCTTACGGTCAGGCTGCATGCCGCGCAGGCACAGGCGATGTAACCAGCCCGGGACCTTGCTGCCCGGCGGGGGCGGGTCACGCTTGCCGCTGCGGGCGTGGATGGCGAGCTCGTCGAGGGTGTTGCCGGTGTAGGGGCGCTTGCCGTACAGGGCCTCGTACAGGGCGACGCAGAAGCTGTATTGATCGGTGCGCGGATCGACGGGGACGCCGTCGTGCTGCTCGGGCGACATATACGCGGGGGTGCCCATGACGGCGCCGTGGCGGGTCAGCTGGGAGCCGAGCACGCTGCTGCGGCCGTGCTCGAGCGAACGGGAGGGCTCGGGGCTGTCGTCGTCGAGGCGGGCGAGCCCGAAGTCGGCGACCTGGGCGCGCAGCTGGCCGGTCGCGGCGTCGGTGCTGAACAGGACGTTGTCGGGTTTGAAGTCGCGATGGATGAGGCCGACGGCGTGGGCCGCGGCCAGGCCGGCGCCGGCCTGCACGAACAGCTCGACGACCTCGGTCCAGGGCCGCGGCGAGGCGGCCCAGGCGTGCAGGTCGGTGCCGTCGATGAAGTCCATGGCGATGAAGACCTGGCCGTCGTGCAGGCCGACATCGAAGACGGGCACGACGTTCGGGTGCGAGAGCTTGGCCATCGCCTGGGCCTCGCGCAGCAGCCGGGCGGCCGCGTCGCCGACCGCGGGCCCGCGCAGCAGCTTGATCGCCAGCTTGCGGTCGAGGTCGGGATCGTAGGCGGCATATACGACGCCCATGCCGCCGGCGCCGATCTGCCGCAACACGAGATAACGGCCGAGCTCGCGCACCGGCACGGACTCGAGCTGCGCGGGCGTGGAGCCGAGGGTGCCGACCGCGGTGCGATCGAGGTCGGTGAGCTTCGACCGGCGCGGCGTGGCCTGGTCGACGCTGACCCGCGTGGCGTCCAGCGGTGCGTCGGTCGCAGGCGGGGCCGTGGCCGTGGTCGCCACCAGGTCCGGGTCCGGGGCGCGTGGGGCCCTGGTCGCCATCAGGTCCGGGTCGGGAGCCGGGGCCGGCGCCGCGGCCCGCGTGGATACGGTGTCCTCGTCCATGGCTGCGCGGCGAGTATCGGGCCATCGCGGCGGCAGGCCAATCACGTTTTGCCGGGGGCGGCGGGCGGCACCCGGGGCGCAGGGACGCGCTCGCGCGCTCAATCGTGGGGACGCAGGCGGCGCTGGTGCGCGCCTTCCCAGAGCCCGCGAAAGAACGAGCGGGCGTGGGCGCCGAGGTTGCGGGTCAGATAACCGCCCTCCTGGACGACGAGGGTCGGCAGGCCGAGGGCGCCGATGCATTGACCGTTGCGTTCGAAGTCGGCGGAGATGAGCGACCAGGTGCCGGTGGGGTCGCCCTTGCCGGGGTCGAGGCCGAGGCAGACGACGAGGAAGCGCGGGCGAAAGGCGCGGACGAGGGCGAGGGCGCGGCCGAGGTGGCCGGAATAGGCGGGGCCGGCGAGGGACTCGGGGAGGGCGAAGTTATGATTATAGCCCTCACCCGGGCCGACGCCGCGCTCGTCCTCGAAGCCGGAGAAGTAGGGATATGCGAAGCGCGGGTGGCCGTGCAGGGAGATCGTCATGACATCGGCGCGGTCGTAGAAGATGTCCTGCTGGCCGTTGCCGTGGTGATAGTCGACGTCGAGGATCGCCACGGTGCCGGAGCGCGACAGGAAGTGGGCGGCCACCGCGGCGCTGTTGAGATAACAAAATCCGCCGAAGTTGCGGCGCTCGGCGTGGTGGCCGGGCGGGCGCACGAGCGCGTAGGCGAGGCGGGCCCCGGAGAGGATATGCGTGGCGGCCGTCATGGCGCAGTCGACGGCGCGGCGGGCCGCGAGCCAGGCGTTGCAGTGCAGCGGGGTGAAGGTGTCGATGCAATAATACCCGGCGCGCACGGCCAGGTCGGCGGGCGGCCGGGTGGCGTTGCGGATCGGGAACACGTAGGGGTATACGCTGCGACCCTCGGGCAGATCGCTGCAGACCTTTTGTAGGTAGTTGACGAAGTCGGGGGCGTGGACCGCGAGGATGTGCGAGCGCGGGAAGGTGCGCGGCTCGACGGTGACGAAGGCCTCGAGGCGGTCGAGCTCCTTGCGGATCGCCGGGATGCGCACGGGGGCCTCGACATAGCCGCGCTCGCGCACGTGGTGGATGTCGTGCTGCTCGTTGACCACCAGCGGGATGCGCAGGTCCTGCGGCAGCGGCGGCGAGGCGCGGCGCTCCTTCGGGGTCCGGGTATATCGCGGCGGGCGCAGGCGCACCGGGTCGTCGACGATCGAGGCGACCACGCGATCGACGTACTCGGGGGAGACCAGCCAGTCGTACTTGCGCTCGAGGATCGCCCGGACGATCCCGCGGGCGGCCTCGCGGCGCAGGGGCTTGCCGCTGCCGAGGTCGTCGAAGACCAGGTAGGGCACGTCGCGCTCGTCGGGCTGCACGGGCGTGTTGTAGGTGGTATTGGCGAGCGGGCGGGCCCCGTAGCGCTCGTAGAAGCGCAGGCGGGCCCGGTTCGCGGCCAGGTTGGCGGGGTCGGACAGCTCGGACGGGTCGTCGGGCAGGCACTCGAAGAACAGGCCGATCGCGCCGAGCTCGCGGGCCTCGTCGCGTACGCGCTCGTAGAGGGCCCCGCCGATGCCGCGGCCGGAGTCACCGGGCGCGGTGGAGATGAAGTCGAGGTAACCGAAGTGGAGGTCCGGGGCGTGCATCGCGACCGCGAAGCCGCGCACGGTGTGGCCGTGCTCGGCGACGAAGACGACGGTGCGGAAGCGAAACGCCAGCGGGTCGCGCAGCTGGGCCGGGAGCTCGTCGATGTGCTGGGGGCGCAGGCCCGGGAACTGGACCCGCAGCATCGCCTGGATCTGCGCGAGGGCGCTGGCGTTGACCGGCAGGAGGTCGTCGTGGATCCGGCGGATGCGAAACACCCTGGGTGTGGCACTGGCCCGGGGGGCGGTGCAAGCGGGGATGGGGTC
>ERZ795056.5840-NODE-5840-length-12187-cov-9.651418_pt1 | contig 12187 bp, 13 predicted proteins | sample MGYA00375140_ERZ795056 | MGnify/ENA primary metagenome ERZ795056 (study PRJEB30185, sample SAMN05720227) | activated sludge metagenome | isolation source: Anaerobic digester | place: USA | collected 2015-03-09 ...
CTGAACGAAGTTAAAATCAAATGAGTGAGCGTTAAGAAGCAAATTCTGTTTGAGCAGGGCCGAGCGTTAAGAAACAGTTCTGTGAACTGTTTTAGCGATGGAGCCAGCTGGCGCGGTGGAGCCTTTCGAGGTAGTTTTGCAGATTGTAATTTGGTCGCCTGGCATTTTTGCTTCTTTTACCTCACCGCTCTAATATTTGTAAGCGGTGTTCGGTGAATTGCATTTGTTGCCAGACAAAAGAAGGCCCTCGCGGCAGTATAGCCCCGATTACCTTCGGTCAGTTCGGCCTGCGGCCTCGGGTGTAGTGGAGATCCTTTTATGGCGCAGTGCAACGGAGACGTAAAAGATTGCAACGCAAAGCGGGAAAAAGCTCCAAAAAAATTATCTTTACAACATGATCCTCATTACCGGCGCATCCGGCCTCCTCGGCTCCCACCTCACCTTACACCTGCTCGAAATGGGCGAGCCGGTTCGTGCCATTTACCGTAGCGCAACGGCGATCCAAAAAACCAAATCGGTTTTTGAACTGCACCAGAAAATAGAGTTGTTTGCTAAAATCGAATGGATACAGGCCGACATCAACGACGTGCCCTCGCTCGAAGCAGCCTTTCAAAACGTAGACCGCGTGTACCATTGCGCGGCGCTCATATCCTTTGATCCCGCCGATGAAAAAGCGCTGCGCAAAACCAACATAGAAGGTACGGCAAACATTGTCAATTTTTGCCTGGCGTATGGCGTGAAAAAATTGTGTTATGTGAGTTCGATTGCCGCGCTTGGCGACCTAAAAGAGGGAGAAACCTTGGTTACAGAAGCCACAGAATGGAATCCCGAATTGGCACACAGCGACTACGCCATCTCTAAATACGGCGCAGAAATGGAAGTCTGGCGTGGCTGGCAAGAAGGGCTTGCCGTGGCCATCGTCAATCCGGGTGTGATTTTAGGTTTAGTCCCCAATTCGCGGGACTGGCAAACCGGAAGCTCCGAGATTTTCTCAAGGGTGCGCAAGGGCCTGTTGTTCTACACCAAAGGCAGTACAGGTTTTGTAACGGTTGGTGATGTCGTAAAATTGTTGGAGCAATTGATGCAAAGTAGTATTTCTGGAGAACGGTTTATTGCCGTGTCCGAAAATTATTCTTTTGAAAAGTTGCTGCAATTGGTAGCGCATTCCTTGCAAGCCAAACCGCCGTCGTATTACGCAACACCATGGCTCACCGCTGTCTACTGGCGTATCGATTGGCTGTTGTCTGTGTTAGGCCGCAAACGCAGACTGTCACAGATTATGTCGCATTCACTACATCAATCCCATCGTTTCTCTAACGACAAGGCAATAGCTGAATTGGGTTTTACATTTGAACCGGTCGCGGCTACGATAGAAAAAATTGGGTCTGCACAAGTATAGATTTCGGCTATTTGCTTTCAGGTTTCTGAATTTCCATCTTTTGGATCAGTCCGTTTCTGAAAGTGTAGGTGTGCTTGAGGTAGCCATCAAAAATCATTTCCCCTTCCAGATTCTTTACGGTTTGGTGCACTTGTACTTCAAGCCGGCCATCGTCTAAAACTTTAAAACACAAGGGTTGTGCGTTGGGGTTGATCGCGGCCCATTGGCGCGTCCAATAATCGCGGACGGCTTCGTAGCCTTTCACATAGCCGCCCTCCCAACCATTGGGCCAATCCACATCGGGATTCATGGTCTCGAACACTTTGTCGATGTTGCGGTTGTTGAAATGCTCGTAGGCTTTTTTGATGACTTCCTGTGGTTCCATAGCTGTGAATTTTATAGGGAATTTACAAACTTACTGAATCTGCGGTGCGTCGGGATCGGTGCCCGTGGCTCCCGGCGGCGGAGTACCATGTGCTTTGTTCACCACCCCGTCAATTTGTTTCTGCTGGGTTTCAATGCGCGTCTTAACCTCGTCATACATTTTTTTGTAGTTGCCAATGTCGGAGGCGTAATAGTGGTTGCTCTGCGCAAACTGCAGACTGTCTATTTGGTATTTCTTAAAAATATAAGCCTTGGGATTGACAATGTTGTTGCTCTCACCCGGTTGTTGCGGCTGCGAGCGCATGGCCTCGAGTATGGCCAGATCATAGATAATCGCTACCATCTTGTCCTGCTCGATCAGGTTTTTGGGTTTGGTCATGACCTCATTTTTACAACTGGCAAAAACCAGCGCCACGCCCAAAACGAAAAGAATATTTTTCATTGATAACTAGTATTAACGGTCAAAAAGCAATCGTTGGCCACATTGGATGTTCTTCACCTTGAAGTTGTGGTACACCAGCTGGCCGTTGACAAAGGTATGGGTAATTCTCGATTTAAACGTATAGCCTTCAAACGGCGACCATCCGCATTTGTACAGAATGTTGTCCTTGCTCACGCTCCAGGGCAAACCCGGATTCACGATGGCGAGGTCGGCATAATATCCTTCCCTGATAAAGCCACGTTTCTGGATGCCAAACACAATCGCCGGATTGTGCGCCATCTTTTCAACGATTTTCTCCACCGATAGCTTCCCTTGGTGAAAGGCCTCGAACATCGCCACAACCGAATGTTGTACCAGCGGCCCGCCAGATGGCGCCTGCAGGTACGGTTGCTTTTTCTCCTCAAGCGTGTGCGGCGCGTGATCGGTGGCGATGACATCGATGCGGTCGTCGAGCAAAGCAGCCCAAAGGGCATCGCGGTCGGCGGCAGTTTTCACGGCAGGGTTCCATTTGATCAGGTTGCCTTTGGTGGCGTAGTCGTCATTGGTGAACCAAAGGTGGTGTACACAGACCTCGGCGGTTATCTTTTTGTCTTTGAGCGGAATCTTATTGGTAAACAATTCCATCTCTTTGCCCGTCGACAAGTGAAAGACGTGCAGACGCGCACCGGTTTTCCTGGCCAATGCCACTGCCTTGGACGACGAGAGATAGCAGGCTTCCTCGCTACGGATCAAGTGGTGCGCCGTCACGGGAATGTCTTCACCATATTGGGCCTTGAATTTTTCAAGGTTGTTTTTGATGGTCTGCTCGTCCTCGCAATGCGTGGCAATGAGCATCGGCGTCGACGAAAATATTTTCTCGAGTACCGCTTCATTGTCTACGAGCATATTGCCGGTTGACGATCCCAGGAAAATCTTGATGCCTGCCACATTGTGCGGATTGGTTTTGAGGACTTCCTCCAGGTTGTCATTGGTGGCGCCCATCATGAACGAGTAATTGGCGTAGGCGTTTTGCGATGCGATGCGGTATTTGTCTTCGAGGATTTCCTGGGTGACCGCATTGGGTACGGTGTTGGGCTGCTCAATGAATGAGGTTACGCCACCGGCTACTGCCGCCCTTGACTCGGAGGCAATGTCGCCTTTATGGGTAAGCCCGGGTTCGCGAAAATGAACCTGGTCGTCGATGGCGCCCGGAATCAGGTAATTGCCCTCGGCATCGATGATTTTGGTGGAAGATGATTTGGCGCTGATGCTTGGGGCAATCTCCACAATGAAATTGTCCTCAATCAACACATCCCCTTCAAAAACAGTCCCTTCATTGACAATTTTTGCGTTCTTTATTAAAATCTTGTTCATCGTGCTGGCTTACAATCGGTTAAAAATCTGGCGGATCCTTAAGGTAATCACGCCGAAAACAGCCTCCTTGATAATTGAATTGCTCATCTTGGATTGGCCTTTGGTACGATCGGTAAAGATGATGGGCACCTCTACCAACCTGAACTTATTATTGAACGCGCGGTATTTCATCTCAATCTGAAATGCGTATCCGATGAATTTAATGGCGTCGAGGTTAATCTTTTCGAGTACTTCGCGGCGGTAACAAATGAATCCGGCTGTCGCATCATGGATTTTCATCCCCGTGATGATCTTCACATAGACCGAGGCAAAATAGGACATGAGCACACGGTTCAGCGGCCAGTTGACCACATTCACACCTGTCACATAGCGCGACCCGATGGCCACGTCGCCACTTTCAAAATGGCAGGCATTGTATAATTTTTGCAGGTCTTCGGGGTTGTGCGAGAAATCGGCGTCCATTTCAAAAACATATTCGTAATGGCGGGCAAGCGCCCATTTGAATCCGTGAACGTAAGCCGTCCCGAGCCCTGATTTCTTTTCGCGCACTTCAAGAAACAGACGGGCGGGAAACTCCTGCTGCAGGGCGCGTACCCTGGCTGCGGTTTGGTCTGGTGAATTGTCATCCACGATGAGCAAATCAAAGGATTTGTGCAACGAAAATACCGCCCTTACAATCGCTTCTATGTTCTCGATTTCGTTGTAGGTTGGAATGATTACAATACCGTCGCTCATGTTTTGTCTGTTTCAGCAGCAAAAATACATTATTTCTCAAAGCTGCCTCTTAATAAAATGATAATATGGTTGCCTTTGTTTAAAAAATAAGGCTGCGTAAACACACGAATTTTTTAGTAATTTTGCGCGGTATGGCCGATTTTACTTTTCATCCCCGAATTCTGGAAACCCGCGACTGGGCTACGATTATTTTTGTCGTGGCGCTATTGCTTGTGGCCGTGACACGATCTGTATTTGAGAATCGATTTGCCGAGTACATCAAGCTCGTGGCTTCAGACAAATATGTCAAGGTGTACCGCGACAGCAGCCACCTGATGAGTGGATTTAACGTTATCATGTTCCTCGTTCAATTGGTCTCACTGGCGTTCTTTGTACAGCTTATGTTGAGTTATTTTGGGCATGCGTCCAAGACCGATTGGATCTTGTTCATTCAAATCATCAGCTTCCTGGCCGTATTCATATTGTCTAAGTTCCTGATCGAAAAAATTATCGCCACCGCGTTCAACATCGAGGAATTCACCGAACAATTTAATTTGCAGAAAGTTACCTATCGCACGTATATCGGCTTGCTGCTGTTGCCCATCGATGTGATCCTGTTCTACAACGACCAGCCGTCAAAAAGTTTGGTTTTCGCGCTAATCGCTATTGTATTGGCAACAAATCTGTTAACTTATCTTGTTTCTTTAAAGAATTATCAAAACTTATTCTTGGGCAAGTTGTTTTATTTTATTTTGTATCTTTGCGCACTCGAAATAGCCCCGTATTATTTCATGTATTATTGGTTTACAAAAAGTTAGGATTTAGTATATGTCACAATTGAAAGTGAAAACAATTTTAGTGTCGCAGCCAGAGCCTAAGGTGGAGAATTCTCCCTACTTTGACCTGCAACAAAAGCATAAGGTAAAAATTGATTTCAGACCATTCATACACGTCGAGGGCGTTAATGCCAAGGACGTAAGGCTTCAGAAAATCGACCTCAACAATTACACTGCGATCATTTTAACGAGCAAGAACTCGGTAGACCATTTTTTTAGGGTGGCCGAGGAAATGCGTTACAAAATCCCAGAAGGACTCAAATATTTCTGCCAGTCAGAAGCCATCGCATTTTACCTCCAGAAATATGTGGTATACCGCAAACGCAAGATTTATGTGGGCCAGAAGGACTTTGCCGACATGGCACCGCTGATTAAAAAATACAAGGAAGAGAAATTCCTCTTGCCGGCCTCCGACCAACTCAACGCCGATGCGCCGCAAACCTTAAACAACCTCAAAGTTAACTGGACGCAAGCCACATTTTACAAAACCGTCATGAGCGATTTGTCTGACCTGGCCGATGTGTACTATGATGTACTGGCGTTCTTTAGCCCAACCGGAATCAAATCGTTGTTCAAGAACTTCCCCGATTTCCAGCAAAACAATACGCGTATCGCGGTTTTTGGAAGCACCACTCAGAAAGAAGCACTCGAGCACGGATTGCGCATTGACATCCTCGCGCCGACTCCCGAGACTCCGAGTATGACCATGGCTCTTGAAAGATATATAGCCGAAGCCAATAAAGGAAAATAAAGAAAGAAAAAAAATAGAAAATCAGGGCGCGTTATGCGTCCTTTTTTTTTGGCCTGTCGGGTGACCATTGCCAACCTGTTGCATTCTATTCTTTTTGATTGAAGTAAGCAACCCCCATCCAAATCAAGCCCAAGCCAACCCCAAGGATTGAAAAGAGTTGTAAGGAATCATAAATGAACCCGATCACCACCCCCATGATGGCGCAGAAAAAAAACACCGACAGCGCTTTGATAAAACCGGGTTTCTTAGTCTCGTTAAGTGCCTTAGAAAAAAGACTCTGCTTTGTCTCATTGTTATCCATAGTTGTCTATTTTTAGAGGTTTACCAGTTTAATCGATAGCCCGCCGAAGCCAGAAAAGAAGATGAAAAAACCAAATTATGGCACCCTTTTGTCGTGTCTTACCGATTAATTATAATACTAATATACAACTATTTGTTATGATTTTCAGTTTGGGGGTTGTGAGGAAGGTTAAAGTTTGGTGAGGGGCACGTGAGTAATAGCTGTCTATTGTCGGTCGAGGGCCACCTGCAAAAACACTTCGGACAAAAAAACGCTTCGGCTTAAACGTGACTTATATCATGTTTCTCCCAAAAGGTATGGTCTATATTTGTATAAAACACAACACCATGAACGCTACACATTTACATTTGGTCATTACACATCTCCCAATCTTCGGCTCGATTTTGGGCAGTTTTGTATTGGCGTACGGGCTTTGGTCAAAGAGCAACGAAACAAAAATCGCTGCCTATTTCGTATTGTTATTCTCAGCTATCGGTGCGGGTATTGCCTATCTTACAGGCGAAGAAGCCGAAGAAACGGTAGAAAACCTCCAGGGAATCGCCGAAAGCACCATAGAACAACACGAGGATTTTGCCGTGTTTGCGTTGGCGGCCTTACTGCTGGTTGGAGCGAGTGCCTTGATTGGTATCGTGGTCACCCTAAAAAAATCGCCACTCACTAATAAGACGGCTATCGTCATTCTATTGCTCTCGCTACTGAGTTTTGGACTCGTGGCCAGGACGGGATACCTCGGCGGGAAAATAAGGCATACCGAAGTTAGCGGAACCATTCAATCTACACAAGCCTCCGAAACAGAAACTGAGGATTAGCTACACCGCTTTGACCCTCGGCCAACGCCACGCGCTATAAACCACCAAGGCGGTCAACAGGCTTTCCAGAAAGGAAAGGAACACGTAGAACGTACGCCAACTGCTCAAAGAAGAGATCCCAACGAGCAAGGTAAATAGCGTAAAGAATATACCCACGCCCATATTGAGCCCTTTGGCCCAGCGCGGGCTCACCACCAAGGTGAGCAAAACCATCAATGCAGGGACGGCCATCACCAAGGTGGTCACGAACAATTTCGTGGGGCTGTCTAAAAGATTGTCGCCGCTTATAAGACCGGCTACTTTGTTGGGTACATACAGCTCAAAATAGTCACCATAGAGGTAACAAAACATGATGGCCGTCCAGAAGGCCGATAGCACGATCCTGATATTGACCTTGTATTCTTCTAAGGGTTGTTTGTCTTTGCGCATAAGTTTTAGTTTTGCAAGGAAGACCCCAAATACCGCTTTTTGTTACACGCGGATACCAAACGGCCGCTTTTTCAACCAAACGGGGCCACATTGACGGCGGTGAATTTCCAATCGGTGACATAACCAATCAAGAGCAGCATGAGCAGGAAAATCTCGAGCAGGATGAGCACAAAAAATAGCACGGTTCTCCAGCCGACTTCCCATCTCGAGTAATCGTCCTTGAACGCATTGACATACGCAAAACCAATGTAGCCCACGATTGCCGCGGTCACCACCATGCTCAATACCATATTGCTCATCTGCACCAGCAGGTTCACGAAAAACAGCAGGTGCCCCATGATGGAGACCAGCAAAATCCCCAACAGGATCATCCCTGCCAGGATGGCGTGTTCACTCAGGTTAAGTTTCTTGCGCCTAAATAAAATGAAACTGTTCAAGGCCGCAAACGGTACAAACAGCAAAAGGATAATCTTGCTTTTCTGTGAAAAAATGGCGTCGAGTTTTTGGGTGGCGGCATTGAGGTGCTCGCGCAGCTGGACTTCTTGGGGATCGGGGTCTACCAACCAATCATAGCCATGGCGCACAAACAACTGGAGCCCGATGGTAAGCAACACCAAATAAAACACATTGTAATACGGTTTGCGCTTGCCCGAAATATAATCGAGGGCTGCCTGCCCCGGGCGCACCAAAGCCTGCCTGGCCGTAAACAAGATGCCGCGCTCTAAATGCAACGTACCGTGCAGGACGTCATGGAAAATAAAATGCTTAAACGAAATGCGGTGCGTATCGGCTTTTTGCCCACAGCCCGCGCAAAAGGCATCGGTGAGGGGTTTTTGGCAGTTGAGGCAGTGGGTCATTTGGTTTGTAATGGCGTTTGTTGTGTGAAGGTAGGGTTTTTTGGGAAATTGGCAAGGGGTGGTGCCGATACGGAGCCGTCATTATTTATCTGTCCCTTTACCTTAATAGGCAACGTTGTCATGCTGACGTAAGGAAGCATCTCATTCACATTTGACGGCAATGTTGGGTACTTTTTAAGGAAAGGCAACAAAAAGGCTGTTGTAAATTAGACATTCAGCTGAGGGATGCGAATTCATGTGGGAATCGCAGGTCTAAATTTATGCACGCCACTCGCTGTATTGTCCTTCTGCTTGCTCCATAATCTCTTGGAGGATTGCATTCAATTCCTCAAAACTCACTTTACCGCGTAGTTCTTTTTTGACTGCTAACCTTATCGCGGCTCTAGCGTCTTCTTTCTTCATCCAATCAATCTGCAGATTGCTTTTCACTGCTTTAACTACACCATGCACAATGTCTTGGATTGGACCGCTTTCCTTGATTATGTCTTTTTTGGACGCGAGAATGTCATAAAACGCCAACTCCTCATCGGTAAGTCCGAGTTCTTTGGTTCTATGGTCTTCGTCCTGCAATTGCTTGGCGCGTTCAATCAATTCGGCAATCGTGGTGTAAGAATCAATCGCGTTTTTGTGGTAGTTTTCGAGAACCTTTTCTAACTCTTCTTTGAGCGACGTGTATTTTTTGATGTTTTTATGCAAACGCAATTTCAGTTCATCCATCAATATGGCTTTCATTAAGGCAATTTTGATGTCGATGCTGTCTTTTGCCTGTTTGGCTCCCAACAGGAATTCCTCATTGAGGATTGAAATATCGGCGCGTTCCAAACCGGCCATAGCAAACACATCTACAATATCATCTGATTCAATACTGCGACTAATCAATTCTTTGATTTGATCTTTCGCTCCCTTGCCGTTGCCCTTGATTGACTTGGCGTTACGGATGGCTTTAGACAGGTGTTGGATAAATATAACATCGACGGCATGCTCTTGTATTTCTGACTGCGATTTTACAATAGACAACAAGCCCGTTAATTTCTTTTCCTCAAGCATAAAGGTATCCGAAGGTTCATCAAACTTAATAATACCATTCAGCGCCTTTCTCACCAACAGTACCTTGTCGCCCTCGCGCAATCCTTTCCAGTTGCTGTAATCGATATCCTCTGGCAACAACGATTTGCAAACTTCGACCTGATTGAAGAACATATTCAAGGCCTGCTCCATATCAATGGTTGGCTCCCCTTTTCCGCCGCCGCCTGTATATTTTGAAGTGGCCGACTTCAACTGGTCGCCAATCCCAATGTAATCTACGATAACGCCCGACGGTTTGTCTTTAAAAACGCGGTTGGTTCTGGTGATGGCCTGCATCAGGTTGTGCCCTTTCATAATCTTGTCGATGTACATGGTGTGAACACAAGGCGCGTCGAAACCAGTGAGCCACATGTCGCGGACAATCACAATTTTCAACGGGTCTTCGGGCTTCTTGAATCTTTTTTTGATGGCTTCGGTAGCCTCTTGTGTGCGGATGTGTGGGTTCCATGCCACCGGATCGGTGCTGATATTCCCCGTCATGACCACGGCAATCTCCGGACAACCGTCTATCGCCTTAAGCGCATCGTACATTTTCACGCTGTTGCGTCGGCTCATACATACAATCATTGCTTTTCCTGGCAAAGTGGCCGTGCGGTTGTTGTAATGATTAATAATGTCGGCAGCAATTTTGTCTACCCTTTCTTTAGAACCAGCGGCGTCTTCTACCGCCGCCCATTTCATATTGCTGCTGTCTTCTTGTTCCCATAGGATTGAATCGGCATCGTTATCTATATTTTCATTGCCTAAGTGCAATTTGGCCAAACGCGGTTCGTAATAAATAGGAACGGTTGCCTTATCATCGACGGCTTGTTTGATATCGTACACGTGGATGGTTTCTCCAAAAACTTCCTGAGTATCGGCATCTTTGCTATCTACTGGTGTTCCTGTAAAACCAATGAACGAGGCGTTCGGCAATGCTTTGCGCAGGTTCGATGCAAACCCATCGAGCAAGCCATATTGGGTTCGGTGTGCTTCGTCGGCCATGACTATAATGTTGTCTCTTTCGGACAGTATCGGGTGTTCTGTTTCTCCCAGCTTCTGGTCATTGCCGGTTTTTAAACGAAACTTTTCAATCGTGGTAAAAATGACGCCGCCGCTGCCGGTAGACAGCAACCGCCTTAACTCGTCGGTAGATTCGGCACGTTGTACGTCGCCTACGAGGTCTTTGGCCAGGACGAAGTTTTCATACAATTGGAAATCGAGGTCACTACGGTCTACCTGTACCACAATCGTTGGGTTTTTCAAATCGGGGTGCGCGCGCAAAATCCCGGCATAAATGGCCATCGAAATGCTTTTGCCGCTGCCCTGCGTATGCCAGATGACGCCGATGCGTCCGTCACCAATAGGTTTTATGGCCCGTGTGGTGGCCTGAACGGCGAAGTTAATCCCGAAGTACTGGTGGTACTTGGCACCTTTTTTTATGAGCGTGCCGTTGTGGTCTTCAAAGAAAACGAAGCTCTTGATGTATTGCAGCAAACGTTCCTTTGGAAACAGGCCCATAATCATGGTGTGCATCTGGAAATCGTCGTCTACAATGGTAACGCCGTTGATGGTTTTCCAGGCAGCATACCACTCAGTGGTACTATTGAACATGCCATGCTGCGCTTCGTTCCCATCGCTTACTATTGTGAGTGCGTTGTACTCGAACAACTGGGGAATGTCTTTTACATAATGCTGTATTTGGTTGAACGCCTCGGCAATCGTCGTGTTTTCGTTGAACCAGTTTTTGAGTTCAAAAACCACGAGCGGAATCCCGTTGATATAAATAATAATATCGGGACGGCGTTTGTTTTTACCAATCACGCTAAACTGGCTGACGCACCAAAAGGTGTTGTGCCGCGCGTCTTGAAAATCGATCGGGTATATGTGTACAGCTTTCTCGTTGCCATCGGCATCAAGGTATTCGTAATCTAATCCCTTGGTGAGTTTGAGATGAAACGCGCGGTTGCGGTAATCGAGGTCGGCACCTGCATTGTTGGCAAAATCGGCTACGGCCAAGTGCTGGATGTCCTGTGGCACTTCGGGGTACCGCTTTTGGATGAAGGACAAAAGTTCGCCACGCAGCAAAACCTCCTGGCTGTTTTGCGGCAAATCAGGGCCTTTGATGTGGAGGTATCCCAAATCAGTGAGCCAGTCTATGGTGGCTTGTTCTATTACCGCTTCTGTGGTCATGCTTTACCAGTTATAGGTTATTGCGTTTTTACTTCTTTCCCTCATAGTGCTTTGTCATTCCGACGCAGGAGGAATCCCATTATGATTCTCAAAACGACTATTCAAAAATTCAAAATTATCATTAAACGACCGAATCAGCGCCAGTTTCTTATCCCTTCGCCAACCTTTAATTTCCTTTTCTCTCGCAATAGCCTGCGCGACCCAAGTGAATTTTTCATAGTAAACCAAAAATTCAACATTGTATTTGGCAGCAAATGTCTTTACGCCGTTTTTAATATTCTCCTGATGTTGCGCCAATCGCAACGGTAAATTATTGGTCATTCCAACATAATAGGTTGACCGGTATTTATTGGTAATGATATAAACATAGTAGGTATGGTACCCTTCATTATATTCAATCATTGTGTTATTCATAATCGACTTTTATCTTGTCATTACTTCACTTGTTCGGGTTTTTTTGGCATTCCCGATTCTTTTGTCATTGCTATTGCGTTTGTCATTGCTATTGCGTTTGTCATTGCTATTGCGTTTGTCATTCCGACGCAGGAGGAATCACATGATGGGATTCCTCCTGCGTCGGAATGACAATTACTCCCTAAATTCCTTAAGGCGTATTTCGCCCGAGATGAGTTTGGGTAGTAGGGTGTTTCGGAGTTGGGTTAGGGTTTGGTTTTC
>ERZ795056.5846-NODE-5846-length-12178-cov-27.154582_pt1 | contig 12178 bp, 9 predicted proteins | sample MGYA00375140_ERZ795056 | MGnify/ENA primary metagenome ERZ795056 (study PRJEB30185, sample SAMN05720227) | activated sludge metagenome | isolation source: Anaerobic digester | place: USA | collected 2015-03-09 ...
CCTTGGCTTGGCGGCGGCACCGTCGGGCGAATCTGGATCGGCTGCATCGCCTGCGCGGTGTCTTGCACCTCGACAAAGCGCACCTGCAGCGAGCCACAGCGAATCACGTCACCATGCGACAGCCCATCGCGAACGATGCGTCGCTCGTTGATGAAGGTGCCGTTGGCCGAGTTTAGATCTTCGACCTGCCAGCGCCCGCCCTGCGCGCTGATCTTGCAGTTGCGGCGAGAAACCATCGCATCGTCGGTGCGCACGATGCACTCGACGGCACGACCGAGGAAGGCCCCAGCCTCCGCCAAATCAACGGCAGCGTCGCGGCCCTGTGCGTCACGGTATAGGAGCTTTGCAGCCATGTGCTCTACTTGTCGTCCCCGTAAGGTTTCAGGTCCCGTCTTGCCTTGGGCAGCCCGCAGCGGGCCGCTTAGACGCGGAAAATCATCTCAATGCTGCCGACGCGAATCACATCGCCGACGGCCAGCTTCTTTTTGGGCGTGCGCTCGCCGTTTACGTAAATGCCGTTGGTAGAGCCAAAGTCTGCGACCTCGTAGCCGCCTTCGACCTTGCGTACACCGACGTGCTTGCGCGACACGCTGGGGTCAGGAATCACGATGTCATTGCCCGGCACCGAGCCCAGCGTCACCACCGGCTTTTCCAGCAGCGCCACTTGATCGGTAAACGGCCCCGACAAAAAGTGCAGCGCTGCGGGCTTGCCCGACTCCAGGTCAGGGTTGGCACCGCAGAACAGGCAGCTCTGCCAGTCGGGCATCATCTCTTTTTTGCACTTCGGACACGGACGCGGCCCTGGGCCCTGCGTCGCCAAAAATAGCGTCGCTAGGCCCGACAGACCCGACAGCCCCATGAGCACGTATGCGAATGCTGCAGCCACGGTGAAGTCCTAGCTCCTAGCTAAAGATCGACTTGAACTTGAACTCGGTGCGTCCGAGCCTGAAGTTGTCGTTGTCGACCAAGAAGTGCTCTTTGGTGCGCTTGTCGTTGACGATGACGCCGTTGGTGGCGCCCAGATCGACCAGCTTGTAGCCGCCTTCGACCTTGCGGATCTCGCAGTGGCGACCGGACATAAAGCCGTCTTCGATCACGATGTCGCAGTCGGCGGCGGTGCCGATGACGTTGCGATCCTTGAGCTTAAACGTCACGTCCTTGTACTTGCCGGTAAGGCCCATCATCCAGCCCATCGCGATCTCGCCCGCGGCATCCAGGGCCACGGTCTTAGAGCCCATGCGCGGCCCCGGAGTCGGCGACAGCGACGGAGACTGCAGCGGCGCTTCCGCCGGAGGAGCCGGCTTTTTGCGCAGCAGCATGGCGACGATAATCGCGCCCACCACACCCGCCGCAAGCAGCACCCACAGCCACAGGCGGCTCTTCTTTTCGGTCTTTACAGCGACGGGCGCATCGACCTTGGAAGGCAGCTTCTCGTTGACGGTGTTGCTGTAGACGGGCTTGCCGCCCGCTTCGTGCTTGACCTGAAAAGTGTGCTCTTTGTCGTCGCCGATGATCGAAAGCGGAAAGGTGATGACGTACTGCTTTTGGATCTCATCGACGACGGCGTCAAAGCGCGGGCCTAGCTCGGTCGGCGTCTTGGCGATGCGGTCGATGCCGTAGCAGCGCTTGGCCATTTCCTGCAGGTTGCGCAGCTTGGGCGGATCAAACTCGTTATAGCCGATGGTGTCGATGACGATGCCGGCCTGCTGCGCGCGGTTGCCGATATCGACAAAGCCCTTCTTGTCGTTGTTCACGTCGATGCCGTCGGAAAACAGCACGATCAGCTTGCGACGCCCTTTGTCCTGCGCTTTTAGCAGGTCAATGGCGGTGCGGACAGCGTCGATCATGTGGGTCTCGGACGCCTCGGAGTCGATCGCCATCTTGCCCAGCGCGGCGTCCACTTCCGACGAGGTACCGCTCTCGATCAGGCGCTTGGTCTCACCGGCGTAGCCCAGGATGCCCATGCGACCGCCGGGCGTGTTTGAGACGACATCGTTGATCTTGCGCAGACCGGCTTTGACTTCGGCCAGCGCGCGCTCGTTTACAACCCCTGAGATCTGAGCCACACCGACGACAAAGATCGGCTCTTTGGCACCATCAAAAGTGGTCAGGTTGTTGCCCGGTCCCTGATCTGCCGCATCCAGATCGAGCTTGAAGTCGGTGGCCGCCTTGCCCGCGATGATGGTGCCGTCTTCCTCGACGAAGGTCATGTACAGCTTGATGTCGGGCAGCTTGTCAAAGCCGAACCGCTCTAGCCGCAGCTTGGCATTTTGCGCGAGCGCCACGGACGGTGCCACGGTCGCAAACAGCAGCGAGAACAGGCCAGCCAAAATGGACAAGCGCATGGTGCCACCTACTCGAGAATGTTCAGACGGAGAGACGCGCATTTGCATGAGCACGCCTACCTAGTTCTTGGTCTTAAAGCGAAACGTGGTACGGCCAAGGCGGATGTTGTCACCGTCGACCAGCTCCACTGATGCGATCTGTTTGTCGTTTACGTACGTGCCGTTGCGCGAACCCAGATCGTTGATGCGAAAGCGGTTCTGCGCGCCAATCGTGATCTCAGCGTGACGACTGGAGATAGCGGCGTCGAACAAACGGACGTTGCAGTCTTCCGCGGTGCCGATGATGGTGCGCCCTTTGACCTGAAGCAGCTCGCCGGTCATCGCGCCTTCCAGCGGCACCAGCCACGCCACGTTGTCGCCGCGATCGCCCGTCCCAAGCAGCGGCGCATCGATCGAGGCGGCATCCATCGCGATCGTCTTCATCGGGCCGCCTTGCGACGGCATCGGCGCGCCTCCATACGGCGGCGGCTGCCCATACGGCGGCGCTTGACCATACGGCTGCGGCGGCTGCCCATACGCTGGCATCTGCCCCGTACCCGGCTGCTGACCACCTGGTCCTGGCGGCCCCGCGGGCGAGGCTGCCGGATTGTTCTGATTAAGCCCGCAGTAAGGACACTGGTCCCAGCTCTTGGCCAGCTTGTTATTACAGCGCGGGCAGGTCTTTTTGCTCCAAGGCCATGACCAGCTCATTTTCTTCTTCGGTTGCGCAGCCGCCATGGCTTGTGGCGGCGGCGCGGAAGGGTTTTGCCACGGCATCTGCCCGCCGAGCTTTTGCGGCGCTCCAGCGACGGCTCCATACGCATAGTTCACGTTGGACTTGGCCTGGTGGCCAAGGTGCTGGACGCGCCGAATGTCTCCCGAGATACCACCCTTGATGCCGCGAATACGCATCCACTGCCCGTACAGCTCGCGGAAGGGCCTTAGGATGGCATTGAGTAGGGTATCTATAAACATCGCTTAGACCAGCATAGCCTATTGCCGAGGCTGGTAGAACCAGTACCGGAACATATTGATATCGCGACCGGCAGTTACGGCCAGCTGCTTGACGACCGGCTCGGCCCGGACCACAAACTCCTCGGGGATGATGTGCGGCCAGTTGCGCCAGCGGTTTAGGCGATCGGTGCCGGGACACTCGCAGACGCCGGCCTTTTTGCCGTCGACTTCAAACTCCAGCGAGTAGTCGCCGTACACGTAGTCCATACGACGGACGATGAGCAGGCGCTTACCGGGCGTGACACCTTTGACCTTATAGGTGACGTAGCCCGAGACGTGCGCGCGACCGACATCTTCCAGCGCCGTCCCGTCGGGGTACTTGAGCTTCTGACGCGACCGGTACGAGTCACGCGCCTCTTCGATCTTCAGGTTGTGCGTGCTCTCGGAGTCGGTGTCCATGACGTTGATCATGTCGATGCGAATCCAGGTCTCGCCGTTGATCTCCAGCTCCATCGGTAGATCTTGGGTCGAGATGCCTTTGATGCGCTCCATGTCGTCGGGCGGGATGTCGTTCGGGCCGTAGCTGCCCGTCGGACGTGCCGCTTTTTCTTTGGCGGCTTTGCCCGCTGCATCGTCGGTCACAGCTGGCATCGACGAGGTATTCGGCGTCGTCGGAGCTTCCAGGACTTCCCCGGCGCCATACAGCGGCGACAGCTCCTCGGCGGCCTTTTGCAGATAGACCAGCATGTTGTCCAGCGCCTCGGGCGTACCGCGACGCTCGCCGAGCAGGCCGCGCAAGATGTCCAGCTGCTTTTTATAAGCGCCAAACTCTTTCTTCTGGCCAAGCTGCGGGTGATTCATCTCGACGTCCTTGCACAGCTCGTCCTGCAGCTGACAGAGCATGTTGAGGACATCGTGCCCATTGCGGTTGTCGAGCAGATCCGCCGTGTGCAGCGTCTGCGCCGAGATCACGCCCGCCAGTGCGTCGTGCGCCGTCTCGACCTTGTTGTCGCGGCCCATCGCCATCAGCATGCGACGCAGGCGCTCTAGCATCAGCGCCAGGCGGATGCGAATCACCGGGTCCAGGTAGCTGCCAGCGACGCCAGCGCGCGGAACAAAGCGCAGGTCGATCTCGTTGGCTTTGGGATCGGCGGGATCGCGGGCATCGCGGATGCGCGTGGCATTGCGATCCAGCAGGATGCGACCCAGCTCAATCTCCTCGCGGATATCGGGCGCGGTCTGCGAGATCTCGACCTTACAGCCCTCCAGAATGCGCCGGTGTCCTTTGTAGGCGGCGTTTTCTTTGTAGGCGATAAAGTCCGTCTCTTGCTCGTAGTAGCGCAGCACGATGTAGATCGTCTGCGGCAGCTTGTACTCCTCGAGCACCAGCGTCTTTATCTCGGCGTCCCACATCATCAGGTCGCGGCCCTGACCATCGACCGCGTAGCCAGCCTGCACCTCGACGGACAGATCGCCACGAGCACGCGCGACCGCCTTTAGGTCGCCGCCATATCCAAAGACCACGCCCGGCGCATGTAGCAGGCGGTTGTGTAGCCGCCGCTTCTCGATGTGGTAACGCTCCGCGTCGTTCCAGTCGTGCTCCGTGGTGAGAAAGCCCTTGAAGAAGTTGATTCTCTTGAAGCCTTTGGCTTTGTTTTCGGTCTCGGCCGCCATCGTCGCTCCCTCGCTGGGACCTGTGTTTAAAAGTTGCTACTTGCCTAAATCGTTCTTGTTGCCGTCGGGCGACTGGCCAGCGCCAGGCTCGACTTCGGTTTTCACTACTTCGACTTCGATGCGGGGCTCTTTGCCGGTGCGAGTGCCGACCGGTGTGCTGGTCGTTACCGCTGCCGCTGCTGCCGACTCGTTGCCGCTGCTCAGCAGCTCTGCCCATGCCGCATCACGCAGCCCGGTGTCATCCGACGAGCCGCTACCCGCTTGCAGCTGCTCGATCTCCACGTCGATCTGCGGACTGCGACCCGCGCGCTTGTCACCGGTCACCGCCGTCGACTTCCCTGCCGCGCCAAAGTTTGGAGCGGGCCGACCCACCACGCTGCTGGCAGCGTCGATCGTCATCGTGCTGGCTGTAGCCACGCTCGACGCTTCCGCAGCAGCATCAGCACCTGGATTTGCTGCCGCAGCGCCACCACTGCCGCTGGCACTTCCACCCCCGGAAGCACCACTGCCACTGCCACCGTCGCTGCCACTACCACCGTCGCTGCTACCACTACTGCTGCCATCGCCACCGCTGCCATCTGTGCCGCTGCTGTCGGGAACCCCAGCTCGGGCCAGCAGCTCGCGCATGATGTCGTCCAGCTTGAACTCGCGCGCACCTTCAAAGCCGTACTTGCTCGAGGTGACTTCCTTGCCTTCGACGGGCGCGTTGTCCGCCTTGGGTGCCGAAGTAATCGGCGGCAGCTGCCGCTTCTTGGTTCCAAACAGCTCGTACACCGACGGATTGGGCTGCGGCTCGGGCAGCTCCTGCTCTTTGGGCAGCTCCGGCTCGCCGGTGTCGGCGTTCATCGGCAGCGGCGTGACAATCTCTTGGCCGATGTTGACGCCCGACGAGATACCGATGCGATAAAACGCGCGCTCCTCCACCGCCTGCTGCGGCTCCTCAAACTTGAGCATGTAAGCCGAGTGCGCCGGCTTCTCCATCTCGATGATCTCGTGCAGGCGGATGATCGCTTCGGTCGTGACCTCGCGGAACTGGTGCGGCATCACCACCACGAAGGCGTGCGCCTTGTCCACCGGCGGCAAGATCACCGTATCGATGCCCACCGTCGAGGTCGTGCCGATGCGGAAGCCCTGAAACGGCCACTCGTTCTCGGCCAGGTGCGGCTCAAAGCCAGTAAACAGGCTGATAAACAGCTTCAGTCCGCGCACCGTGCCGCGCAGCCGGTAAAGCTCCATCGCCTTTTTGATCAGCCGCCGCTTCTTGTTGACCGGCCAGTCCGGCTCCAAAAGCATCGCCGACCACGAGGCCAGCCACGGCAAAAACGACTCCGGCGTCTCGTACGAGTCAAAGAACAGATGAACCTGGTCTAGGACCTGCTCAATCGAGCCAAACAGGTGCTGGATGATCCACAGCAGATCGCGCACCACATTGCGCCCGGTCGCGTCGCTGCGCTGGTAGATCGCCGGCAGCCACTTGATGTAGCTCTCGCGCGAGACCCAGATCGTGACGTCCTCTGACGCGTAGACCATCTGACCGCGCTGGGGCTTCTGCTCCAGCACCGTCTCTTTTTCTTCGTAGCTCTCTTTGTAAAGCACCGCGCCGACGCGCAGCCCTGACTGCTGGATGAGCAGCAGCGCCTTACGCAGTGGCAGCCCGACGACATCGGGGACCCGGACCAAGCGACGCTGCGGCTGCTCGCGCTCGCTGAGCATTAGATCATCTCCTGCCGGACGCGCTCGATGACCGCGACGTTGACGACATGTGGCAGCTCGTCATTGCGCAGGCGCACGCTCTCGACCAGGATGCGGCGATCTTCGTCGTAGATGGCAATCGAGTCGATGGCCTCGACGCCGGGGATGTCCTCGACGATGTGGACCAGATCAGTGCGGTAAATTGGCCGCCCGAACTGCCAGCCTTTGCCGTCGCGACCGCCGACCAGCGGATGCAGATAGCGGCGCAGGCGCTGCTCGATCTCGGTGCGCAGACGCTCGCTTTGTCCGACGGTGCGGCGGATCAGTGTGACCTTGATCGACAGCTCGATGTAGCTCGGCTTGGTCACGTCCAAGATGGTCGTAATCAGCCGTCGCTCATCCAGGTAGTTGCGCACGTAGCGGCACAGCTCCGGCGGCGGCACCAGCTTGCGCGTTAGATCCAGGTTGCGCTCGTCGCCGCGCGGCACCACCACCAGCTGCACATGGCCGTTCTGGTCGTCGGACGGCAGCGCTTTGGCCCGCGCAATACTCGTCGTCGAGCGCAGCGCCAGCGTCTCAAAGTCCTCTGCCGTTACGGCGCGGTCGCGGCTCTTGATCTGCTGCGGCGCGCGCTCTTTGGCTTGGTCGACCGTCTCGGCATTGGCGCCACCGACGGCAGGCAGCACGTTGTAGACCTTCTCGATATACGGCACCGCGCGAGTCAGCGACGACAGAGTGCCCGCGTTGACGTTGCCCTTGGTACCACCACCGACTTGGTACTCTTTGGCGATGACGGTGTTGCGGCTCTGCGGCGGAACCATGCCGCGCAGCCCGTCGCCAAAGTGGATCTGCCGCGTCAGCGGATCGCGTACGTAGTGCCGAGCCTTGGGCCCCGACTCAAAGAAGCTCTCGACCTCTTTCCAGCGCACCATGTAGCCGCCTTCGCGGTCGTCGGCCAGGCGCACCGGGCTTTCGCCCAGGTCTTCAATGTCTTCGGGCAGCGGCTCTTCGCGCTCGCGCACTTCGATGATCTGTCCGTCGAGCAGCGGCCCGTGCAGCAGCGTATACGACTGCAGCGGCGTGCCATCCGAGCTACCCAGGATCTCGTTATAGATCGTGCGGACGTTGGCGGCCTCGACGGTGTTTTGCAGCACCCGACGAACCCGCGGCGGCTTGATGTAGCCGCCCATCTCTAGCCGCGCGCGCAGCCAGAAGCGGTCCTCGGTAAACTTGAGCGTCTTTTCCATGTCGTCGGGCCCGACGAAGTCGATAAAGCCCGACTCGGTAAAGTTCTTGGTGCCGTCGTTGATGACCAGCGGCGTCCACGCCTTGCCGTTGTAGTACTCCCAGATCACCCGCTGCTCGGGCTCCCACAGCGCGTCGCGCTTGGCGTAGTAGGCCGCCAGGTGCTCGGCGTGCGCGTAGTCCATCGGGGCCGAGCCCGCGTCGACAAACTGCAGATAAAACGACACCTGCTCGTTGGGCAGCTTCGCCGTCCAGCCCAGGTAAAGCGCCGCACCCTCGTCGGGAATCGCTTGGAACGGCTGGAAAGGCCGGTACTCGTTCTTCTCTTCTTCCGAGTGATCGCGGTAGCGGAAGTCGTTATACGAGACGAAGTACTTTAGGTGATCCAGCTCGGTGCGATAGCGGATGCCGATCGACTTAAACGCCGGTGGCCGCAGCGGTCGCTCGTCGCGCCAGACCCACTTGTCGCCGTCGAGCATGTAAGCGCCGGGGATGCCGTAGTCGCCCAGCTCGATGCGGACGCGGATCCAGAAGTTCGGCTCGCCGGTGACTTCGCCCGCCGCCAGATCGGGAGGCCGGTTAAACCGGATCGTGCCCGACTTGGTAAAGGCGTTGGTGCCGTCGACAAAGCCGAGCACGCTCTGCTCATAGCCCGCAGGCGCCTTGCCGCGCGGGGTGCTCTTGCCGAGGATGCGCCACTTCTTGCCGTCGAAGTACTCCCACGACAGCACCAGGTCATCGGAAGCGCGCGGCGCGGCATTCACCGTCGGATCGCTGATGTTGATCTCGATCTCGACCTGCACGCCCAGCTGCGAGAACGTCTCCTGCGACGACAGATACAGGCAGTGGTCAATCTTCGGCTCGGTGCCAAAGGGATGGACGTTTTTGCCCAGGTCGAGCGCGATAAAGACGTTGTTGTCTAGGTTGGCAAATGCCTGGTCGGGCATGATGCCTTCGCCGACAACCTCGACGGTACCGCGCACGGTATCGACTTCGGTCTCCGAGGTCTTGCGCGGCACCTCGGCCAGGCGTCCGCGAATCCACGTCGTGGTCACGCCGTTTACCGTCGTCGGCTGCAGGTCCGAGATGCCGGCGAAGATGACCTCGCCGCGCTCCACTTCCAGCGCTGCCATCGTCAGCTCGCGCCAGCGCCTGCCGTTCCAGTACTCCCACTCGAGCAGACGGGACAGATCGCGGCCACCGTGCTCAGGCGCGGTAATGCGCAGTCGCAGCACCGTCGACTCGTTGAGCGTGATCAGGCGCTCGTCACCCAGATAGATGAAGCGATCGACGCGCTCCGCCCCGGCGAAGGCCAAAAAGCCCTCGTTGCGCTCGCCGCTGATGTAGGGCGAGTTGTCCGAGTACGTCTCGTCGAAGTAAGAAAACGCGCGGTCCAGGCGAGCGCTGACCACCGTCAGGTCGCGCATCGTCTCAAACAGCACCGCATCTTCTTCATCGGCCTGCGGCGTGCTGACCTGTAGACCCTTGCGCAGCGTCTGCCGCTCGATGCCTTCGGCCAGCTCGAACGTCAAGAGCGCCCGCGCCGGTTGCGCAGGCTGCAGCTTGATGCCCAGCATGTCGAGGAAGGTCAGGTAGTTCTTCTCGGGCACGCGGTTGAGCCGATACAAGATCAGCTCGGTCATCCACGCCGTCAGCTCGAGGATGGTAATGCCAGGGTCCGAGGGATTGTGATTGGTCCACTCCGGACAGTACCGAGGGATCAGACGGACCGCCTCAGCAACAATGTCTGCGTATGTCCGATCGTCCAGCTTTGGCGTCGGGATCATTCTTGATCGCTCCTGCGCAGATAAAACGGATAGACGAGGTTCCGCGTCACGTTGGTGCCCCGGACCTTGTAACGAATGTCGATCATGAGCTTGTGCGGCTCATTCGGATCGGGATTGGCGTCGGCAAAGATGTCTTCGATCCGAGGCTCCCACTTCTCCAGCGCCTCTTGCACGTAGTGGGCGGCAAGGCCAGCGGTGTTGATGTTGTTGGGTGCAAACAGCAGCTCGTGGATGTCGCAGCCGAAGTAGGGCCGCATCACCCGCTCGCCAGGCGCCGTGCCCAAGATGATCAAGATCGACTCGCGCACCAGGTCGTCTAGCGAGCTTTGCGCCATGCCGCCGTTGCGGTCGATCATCACCGGGTAGCGCCACCCTTTGCCTAAGAAGCTGCGCGCCATTTCGATGTTGCTCCTGACTCCCGACCTCGCTGCTCCCCCGGAGCCCGCAGGGTCGTCGCCCCCACCAAAGACCTAAACAGACTTAGCCAGGCTTAGCCAAAGCCAAGCGGATCCAAACAGAGCCAAACTATATCCTATTAAGTAAGTATTCTGGCATCCGAAAATACTTTCATACATGGAAGCAGGCCACCGGCTGCAGCCCCCACCGGCACCTACTCCGAGACATCCTCAGCCGAGAATCGCCCCTCGATGAAGTTGCGGCAGTTGCGGGTGGCGCACTGAATCCGCGTCTTGCGGTCCTCGCGCACCACCGAAAGGCTCTCTTGGTAGCAGAACGGACACTTGAGCCCACTTGTGCGCCCGGCCTGCACCGCCTCAAGCACATCCTGCCAGTAGATGAAGTCATCTTCGTTCATGATGGGCCGCCATTTTTAGTAAGTTACATTCCTACTTTTTAACAACTAATCGTAGATCCCCCACCCAGAGCAGATCAACTGGCTCGCGCCGACCTCAAGGACTGCCGCCGCTGCCTACAAGCCGCGCGGCATCCCCCACACACCGCGCTGCAAGCCGCGCCCCGAACCGCCCACACGCTTCACAGACGGGCCCCACAGAGCACCTAGATTTCGCTATAACTAAGGCAGCTCGTGTCTACCCGCTCTCGCTCTCAGTCTCGCTCTGGCTGGCTGGCCTCCATGTCCCGACCGCCACAGATCGCAGAAAGCCCGGTGCTGCGCCGTCGGCAGGTGCTGCAGTTAGGCATCGCAGGGCTGTTGTCCGCGCTGCGGCCCCGGTCGGCGCAGGCCTTCGCCGGACGCGATCGCCTAGAGCTGGCGCAGCTGGTGTTTAACGCCGCTCCCGGTGCCGGACCCAGCGCCAGCGTGCCCCGCCCCGATGCGCTACGTCGCCTGATGTGGGAGATCGAAAAGCGCACCTCGATCGAGGTCAGCGCCGAGCTGCCCCAGGTTCACCCCTCCGACGTGGTGGAGCTACACCGGCACCCCTTTTTATACCTGGCCGGCGACCGCGCCTTCGCCCTGCCCAGCGATGAGGACCTGGCCCGCCTGCGCCGCCACCTGACCATGGGCGGCATGCTGCTAATCGACAGCGCCGAAGGCCGCGCCGGTGGTGGCTTTGATCAGTCGGTGCGCGCCTTGTGTCAGCGCCTGCTACCCAGCAGCCCGCTGGGTCGCCTGCCCGATGACCACGTGCTGTTTCGCGCCTTTTACCTTTTGCGCATCCCCGCCGGTCGCGTGCTCGCCCTGCCCTACCTTGAGGCCGCGCTCATCGGGGGTCGCGCCGCCATCGTCTACTCGCAAAACGACCTGGGCGGGGCCTGGGTCCGCGATCGCGGCGGCCAGTACCAGTTCGAGGTCATCCCCGGCGGCGAGCTACAGCGCGAGCACTCCTTCCGCCTGGGCGTAAACCTGGCCATGTACGCGCTGTGCCTGGACTACAAGGCCGATCAGGTCCACGTCCCCTTCATCATGCGGCGACGTAGCTGGCAGACCCCGACCCTAAAGCTCTCGCCCCCCTCAAGCGGCGACGGAACACCTTAAAGTGGGCTCCCTATGAACCTGCTTGGCGGCGACTGGAACGAGTGGCGCGTGGTGCTGATGGTGCCGCTCGGCTGGCCCGGTCGCATCGTTGCGTTGCTGGCGGCGGCCCTGATTCTGTTTCTGGCCTGGCGAGCCCTGCGCGGCGATACCAAGCGCCGTCGCCGCCTGCTGCTGCTGCTGCGGACCGGCGGCCTGCTGGCGGTGCTGATGCTGTTTTTCCAGCCCGCTCTGCAGCTGCGCAATGTCACCCGCATGCCGAACCACATCGCGGTGCTGGTGGATACCTCCGCGTCGATGGGCCTGGCCGAGCAAGGCCAGCCCCAGACCCGAGCCCAGCGCGTCGCCCAGCTGCTGACCCGCGAGCAAAAGACCCTGCAGCGCCTGCGCGAGCAGCACAAGGTCGACTTTTTCACCTTCGGCGACCGCCTGCTGCCCGCCACCCAAGAAGCCCTGACCCGCCCCGGTGGACCGCCCGCGCTGTCGGATGCCACGCGCATCCGTGAAGCCCTGGCCGCCGTGCGTCAGCGCTATGAAGGCCGCGACCT
>ERZ795056.5847-NODE-5847-length-12178-cov-4.560422_pt1 | contig 12178 bp, 10 predicted proteins | sample MGYA00375140_ERZ795056 | MGnify/ENA primary metagenome ERZ795056 (study PRJEB30185, sample SAMN05720227) | activated sludge metagenome | isolation source: Anaerobic digester | place: USA | collected 2015-03-09 ...
TCATCTATGCAGGCAGCCATTTCCCCACCAAGCGCGCCGATTTCTCTGACGAGATGACCTTTGCCGGGCCCGCCGATACTGGGGTTACAGGGCATCAGAGCAATAGTCGACAGATTCATGGTCAGCAGCAGTGTGTCAGCGCCAAGTCGCGCACTGGCGAGCGCGGCTTCGCAGCCGGCATGCCCGGCACCGACAACTATTACCTGATAATTTCTGATTTCTTTCATTTATTTTCCGATACAGAACCGCTCAAAAATGAGATCGAGAGTGTTGACATCGACGGTTTCGCCGTTTACCCGGCCAAGTTCGCGAACGACTTCTTCGAGATCAATGGCCAGCATATCCTGATACATCCGACCGGCCCCGGCACAGGCTCTCTCCAATGCGACAAGTGCTTTTTCAAGAGCAGCCGACTGCTGAGCACCTAGCAGCACCAGCTCATCATACTCCCCCAGCCCGCTTCCTTCTATGACCTTGCGCAATTCTGCCACCAGCCGGTCGAGGCCAGAGCCCTGCAAAGCCGAGATCACAAGCTGATTTTTATCGGCAAAAAACGTATCTGGCAGTTTCTGTTCGAGGTCAGCCTTGTTGCGCACCACCAGAAAAGGCTTGCCGGCACGTTCGAGTTCGGTCATTACCAGACTATCGTCAGCATCGGGCAGATCTGCCCCGTCAAAAACTCCTATTAGCGCGAACGCTTCATCGACGGCACGGCGTGTACGTTCGATACCTATCGCTTCAATGCGGTCGCCAGGCTGTCGCAGCCCCGCCGTATCGATCAGTTTGATCGCATAGTTTCCGATCATCAGGCTTTCTTCGAGCGTATCACGGGTAGTCCCGGGTACTTCGGTAACGATGGCGCGCTCGCGGCCAAGCATATAATTCATCAGGCTCGACTTGCCGGAGTTCGGACGCCCGAGCAGAGCGACCTTGAGACCGCCGGCCACCATGCTGCCATTGCGCGCATTATCTGCAAAAATCTGCAGTTCGGCCAGTATCTTTTTGAGGTCACGCGCGAGAAGATGCTCGTCAATAGCCTCGATGGCATCTTCGGGAAAGTTGAGGCTGGCTTCGAGCTGCACCAGATGATCGAGCAGGCGCGACCTGATGCGACTGACAAAGTGCGAGGGCAAGCCATCGAGCTGATTGAGCGCAAGGCGGGCCTGGCTCATCGAACCCGCCGAGAGCAGCTGAGAGACCGCCTCGACTTCGAGCAGATCCATCTTGCCATTCAAGAAGGCGCGCCGGGTAAACTCACCGGCTTCGGCGCTTCTGACACCGTTGCGAAAAACTATCTGCAGAACCTTGCTGACGACGACCATGTTGCCATGAGTAGATATTTCAACGAGGTTCTCGCCGGTATAAGAATGTGGCGCAACGAAAGTTGTCACCAGCACTTTGTCGGCGACCAACCCTGACTCAGGCTCGATTATCGAGCCATAATAGGCACAATGAGGCAGGGGGAAAGTTTTCTTTCCCCCTGTTTTGAAGATTCTTTTCAGGACTTCGAAGGCTGCCGGGCCACTGACCCTTATCAGACTGATAGCCGACCTGCCTGGCGGTGTCGCCACCGCTGCGATAGTATCGGTTCTGACCTTAGACATCTTCCTCCATGAACATCGGAACCGCCCCGGAGCGCTCAATCTTTTCTTCTGAAAAATCTGAATCGCCGTCGTCTTCTACCGGCTGCCAGTTGGCGTTCTGGTTACCTTTGCGCTTCTTCAGCGGAGAGATAACGACCCGGCGCATCGGTTCTGTTCCCTTTGAAAAGGTTTCGATATCGGTGCGATCTTTGAGGGCAAGATGGATTGTGCGGCGATCAAGCGTAGACATCGGCTCGAGTTCAACCTGTTTGCGGGCAGAAAGGGCCTTTCGGCACATGCGGTTGGCCAGCATGATCAGATTGCGGTAGCGTTTTTCGCGGTAGCCCTGGACGTCGAGTACCAGCTTGGTGCGATCATCGTTGCCCTTGTTAAATATGATATTCATCAGATACTGCAACGAATCGAGAGTGCGGCCACGCTTGCCGATCAGTTGTGAAACATTGTCGCCGGAAGCTTCGATAACCCAGGCTCCATCACGCACGTAATCGATCATTTCAAGATCTTCGATACCGACATTGGCGGCAACATCGCGAATCAGTTCGAATATCTGCGTATAACATGGATGTGACTTGATTTCGGCGCTGACTTCGAGACGCGGTCGTTCGGGCAGATTTATCGGCTCGTCGCCATCTTCGTCGTGCTGACGGGGCGCCCCACGACCGCGACGCCCATCGGCATTACGGTTGCGATTACCGCCGCGACGCGGCGGCCGATTATTATCAGTGTTTTCGCGGCGCGGCTGACGCGGCGGCCTGACCGGCATTTCTTCGTCACTCTCAGATATTTCATCGCGCATTACCGGTGCGGCGACCGGCTCGCGCTTTGGCGGCGCCTGCGGCTTTTCGCCGATAACAAAGCGGATCTTGAATTCCTGCTTGCCGACAAAGCCGAAAAGGCCGCGGGCCGGGGCCGAAAGGACTTCGGCGGCGGTGATCACTTCATTTTCGTTAAGTTCGCCATTGGCGATATCGCGTGCTTCCTGTTCTGTTTTTGCGGTAATCTCGATAGTTCGTGTAGTCAAGTTCACTCCTCCTTATAGGGCCGCCGACATACGGTTGGCCTGTAACTGCTGAAGTAAGCCGAGAACGCTGCTGGCAAACCAGTAAACCAGCAACCCGGCAGGAAGCGACCAGGTGATGACGAACATGAACATCGGCATGAAAGCCATCATCTGCTGCTGTTGCGGATCTGTCGACATCTTTCCCTGTTGATAGTACATCAGGGCAGCTATCGCGATCGGCAGAATCAGAAGCGGATCGCCCTTGGAAAGATCGGCGATCCATAAAAACGGGGTTTTGCGCAGTTCAACTGCGATACGTATCGTGTTGTAAAGGGCAATGAGAATGGGCAACTGCAACAGCAATGGGAGACAGCCGCCAAGCGGGTTGACATTGTTTTTCTGATACAGTCGCAGTACTTCTTCGTTGAACTTCTGGGGATTATCTTTATAGCGATCTTTGAGATCCTGCACCATTGGCTGGATCTTCTGCATCTGGGCCATGGACTTCGTCTGTTTGAGAGTCAGCGGATACAGGACCAGCCGCACGACAATAGTCAGCAGAATGATTGCCAGGCCATAGTTCGGCAGCAGGCCATAGAAGAACTGCAGCACCCGCAACAAAATTGTGCTGAGAAACCCATATTCAGAGACCTGACCGCGGTTGATGCGCGAAAGATGATCGAGAAGCATCGGCCCGGCATAGATTTTAAAATTGAAAGTACGCGATTCGCGGGCACCAAGATTGAAAGTTGGCAGCAGGCAGGAAATAACCTTGCCGCTCTGAGGTGATCGTCTTGCATCGGTTGAAGTAACTTCGAATGCGCTGGCATTTATTCTGATCTGTGCATCGCTCTCGAGCAGCACACAGAAATACTGATCGCGCAGACCAACACCATTGTAAGCGCCAGCAACCGCGCCAGCTGAATTGAGCTTGGTAACATCGCTGAAGGCTTCTACTGCGTCAGGTTTGAGACCTATCAGTGAAGATGGACCGAACGGATCCATAAACAGACCAGGGCCAAAAGTCAGACTGAGAGCGCCAGAAAGTTCGTCTCCAACTGCGACCAGCTGATCTTTGAGATTGGTTACCAGATACGAAACATCGACATGATAGCTGTTTAAATGAATGGTATAGCGCTTGACCAGAGTCAGGCTTTCAGCCTCTGACTTTTCGGCGGCCATCAGCGAAACATTAGCTGTAGCTCTGATCACAACACGATCTACAGTCTGATCTTCGAGTTCGATGTTGAAACCCGCTGGTTCCTGCATACCCTTGAGATTACCGACAAAAGGCTTCATTGCCTCAGGCGGCAGCTGATAACCCATTTCCTGGATTACTGGAGGATAAATATTTTCTTCGAAGCTTTTACCCTTGAGATAAAGCACCGAGGGGCTGCCGTTTTTGCTGGAAAAAATGACACGCAGAAGTGAAGTTTCGACAGAGGCATCGGTAAAACCGTCACCATCGAGATCTTCTATCTTTACCACCGGCCCCGCGGCGGATGCCGCAGTCTGTGCGTGTAATGAAAGCGTGCTGCTGCAAACAAACAATAAAGCGAGCAGAGTCACTCGAAAGAGGGTCGAATATTCACTGAATCTTGTCATTATCATCTATATTTATCTCCGGCCGGAATCTATGCTCTGAAGCTTCATACTACCGGATCATCGCCGCCTTTACAGAAGGGGTTACATCTGCATATTCGCCAGGCGCCCATCAGACTGCCTTTGATCAATCCATATTTATTTATGGCTTCATATGTGTAATGCGAGCAACTTGGCCTGAAACGACAACAATCACCGACAAAAGGTGAGAGGAACCTCTGGTAAAGTCTGATCATCTGTAGTCCAACCCGAGCCGGCAATGAAGGTTCGCTTATATCAGACAGATTTTCATCGGACTGCGCTGACATTCTTCTTACTGAGCAGCCTGAGTGGTCAGGCGAATTCGGGCGACTCTGGCAAAAGCCCATTCGCAGGCTGCCTGCAGAGCTGCAAAAGAGAATTGGGCGCAAGGACGATTGACACAGATGACCAGCTCTGCCGATTCCGGGAGAGAGTCACTGTGTCTGATAATTTCTCTGATGCGCCTTCTGAGTCTGTTTCGCAGGACTGCGTTGCCAAAACGCTTTGGAACCGACAGACCGAACCTGAAGTTGACCCCCGCAGCTTTTCGGACGCAAAAACCGAGCCCATCCCGAAAAAACCGTGTTCCTTCTTTGAAAACACGCTGAAATTCAGTTTGGGCACGTAATGTTGCCCGACCGCTATACTGGGGGTTCCCCACTTAGCAGGTCAGACAGTCAGTCTTTTGCGTCCGCGCAGTCTGCGCCGTTTCAGAACATTGCGACCACTTACGGTCGACATTCTTTTTCTGAAGCCGTGGGTTTTTGCACGTTTGCGTTTGTTAGGATTATAAGTAAAGCTCATGGTATATCTCCTGAGATTGGGGTCGAAGTAGAGGTTATTTACTATAATACAAGCCGGGCCGAAAGTCAACAGCCTGTTTTATGTACAGCGCCGACATCTCTGATAAAACCGTACAACAGGAAGCATGCATATCAACAGCAGAACTATCGGCCGGCACCCAGCTCAACAATCACTGATTGTGCCTGAGCGCGAATCGATGATTGATCGCGGCAACCTGAGAACGCGCTCAAATCTACCAGTTCAGCCAATCTGGACAGGCGCTCTGCATGCAACTGCTCGATCGATCCAAATTCAAGCAGACGTCGATGAAATTCTGCCGGGGTTTCCCATTCCGCTCGAGGTATTGCCAGGCCATCAGCCCACTCCAGATACCAGTCCGGAATCCATCGACCGCGCTGTCGGACCCGGCTGATCCGCCTTCTTCCTAAGTATGCCAGAGACACGCACAAGGCGATCAATAACCACACGACCGGGCTAAGAACCCAACTCCACAAAGAAGTGAGAGCTCCAGAGAAAGTATTCATGATGCTACGAAAACCAACACCCTGGGCGCGATTGTCGAAGCTGTAAACATAACTGAACCAGTAACCTTCGTAAGCGTTCCACAAAATCTGCAGAAACTTTCCAACTTCGCTTTCGGGCCCGGTAATCATTATCGGGGGAGTTGGATCGAACGGTACCCAGCCCGTCTTCGGGAAGAACACCTCGACCCAGGCATGGGCGTGCCCCTGACGAACAGTATAAAATCCACCAATTTCATTCCATTCACCCATGGTATAGCCGCCAACCGGACGTGCTGCCACTCCCATCGATCGCAACAGCAGTGTCATCGCACTGGCATAGTGTTCGCAGCTTCCTTCTTTTGAAACAAATAGAAAGTCCTCTACCGGGTCAGTCCCTTCAAGATCCCTTTGAACAAGTGAATACTCGAATTGACCATGTAAAAACCTCATTACGCGATCCACCCGCTGCAGAATGGTCATGCTGTCACTGGCCATGCCCTGAGCCAGATTCTGTATACGCTCAGGAATGCCTCGCACATGAAGATATGGGGTTGTTTCGCGATTCAACTCGATCTCGCCCAGGGGCGAATCTTGAGGCTCTAACGGGTCGATCAGAACGCTGGCAACATATCGACGCGTCGTGCCTGGCCGGTAAAGAAAATAAAAAGAGAGATCATCTTCATAAGCAATATACGGCTGAGTGAAACGCATGCTGACCGCGCGCTCAGGCTGAAAAATCACAGGCGGATCGAGATTTTCCATTACCACTTCGATCTGATGCAGATCGCGCGGGCTATAGGTTTCGCGATCCAGACGCAGCTCACCAGCATTGCGTCGCAGATCGATATACCATCGGCGTTTCGTACCCTTTTCCCATTTGCCGTCTTTATACCAGGCAAAAGTGGCACCACGCAACAGCTTATTTCCTATTCTCCGCAAAATCGAAGGCGTCAGAGTCTTATCTTCTAGAGGCCTGACCCGCATTATAACGGCAGGGTTATCTTCGAGAAGGCCTGGGTCACCAAGACTCATCGTGTCACTGAATCCCTTCAGCTTTCGTCGCGAAACGTCTGAAGCGATCCCGAAGCTTGTTGTTCTTGGGATAAGGTAAAACAGAACCAGCCACAGAAAGCCAAAGATAAGAATCGAAACAAGGGCTCCCACAGCTGTTCGCTGCCAGTCAAGCAGATTACTGCCACTCAGTTCTACCCGAGCAGAAGCTATGGCCTGATGGCGAAAAATCGCGAGATGGCGCAGAACCAGGTAAAAAACCAGAACATATGGAATCAGCACCAGCGGAAAGACGAAATTGACGTTCATCGCCGCAACCGCAAGAATGATCATGAGCGAAAGAACGATGACTCCATGTGCGGCTCGAAGACAATCTATAGCCAGAATCTGCAGAAACATCACCAGACCGGCGAACTGCAGCAATATAACGATACCTGGAGTTGGCCCGCCAAAAGAGGTCAACGCCTGCAGCAGCGCCACAACACTGCCTATTTGCAAAAAAATACGCCAGGCAGACAGCGGACGGGCAAAGACCGCAGCCATAAGCAAAGGAACTGAGAGAATTTCTATAAGAACGCGAAGATAACCTGTCGACCAGACTGCGGCATAAGAGAGCGCTGCCAGCAGAACGAGCAGTCGAAAAAACTTTTTAGATACAGGAAGAGCCCCGTTGGATCTGCTTAATGTAGCGTAATCCCTGCCGGTTATTTCAAGCAAAACTGGTCCGTTCATCACATACTGCTCCGACAAAGATCAGTAAGCCTGATCAGCTCGACATTACTCTCGACAGGCCGCGGCAAAATGCCAGGTTGTAACTCTGCCAGCCACTTTACCAGAACCGGCATGTCAAAGACGACTGAAAGCCACTGATAGGCGCCAGTTTCTCCTCTGCCCCAGACGAACGCATCGATGTCATGCTGGCGCAATCTCACCAGCAGACCTGCAATGACTTCAAGACAATCTTCGAACATTTGCCCGTCAATTTCGGAAACATCGAAGCAGAGTTTTCTGTTGAGGCCAAAGTCGACGGATTTAATCAGAACCCACTCGGTGAAAGAGCGTGCAGATATGCTCCAGTTGATCAGCATGGCGTCTTCACCTTCCTGATAAGGTTTCTGCATCCAGTAATCGCCCTCTTTGCCTGCGACCAGCCGATCGAAAACCCCGCCATCTTCTCGGTTCAGTATTTCAGGTACTCTTACCGCCGGGCGGGGCCCAACATACAGAGGAGATGAAGAAATCTCGCATGAACAGATAAACAAATCAACCGGATAACAGGAAAAAACCCTGAAACCGTTGGTCTGATGGCAGCCCCTCGCAACATCCTGTAATCCGGATTTAAGCATAATGAAACTTGCTGCCGGCAAAAACTCGGCAAAATCGCCTTCAAACCCCAGAAAAAATCGCGGACGACCCGCGGTATCCTCTATCCTGCAGCGAATCGTATCTTTCTCACCGGAGAAATAAAAATCCGGCAGTATCAGCTCTACCTTGAGCCCACTGATGTTTCGCCAGCTCACCACCGCGCCCCATATCAGACAGGCAAAAAAACAGCTGCTCATCAGATAGAGCAGATTGTTGCCGGTATTCTGGGCAGCAAAAAACAGAAAAATGCCGAGAAAAAACAGAATTTTGCCAGACCTTGAAAACCTGATTCTGGTTCTGTGACTACTCAACCGCTACCCTCTGCAGAATTTCACCAACCAGCCAGTCATTGCGGGCACCTTCAGCGCTCAGAGAAGACACTCCACGCAAACCGATACGATGTGCCAGAACTTCAGGAGCGATCTCCTTCACCATGTCAATGGTAACGTACTCTCTGCCACGAAAATAAGCCAGAGCCTGTGCGGCGTTCATCAAAGAAATGCTGCCACGTGGACTCACCGGCAACTCAACATCTTCGTGGCTTCTTACAGCACCAACAATGCGACTGATATATTTCAGTACAGCATCTGAAACATTTATCGATCTTGCTTCTGCCTGGGCCATGGCAACCTGTTCCAGCGTCAGAAAGCTTTCGCCGATTTTTTCCTGCATCTGGCCGTGGTGAATCTTGAGAATCTCTACTTCTTCGACTTCAGAAGGGTAGCCCAGCGAAATTCGCATCATGAATCTGTCTCTCTGCGATTCCGGCAAAGGATAGGTTCCATGAAAGCCTTTGGGGTTCTGGGTTGCAATGACCATGAACGGCCGGGCAAGTTCAAAATGATTTTTTTCGACACTTACCGAAAAGTCGTTCATTGCCTGCAGCAGTGCACTCTGGGTTTTGGGCGGAGCTCGGTTTAACTCGTCAGCAAGCACTACATTCGAAAATATTGGCCCTTTGACAAATTCGAACTGCTCGATCTGCCTTCGATAGATGCGCGCGCCCAGAATATCTGAGGGTAGAAGGTCGGCAGTGAACTGAATTCGACTGAATGCGCCCCCGATAGCTGTTGCCAACGCAGACGCGAGCGTAGTTTTCCCGACACCCGGCATGTCTTCCAGCAGAAGATGCCCGTCAGCCAGCAAACAGACAAGAGTTTTTTCGATCTGCACAGCTTTTCCGAGAATGACTTTCTGCAAACGTCCGGCGAGCTTATTGAATTCGTGAGTAAAAGTTAAGGTGGTCATTGGCAACTCTGATTATATGCGTCACAATGTATTGTAGATTCGAACATTTCGGATATTCTACCAGCATTTTCAGAAATATGATAGTATGTCGCAAGTTACGAACCTTACATGATCAAGGAAGGAAGGAATTTATGCCCAAGAAAACAGAAAAAAGTAAAGGCCCGTCAGTATTCAAGGTTGACTGCGCCTGGGACAAAATCAAAGACGCCGAGCTGAAGCTGCTGGAAAAGCGCTGCAAAGATTATCTCGAATTTGTCTCACGCTGCAAAACCGAGCGTGGCACGATAGAATATGTAGAGAAATTGATCACCAGGCATGGATTCAAGCCTCTTGCCCCTCTGGGAACCGGCAAAAAGCTGAAGCCTGGCAGCAAAGTCTATTTTATTAACAAGAACCGCGCGATGGGGTTGGCCGTTATCGGCAAACGACCAGTTGACCAAGGCTTCAGGTATATTGCTGCACACCTTGATGTTCCCAGAATAGATGTAAAAGCTCAGCCTCTTTATGAAAAACATGGGCTGGCCCTGTTCAAAACCCATTACTACGGTGGCATCAAAAAATTTCAGTGGGCAGCGATTCCGCTCTCACTGCATATTTTTGCAATAGATAAAAACGGCCGAAATCTCAGCTTCGTCATCGGCGAAAAAGCTGGCGAGCCCGTTTTCACAATCACCGATGTAGCTCCGCACATCGGCAAGAAAGTGCAGTATGAACGAAAAACCGCCGAAGTCCTGACCGGCGAAGAACTCAACATCGTAGTCGGCCACCGCCCCAGACAGCTCGAAAAAGGGCAGGAAGCTGACACGCCGAATCGCGTAAAAAACACCGTCATCGACTATCTCGAAAAGAATTTCAAGTTGTCTGAAGAAGATATCGCATGGGCCGAAATTCGTGCTGTTCCTGCAATGCCCGCCAGCGAAGTCGGCTTTGACCGGGCACTCATCGGCGCCTACGGTCACGACGACCGGGCCTGTGTCGGAGCTGCTCTGGCAGCCATTACCGAAATGGGTGTTCCTGAACACACTGCTGCAGTCATGTTCTACGACAAAGAAGAAATCGGCTCTGCCGGCCCTAACGGCGCCCAGTCGATGCTTACCACCGATTTTCTTGGCATGTTAACCGAAGCAACAGCTGGTGACAATTCGTTTGCAACCATTCGCAGCGCAATAAGATCGACAATGGTGCTTTCTGCCGACACTAATGCTCCGATAGATCCGACCTTTGAGGGCGCTTATGACCCGCTGAACTCAGGGGTAGTAGGAAAAGGGGTATGGATCACCAAGCATTCAGGCTCGGCCGGCAAATCAGGCAGCAGTGAAGCCGACATCGAATACCTGGCATATATCCGGCGCATGCTCAGCCGCGAAAACATTCCTTATCAGTTCGGCGAAATGGGTAAGGTAGACGAAGGCGGCGGCGGAACGGTTGCCTACCTGCTCGCCAACCTCAACATGAACGTGGTAGACATTTCTTTACCCACACTCAGTCTGCACTCACCATTCGAGCTGATCTCGAAAGTCGACTATCACTATTCGGTAAGTGCCTACCGGGCATTCATGGAGAACAGCTATCTGTAAAATGAGTCGGGCCTGCTTTTTATGGCAGGCCCGACTTTTTTTCGACAGGAATCAACTTTGGAACTGACAGCATTTGAAAAATTGCTCAAAAGCGGCAAACTCAACTATCCGATAATGATTTTTGCCGGCCCCGAAAACTTTCTCAAGGAAAAAACCTTTTCGAGAATGGTTAACAGCCTTATCCCGGAAGAAGATCGCCGCGACAACGTAACCAGGACTGGCAGCAGTGCAAAAGAACTGCCCGACGTTCTGCAGCAGATATTCAGCTTTACCTTCAATTCAAGCCCAAGAGTTTTCCTGATACAGGATATCGATGTGGCGACCGCAAAGCAGCGCCGCGACTTTGTCGACAAGCTCTCTCAGGGCGGAATTCCTGCCGACACGTTTATCATCTTTGCCGTATCAGACACCAGAATAGCGGGCGAAATTGCCGGCAAATTCAAACAGCAGTCTGAGCGCATCGATTTCTGGGCTCCCTTTGCCAACCAGCTGGCAGCATGGGTCAAAAGCCAGGCCAGCGAACTTGGCGCGGAATTAAATAACGAAGCTGCCGACGTATTGATCGAACTTGTCGGCAGCGACCTCGCTACGCTCCATCAGGAAGTCGGAAAGCTTGCGCTGAGCGCACGCGGCAAAAAAATTGGCCCCTCTGAGGTGAAAGCCGGCGTCGCATATTTGCGCCAGGATAACATCTTTGACTTTCTTGAAGCTTTTGGTCTGCGAAACAGGGTAAGAGCCCTGCGCTGCTTGGAAAGCATGCTCAGCAGTGGCGAAGCGGCACAAAAAATCTGGTTCATGCTCAGTCGACAACTGAGAGAATATAAGCTCATGCACTCATTACTGCGAGACAGACCAGATCTATTTGAACCGGTATTTGCACTTCTGCGACGATACTCTCAGATCGCCGGCAAGTCAGACTTCAAATCCAACCAGGAAAAAAAGAACCTGCTGGCTGAGATTCAGCAGATTGCCGGCACCATGCCTGAAACCCTGGCAAAGGCGGCCTCTTTGCAGCAAACCGGCAAGCTGCGCAATCTTCACCTTGTGCTCAACTTCAACCTGACTGAATTGTCTGCAGCAACCTCCCGTATCATCGAGACCGATCTCGCATTCAAATCAGGCCTGGCAGACCCAGGTGCGGCATTGCAAAGATTCACCGCAGAGTTTCTGGCCTCACCGACAAGTTGAATGCCAAAAACCGGGAATGTGCCGTAAACGGCTTCATTCCCGGTCAATGGCTAATAAATTAACGTTAGTGTCAGTAAAAGGCTAAATCAGGCCTGCAGTCTGTTAACAGCCTTCATCAGGCGGCTGATTTTTCTGGCCGCAGTCTTGGGATGAATGTATTTGTTGGAAGCTGCCTTGGCAAATTTTTTGATTGCAGTTTTGGTGGCTTCCTGGACATCTGCCGCTTTAGTTTCGGCAGCGGTAAGAGCTCTCTTG
>ERZ795056.5848-NODE-5848-length-12177-cov-14.337073_pt1 | contig 12177 bp, 4 predicted proteins | sample MGYA00375140_ERZ795056 | MGnify/ENA primary metagenome ERZ795056 (study PRJEB30185, sample SAMN05720227) | activated sludge metagenome | isolation source: Anaerobic digester | place: USA | collected 2015-03-09 ...
AAGAAATTGACTTTGGCGATAAAGGCGGTGTGATCTTTTGCCTGTTTGGGGCGCCTATTTCTTTTGAAAACAACGTGGAGCGCGCACTGGAATTCGTAGCGGCCATTCATGAACAAATGGGAACGCTGGAAAATCTGACCGGCGCGAAATACCGCATCGGTATCACTTCCGGACTCGCATTTACCGGCGTGATCGGCAGCGCCGAACGCTGCCAGTACGCCGCCGCCGGCGCCCGCGTCAACCTCGGCGCGCGCCTGATGATGAAAGCCAACTGGGGGGAGGTGATGGCAGACGAAAATGTGCAGCGCAACCGCAATTTCAAATTCACTTACCGCGGCGAAGGCTATTATAAAGGTTTTGAAAAAGCCATACCTACCTACCTGCTCATGGGCAGGAACCTGGTGGGCCGGGCGAGTTTTTCGGGCGATTATTTTGGCCGGGCATCGGAACTGCGCAGCCTGGTCGATTTTGCCCTGCCGCTGCGCGAAAACCGCTTCGCCGGCGTAGCCTACGTTTTTGGAGAAGCCGGTATCGGTAAAAGCCGCCTGAGTTACGAATTCCGCCGACAGGTGCGCGACGGCATGACGGTGAGCTGGTTCACGTGTCAGAGCGACCAGATCCTGCGCAAACCGTTCAACCCTTTTATTTATTTCCTGAAAAATTACTTCGAACAAAGCCCGGAAAATACTTCCGAGCGCAACCGGGAACTGTTCGAGCAAAATTTTATAGAACTGCAGTTCGAACTCACGGAAAGCGGACATCCGGAAGCGGATGCCGTGCGCCGCGAGATCAGCCGTACCCAAAGTGTGCTGGCTGCCATGCTGGGCATCACTTACTCGGGATCATTGTGGGAACAACTCGACGGCCGCGGCCGCTACCAGAACGGACTGGCTGCCATGGCCAACCTGTTCGTAGCCGAATCGCTGCTGCAACCCGTGGTGATCGAACTCGAAGATGCGCACTGGTACGATGAAATGAGCCTCGAATTCCTGGCACAATTTATCCGCCGCGCGCCGGCTTACCCGCTGCTTTTTCTGGCCACCAGCCGCTACGAAGACGACGGTGCAAAAGCCTACCTTTTCAAAAAAAATATCCTCGGTGAATTGTCGATCCCAAACATCGAGGTCGACCTGAATTTCCTGCATCCCGACGACCTGAAAGCGTTTGCAGAAGCGCGGCTCGGCGGAATCCTGCACCCCGAACTGCTCGAACTGCTGCAACGCATGACCCAGGGCAACCCGTTCTACATCGAGCAAATGGCCGAGTATTTCCGGGAAGCCAACCTGCTGAAAAGCACCGACGGCATGCTCCAACTGAAAAATCAGGACGTGCAGATGAACGACTCCGTAAAGGAGATCATGATGGCGCGCATCGACCGGCTCAGCGGACTGGTGAAAGAAACCGTAAAAGCCGCCGCAGTGATCGGCCGCGAATTCGAACTGCCCGTTTTGTCGGCCGTTATGGCTAAACAGGAAGAATTTATCCGGAAAAACGGCGACATGGAACTGGTGCTGCGCGAGCAGATCCAGACTGCCGAAAAATGGCAGGTGTGGTATGCGATGAACGAGTTGCGCTATATTTTCCGGCACTCCCTGCTTCGTGAAGCGGCGTACGACATGCAGCTGCGCACGCGGCTGCGGGAATTGCACCAACTCATTGCCGATGCCATCGAACAACTATACCCGAATTCGCAGGAACGCTTCGTCGATCTCGCTTTCCACTACGAACAGGCGGAAGACGGACGGAAAACGAATAAATACCTGGAAAAAGCCGCGCGATACGCCCAGCGAAATTTCCAGAACCGGCAGGCCTTGTCTTTTTATGAAAAACTGATTGCCAACACAATCGACAAGGATAAAAAAGGCAAAAAAGTGATCAAACTGATCCTGCGCAAGGGCACCGTGCACGAACTCGTCGGGCAATGGGAAGAAGCCGAGCAGGATTACCGCACAGCACTGGAACGCGCTAAAAATCTGAACGACTGGTACCTGATCGGTCGCGGCAACCGACGCCTGGGCCAGTTGCTCATGTTGCGCGGCAATTACCCCGAAGCCAAAAAACACCTCGACGTGGCCATCACGTGCTTCGACCTGGCCAGCGATCAGATCGGCATTGCCAAAACATACGGCAACCTGGGGACTTTCTTTTTCCGCCAGGGTAGTTACGACGCTGCCAAGAGCTGGTTTGCAAAAGCCATCGAGATCAACCGCGCCAACAACCGCGAAACGGAAAATGCTCCCATCGTGGCCAATCTCGGGCTCATTTTCATGAATCAGGGCCACTACGACGAGGGCATCCGATGGCTCGAAGAACAACTCGACATTGCCGAACGGGTGTCGGACAAGCAAGGGCTCACCACGTTGTATACCAACCTGGGTATCATTTACCTGGAAAAAAACAGCCTCGACAGCGCCTTGCTTTGCCTGGAAAAAGGCCTCACCTACTCCGAAGAACTGGGCAACAAACTTTTTATGACCATTTGCATCGGTTCCATCGGCTCGGTGTGGGAAAAGAAAGGTGACTATGCCAAGGCCATGCAGAATTTCGACCGCGACCTGCTACTGGCGCGCGAACTCGGCGACAAACAGGGAACGGCTATCGCCTGCGGGCTCATCGGCGACCTGCTGTCCACAATGGGCCAGTTTGATGCGGCCATCGAATTCCTTGATGAGAACCTGGCGCTTAGCCGCGAACTGAATTATAAAAAAGGGATCGCCAAAGCGCTCAATACCCTGGGCGACACGTGGTTTTTCAAACGCGATTACGCCAGAAGTATTCGCTACTACAACGAAGCCATCGAATATGCCCGGGAAATGGGTAACCGGCTGGTGCTCGGATATTCACTGGTGGAAAAAGGACTGGTGCACCTGTATTCGGGGGAAGTTGCCGCTGCCCGCCAACTGCTCGAAGAAGGCCGCGATATTGCGCTGGCGCTGGGAAATGCCGACCTGACTTTCAGTTCCAATATCCTGCGGGCACAGGTGATCATTTCGGAAGGCAACAAAATTGAAGCTTTGCGTCAGTTGCAGCAATTGCTGGCACTGGCCCGGACGGAACGCGAAGAAGCGGCCGTGCATTTTGAATTGCGGCGTATTGCAGACAATCCGACGCCGCACCACCTGCGGGCGCTTACTTTATACCGGGCTTTGTACGATCGGACGCCGCAATATATTTATAGAATGCGGCTGGATGAGTTGGAGAAGGAAGGGGGAGTTTAATACTACTGAACCCCAGTTCGGTGTCTATTTCACCGAACTGGGGTTCGGTGGTACTACGCCTTCTCCCACGAAACCCCTTCTTTCCCGTCTTTCACCTGAATACCCGCTCCTGCCAGCGCATCCCGGATCTTGTCGCTGGAAGTCCAGTCTTTTTGCGCGCGGGCGTTGGCGCGTAGTTCGAGGATGAGTTCCATCAGATTTTCCACCGTGCCGTCTTCTTTGGCCACTTCTTCTTTCAGCCCGAAAATATCGAACAGGAAAGTGTTGAACGCCGATTTCATGCGTTCTAGCACCCAGGGCGCTACATCGCTTTGGGCCAGTTGTTTGTGGGTCAGTTTATTCACATAACCGCCGAGTTCGCTGAGCGAAGCCAGTGCGATAGCTGTGTTGAAATCGTCGTCCATACCCTGGTAGGCATCTTCGATCAGAGCGAGGATGGCACGGTCGTGTTCCGTTTCCGATCCGTCGAATTCGCGCGCGTCCACCGGAAGTTTTTGCAGGAGCGCGTACGTATCCATCAGTTTTTTAAACCCTTTTTCCGCGGCCTGTAGTCCGTCGTCGGTAATATCGAGCGTACTGCGGTAATGCGCCTGGAGCATAAAGAAGCGGATCGCCATCGGCGAATAGGCTTTGCTGATATGTTCGCTGTCGCCGCTGAACAGTTGCGGCGGATTGATCGTATTGCCGTCAGATTTCGACATTTTTTTGCCGTTCAGCAGCAGCATATTCGTATGCAGCCAGTAGTTGGCAGGCGAGCAGCCGCAGGCGCCGTTGCTTTGGGCTACTTCGTTTTCGTGGTGCGGAAATTTCAGGTCATTGCCGCCGCCGTGAATATCGAATGTTTTGCCTAAGTATTTGGTACTCATGGCACTGCACTCCAGGTGCCAGCCCGGGAAGCCGGTCGACCAGGGGCTTTTCCACACCATGAGGTCCTGCGGGCGCGCTTTCATCCAGATTGCGAAATCGGCCGGGTGGCTTTTTTCTTCCTGGTTTTTCAGGTTATCGCGGGTTTCGGACATCAATTCGTCGATGACGCGGCCGGAGAGTTGACCGTAAATGCCCGGATGTTCCTGGGAAAATTTGATGACATTGAAATATACGGATCCGTTGCGCTCGTAAGCGTAACCGCGGTCCAGAATATCCTGCACCATTTCGATCTGTTCCGGAATATGACCGGTGGCACGCGGCTCGATGCTTGGCGGCATGTTGTTGAAAATCCGCATCATGTCGTGAAACCCAACGGAATAATGTTGGGCCACTTCCATCGGTTCGAGTTGCGCCACTTTCGCGCCTTTGGCCATGCGGTCCTCGCCGTCGTCGGTCAGGTGACCCACGTCGGTAATGTTGCGGACGTAACGCACTTTGTAGCCCAGGTGCAGCAGATAGCGGTAAATGATATCGAAACTGGTAAATGTGCGGCAGTTGCCCAGGTGCACGTCGCTGTAAACGGTGGGTCCGCACACGTACATGCCGACGTGGCCGGGTACGATGGGATTGAAAATTTCTTTTTTGCCGCTAAGGCTATTGTACAATTTGAGGACGCGCGGATGTTTCATAAGGGCGCAAAGTTAATACGAAGACCGGCCGAAGACGATGTACTGTATATTGTTTTTGTGAAAAAATCTATTTTTGGCAGACAAAACGGGATCCATTCAAAAAGTTGTCTGCGCAATAATCAGGCAAGAGGTATGCCACACTTAATAGAAGGCTCCCGGTAAATAGTTCCACCATGCGCCACTTGATCCTTCTGTTCACTCTCCTGCTGCTCCTGACGCAGCGCATTTATGCCCAGCCGCAACAGGTTAAAACGGGTGTTTACCTCATGAACCTGTACGACCTGAACATGGACGAGCACTCGTTTTATGCGGATTTTTATATCTGGTTCAGGTGGAAAGGCCGCATCGACCCAACGAATATCGAGTTTGTCAACGCCATTGAGAAATGGAGTATGGACAAGGCGACTTTCGATGGCGACAGCACCCCCGTACAACTTAAAAGTGGAGAAAAATATAAAATTTTCCGGATTGAAGGTCGCTTTTTCCACTCTTTTTCGCTCAACCGTTTTCCGCTCGACCGGCACTCGCTCGATATTCAGATTGAAAATCCGGAACATCCCGCGGACTCGCTGATTTATGTTTCAGATACTTCCGGAGCACAAATACGAAATACCCTGACCCTGGTGGGCTGGGAAACCGAAGGCAGTGAAATTATTTCGCAAGTACACGACTACGGCACCAATTTTGGCAATCCGTACGAAAATGCGCAACGGTACAGCAACCTCAGTTATAATATTACCCTGTCGCGTCCGATCAGCTATTTTTTGCTGAAAATGCTGTTGCCTTTGTTCATCGTCATGTTAGTGAGTATCGGCGGACTGCTGCTGCATCCCTCACACATCGACTCCCGCTCGTCGCTGCCCATCGGTGGACTACTTACGGCCGTTTTTTTGCAACAATCTTATAGCGGCGCCTTACCCGATACCGGTTATATGGTGCTGATGGATAAAATCTACCTGCTTGGGTACATTCTTATTTCTGTGGTACTACTACAGATCATCCGGGCAGGTAACGTAATGGCAAAAGACAAACCGCTGAAACCGGTGATCAAACTGGAAAAACGGCTGGCGCAGGTGTTGTTTGCCGTTTTTGTAATCGGGGTGATGGTGCTGTGCGCGATTCCCTGATGTACAACCGAACCCAGTTCGCTTTTCTTTTTCAACCGAACTGGGGTTCGGTTATACGGCGAGGGCCCGAAGCGCCAGTTTTACCAGTTCTTCCACTTTTGCAGCGTTGGGATGATCTTTGGTCACCGCATTCAGCGCCTTTTGAACGGCAATCCGGTTGAAGCCCAGCGACATCAAAGCGGAGAGCGCTTCTTCGCGCACGGCATTGTCTACAGCCGTCGGGAACATGACGCCGGCCTCGGGCGCTTCCTTGCTGAGTTTGTTTTTCAGATCGAGGATGATTTGTTTGGCGGTTTTGGCGCCGATGCCTTTTACACGTTGCAACACGTGTGCCTGTTCGCCGATCACCGCCGCCCGCACTTCATCGACAGTCATAGAAGAAAGAATGAGTTGGGCCGTTGTGGCGCCCACGCCGGTTACGCCGATGAGTTGGGTAAACATGCTTCGCTCCACTTGCGTAGCAAAACCGTATAACGTGTGGGAATCTTCCTTGACGATCAGGTGCGTATACAAGGTCGTTTTTTCCTGACCCTGAATAGCGGTAAACGTGCTTAACGGAATATTCACGTGGTAGCCCACGCCGTACACTTCCATTACCACGTAAGCGGGGCTGCGGAAAGTGACTTCCCCTTTCAAATATGCGTACATGCGTTTTTAGTATTTGGTGTGTAGTGTTTGGGATAAAGCGTGTGTAAATCGACCTTTAAAAGCCGAAACACTACACACCAAACACCAGACACTACAATTATGCGGCTGTTTTTTTGCGCACCTTGGGCGTGCCGTTTTGAGCGGCTTTGGGCCTCACATCCAGGCCGATAGCAAGTGCCAACACGTCTTCCATGCGGTCGACGTATTCGAAAGTGAGGCCTTTGATAAACTCGGGCTCGATTTCTTCCACGTGCTTACGGTTTTCGCGGCAAAGAATAACTTCCTTAATGCCGGCCCGGCGGGCGGCGAGGATTTTTTCCTTGATACCACCTACAGGCAAAACCTTGCCGCGCAGGGTAATTTCTCCGGTCATCGCCAGGAACGGTTTCAGCGAACGGCCGGTGAAAGCCGAAGTGAGCGCCGACAACATGGTAATACCTGCCGATGGGCCGTCTTTCGGAATAGCACCTTCGGGAATATGCACGTGGATATCGTGTTTCTCGAACATTTCCGGTTCGATGCCGAGGTGTTCGGCATGCGCTTTCAGGTAACTGAGCGCCGTACTGGCACTTTCCTTCATCACTTCGCCCAGGTTGCCGGTGAGTTGCAGGCGGCCGTTGCCTTTGTTGAGGCTGACCTCGATGAACAGAATTTCGCCGCCGATAGAAGTCCAGGCAAGGCCGATGGCCACACCGGGTGGCTGCACTTCCTGGTAAACTTCAGCGTCGTATTTGGTAGGACCGAGAATGCCGTGCAGGTGTTCGGGACGGATAAGAGGTTCATAATGTTCCTCCATGGCGACCCGTTTGGCAACATAGCGCATCACGGAACCGATTTCCCGGGCCAGGTTGCGCACGCCGCTTTCGCCGGTGTAATCGCGGATGATGCGTACCAGGGCTTTGTCGCTGATCTTGATCTGGCCCGTTTTGATACCATGTTCCTTGCGTTGTTCGGGCACGAGGTGGCGTTTGGCGATTTCCACTTTTTCTTCCAGCGAATAACCGGAAATTTCGATGATCTCCATGCGGTCCAGCAGCGCCGGCTGAATGGTGGAAAGCGAGTTGGCGGTAGCGATGAACAACACCTTCGAAAGGTCGTATTCCAGTTCGAGGTAGTTGTCGTGGAACGTCGTATTTTGTTCAGGGTCAAGTACTTCCAGCAGTGCTGACGATGGATCGCCGCGGAAATCCTTGCCTACTTTATCGATCTCGTCGAGAATAAATACCGGATTACCGGATTTACCTTTTTTGAGCGACTGAATAATACGCCCCGGCATAGCGCCGATGTAGGTTTTGCGGTGGCCGCGGATTTCCGCTTCGTCGTGCAGGCCCCCGAGGCTCATGCGAATGTATTTCCGCTTGAGGGCTTTTGCGATACTGGCGCCGAGGGAAGTTTTACCCACACCGGGAGGGCCGGTAAGGCACAGGATCGGCGCTTTCATATCGCCTTTCAGTTTCAAAACGGCCAGGTGCTCCAGAATCCGTTCTTTCACTTTGCTCAGGCCGTAATGGTCGCGGTCGAGTACGTCTTTTACTTTGCGGAGGTCGAAATTGTCCTTGGTAAATTCTTCCCAGGGCAAATCGAGCAGCGTTTCGAGGTAATTCAGGCCGATGGCGTATTCGGCCACCTGCGGATTAACGCGACGGAGTTTGTTGAGTTCGCGGTCAAATGTTTCGCGCACGTTTTTCGGCCATTTCTTTTTGGAAGCCTTGCGCAGCAGGTCGTTGATTTCTTCTTCCTGCGGGTTCTGGCCCAGTTCTTCCTGAATGGTTTTGAGTTGCTGGTTCAGGAAATAATCGCGTTGCTGCTTTTCGATGTCCGTGCGCACTTTCGACTCGATCTGGTCTTTCAGTTCGAGCAGTTGCAGTTCACCGTCCATGTGCAGGAGAATAGCGCTGGCTTTTTCACGCAGGTTGCTGAGTTCCAGAATATCCTGCTTCTCGTGGATCTTGATACCGAGATTGGAAGCGATGAAATTGAGCAGGAAGTTGTCGTTGTTGATGTTTTTGAGCATCACGACTGCTTCCGATGGAATTTGCGGCGACAGTTCAATGATGTGCTTCGCAGCATCGCGCACGCTGCTGAGCAGCGCTTTGAATTCCAGTTTGTTTTTGGGTTGTTCGTATTCGAGTGTCGTGATCTGCCCAAGCATGTGCGGGTCGTCGCTGATCATGGCATCGAGCCGGAAACGCTTGCGGCCCTGTAAAATGGCGGTGGTAGAGCCGTCAGGCATTTTCAGTAATTTCAAAATGCGCGCAACGGTACCTACCCGGTAAAGGTCCTGATCGGAAGGACTTTCGATTTTTACATCTTTCTGTGAAAGTACGCCGATGTAGCGGTTGTCCTCGTAGGCTTTTTGTACGGCCCGTATACTTTTATCACGACCAACTGTAATGGGAGTAACAATGCCCGGGAACAGTACTGTATTTTTTAGCGGTAGTATTGGAATCACGTCCGGAAACACCTCTCCCTGCCGCGCTTCTTCCTCTTCTTCCAGGGAAAAAAGCGGAACGAAGTCGGGTTCGTCATCTGACTGTTGCGACATCAACCAATTTTCAAACATGCTCATATTAACTTACAAATGATAGCCGAGGGTACAGGGATATTAACCGGAGATTAAAAATTCTGTTCGAAAATCAATCCTATTCCATCAAATACCTTCCCGAAACAACACGGAGCCTTAAGAATTCCTGCAATGTTAAGCGCAAACCTTGACAAATTTAATGAAAAGATGGTAGTAAATAATCATTTGTGTCAAACTGGCAGCAAAAAACGCAGGGTGAATGAACATGCAATCAGGTCAAATAATTTGCCATGCCCGATATTCCGGATTTTTGGCAGGAAAAAACCGAGAGAAGCGACAAAACGGCAGAAGAAATACGCTCTTTTGCACGCCACTGGATTTCCAATAGGTGGCAAATGCCGGGACTTTTTTAATTTTCGCCGACAATTACCAAACGGTCGCCATTCAAAATTCTCTGATGCAATTGATTTCTGCCTTTTTCCGTCTTCGATCCCTCTCGTTTTTGCTGCTTCTGCCGCTTTTTTTGCTGCATTCGTGTTCTGAACACATTCCGCCACGTATTCTGATTTTTTCCAAAACGGCCGGTTATCGCCACGCCTGTATTCCGGTGGCTACGGAAGCCCTTCGGAAAATGTGCCTGGAGAACGGTATCGCAGTCGATACCACGGAAGAATCGGAAGATTTTACGGAAAATAACCTCAAACGATACAATGCCGTTGTATTTCTCTGCACCACCGGCGATGTGCTGACGCCCACGCAAGAGGCTGATTTTGAAAGGTATATCCAGGCCGGCGGCGGATTTGTGGGTATCCACTCCGCTACCGATACCGAATACGGCTGGACCTGGTTCGGCGGGCTCGTCGGCGCGTACTTCAATGGCCACCCAAAACAGCAAAATGCTACCCTGCACGTCGAAGACCACAACCACGCTGCAACAAAACACCTGAAAGGCAACGACTGGACGCGTTTTGACGAGTGGTACAACTTCAAAGACCTCAACCCGAAAACCCGGGTGCTGCTTACCATCGACGAGGCAAGTTATGAAGGCGGCACCAACGGCAAAACGCACCCGATGAGCTGGTACCAGGAATACGACGGCGGCAGGGCGTTTTACACGGCACTCGGCCATACCAATGAAAGTTATGCCGAGCCGGATTTTATGCAGCACGTGCTGGGCGGCATAAAATACGCCATCGGAAAACAAAAACGGCTCAATTACAGCGCCGCCCGTACGCCGGAACAGCCAGATCCTACCCGTTTTGTAAAAACCGTGCTGGCCAATGAACTGACCGAACCGATGGAACTCGATATGTTTCCCGATGGAAAGATCATTTTTATCGAGCGCCGCGGAAATATCAAACTCTTCGATCCGGCCACGGGCCTGGTTACCATCGCGCACCGGTTGCCGGTATATTCCGAACAGGAAGACGGACTCATGGGTCTGGCGATCGATCCGAATTATGAAAAAAACAACTGGATTTACCTTTACTACTCTTCCGTAGGCGACCAGTCGTTCAATACCCTGTCGCGGTTTGTCTTTCGCGGCGATTCGCTCGAACGCGCTTCCGAGCAGGTTATCCTGCGTGTGGCCGTGCAGCGGCAGGAATGTTGTCACACCGGCGGTTGCATCGAATTCGACAGCGACGGCAATATGTTCCTGAGTACCGGCGACAATACTAATCCCTTTGCCTCGGAAGGTTATTCACCCTCCGACGAACAGCCGGGCCGCAGTGCCTGGGATGCCCAGAAATCGTCGGGCAACACCAACGACCTGCGCGGTAAAATATTGAGAATCAAACCGCTGGACGATGGCTCTTACATTTGTCCTGCCGGCAACCTGTTTACACAAAACGCACTTACGCTCCGTTGGGGTACACCCGAAAGCCAGCAAATGACCTCCAATGGTCAGCAGATGGGCCGCCCTGAAATTTATGTGATGGGCTGCCGCAATCCGTACCGCCTTTCCATCGATAGCCGCCGGAAATTGCTGTTTTGGGGTGAAGTAGGCCCCGATGCAGGCGAACCCGACAGCACCCGCGGTCCCGCAGGCCATGATGAGGTGAACCGCGCCCGCGCAGCCGGATTTTTCGGGTGGCCATATTTTGTTGGAAATAACAAACCGTACCGCAAGTACGATTTTGCAGGTAAAACACCCGGCAACCCGTTCGACCCACTGCACCCGATCAACAACAGCCCGAACAATACGGGCAGCCGCGAATTGCCGCCGGCACAACCCGCCTTTATCTGGTATCCGTACGGCAATTCCCCGGAATTTCCGCTCGTCGGCAATGGTGGCCGGAATGCCATGGCCGGCCCCACGTACTACTGCGACCAGTACCCTGCCGACACGCGTTTCCCGGATTATTACAATGGTAAACTCATCACTTACGACTGGATGCGAAACTGGATGATGGCGGTGACCATCGACTCGCTCGGAAATTTCAGCCGCATGGAGCCGTTTGCCGATTCGCTGCGCTTTTCGCGCCCAATGGATATGATCGTAGATAAAAAAGGCGTGATCTGGCTGCTCGAGTACGGCACGCAATGGTTTTCTTCCAATGTGGATGCCCGCCTGAGCCGCATCGAATACGTGCGGGGTAACCGCCCGCCGATACCGTCGTTACAAGTCGATAAAAAAGCGGGCGGTACGCCGCTGGAAGTAGTTTTCACGGCTTCGGGCACAAAAGACTACGACAAGGATCGACTGAAGTTCGAACTGGATTTTGGCGACGGCACCGCCTGGAAAACCGATTTTATGCGTATTCCTGCCGCACATGCCGGGTTTTCCGGAAGCACCAAACCGGTAAAAAAGAATCCGCTGGACAGTATCGTGCACGTGTATCAAACGCCCGGAAATTATGATGCGGTGTTGAAAGTGACCGACGGTTCCGGTGCATTCCAAACCGTCAAAATAACCATCAACGCCGGTAACGAACCGCCCGTGGTGTACTGGAATTTCGGCGGCAAAAACCGCAGTTTTTACCAGCCGGGCCAAATGCTTAATTACCAATTGGTGGTGGAGGATACGGAAGACGGCTCCCTGCAAAGCGGCCGTATCGCACCCGATGCCATTGCTACTACCATCGACTATCTGGAAACGGGAT
>ERZ795056.5850-NODE-5850-length-12171-cov-20.287389_pt1 | contig 12171 bp, 9 predicted proteins | sample MGYA00375140_ERZ795056 | MGnify/ENA primary metagenome ERZ795056 (study PRJEB30185, sample SAMN05720227) | activated sludge metagenome | isolation source: Anaerobic digester | place: USA | collected 2015-03-09 ...
AGGCCGCTCTCTGTTTGTCCGTAGTCGTAGACGCGCACAATGTGGGGGTGACTTACCCTGGTGCTGGCCTTGGCTTCTCTCTCAAAGCGCGCGCGTGCCGTCGGGTCGTTGCCTGCCCACGCGGGAAGAACCTTGACCGCGAACTGTCGGTCGAGCATGCGGTGGTCCGCTAGATACACGACTCCCATACCGCCACGACCAAGGACCTGTCGCAGCTGGTAACGATCTGCTAGTAGCTTTCCCAGCAGCGGATCTTCCTCTGCTGCGGCGGGCGCTGGACTCTCGCTGACCAGCGCCGTCGCATCGTACGGACAGAACGGCTCACCGCCCTTGAACTGGGCTTTGCACTGTGGGCAGACACGGACAATGGCCATAATCTTTTACTTTACGGCAAACCGGGGGGGCGAAAGAATCTCTATCGCGCAGACCGCAAAAGTAGGAAGCGATCGGTGTCATCCACATCACTTGTCGGGTCTTATTCCGCGGTCAGAAGGAGAGGCATTCCTAACCGTAGGGAATGCGAAGGGAATCTCGGTTGGTGGTGTTGTAGATCACAGTGTGGTGTACATTCAGTACACAAGGGGGACTTGAGCACAGTGGTAGGGACAGGACGTAGGTCTTGGTTAGCTGCCACCGCGCCCAGCATTACGTCATGAAACCTAGCTTGAACTCAGCCCGCCAGGGTGACTCGGGAGGGCGACAGACCCTGCTGTACATCGCGGGTGATGCCACCGAGCGGCAATCGCTAGAGATTCGCTTGGGTCGTGCTTACGACATCGTGTATGCGCAGAGCGATCGCGATGTCTGTTCCTGGCTGCGACGGCGCGCGTTTTATGCGCTACTTATCGACGTAAAGCTGGCTGACTCTGGGCTGACCGGTATTCAGCTTTCGCAGGTGGTACGCGGTCTTGCGCTGGACTTTACGCTGCCGATGTTTGCTAGCTCCCTGCCGCAGTCGGCTCGCAATGTGCCGATTCTGTTACTGGCGGATACAGAGGCGAGCTTTCTGCAAGCGCTGGCGAAGGGCAGCTCGCAGCAGACGCCCGACCGGAACCTGGAAGCGGCGCTGACCAAAGCGGGAGCGGACAAGCTCCTGACCAAGCCCGTAAACTCGCTACAGCTGTCGCTGGCGTTGTCTGATGTTCGTTTGCGCAGAATGGTTACACCGGCCCCAACGCCGGTGCCTAGCGGTAAGAGTCCCAGTGCTACGGATTCTAACCTCACTGGTACCGAGCGCGCTTAAGCCGAATTTTCCGTAACAGGTTTGTCTTGAAGGCTGCTTCTTTTGCTGCAGGGAATGCTCTCAAAATGAGAGTGTCTTCGTCGCTGCAAAACACTCTCATTTTGAGTTGATGGCAAGGGGGAGGGGCCTGGCTAGCTGCGGAGGTGTCCCTAGCCGGGAGTCATGGAGCAGCCTGCGTTGGTCAGGTGCGCTAGGTCGTTGCCGCTCTTGCACTGGCCGTAGGGACGATTGCCCATGCCGTCGTCGTTGACGCGCAGCCACAGGTCGTACGGGCCCGAGGGTGGATTTGCCCACTCACACACCACTTGCTGACAGGCACCGATGGCGGTTGGCAGGCTGGTGCGCGTCGTACAGATGGCCTTGTTGCCGGGCGTGCGCGGGTCGTTTAGGTAGAAGCTGACCGGCAAGTTGGCCGAGATGGGGGCCGAGCCGCGATTGCAGACATTGCCCGCCAGTCGCCACAGCTTTACGCAGTCACCCGAGTCGGGCGCAATCACGATCTTGCCCGTCGGATCACTGGCGGGAGTGCTGCCGGCGACGCTGCCTTGGACGTTTTGGCGGTAGTTGTTAAACGTCTTCCAGTTTGCGGGCTCCGATAGGGGGATGGTGCCGTTGTCGTTGATGTTGGTGATGTGGTAGCCGTGCTGATTCCACAGCGCCCGCGACGGCATCCAGCGGTCCATGGGGTCTTTGTAGACCTTGATGCCTTGGGTCGGCGGGCCGTGGGGCATGCCTAGCTCGCTGGCCGAGACGCCGCCGGTACAAGCGTTGCCCTGCACGTTGTCCGAGGACACCACGATGTCGGCGTGACCGTCGCCGTCGGTATCGGCGATGACCGGCATCTCTAGGTCGGTGCCAGAGCTCACGGGGGCGGCAAATAGCTTCTTGCCGTCAACGCCGCTGTAGACACGCAGCCAGCATTCGTCGCGGTAGACGACCTCGGCAATCTTGTCGCCGTTAAAGTCAAACACCGACGAGCCAGTCGAACCAGAGGAGCTGTCTTGCGTCGCCGACTGCCACAGCACGCCGGGGTCGCGGCCCAGGCACTTGGCGGGCTTGGGCGAGGCCAGACAGTCAGGACTATAGACGTAGTACTGGACCGAGCTGGCAGTGGCAAACTCGGGTCTGCCGTCGCCGTCAAAGTCTGCGACCGTCGGTGCGCCGCCCCAGCCGTTGCTCGCAGCCGTCGGTGGCATAATGAACTGGTTATTAAAGTAGTCGATGACAGAGACGCGCTGCTGGCCACTGCCCGACGAGATCAAGACGATATCGGGGTGTCCGTCGGCGTTGAAGTCTCCGATGGCCGGATAGCCGCCGCCGAGGCTGTTCATGATCGGCTTGGTCTTGTTCGCGCCGGTAATACCGTCGAAGACGCGGTTGCCGGTGATGACCTCGGGTTTGCCATCGCCGTCGAGGTCTTCGATGATCGAGATGATGCCCCAGGTGCCGCCCGTCGCGCCGCCAGCGGTCCACACGATGTCTAGGTGCGGCGTGGGCGTCGGGGAGTAGCGTGCGACTTGGGTGCCGGTGATGATCTCGGGCGGGCCCGCGCCGTCCAGGTTGGCGATAGCTGGCGGATAGTCGACGCTGCAGCCGGCAGTGGAGGGCGTTGTCAAGCTGGCCTTGACGTTGCCTTGGTAGTCAAACACGGTGGTGCCGGGGGCTAGACCTACAATCTCTAGCTTGCCGTCGCCGTCCAGGTCACCAGCTGCGATGTGAGTACACGAGCTGATGCCGGTCGTCGTGTCCCACTTGACGCTGCAGTCCTTGCCGGACATCGCGACTAGGTGCGTGGGGCCGGGATAGCCTGCGGCAAAGACGATCTCGGGCTGGCCATCGTTTTCCAGATCTACCACCAGCGGTGTCGAGATGACGTTGGCGTAGCCGTTGTCGACGCCTCCGGGCGGCCACTGGCACTTGAGCACGGGGTTTTTAAACTCGCCGGGGGAAAACGCCTGGCCTTTGCACAGGTCGTCTTGGTTGCCGCGCGGCTTGCGGCCCCAAGGAATGCACGCGCAGCCAGAGGACTTCACCTCGGGCGGGCAGGCGCAGTAGGTATCGTTCTGGCAGTCATCGTCGGTCATGCAGTCGCCGTAGTCAGCGATGCACACCGAGTCGATGCAGCGTCTACCAGCGCCGCAGTCGCGATCGTTGCTGCACTTTTTCTCGCCAGGTACCGTGGGCATCATGGGGCTATCGGGGAGCTCCAAGTCCTCTTCGATGCGGTCGGGGGTACAGGCTGGTGCGCTGATTGCAGCTAGCACCAGTCCAAGCGTGGGTAGCAGCCGGATTGCCAGGGCCCTTGCCAGCGCGGCAGCAGAGGACGAAAACAACCAGCCAGCGGAGGGGCAACGTGTCTCGTTTCGTCTCGTCATGAGAAGATTTGTTCCCGACTTTTGGCGGCTGTCAACGACAGGAAAAATGCGTCGCGCAGGCCAGCACTTGCAGTAAACTACGCGGCTTCTGACCCTCCGCAGTGCAGCTTGATTAGGGTCAGCCGGAGTCAATGTGAAGCAACAAGACAGTAGCTTTGGGGCGTTGTCCGTCGATGAAGTAGAGGTGCTGGCAAAGAATCGGGCGTTTTACGCCTCCTTTCGCGAGCGCGACCTACTAAGCATGGATGAGCTGTGGGCGCGGCAAGCAGAGGTGGTGTGTGTGCATCCCGGCTGGCAGCCGCTGTTTGGTCGTGCGCAGGTGATGGCCAGCTGGAAGGCACTGTTGGAGCAGTCGCCGCTGCCGTCGGTGACTTGTGAAGCTGCGCGGGTTTTTGTCACTGGGGACAGCGCGCTGGTGGTCTGCGAGGAGGTCCTAAGTAACGGTCGCTTATCGGCCACAAACCTCTTTATCCGCGAGGGTGGCGAGTGGCTGCTGCTGCATCACCATGCCGGACCGATTGCGTCCAGTGCTATCCATGGTGAGCTAGAAGAGCTAGACGAAGACTTGCTGATGGATCTTAGCGATCGGCGTCTCAGCGACGAAAAACCAAGCCTCCTGGGCGACCCTCAGGACGAGGATGAAGCCACAGAGGGCCTGGGCCGCAGCACCAGTGAAGCAGCAGCCGAGCAGGACCGGGACCGCGAAACAGAACACGACGATGAGCCAGGCAGCCTTCGCTTGCCGCGTCGCCTGCTGAACTAGTTTCCATCCTCAAGCGTCGCAAGGTCCTGGGTCGTTTGTAGCTGGGAACAAACTAGGTCGGTGGCGGAGGTGGCGGTATCGGAGGTGGCTCGGGGGGCGCCGCGGGTTTTTCCAGCATGCGCTTGACGGTGGCGACGATCTCCTCGGGCGGGGCCATGGCGAAGCCTTTTTGCCACTGCTTGGCTGGGTCGTTGCCAATCAGCAGCATGCCCGAGTGCTTCAGCTTGTCGCGGCTGGTGTCGCCCATCTTGGCCACCACGGCTTCGATGTCGGCTTTGGCTCCGGTCAAAAAGAACCAGCCAGGCCGCGCCGAGAAGCGCTGTGCGTACTCTTTGAGCACCGCCGGGGTGTCGGTCTCTGGATCGACGCTGATCGAGACCATGTGGACTTGCTTGCCTAGCTCGGCTTTGAGCAGCTCTTGCACCTTGAACAGGTTGGCGGTCATCGGCGGGCAGATGCTGGTGCAGGTGGTGAACATGAAGTTGATGAGCACCACCTTGCCCTTGATGATGTCGTCGTAAAAATGGACAGGCCGGTCGTCCTGGGTGCGCAGTAGCACATTCGGGTTGTAGTCCGCTGCCGCGCTTCGTGGCTGTGGCGTCGGCTTTGGTGTCGCCTTGGAGGCCGCGGCGTGCTTCTTTACCGTCGCGGGCGTCACTGCTCCGGCCTGAATAGCTGGCAAAGCGATACCCAAGGTCGCTAGCAGCAGTCCGCAGCGCACTGGCGTGACCAGCTGTCCGAGCCGTCTAGATGGATGCGATTCCAGCAAGCGGTGCAAGAACTGCGCGATTGCGGGTAGGCAGATGCCCCTGTTAACAACCCGAGTAAGCGAGAATCCCATACGCATCAGCATCCTTGTCTTGCAGTTGTTTCGCCATTATTGACCCTGTCGCTCCGAAAATGAATGATCAGTCCGTGAACACCGCAACGGCTGGCCGGGATGCTCACTTGCGCTTGCGAAAGTGTGGGGGATGACGCGCTCGTCGATTGTGGCAGGCGGCTTGGGTCGTGGGTCGGCGGGGTCGGCGCCTGTTTCTGTGTCTGCGCTGGCATCGTCAGCTCAGGCCGCGTCCGCTGTAGATAGCAGCGCTGAGCCGCAGCTGATCCGCGCCATGGCGGAGGGCGACACCGACGCGCTGGCCAGGCTGTATGACCTCTATGCGGCGGTGCTGCTCGGGCTTGCGCAGCGGATCTTGCGTAGCCGGACCGACTCAGAAGACCTGGTGCATGACGTGTTTTTGGAGGTCTGGCAGCAATCGCACACCTACGATCCGGCGCGTGGCTCGGTCCGGCGGTGGCTGATTATGCGTCTACGCAGCCGAGCGCTGGATCGGCTTAAGTCGGTAGGTCATGCGCGTAGTGTCTCGCTGCAGACTGGTGGCATCGACGAAGCCCGCTTGCCGCACATTGCCGAGCCCTCCACGGAGCTGGGCGGTCTAGCGATGCAGCATGCGGTGCTAGCGCTGCCGGTCGCCGACCAGCAGCTGCTTGAGCTGGCCTATTTTCAAGGCCGCTCTTTGTCTGAAGTTGCCAGCGCATTGGCGATTCCTTTGGGTACTGTCAAGTCGCGCTTGCGCCGACTTTTGCTTAAACTGCGGCGGGTGATGGATGTTCTGCAAGATCGGGAGCCTCGGTGATGACGTCGCCGTGTCGTAGAATTCAACCGCTCCTGACCGAGCTGGCTCTGGGCACGCTGCCCAGCCAAAAGCTCCGCGAGGTCGAGAGTCATCTGCACCGCTGCGCGCGTTGCCAGAAGCGGACGGGGATATTGGAAGACGCGCTGGTCGATGTGGCTACGCAGTGCGAGCCCGTGTGTCCGCCGGCAACGCTGCGTACCAACCTGTTAGCGGCGACGCAGGGCTTGACTCAGTCGCTGCCGTTTCCGGGGTTTGTGTCTCGACTGGGGCAGCTGTTTCAGCTAACCGAGGAGCGGACGCGGGCCCTCTTGCAGCAGAGCGCGCAAAAAAGCAGCTGGACCGAAACTGGGCCAGCATCGCTGCTGCACTTTCAGGCGGGCGAAGCGCTGGTTGGAACCCACGCCGGTCTGGTGCGCTGCGACCCAGGCAGTACGTTTCCTGTTCACCGTCACGCCGGTGCGGAAATTAGCCTGATCTTGGCGGGCTCGCTGCAGGACTGTGAATCGGGTCAGGCGTGCTATCCCGGCGACGTGCTGCGGATGGAGGCAGGCAGTCGGCACTCCTTTCGGATCACCTCCAGAGAGTCGCTGCTGTTTGCGGTGCTGCTGTACGAAGACTGGCCGGATTTTTCGTGAGGGATGCCAGCGCAGGCTGACATCCCCGCCGATAAGTGGTCAAAAACTAGCTGAGCTGTTTCCAGGTCGTGCCGTCCCAGGCCCACACGTCCGAGATCAAGCCCTGGGTGCCATTGACCCCGCCAAACAGCAGCGTGACCTTGCGGACCGCGTCGTAGACCATGGATGCTCCGACGCGGCCTGGTGGCGAGGCGACGGGGAACTTGCGTTGCCAGACGGTGCCGCTCCACTCCCAGGTGTCGGCGAGCGGATCTTGGCCGGGCGTCTCACCGCCAAACAGCACCACTACGCCGCGCGCCTCGTCAAAGGCCATTGGGAAGTAGGCCCTAGCTGCCATCCCGAACGTGGGCAGTGCCGCGGTCCAGCTGGTGCCGTCGTAGGTCCAAGTGCCGCTGGCGTACATGCCACCGGCCAGGCCGCCGTGCATGACGATCTTTTGGCGCTTGCTGTCGTAGGTCATGCCGTGGCCCTCGCGCGCCGCGGGGCTGACCTCGGGCGTGCGATCGGTCCAGGTGGTGCCGTCCCATTCCCAGGTGTCCTCCAGCGCCATGTCGCCGACGCCGACGCCGCCAAACAGGACCATGCGGCGACGAGTGCTGTCATAGGCTTGGCCCGCCATGGCGCGAGCGGGCGGGCTGGTGGCAGGCGTCTTGGCGGCCCAGGTGCTGCCGTTCCACAACCAGGTCTCAGCGCTGATGGCGTTTGGATCGGTCCACTTGGTCTGGCCGCCAAAGAGCAGCAGTCCGCCGAGTCCGGCATCAAAGGCCAGGGTTGCGCCTGCGCGCGGCGTCGGTCCGGTGACGATGCCGTGGTTGTGAAAAGTAACGCTGTTTAGCTCCCACTCGTCGGTACACAGCGTCTCTACGCCAGAGACTGGGTCATAGCACTGGCCGCCTTGCAGCAGCGTCAGACCGCGCTTGGGATCGTAGCCCGCTGCCAGCCGCTGTCGTCCCGTCGGGCCCGAGCACGAAGGTGTAAAGCCACTGCCGCACTGCTGACCGCTGCCGCAGCAGAAGCTGGCATTGGTGCAGGCCACGGGGTGAGCGCTGTCGCAGCCGCAGACTCCAGCGGGGGCGCTGCGTCCATAACCACAAGCCATCGCCAAGTCGGGAGGCGGCACCAGCAAGTCCGGGGCTTCGGTGGCCATGTCCGGGGCGCTGGCCATGTCTTCCGTCATCAGCGCAGCTCCGGGGTCTTGCGACTTGCAGCCTGTGATGCCAGCAAAGCCAAAGAGCGACATCGCAGTCACCGACAAGATAGGGAGCAGCTGAGCCAGGGTCTTTTGCGGTCTCATGGGCGATTCCTCCGGCGCAAGGCGAAAAACAAGGGAACAGACAAGGAGGGAAACATACGACTGCTGGTGCTGAAACTCGCTACGAATTTGTAGTTTTTGTAGTTCTGACGGCACCGCGTGGCTGACTGAAGGTTTCTAATGGCTGACTCGCAGGGGGGGAGGGCGCTTGGCCTGCTTGCAGGACCGTGGCGCGCGAGTTCATCGACGGGCAGGGGGGAAGTTTGGTATAGCTAATACTCTGCGTACCGCCACCCATAGTGACCCTCAAGCCTCGTCTGTAGAGCCGGTGCGGCTGCGGGGCTTTCGTGCGCTGCGGAGGCTGAGCAGAAAGGGCAGGGTGCTGCTGACGCTGTGTGGGCTGCTAACCCTGTTTTTGTGCGTGTGGGGGCTGTTGCGATGGTTGCCGAAGCAGTCGCTTGCCGTCGGATATCCCAGCAGCGTTGCGGTGTACGACCAGAATCGGCGGCTGTTGCGACTGACGCTGGCCGCGGATGACAAGTATCGGTTGTGGCGCCCTCTGAAGGATATCTCGCCGACGCTGATTGAGGCGACGCTGCTGCATGAGGACCGTCACTACTACCACCACTTTGCGGTCAATCCGGTGGCAATGGTGCGGGCGCTGTACTCGACGTATCTGTCGGGGGTGCGGCGGGTAGGCGGCTCGACGATCTCGATGCAGGTGGCGCGGATGCGCTATCACATCTACTCGCGGTCGCTGTCGGGAAAAGTCGCGCAGATGGTGACGGCGATTTGGCTGGAGCTGCGCTATTCCAAAGACGAGATCCTGGAGGCGTATCTAAACCTGGTGCCGTGCGGCAAAAACATCGAGGGCGTTCCTGCCGCGAGCCTCATTTACTTCGGCAAGCCCGCGAGCAAGCTGCAACTGTACGACGCGCTGACGCTGGCTGTGATTCCGCAGAGCCCCTCGCGGCGTACGCCGGGCCAAAAAGCCGAGCAGAGCCGGCCCCTAAGTCAAGCGCGCACGGCGCTGTGGGCCAAGTGGGTGCGCGTGCATCCCGAGGCCAAGCGCGAAGAAGCGCTGGTGCGGATGCCGATGACGATGCGCGATCCTAGTCAGCTACCGTTTCGTGCGCCGCATCTGGTTGATGGGCTGCTTCCGATGGTGGGGCGCGACAGTGAGCTGGTTACGACGCTGGACCTGGCGCTGCAGCAAGTGGTCGAGCGGCAGCTGCGCGGCTACATCGCGCGCAACCGACGCATCGGTCTGCGCAACGCGGCGGCCATGCTGGTGGACACGCGCACCATGGCGGTTAAAGCGGTGGTGGGCTCTGCGGATTTTAATGACCCGCAGATTGATGGGCAGGTCAACGGTACGCAGGCCAAGCGGTCGCCGGGGTCGACGCTGAAGCCGTTTATTTACGCGCTGGGAATCGATCAGGGAGTGCTGCATCCGCTGACCATGCTCAAAGATACGCAGCTGTCTTTTGGCGCGTACAGTCCCGAGAACTTCGATGGCAGGTTTGCCGGTCCGCTGTCGGCCAAAGAGGCGCTGATTCGCAGTCGCAATGTGCCCGCGCTGACGGTGGCCTCGAAGCTGCAGAGCCCCAGCTTGTATGACTTTTTACGCACCGCCGGCATCAGCCGCTTAAAGTCCGAGCAGCACTACGGTCTGGCGCTGGTCCTCGGTGGCGCTGAGGTCACGATGGAGGAGCTGGCGACGCTGTACGCGATGCTCGGCAATCGCGGGGTGCTGCGTCCGCTGCGCTTTACCGCGCGCGAGCCACAGGTGCCGGGCGTGCGCCTGCTGTCGGATGAGGCCAGCTTCATCACGATGGAGATGCTGAAGGAAAATCCGCGGCCCGAGTATTCCGTGGACAGTCAGTCACTGCTAAACGTGCTGAAGGTGGCGTGGAAGACGGGCACCAGCTACGGATTTCGCGATGCCTGGACGGCGGGCATTGTCGGGCCGTACGTGCTGGTGGTGTGGCTGGGGAACTTTAACGGCGAAGGGAATCCGGTGCTGGTGGGCGTGACGGCGGCGGCGCCGATGTTTTTTAGCATCGTGGATGCGCTGCGGGCGCACCTGCCGGGGCTGGCGGAAGTGCCGCGCCCGCTGCCCAAAAATGCCAGTCGCGTGACCGTGTGCGCGGTGTCCGGGCAGCTGCCGACCAAGCACTGTGCGCACAAGCAGCTGACGTGGTTTGTGCCGGGTCGCTCGCCGATTGAGCTGTGCCAGATTCATCGCGAGGTCCAGATCGACAATCGCACTGGGCTGCGCTCTTGCGGCGGGGCCTCGCCCTCGCATCCGGAGGTGTTTGAGTTTTGGCCGTCGGACTTGCTGCGGCTGTTTCGCATTGCCGGCTTGCCGCGTCGGGTTCCACCGCCTGCGATGCCCGGGTGCAGCACCACCGTTGCTGCGATGCGCGGCCAGCCGCCCAAGATTACCTCGCCGCTGCGGGGAGTCGTTTACACCTTGCGCCCAGGTTTAGATGAGCACGACACAGTTGCACTGACTGCAACCACCGATGCCGATGCGCGCGAGGTCTACTGGTTCGCAAATGAGACATTCCTGGGGACCTCACGCAGCGGCGGCAGTTACTTGTGGCATCCGTCATCGGGCAAGTACACCATTCGCGCTGTCGACGACCAGGGCCGCTCGGATGCGCGCGAGCTTCAGGTTGAAGTAAGTCGATAGGAATGCTGGATGGGAGTCCGCAGCTTCGTGGTAAATTATCGACGGGCTAGCTGTTCCGCTGCGTTACCAGAGCAGCTCTAGACCGAGCCCACCGACGACTGATGCCACAGAACGAGCCACAAGCATCCCCGCAGACTCGCGAAACCATTGCCTTTTTGACGCTTGCAGCGACGGAGCTGGCCAGTGTTCGTGATCTGAAGACGCTGTCTGTCACCCTGCATCGCATCATCCGCGAAATCGTCGCGGTAGAGTTCTCTGGCATCTTCTTTTTGGATACGGACACGGGAGCGTTTCGCCTGTTTGACTCCCTTGGGTTTGACCCAGAGGAGCTGCAGGAAGTCGAGAGAACTGCGATGCAGCGGCATCCCGGTCACGTGCTGCGAACCGGTCAGATGCTGCACGTTCCCGACGTGGAAGCAGACACGCAGCGCCAAACTCAGGACACGCGCCGGAAGGTTCGTGTTCGCTCCAGACTGTTCATTCCTTTTCTTAGCGAAGGTCGCTGCGTCGGCACCATCGGGCTGGCCAGTGCGCAGCCAAACTCCTTTACAGAGCTTCACATCGCGGTGCTGCAGTTTGCCGGGCAGCTAGCCGGGGTGGTCTATAAAAACGTAGCTGACAGTAGCGAGCTACGTCGCCAGATGGAGCACATTGCTCATCAGGAACAGGAGCTGCGGCGACTCTCCTCTCCGGTAATCGAAGTGTGGGAGCGAGTCTTGGCGCTGCCCCTAATTGGGAGGATGAGTCAGCAGCGCTTCGAGCTGGTGGCAGAGAATCTGCTGCAGGCAACGGTGGCAAAGCGCGCCAAAAAAGTGATCTTGGATCTGACCGGAATCGAGACTCTGGAGGATGCGGATACCAAGCTGCTGCTGCGACTCTGCTCGGCGGTTGAGCTTTTGGGCTGTCGCTGTCTGCTGTCGGGAATTTCGCCGATTGTGGCGCAGAGCTTGGCGCTAAGCGGACAGTCTTTGGTCAAGCTGCAGACCCACGCAACGCTGCGTCAGGCACTTGCAGCAGCGATGGTTGGCACGAAGTAAGGATTAGCGCAGCTGGTATTCCGTTCCCTTTTGTGCGCGGAAAAATCCAGCCACGATATCCGCCGCAGTCAGTCCGTACTTTCGCAGCAGATAGGGAGTCGAGCCTCCTTCCGCAAAGGTGTCACGGATGCCTACGCGTGCAAAGCCCACGTGCACACCGGCCTCCATCAGTGTCTCGGCCACGGCGCTGCCCAGGCCTCCCAGGATGGTGTGATTTTCCGCTGTGACCACGCAGCGGGAGCGACGCGCCATCTGTGTCACCAGCTCGCAATCGAGCGGCTTTATCGTCGGCAAATTGACGACTGCGACCTCTATTCCCTGGGCTGCAAGCGTGGCTGCTGCTTCGAGTGCTGCTTGCACCATGAGCCCGCACGCAAAGATGACGCCTGCGCTACTGCCCATGACTTCGCGCACCACTTGACCGCGACCGATGACCAGCGGAACCTGCGTTTGCGGTCGCGCCTCGGCGCGCTTCATTCTTAGATAGACCGGGCCGTGGTGATCCGCTGCTGCTCGCACCGCCGCGCGCAT
>ERZ795056.5852-NODE-5852-length-12168-cov-4.681252_pt1 | contig 12168 bp, 10 predicted proteins | sample MGYA00375140_ERZ795056 | MGnify/ENA primary metagenome ERZ795056 (study PRJEB30185, sample SAMN05720227) | activated sludge metagenome | isolation source: Anaerobic digester | place: USA | collected 2015-03-09 ...
TGGATGATGTTTACGAGGTCCTAAAGGAACTGTATGATGAACAGCAGGAGTATGGAGTAAGCCCTTTAGTGGTTGATGGTGCAACCGGATTTATATTCATTAACAAGGTGGGAACCTTGTACAAGCACACAGCAATTGACCATGCAATCAAACGAATTGTAAACAGTCATAATGCCGAGGAGCTTGTGAAGGCAAAGAAAGAAAAACGGGAACCGGTAATACTTCCGTTCTTTTCCTGTCACACATTCAGACATACCTTTTGTACGAGATTTTGTGAGAATGAAACCAATGTAAAGGTCATTCAGTCTGTTATGGGGCATGCTGATATACAGACCACAATGGATGTATATGCCGAGGTAACAGAGAGAAAGAAAAGAGAATCCATGGATAACTTATCAAAGAATATGAGTATATTTAGGAAAGAGTCCTAAAGGAGAATCTGTGGTTGCAACAAAATGGATAATTTGCAACACTTTTGCAACAAAAACCGTATTTACAGTGCTTGTGGGTGCAGTATGGTGCATCCGAGAAAGTAAGTAAATACAAGGGTTTTGAGTAATAATGCTGATGAGTGCATGATAAAGGAAACTCATTCAAAGAATATTGCGAAGTTCTGCGAAGTAAATGCGGAGTAAAATTAATAGGTAATTGAGTATTCCAATGCAATAATGCATTGTTTCTGCTAATTCAGAGCACCCCTTTCCGAAATGACAGAGCATGCCATTCCGGAGTAAGTGCAGTTACTTCCTTAGTGTTCGAATGGAACCTTAATTCCATGTTGTTCGAGCGTTTTTTGTAGTAATTCTATGTATTCTCGTTGTTTCTGGATTTCTATCCAGTTTCCATGGCATAATTCGTCTGCTTCCGTTAGTTCGAAGCGGGTGAGTTCATAATCAGACCACTTAATGCATTTGTGGCCTTTGCTAAAAGCACAATATTCAGTCATGGGTACCACCTTGCTGGCTTGCCTTAAGCCCATGTCTTTCTCGCATAGATACACGTCCGTCAATCATCACTTCGTAGGAATTATGAATGATTCGGTCAATAATTGCTTCACATACAGTTGCATCACTTTCATTCCCAATACGTGTATACCAACCGTTTGGCTCAAACTGTGTGCAGAAGATAACAGAGCCCTTTACACTTCTGGATTCTATGATTTCCAGCAGTTCACGTGCCTGATCACTTGCTAATGGAGTAAGGAGAAATTCATCTATAATCAGTAAATTTACTTTCTGATAAGATTTAATTACTTTTTCAAACGTACCTTCTCCATGAGCGATCGCCAATTCATTTAATAAATCCGGCAACCGCACATAGCTTACTTTTATAAAGTTTCTACATGCTGCAATACCTAAAGCACAGGCAATGTAGGTTTTTCCATTTCCAGAGGCTCCTTTCAGAATAATGTGATGGCTTTCAGTGATGTATCGGCAGGTTGAAAACTCAAGTATCTGAGATTTGTCTAGATTTCTGTCTTCGTGATATGCAATGTCTTCTACACAGGCATTTGGATAACGAAATCCTGCATCGTAGATTGTTTTTTGCAGTTTGGTACTTTTACGTTTATCCCATTCTTTATCGACTAACATTCCAAAACGGTCTTCAAAAGAAAGATGCTCATAGGTTTTAGTATTGTTGCATTGACTTTCAAAGGCGTCTGACATTGCAGAAAGCCTCATGTCATGCAGTTTATCAATGGTTGTTTGACGGATCATTCGCGGGCACCTCCTTCAAAATAAGAAGCTCCGCGAGTAATTCCATAGGAACTGCTTTTGTTAGAGGGTTTTACTAGACTCGAGGCAACTTTATCCTGACCATTTTTTAGGATGGTCGTTATATTCTTCAAACTAGGACTTGGTGTGTATCCTAAGGCTTTTTCACATGCTTTTTCTAGGCGGTCCAGTGAATATTTATCGCCTAGTTTCATTAAGGAAGCGCATGTTTTGTAACCTTGCTGCTCGACCTTATGCATGTATAGAAAATGTTTTACAACAAGGAGTGTGCAAATCCCAACACTTTCTGCCCATTCAAGGAAAGAATCCGTACTATATTCAAGATATTTTCTGTGATTTTCAGGCATATGCTCCGGTAGATAGAATGGAGTCAACGAGTACGATTTTCGAACATGTGCTGCGATACGGTTGTTATGAAAGAAGACTTCGATACTATTCTCTGTAGTACGGATATCCACTTTCTTACCAATAAATTCATAAGGAACAGAATATTTGCAATCCCCGACAGTTATGAGATAATCAGGTTGTATGGTGGCAGTTGACCAGACGGCCGTTTCATATGGGGAAGCAGGTAATGGCATGAGGAATTCTTTTTCTTCTTCAATAAATGCACTAAGTCTGCTTCCTTTTCGTTTCTGAAATGGTTTTGCATTAAATTCTTCCAGTTTTTCAATAATCGCTTTATTAAGATCTTCAAATGAGAAGAATTTACGGTTACGAAGAGCAGCAAGAATCCATGTCTCTATCACTTTTACAGTTCCTTCAGCAGTAGGCTTGTCTTTTGGTTTGATTGGTCTTGCCGGAATAATGGCTGTCCCATAATGCTCAGCCATTTCAAAATAAGAACGGTTCAAAATAAGTTCTGTTCGAGTATTCTTGATGACACCCGTTTTTAGATTATCAGGAACTAAAATACGCGTAACACCACCAACGTGGGTATAAGCATGTACATGCGCTTTAATCCAATGGTTGGATTTCATGTCAGGAAATGCTTCTGCATATCCATACATACTGCATGGAAGACAAGCGACAAACACATAGGCATTTACTTCGCAGCCAGCAGCACTATCAAAAACAGATAGCGTATCGCCAACCCAATCGACCTCCATAATTTCTCCAGGCTTACGATTGATACGAAGAGTCGCTTTTTTAGCTGCAGCAAATGCGTGGTACTTCTCATTGAAGCTTGCATGCTGATAAGGAATCGTGTTTTCCAATTCACATTTGGTACAGTATTCGGCCCAGAGAAGTGATAGCGTTACGCCTGTTTTGGCAAGTTCCTTATGGATGTACTCATAATCAGGAAGTTTTCTTCCTTCTCTTGTGGCACGATCGGGATAAAATAGTGTTTCAATATCCCTGTTTGTAAGTGCCTCTGGAATCGGCCAATCTAGGTCATGTGTGTCTGCCTGTTTTAAAACGTCAGAAACGGTGTTGCGTGAGCAACGGATACTGTTAGCAATCCCTATGTTGCTAAATTTCAGACTATGTAGTCTGATGATTTCTCGATAATCGATCATGGTTATCGACCTCCTAAATGAATTTACACATGAATTATGTGTATGCACTCATTATAGGGCACTGCACTGAGCAGTAGAAACACCTGCTCAATTTTATTGGAAAGGGGTGCTCTGAATTATCAGAAAGTATGCACTATTCAATCGGAATATACAGTAATGTCGTCATTTTGTCAGCAAAATTCTACAAAAATCCATGGAAATAATGGAATATACAGAATAAAAATACAAAATATAGTGCAAAAAGAAATAGTGAAATACAACATATAGTACTAACTATCGAGTTTGAGTAATGTTCCGCTAGTTAATTTGCTCCCAGGTCCTCGTCGCTATGCTCCTGCGGAAGGTCGCAAATATAATAGTGGAACATTAGAGAAGAGGGATTTGTGTGCATCTAGCGTTTTGCGTGTGTGATGCATCGCTTTTCCGGGTTACTTTTTATGGGTCCGCTTACGGATTATGGTAATAGCCTTATCCCGACTGTTTTGCCTTCATTCTCGCCGATGCGATTGCCCTTTTTATCAGGAAGGAGCCAAGAAATATGCCGACTGTGACGATGGCAGCAATCAGGACATTTATTGTGATCTCTCCGTGGAATACCCTTAAATAATCGTTTCAGTTTATTGAGATGTATCAGATGTTAAAAGGCAGCAGGTATTGTACCTATTGCTTTTTTTGCCACAAAATGAATGATTGCGAGCGGTTATATGGTTTTCTAAGAGTATTTGCGATTGAAATCCGGTGCTAAGACGCCGAAAAAAATAGCGCCAAGAAGCGGAAAATTTGCGCGTTTATGCAGAATACTTAGGTGGGGAAGTTTCTCATTATCGGGATAAGTCTGGATTAGAGTGTGATACAGTTATTCATTTAAGATGATTATTGTAGGTACAGGTGATTTTGCATATAGACGACAGGATGGGATATATATAGTTCCAATCGGATGCTTGAAAAACTAAGGAAATCATAAGCCATGCCGCAATAAAAATTTTCAGGAAAGAGCGCGGTTATTAATTTTAGAGGTATGGAGTAAAAAGTTCCCGGTTCCCCTTACTCCCACGGCACTCCGCCATGATGAGCCGCGGCGGTCTGGCCTAGCTCGGCGCCTTTTCGGAGCGCCTTACGGATATCTCTCGACTCGATGTATTCGGCCGTGAATCCCGCTTGAAAAGCGTCACCGCAGCCGGTCGTGTCGATCACTTTTTCGAGCGGCAGGGCGGGCTCGGCTATGGTTTCGCCGTTTCGGATGGCAATGCTGCCGGCGGCACCGAGCGTCAGCACGATGATGCCCGAAAATCGGCGGGATAGTTCGATAAGATCTGGAAGCTGCCCGGCGACGCCGCCGAAGTAGGCGATATCGACCTCGGTAAGGCCCGCTTCGAGCAGTTCGTATGTGTCAAAATGGAGGAAGTCGACGGCGAGGAAGTTTTTGGGCGTTTTTCGACGGAGGGCTTCCGCGTAATTATTGCCGTTCGCGTGTGTCGACCACAGCTCATAGTCCGCAATACGCGCCCAGTCCTCTTCCGAGATAACGTAGTCTTGATAGACGCCGTTCAGCCAGGCGCCATCGATGCCGAACCGCTCGCCGTTCTCATCGTTCATGAGCCGATTGGAGGCGGTTTGACCGGGTAGGCGGCGCATGCCGGAAAGATCGACGCCGTTCTTCCTGAGCAGATTCTCGATCTGGTCTCCAGCTTCGTCGGTTCCGAGCGCGCCAAGAAAGGCGGTCTCCCAGCCGAGCGCCCGGAAGTTGATTGCCTGATTGAGGGCGTTTCCACCCGCGAAGTGCTGATTAATCTGCGGGAAATAGTCTAATGCGGCAACGCTGAAACATGCGGCTTTTTTCATTATGGAGATCCTCCGTAGGCGAAAAGAGATTCGAGTTTAGGAGTTAAGATTGTAAGGCGACGATTCAAAACCAGCTTATGTATCATCATTGTAGCATATAGAATGATTTCTGAAGATGGCAGTGTGTTATGCGAAATGTACAGCATTCATTCAGACGCTGCAAATATTCGCCTCATCCCGCCTGTTTTGCCTTCATTCTAGCCGATGCGATGGCCCTTTTTATTAGGAAGGAGCCAAGAAACAGGCCAACTGTGACGATGGCAGCAATCAGGACATTTATTGTGATTTCTTCGTGGAATATCATTTCCGATATGACGCGAAGAATGAAGTAGGCGACAAAGTAGAAAAGAGAGTATAGAAGGAATGCTTTCCCTTTCTTGGCAAAAGAATTTCTTTGATATATGAGGACGCCGAAACCGCCGCAGAAAGCTGGTACCAGGACAATTCCGAATAGTTTTGCAGATTCGAAGGATAAGAGAACGCCATTCACATGCCCGGGGTAACCGAGAAATAGTTCCATAAGATACATTATGGGAAGAAGGAGCGCAAAGGTTAAGGACAAGATCATAACTACTTCCAAAAACAATTCTAGCTTTCTCTTGTGGATGCAGTTCGCGCTTAATTCGTCACAGAACTTCTTGTAATCGGGACCGCAGATTGCTTCGAGAGATTCTCCCCGAAGAGCCCCTTCTGCGGCCATACCGACAATTTCGGCCTGCATATTCTTCAATTCAAACTGATTTATGGATTTGGTATAGAGATAAGACATCATCTTGTTGATGATAACCTTATCAGCCTTAGTGAGTTTCTTAAGTTCGTTACTGATTTCCCTGCTCATTGTGACTCCTCCGTTAAAGATAATATGTTTCTCACAGATTCGTTAGTTCTTTTCCAGCACATTTCAAAGTCTTCTAGATATGTTCTTCCCTTGTCGGTCATCGTGTAGTACTTGCGTTTGGGGCCGAGAGGCGAGGCACGCATTTCGAATCGTACAAACCCGAGTTTTTCTAATCGAAGGACAAGCGGATAGATTGTTCCTTCTGTAAGGGAATCAAAACCGTTGTTGCGTAAGTACTCCAGTATTTCGTAGCCGTATGTGATTTTGATACTGATAATCTTCAGGATGCAACCCTCTAGATTTCCCCTCATCAGTTGAGATTTGTCGAAAAGCTGTTCATTGCTCAAGTGATTTCACCCCCTACCTTGTAGCACCATGTAGTAGCTACATTGTACCGCAAAGTAGAGCGCTGTCAACAGGAAATTATTAAAACTTTCAAGACAAGCGGAGCACAGTAAATCTTTTTCGCACACGCAGCTAGGACGTCCGATACTTATCCGAAATTACTTTCGCTGTCCGGAAACAGTATGGGGGCTTAATTATCTTCATAAGTAGCAATGGGCAACAGATCACCAGGATTCTTTGGCCCGTTCTTCTATCGTTTGCTTATTGAAAATGACTCGAAATTGCGTTTTCTCTTTTTTACAGTGTGTTTACCTTTTCGTAAAAGAAATTTAACAAATATTAAATTGATTAGAGAAGAACATATTAGGTGTTGACTATATAATTAGTATTATAAAGACATATTTGCTTGTAACATAAAATTATAATGGGGCATTGAAATATATCCTCATTCTGAGGGAGACTGAAGGAGGTTGCACAATGAAAAAGAAGTATATAAGTATATTTACAGTAATTGTTTTTCTCTTTACTACGCTATTTAGTATCGGAAGACCCGTTATGGCTACAGACGAAGTCCAGTATACCGTCAACGTAGCTTCGGGCGAAAACGGAAGAATTAGTATAAATGATGAAGTGGCAAGCGAAACCCTCTATTTTACTGAAGGGACTCCGGTTCGAATTAGTGTGAGTCCCGATGCAGGTTATGAAATTGATACGGTGACGAGAGGGACTACAACAGGGACTACAACATACAGCTTAGACGGGGAATTCAACAATAACAGACAAGCGGTATTCAGCCTAGTAGAATTTCCCATCTATGAGGACATCAGCGTATCGGCTACATTCAGGGTAGCCCAGAGCGGTAGCGGTGGCGGTGGCGATCCCAGCATCACTCCCGGCGCAGTCCAGTATACCGTCAACGTAGCACCGGTCGAAAACGGAATAATTAGTATAAATAATGCAGCGGCAAGCGGAACCCTCTATTTTTCTCAAAGTGACCCGGTTCAAATTAGTGTGATTCCCAGTGCAGGTTATGAAATTGAAACGGTGACGAGAGGGACTACAACAGGGACTACAACATACAGCTTAGACGGGGAATTCAACAATAACAGACAAGCGGTATTCAGCCTAGGAACAGTTCCCATCAATGAGAACATCAGCGTATCGGCTACATTCAGGGTAGCCCAGAGCGGCGGCGGTGGCGGTGGCGGTGGAGGCATTGGAGCCAGCGGCTCTAGATATGATCCGTCGCAACCATCAACTTTCCGTTTTGGCGAGGAAGTATGCACCGCTGATCCTAATGCTTATAGAGAGATTACATCTGAACAGATCGTGGGTTCTGGAACTGGGTGGCAAGTGACGGCTTTACCACCAGAAGTACCGGATCCAGATGTTTCTCCTATGTTATCAGTGACCATTGATTACAATTACCTAGGCGGGCCGATATACATCGATAATTGGGATGGATTTTTATGGGTGGATGGTGACATCAATATCAACGCGAGCGATGAAGGTTACTCACTTGAAATCCATAACAGTCAAATTCAAGTTTGGGGTCTTCCGGGACCGAATTATCTAGACGAAGCATCTGTTAGCATGGCAGGTGGAATATTGCTGGACAATACAGTTTTTGCTTCCAGATTGACCGGAGATTGGCAAATTGGATCAGAGGATCAGAAATCTCCTAAGGGCATCGAGGGAAGTAACAATTCATTCTTTATGATTGAAAAAGATACATTTACTCTCTACACAGAAGGAAGTGCTATTTCAGGCATCCCGCAAGTCTGGGCCAGGGATGGATCTCAATTTTTGGCTTATGCCGACAGAGAAGCAATTGTTGGAGTTGATAGCCTATATGCAATGACTGGTTCATCTTTCGAAATACATTATGGACTGGACGGTAATGAGGTGGAGCCGGTTTTGGATCAAACGGTTAATCATATGATTATGTACTTGGAGCCCGTCCCGGATCAGTCGGATGAAGTGTTTCCGAGGCCAATCAGGTACTATGGTGATGCCAACACGAATACGCTTCTCTACCGGGAAGAAGATGTAGGACCGGAACCTTTGCAGGATAGCCCTCCTATTCCGGAGTCACAAAGAGAGTACATTTTGACCGATGAACCCGAGGTTACGGGTACGGGAAGTAGATATTACTTTAGAAGTTTGGCTTCTAGTATGACCAGAGTTTATGCAGACGATGATGGATCAATGGTAGGAGGAACGATTGAAATACTCGCTGCAAATGGTTACAACGACGGCGGCTATATGGTTGAAGCTGGTAGTATAGTCCGAGTGGAAATCCTTCCGGAAGCCGGATATCAGTATATGAGTGGGACACTAGTCGCTGAAAGCGGTAACCCAGAAGAGCCGACCCTTATTCCGTTGACAGCGACAGAGGATCCTGGCGTATACACATTTATTATGCCTGATACCAGCATGGCTCTTAATTGCATATTTGAAGTGACGTACGATCAAGTGGTTACGGATAGCGAAGTCGTTATCTCGGCATCGGTAACCATACCGGACGGAACGATTGACAACGGTAATGCTTTGTTCACAGTCGAGGATCAGGAGATGACTGACGACGAGATTACGGATGTTATCGGCGATGTAGACGATTTCGAATTGGGAGCTTTTCTTGATTTGACACTCAACCAAATGATTACAAAGGACGGAAGTACTATAGATCCTTGGTTGACACCACTAACGGAGTTGGATAGCGCAGTGACGGTTTCACTTACTGTTGATGAAGAGAGCCAAGGTATGACAGGATATCGAGTATTCCGAGTTCATGAGGGTGTGACGGAAGAGATAGAAGATGTGACATATTTAGATGGGGTCATCACTTTTGAAACGGATCAGTTCTCGACATATATTCTGGGATGGGATGAGGTGCAAACCCAAACGTTTACGCTTACATATAATGCAAACGGAGGAACCGGAACCACACCGACAGCAGCAACTCAAGAAGCGGGCACAACGGTGACGGTGGCTTCCGGCAGCGGTTTATCGAGAACAGGCTTCACATTCTCCGGCTGGAATACACAGGCGAACGGTAGCGGGACACAATACGCGGTAAACAGCAACTTTACGTTCACCGCCGGCACTACGTTGTATGCACAGTGGGCGATAAATTCGTACACAGTGACGTTCTATAATTGGAACGGGGAAGTCCTGTCAACACAAATCGTTCAGTACGGAAAAGATGCTGTTTTGCCAGCCGTATCTGAGAGAGAGGGATATCGATTTGTCGGATGGAATATGTCCCATCTGAACATTCAAGGGGACACAGCAATCACGGCATTATATGAATCGGTGATGACGAGAACCGGAGAACTTAGCGGAAATGAGTGGAAAATCGGACTCATAATGATTGCTATGGGAGCGCTTAGTTACTTGGCTCTCCTAAGATTCTCTGTTACTCAAAAAAACAGACGCGCTTCAAAATAGATCAGTTATTTCATGACTCATTCGAATAACGAGTGGTCTTGACGAAGGACATACGCATTGAAACATTAAGATTTGTTCTTTGACACTTATCTTTTTTGGATTCGCTATCTTGGGAAAAATGATGTCTAACTTGGATTATTCGGAGAATGCCGTCTGCTAAATCGAAAAGTACGAGCAGGCGGCGTTCTCTATGAAAAAACTGATTTTGTGGTTTGCACCTCGTCAAGTAGATTAACGAAGACGTTGACAGCCCAACCAGAAAACAATAATATAAATTTAGAGATGTGAACTGCTTGTTGTAGCATAGTTTCACAGAAAGCGAGGAAACACATGCAAATAATTAATAAGATGATTATGAATCAAAATGTGAATTGGATTACCTCGGCGACTTTTGTGAATTAAGGAATCATTGTAGATCAATGGTTTAATTTATGAATGAATCTTTAGCCGTGGCAATCAGCTACGGCTTTTTGAATCCATAGGATATACTCCTATGATTTTCGAGAATCTTCAAATACTTACTAATAATATCCGTAGCAGACTGTCACAGCGTATCGAAAGGAATGGAAATTACTATGATAGAAATTCAGAATATGGAAGAGAAATTTAATGCAGAAGCAGAGACATTCGTAACTGAAGAACCTAATATAAGTAACATCTGTGGGGCATATGTCGAGCCAGAATTTCGTGGAACTGGTGTTGCAGATATGCTTTTGGAATACGTATGTGAGGTTTGCGAAAAGGAAGGCATGGAGTATCTAGGAGTAGACTGTGAGACTTTAAATCCGACAGCACTTCGGTTTTGGAGAAAATACTTCTCAAATTATACATATGGTTATTCACGTCGAATTGATGAAAGAGTCGTAGGTTATCTGGATTATTTGAATTCAAAGAAGGATTTGCTATTATGAAATTCCTCTTTTAGCTATCCTTCCGTGCCCGAAGTAAACTTTTTTAGCATTCATACTTCTGATTAACTTAGCACTTTCTAGCGCTTGAGCATAATCTTCATAACACCAAGTAGTAGTAGGAGAATTAATATTTTGCATGGCATCACCAACAAATAATTCTCCTGTACTTAATGCTATACCTGTAGAGCCTTTAGTTTTGCATGCCCCCCTTTGCTCATTCGATGATCAAAAAAACCACATGGAATAATTAAATAGTAAATACTTGATTGTGACTCGGCATTACTCATAATAAGAGTTTAAGAGGAGACAACATGAAGAAATATAGAATTGCTTTGGTTATTATACTTGCAGTTGTGTTTATGGTTGGTGTTATTGCTCTGATTAGCTTTATGAAGAATCTTAATGACAGTGATGTTTCACAAAAGGATATTTCGCAAGAAGATGAGGAAGAGTATATTCCTTCGGGATCATTTATTGCGGATTTTGTACTCACAGAACAGGAAGTTTATCGCATTAACAACAATAGCAATCTCCTGGGTTGCGAGTTACTTGGCGAAGCTCCTGAGGGAGCAATTACAGCTATATCAAATTCAATTAGAAGTGACACCCAAGATGAGTATATTTGCTTTCCATATAGAGGAGAACATCTCATTACAGTAATTAAGCTGGTTTCCGAGGACGCAGATATTTTGGGGATCTCGGTTGGTGATACTATAGAAAGCGCCGAAGCTGTTTTGCTTGAAGATGGATATTCACGTCAAGAGTCTGCTCCTGACAATTACCACATTTATCGGATGATTTTTGTATCTATTTCCTTAAAATACGATGAAGATAACGTTATAGTTGAAATGGGAATAAGTGTTAACGATCCTTTTGAAGAGAATATTGATTATTGATTTAGTGTTCATAGGCAGGTTAATACGGAAACTCTTGATATAGAAGATGTATAGAAATAAATAAGTTACAAGAAGTCGCAGAAATTGCGACTTTTTGCTTTTCTAGAGGACAAGGAATTGCCCCTTTTCATCTGAAAAAGTTAGTGTATAATAAAGCGATTTATTTTAATTTTATTTGACAGGTGGTAAAAAATGAGACATAAGATTATTCGAATAGCTATGGCTTTGATTTGGGGTGTAGCAGCAGTGTCTGCCGGAATGAAAGGCGACACCATGATGACAATTATTTATGGTGTCATCTGTGTTTTCTTTGCTATTTCTATATTTTTTAGCAGGAAGAAGGATAACTAAGAATAAGTAAAGAATAGTAAAGGACAAGAATAATGAGCAACGAGAATCTATTAACAATTGATAACATGAGAGTCTGGTACTCTAAGGATAAGAACATATTAAATGATTTCTCCATCTCACTTAAGAACAATGAAGTTGTTGGTTTTATAGGATTAAATGGTGCGGGCAAAACTACCTTCATCAAGGTTCTAACGGGTCTTCTGACGAGTTTTGAAGCAACCAAGGTAAGCTTTGAGGGCAAGGATAATAATTTTCGCGACGAAGGCTTTAAAATTAGCA
>ERZ795056.5854-NODE-5854-length-12164-cov-5.796845_pt1 | contig 12164 bp, 8 predicted proteins | sample MGYA00375140_ERZ795056 | MGnify/ENA primary metagenome ERZ795056 (study PRJEB30185, sample SAMN05720227) | activated sludge metagenome | isolation source: Anaerobic digester | place: USA | collected 2015-03-09 ...
CCGCTGCAGCTCTTGGTTAGTCGGCAGCCTGGGCTGTGTAAGTGCCCAATCGATCGCTCTGCGCACGCGCCGAGGATCAAGGGTCGAGTCGAAGAGCTGCGATGTATCCGACTGCTCCCAGTCCGTAGGCAGCTGCAGTAGCCACTCTGCAACGCGCTGTGCCATTGCGGCGGATGGGAATCCGGGCGCTTGTGAACCGCTAATTCTCCGCCCGCTCGCAAGATGGGTGACTGCCCACTCTGCTGCCGACAGCTGCGTAACCGCCAGTCCGTCTTGCATCCACAGCAAGGGAGTGCTCTGCTTCACACCACTCTCTAAAGTGATCTCAACGCTCGATCCCAAGTCTTTGGCGCGTCCCAGTATTCCTTTGGGAAACGGGCGCTCAAACCACGCAAGACTGGCGGCGTTTAGCTCTGTCCAAGTGAGGTCACCGGCCTCCTTGGCTCGCTGCACAAATCGACCAAATCCTGCATCGGTCCAGGGAATGGCAGGCGCGCTCTGTGCCAAAGTAGGCGCTGCGCGAACCAGCAGCGGGCCGATCTCGCGCGGAATCAGCAGCTTGCCACCTAGAAGCGGCAGAACATGAACAGACCAGTCGGTCCAAAGCCGAAGTCGCCAGCCGTCGGGCGCATACTTCATTCCCAGTGCGCTGATCCCACTTCTGCCCAGCTCAGAAAGCGCACGCGTAAGCTCCTTCTCGATTCCGAGCTTGTCTTTGGGAGTGTTCCACTTTGCGCTGTCAAAGTTCTCAGGTCTGGCACGACGCAGCGCGCGATAGATCACTGTGTCTGGTTCTTCCTGCGCCTGATTGAGCGCTTCGCTGGTCAAGTGTCGCCACTCGATGGTGTCTGCCAGCCGGACCGAGACACCTTCATCAAGTACTTTTCCCACTTGAAACTGGACCGGACGGTCTGGCTCGGTCGAGGCGCTAAAGACTGCGCGCTCCCACAAGCCCACGGTCACAACCTCTTCTTCAGCCTCGGCGGAGTCTGCCTGCGTGGGAGGGCTTGCCAGACTGGGCTTTCGACGCAGATCTAAAAATGCACACGGGACATCCTCAAGCAGATATTTCAGGAGTGTTCCCTGCCAGGGCCAGGTGCGCTGCGGAATTTCTAGGAGCTGCTTTTTCAACTCGCGCGCTGCGTTGTGGTCTTGATCAAAAGCGGCTTTATTGCGCGAGAGATGTTCATAGATTCTTTTCGCGAGGCTCCACGCGCGACGCCTTCCTGCGCGGCGGTCTTCCTCTTCTTGCCGCTTCGCCATAGCAGCGCGCAGCGTAGACAGCTCTTCGGGCGAATACAAAAACGCGACCAGCTCGTCCTGGCTCAGCTCAGATCCAGCGGCAGGGTTGTTGGTTTCGCGGTCCGAGCCGGAAAGAATGTCCTTCATCCATGTGAGCTTGCCCAGGATGATGGCAAGCCGTGCTGCATCAATAGAGCCCTGCGAGACGTAGTACAGGATCGCGATGACGGCTTGCGTATTTCCTTGGCGCACTGCGCGGCCATTGCGCTGCTGCAGCGTTGCAGGTTCCCACGGCAGATCCATGTGATGGACCATGCAAGTGCGGATGTGCAGATCGGTGCCTTCGTACGCCACCGAGTTTGCAATGACGACATCGAAAGCAGGGAGCACTGCTTCGACCTCTACGTTGCCACTATCGTCCAGAATCGCAGGCGTGCCGTTGAACTGCTCGGCAATGACCTGACGGCGCAGGGCGGTCGGTGCTTCTTCCGCGTTCAGAATGGCAATGCGCTCGCGTCTGACTCCCTTGGCAACCAGCAGCTCGCGCAGCCAGTAGTGCGCTGCGACAGACTCCACAAAGACGATGTGCCCACAGCCTAGCTTTTTCACTACTTCGGCAGCGCAGTACTCGAGCTTAGGCGAAGAGTAGTCACGGACGACATTCCAGTTGCTCCGAGACCATCCTTTCTCGGGCCGCTGCTCCACCAGTCCTGGATGCACCGATACCATAGCCATCTGCATCAGGCTTCCAAGTGCTTTGTTACGCGCGCCAGCAGATCGATCCGTGATTAGCGCGCGATACTGCTGCAGCAGCGCAGTGTGCAGCGTGCTCTGCGCTTCACTCATCGGCAGTTTGAGGGTCTGCGAATCAGAGATGGGGAGCTTGAGCCCCACCTCTGCTGCGGTGCGAAATTCCGCAAAGCGAAACAGAATGTCCTTTAACTCCGGGATGTTGCGGAATCCCACTACAACCTCGCGGAGTTCCTCTTTCAGGTTTGTGTCAAGCACTTGCTTGCGCTCGATCTTTAGATATCGAGCGATGAAGTCCGACGGGTCAGTCACGCCAAGTCGCGACCACGCGTCACCATCCACCAAGCTGAGTAGCGAGAAATACTCAATGGGACTGTTCTTTGCTGGCGTCGCAGACAGAAGGTATACGCCAGAACCACCGTTTTTCTTGCGCACTAGGAATGCGCGGATCGCAAAGTCCAGCGCTCGCTGCGTAGGTGTTTGAATTCCTCCCAAGTACTTGGGCAGGGCCTCTGTGCCACGGTGAACGGGCCACAGGTTTTTGAAGTTCTGCGCTTCATCCACAAACAGGGCATCGACGCCAAGCTCTTCCCAAAACACCCCGTCGCTCTTGTCTCCCTCTTCTTCCAGACTGGCCCAGCGTTCAATTCTGTTTTGGATAATTGCGCGCTCCCGCTCGGTGACATCCGAAAGACTCTCCAGGATTCGCCGCACACGCTGGCGGTCTGCCTCTCGCTCTCGCTCCTGATTTAGCGCAATGTCTTCGGCGGCCCGCTCAAGCTCCTGTTTGGACATCAAACGCAGCTGCGCGCCAAAGCGCTTCACAAGCTCAGCCTCTGCGGCGGGCTTTGTGGGCTTGCGTTTTTTCTTGTTGCCCTTGGTGTCTGTTTCGTCCGCGTCTACTGCAGCAGCACGAGCCTGCAGACCCATAAGCTTTAGCATCGGCGGCGAGCCCCACACAAAAGCGGCTCGGCTCTCTGGGCTCACTACCGCCCCTGCAAAAGTGGTGTAGCTGCAAATCACCGCGTCAGCGCCACCTGCTTGAAAGGTCCGCCACTTTGCAAGGCGCTCTTCTGCTTTGTCTGTGCGTGACACCAGCGCACCACTACGGCCTACATAGCGCTCCGCGCCAATGACCAGCACACGATAATCTGGTAGCGCACTTTGGAACTGCTTAAGCCACTGGTAAAGCAAGCTGTTGGGAACCACCACGACGGGCCGTCTTGCCTTTCCCTCCTCGCGCAGTCGCGCGATGGTAGCAATCCCAGTGAACGTCTTGCCGACTCCTACATCAAATCCCAGCAAGCCTCCCAAGTGTGCAAGCAGACGCGCGGCTGCCACTTCCTGATGCTTCCGTAGCGTGACGCGAGTTCCCCAGCGCGTAGGCGTTGTAAACTCGGTATAGGTCGGCTCAATGTAGCCGCGAAATGTTCGGTTATAGGCGCTAGTCACCTGCGCGGCGAGGTCTGAGTTTGTCTGCAAAAATGAGGTAAAGGAACGCAGTGCAGCTTCTTCATAGCTTAGTCGCCAGCGTGATAGAGCACTGCTATCGGATTCGATACTCCCCGTGGTTGGATCGACTTCTTTAGGGGTGTTGCTCGATGTAAATAGGAGGTAGTCGTGATTGATAAAGCCGAGCACAATGGACAGACTTTTCTGGGTGGTGTCCTTGAATAGCTCTGAGCCCGCGACACCCACGGGAACAACTAGGTAGTTGCGACGCTCAAGCTGCGGCGCTTGTACCCCAGTAAAAGAGGCAATCCACAGCTGCACCACGGGCAGCGGCACCCAAGGGAGCCGAGGATCGGGCTCGATCGCTGACAAAGTAACGGTGCCAATGACCTCTAGCAGTCGCGCCGCCTGCTTCGCTGCTAGGACATCAAGAAACAACTCCTTTTCTTGGCCCTGTGAGCGTGAAATCGCGCGGTCATAGCGAGGCCACAAAGAGCCTGTGTAGTACTCCTGTTCGGGCAGCCACTGCTCACCGTCCAGTGCCCATCCCGCCTGCGCAAGCTGCTGCTGGGCAAGCAGGGTGTTCGTGTCTACTCCAAGAGATTGCCGGAACTGTATAAGTGCCGCCATCGTCATCGTGCGCTCAGTGCGAAATAGAAAGCTGGCCTGCGCGGTCAAGTCGTCGTGGCGGCCTTGATAGCGCGGCTTGTAGTTAGGCCGACTCTGTAAAGCCAACACGACATCTCCTGAGTCCGTAAACACGGAAAGGAGCGTGCGGATCTCCGCTCGCTCCTTGGCATACTCACGCAATGCGCGACTATGCCGAGGCGACTCGCCCAGCCGCGTGTGCAAGTCTGTCAACGCCGTCAGAAGCTCGGTGTGTTGACGCTGTGCAAGCTCGATCTGCTTTTCTTCCGTGGATGAGATAAGTCCCAGGTAACGATTGACACGCTTGCCAAGCGAGATCGCGGTTTGAATCTCCACAGGCAGCAAAAACTCAGCTACAGAAGATGACTTTTTTATCTTTGCGGGAACCGGGGTCGTCGACTGCGCGCAGCTTGTGCAAAGTGGGCGCTCCTCAAAATCGGGCAGCCGAGTAAACGTCCCGAGCACTTCATAACCAAGGCGCGGCTTTTTGACTCGTCCTTCCTTCACATCCGGGGCTGTGCTGGAAATTTCTTGGCCGAGTAGGTGCGCTGGGAATGCGTCAAAGTAGCGACCTGCCAAGATCGCATCATCCTCTGCTGCTACCTCGCTCAGCTCGCCACCGCGTGCACGAAAAAAGAGCAAGTCCGTAACAATGTTGGCCCCAGGAAACAGCGATGAAGGGAGGCGGAACGCAGCCATCAAGTGATGACGTTTGAGCACTCGCTTGCGCAGCGCAGTCAGCTCGGCACTTTGACCCGTGAGGAATCCGTAGGGAATGACAAAGACGCCAAACCCAGACGGAGCGAGCAGGTTCAAGCAGCGCAGCAGAAAATAGACGTAGGCTTTGCGCACTTGGTAATCGGGATTGGGGTCCTGCTGACTAGACGCGCCGCGCTCCCCGTACGGCGGGTTCGACACGATCAAATGCAGGCGGCCAGAAAGACGGTCCTCCTCCTGCGCGATGAAGCGCTCAAAAGAGCCCTCTACCACCCGTATGTCTGGCCGCATGGCCCGCAGCATGGTCGAGGACAGTCCCGAGTACTCTACCGCCGTCCAGTCGAGCTTCTCTGGACCCAGATGTACCGTCAGCGCATGAATGAAGCGACCGATTCCAGCGCTGGGCTCAAGCGCCAACAGCTTGGTATGCACAGCGGCGCTCGGCTCCAGGTAGCGCTTCATCACCCGCGCTACCTCCACGCAGAGCATCGGTGGCGTAAAAAACTCGTGGATCAGCGCTGAGGAGTCAGGAGTGTACGCAGCGGGAAGTCGATCCAGCACCTTATCAATCGACAGACCGCCCCATCCTGTATAGCCCGCCAGCGTCGTCCTGTCGTCCTCACTGAGAGGCCGCCCACTTGAGAGTACCTTGATTGCGGCTAGGTTCCCTTCCGTTCGCTTCGCCGCGCTTGCCTCCACCGCCAGAGGCACTGTCAGATACGAGAGGAGCAGCTTGCGGCTCACGCTTGGCACGATGCCTGTCTTGGTATCCAGCGCAAGCTCCCATAGCTGCGAAGACATCCCCATCAGCATTGGCATCCGCTGCACAAACCAGTCGCTGTACTTCTGCGTTGCCTGTTCAGACGACGCGCGCGTCAGTACGGTTTGCCTGAGTTCAGCGATTGCCCACGGCAGTCCCTCCGTCTTGGATAGTGCTCTTCTTTGAGCCAAAAGCAGTCGCTGCGTAAGCTGCCTGTAAAGTCCTCCCTTCTTTTCAAAGTAGTCCTGGAGCGCACTCCGTTTTTCTACGGAAGCGCGGAGCACACTTGTCTCAACCAGTCGGCCCCAAACTGTCCCAGCTAGCGTCGCAAGCTCCTCCGCGCTATCGCCCATTTACTCCCCTCCAAACATCTTTGCGATGTCGTCCTCGACGTTGGCTTCTTCTGAAACCACAGGCGCTGCGACTGCGGAAGGGGGTGGCTCCTGCTTCTTCCGTGGCACTTTTGGGAGCGGAGTCGATACAGCTTTGGGGGCCTTTGCACTCTCAGGAGTTGTCGCGCTGACCCTCCTTGATCTGCGCTGCCTCGTGGGCAATTGACCCGTTGCATCCATGTCAGAGAGCTGCTGTAGCGCTGCTGCCTGAGCCTGCAGCTGTTGTTCTCTCTCTTCCAAAAGCGGCCTTAGCTGCTGCTCCAGCCTCGCTTTGACCGCAGGCGAAGCTAGGGACCTGCGCCGGTTCAAGATCGCCATCTTGCTCTCCAGCTCCTTTGCTCGAAGTCCTGCTAGGTCAGCAGCCAGCTTGACCCGCGCGATCGCTGGCACATCCCGCAGCTCGGACGCACCAAACAGGGTGCCGGGCGCTGCGCCATCAGGTGGCAGCACCGCTCGCTTTGCAACAGGTCGAAGACCAGCAGGGCTGGGCGTGACATTTACGCCGTCGTCGCAGCTACACGCTGACTGCGCAATCTCCATCACCGTCTGACCACTGCGCCACTTGTCAGTAATGTACGGGTAGAGGCGCTTTACCGCTGCGTCATCAAACTGAGCGCTGGGCCACGTCTTCATCCAGTGATACAGAAGCTCCGCTAGTAGCTCCGGCGGCGGAAATTGACCCTCCCTTGACTTCATCTTCCCCCCTCCTAGTTTCTGTGTCGGTTTCGCTCTGCTGCGCTGCGAGGGCGCAGCTACGCCAGTCACTCTCTTTCGCTGCCTCTGTTGCGAATGGCCCACCGGCCTCCCCCTGTTCCCCCTCCGTCATGCTGGGCGCAATCTCCGGCACTGCTTCGGATTGCAAAGCTGGAAACAGAGCTGAATGCACAGCCTGCATACTCAGAGAAACGTCCTTTGCCACCTCTGTAGCAGGAGCGGAAGGACCCGCTAGCACCGTTGGCTCCGCTGGTGTATTCACAACCTCGGTGTCCGTCGTGGGTTGGAGCACCGCTTCACTAAAGGCGCTCGCATCGCCTTCCTCAATCGAGCTAACACGGTCTGCTGCCTGCCCCCACGACGCTGGAGCCGGTCCAGGTTCAAATAGCGAAAGCTGCGAGATGTGCGTGGTGCGAGCCGTCTCGCTAGAAGCGCTATGCGCTGGCACCGCTCCGTAAGTCAGAACGGACGACAGACGCCGAGCCGCGTCGATGCGAGCCTTGTCCGCAATGCAAGCCAGCTCATGCTGAGCCGCTCCTACTTTGCCTTGCAGCTTGGCCACTTGGACAAGGCGATGGCGGATTTCATCGTCAAAATGCTCCAGAAAATAGGGGCTAACAAACTGCTGCGATTCGGATTCCTTGTTTGCGATCTCCTGCTGAAGTCTGGTGATTCGCCGCTGCGCTAAAGTGATCTCTGCTTTTAGCCTCGCTTCAGCATAGCAATCCAAGTTGGTATATTCAGTCAGCATTACCGACTCCGTTTCCGCACAAGATTCCGCGCATGAATAAATGTATTCGCAATAATTCCAGATAAAGCGACCGCACCTTTGGCGACTAGTTCGCGTCCCAATAGTTCCGCTTCATTTTCCGTTTGTGTAAGCGCTGCTTCTATCACGCGAACTCCGCTATCAATCAGCGGTTCTCTTACCTTCGATGCCCAAGACGAATGTTGTGCTTGGTGTTGGACAATCGTTTTACAAATAGGGCAGTGCTGCTGGGTACCACGGCGCACGCGCAGTGCTTCACCACAGCCCTCACACTGAAGCGCCCCTTGCTCAGTTAACCAGATTCTTCGTGCTTCTTCATATTCACTTCTACGTTGCTGATTGCCCAGAATCCGATATGCTTCTACGGCGCACTCATACAAAATACGAAATTCATCACTCCCATTATTCGCATCCGTGTGTGTGCGCTTAACAATTTGACGGTAGTGCTGTTTGACCGTAGTAGCATCATCACCTGGGCGGCAAAGTAGCGGGCGATAGTAATTTTTCTCTCGGTTCATTGCCTACTCCGGGGCTGATTCGCCAGTCTTAGGCCGATCGGGCTTTGCCTGCTTGTCTAATGCACTTCTAACAGAGTCCAGCCAGGCTTGTAGTTTCTCGGGATCTTGCAGCATAACGGTGAGACGATCGGTTGTTCCTACAGTGCCCAAAAGCTCATAAAGGTGACTGACTTTCTCTGATGAATGAGGCTCTATCGTGGCCGCACTCGTAGACGGTTGAGTGCGGCCAGTCGCCGCTTGGATAATGTCTTTAATGATCGATGCAAGCGCTGGCGCACCTGCCAGCACAATCTTGTCCCACTGAGGAGGAGGCGGCGGGGTGCGCAGGCTCTCAGCGTGCTGCTTAAACGTCTCCATCAGCTCAACCTGCGTCTCAAGCAGACTTTTGGCCGCTCGTGCATAAAGATCTAGTTGTTCATTCTTTATGTAAAGCTCACGCGCACTTTGAGTGCCCATTGCGTGATTAAATGCATTGTAAAGAACCAGATTGTCAGCAATAAGTTTGGCATTGCCACGCATGGTGCTGGTTTCATTCCCAATCCGTTCCATCTCAAGTGAGTGGGCGACTTCTCCAGCCTCTTGCCGCAGAGCCCTCCTTGACACTGCTGTTTGAGTAGGCTGTGAGACTTGGCTTTTTGTCGGAAAGATCCACTCTACTTGCACAGGTGGTGAGCTGAGCAGCTGCAGCTTTGCGTCGTAGTAGGCTACAGAGAACTGCCCAGACGCTACCAGTGGAAACTGGAACGGCGATAGCGAGAATGGTGGCTCATCCTCTGCGGGATAAAAGCAGATCTCACCATTCTTCTCGATGCAGATCCGGTATCTCGCCGCCAGCGCAGGCGCTTGCTCTTTAACAGCTTTTGCAAAAGCAAGGTGATCGCTTTGATTGCTCACTGAACACCCCCCACCCAAGAAAATCGTATCAGCAATCACGAATTATTTTCAAACAAAAAAGCGAGGCACCTCCGCAACCTGTTTCCGCATACAGGTCGCACTTCTGCGCCTTTTGTTACTAAACGTAAAATAGTGGATCGAAACCGGACAATTAGAGCTCAGAAATACTTGATGCAACCGTAAACAATGCACTTAGGACACATAAACCATCCAACAACTATAAGTCTGAAACCGTAATAAAATCGTCGATAATTCTTCATGATTCGATAAATAGGCAGCCTCATTACCCGTCTAAGGCGGCGACTGACAGCGACTGATTTTAGTCAATACGACTGCTTACTGAAGAACGGCAGCTTGGTTTTTTTGATGGATTGCTTGGAGATTGGTTTATAGTCTTGCAATGCAGGGATCACCAGCCAGCCAAGGCCAAGTGCGCTGCCACTGTTTGGTCTGTGACGATGAGATCTTTTGGTCCGAGCGAACCGATAAGCTCTATTGCACTGTGGCCTGTCGCTCCAAAGCGTGGTCCCGCGCGGATCGGGCAGAGAAACGCGGCAACACCGACAGCGTTTGGGAGCAAATTCAGGACTTCCTTGTCGGCACCGATCTACCCGCCATCGGCTATGCGCTGGAAATCACGCATCCGGCCTACCACCACCGCACGATGGACGTTTGCTTTCCCGAAGCAGGGCGCAGGACCAAGCGCGCCCCCGATGCAAGCGGTCGAGTACGACTGCGCAGCACTCCCTACTTTTTAGTAACTCCCTTTGAGGCTCCGCGCGTTCCGGTCGTAGGCGACTACCGCTTGATCCTGTTTCTGCAGGGAGGCGAGCGGCGAGTCACCAATCAGGTCATCCGGGTAGGAGGCGCGTTCCCATCCGTGCGGTTTTACGACGACAAAGGACGCTACGACATCGCCGGAAACCTAGTGCAAAAGCAGGTTAGGAATCCTACGCCTAAAGGGCGCTCCATGCGCGCACCGCGCCACACGACCCAGCAGCGTGCGCGCACCGCATCGATGGACAAGGAGAACGGGATGCTGCCTATTGATCGAGAACTACGAGTGCAGATTCGGCGCAAGACCAAACAAAACGCTGAGCTGAGTGAGCGCATCGTCGAGCTGGAGAAACAACTGGCTGCGCAAGCCGCACACGTAAGGCACACGGCCCCCGCGCAAAGACAGGTAGAGGGGCGACAGCCTGCAGCATCCCGATCCGGCGTTGCAGAGCCTCAGAGCGGGGCACGCGGCCCATCGGCGGCCAGAAGTCAGGACTTTGCAGGTGTCGTCGAGAGCCTGCGCAAGGAACGCGATGCGCTGGCAGCGGCGCTGGCAAAAGCAAATCGCGAACGGGAAGAGACGGATAACGAGGAGGTCAAGCAGCTGCGCATTGCGCTGCTAAACGCGACTTATGAGCTGTCCGAGATCAAGGAGCAACGGGCCGCGATGCCCTCCAGCTGGAGTGCCGCAAATGATAGTACTCCTATGCCAAAAAGGAGTGCGCCCGCTGGCAGTATGGACTTGCTGCGCAAGGGACACGACGAGCTAGCTGCAGCGCTGAGCAAGGCAAAGATGGAACATCAGCCTGCGCCCGCATTTACAGGGCAACCTGGAACAGCTGGGACTTCCGATTCGATCGGAAAAGATGCGGCAGGAGGCGCTGACGGCTTGCGCAGAGAGCCTGACGAGCTGGCTGCAGCGCTGACCCAGGCAAGTCAGGAAGCAGCGGCAGGAGAAAGTGCAGAGGTGATGCAGCTTCGCATTGACCTCCTAAATGCGACGTACGAGCTTTCCGAGATCAAGGAGCAGCAGGCCGCAGCAGCTTCCAGTACGAGCGCGGCGAGAAGTAGTACTCCTAACGCTAGTGAGAGTGCAGCACATATTCCGTCGGCGCGCGAAGTGGCGGCGCTCGATGCGATGGCTGCAAAAGTGGCGCAAGTAGAGCGAGAACGGGGTGTGCTGGCTGCCTCTGTTGCAAAGTTTGCGGAGCTGCAGAGAGAGCGTGATGAACTGGCCGTGAAGCTCGCGCAGAAAGAGAGAGCGGAGCGGATCGTGGCCCTTAGCGATGCGTCACAGGACTCCCAACCGGACACGATGACCCCCGGCCCGCTGCCACCAAGCAAGCGGAAGCTGACGCTGGTGACTTATGCCAGTCATGTCCTTCCGAAAGAGTCTGGGCCGAAAAGCCCGAATGCTCCTAAGAAGTGGTAGCGCTAGGAATGGGGGTAGAGAGTCGCTGCAACGCATCGCGGTCGGTCAGTAATTCCGCTTCCTGCGCATCTGCAAAGCCCAAGATGTCCTCCGCACGCAGCGCCGCCTGCACCACTGCACAGGTCTTCGGAAGCAGCTGGAGCGCCCAGAAGTTCCCCCCGCTGCGCTCTAAAATGTAGCAGACACGTACCCCGGTGCTGCTGCAGCTGCGTACATAGTCACCGGGTTTATATACTATTTCTGCTTGCTTCATAGGACACCTGTTTTCGGGATGAAGCTGGCAATGCGCGCTCGCGCGAAGGCATTGCCACCATGGCAGCCACATCACGAACGCGCTTTTGCAAAAAGCCGCGCCGATTCACTACCAACCATCGATGGTGAACGCCGCAGTTTCATCTCATCGCTGGCCTTGACGACAAGGATATGCGATGGTGCAAAAATCATTGAAGTTGCGGTATCTAGTGCAACTTCAACAACTACATAAATACTAGCTAGGACTAATTATGTCAACTAATTTAATTTACGGATTGCTGACACCTGGGCAATGCCGTGCGGCGCGAGCGCTTCTTGGCTGGTCGCAAAGCGAGCTGGCAACTCGCGCGCTGGTATCCATCAGCACCATCGCGCAGTTCGAGCGGGGCGAGCGAGCAACCACCCGTGCCAATTTGGTCGCACTGCGTCAAGCGCTGGACCTTGCGGGGATCGCGTTTCTGACCAATGAAGGTGGCGGCGTGGGAGTCCGTTTCCGAGAAGCGCGAGACTCGCGGTGAAGTGTCAAGGCTGCCCGCGTCCAATGATAAAGCGGGCGCGGGCGGGCTTGCACCGAGTGCTCGGCGTGTCGCCGAGGTGGGCGGCGTTGATGACTTGGTGAACTGGCTAGAGAGAATGGGAGGCGAGAGCGGCCCGTGAGTAGCGTGTGCTGGAAGATGATCAGCGCACTAGGTGGCTGCGTCGCGCTTCACCAAGAGCATGGCCACGGTGTTCTTTTCCGGACCATACTCGATCGAAGCTACGCGGTACCACCCGCAGCGAGCTAGCGAGCGCGTTAGCTCCATTTCGTCATAGCTTGCTATAAGTGTTATTATAATAAGCTATTCTG
>ERZ795056.5860-NODE-5860-length-12152-cov-7.146483_pt1 | contig 12152 bp, 5 predicted proteins | sample MGYA00375140_ERZ795056 | MGnify/ENA primary metagenome ERZ795056 (study PRJEB30185, sample SAMN05720227) | activated sludge metagenome | isolation source: Anaerobic digester | place: USA | collected 2015-03-09 ...
TCAATACCGCATTGTCATTACAGGTAAAAGTATCTATTTCAGCGGTCAGGGTATTTCCATACTTCTTCATAGAGTCCAGGATATTGCCCATATCCCCGGCTTTTTCAGGCTTATCAAACCTTGCTATGGGTTTGCGGATTTCAATTGCCTGTTGGTTGGCCCAGCCAAGCATATTTTGGTTGGCTAGCCCTATGAGGGTATAAGTGCCCGGTATAACGCAGCTATTTTGCAAATAGGGTTGAGAATAACTAATACAATGAGTTATTTTTTCAAGTCCGCTAAGCTTTTCTGGATAGGTAAATTTGTTTTGAGCCGTTGCAAGGGCCGCCGCATCACCTTTATACATGACGGCGGAGTAGGCTGACACTTCCCTGAAAACAATTATTGCAGAATCAGTAACTTTAAACTGCCTGAATGAGCCTTTGGTATATCCTCCGCAATTGTCGCCATCATCAGGCAATACCGTATTGGCGCATCCAAAAGTATCTATCAGGCTCCGGTAAGTTTCATATAGTTTTAAAGGCTCCATATTGCCCTGGCCATTGGCATTCAACCGCTCAAAACTATTAGCATTTTTTAGCGAATACTTATTGGTAGCCACTTCATCTTTTACATACATGCTGATGCTTACCGGCGAGCCAAGGTTGTAACCTAAGCACATATAATTTGGTCCACTTGCGTACAAATGGCCATAATACAAATCGGTTTTAGGCCTCACGGAATCTACGCCTAATACCTGCATCACATAATCTCCCCCTTCAAGGCATTGAACTACAGAACTATTTATGGGAATATAACTGGCAGTATCAAAAGCATTGCACCCGTTTACCAGGTTGGTTTTATACAACCGTATTGCAGGCACATAGCCGCAATTATTTCCAGGGATGGAAAAAGAAACCGTGCTGCTGGTGGCCAATGAAAATGAGAAAAAGGTACTAAGGTTAAGGTTGAAATTCTGAGGTGATTTAAATCCTGCCTTTGGGGCTACCCTTTCACAGTTTACCTCGCTAAACCGAGCATTGCACGATAAGGTATCAGAGAGGGTATTCCAAATGCCGCTTACCGAATGGTTCAAGACCCCAAGCTTATTTTGCGCAGGAATAGAATTCAGTGGTAAAGGGGCCCTTGTTGCGCTGTAACCATCCCAGTTAATGGCTAAAGTAAGCCGTTTATTAAAATCTTTGTGGTAAGTAAGCTGAATGGTATAGGTGGTATTGTATTTTAACTGGCCGCATTTATAATATTTCCAATCAATATAATATCCCGAAGCTGGCTTCAGGCTATCGCAGGATCCTACCAGGGTTATACCGTTTTGTCCTGCTATTTCCACATTTCCTTCAAATAAACGGTACCCTACTTTGTATTCGGGGCTACCCCATACTCCAGCCGGCTCGCCAATCAATACTGCCAGGTAATCAAAGAAGTCGGGTGTGGTAAAGGTATGCCAGGTGCTTTTATTATATCCCTCAAAGCTGGAGCCTGATGTGCAAATTTCAGCGGCATTGTCTATGGATTGGCAGCCTACATCAAAAGTAGAAACAACTGTTTTACCAGCACCAAGCTTGCCAAATTTTCCAGGGTTGTTTGAGAAATCGTGCTCGGCAGGCGCCGCTGAATCAATTTCTACACTTATAAATACCGGTCCGTTTGCCTCGTTGTTGGATGTTACCTGAATGTAGTATTCTCCTGATCCAACGCAAGGGTGATAAGTGTTTCCAAATGTTTCAATGGGGCTAAGCTGCGTACTCAGATTAGTATTTTCCGGGGTACAGCCAGCCGTTTTATATACGGCAAACCCAACGTTTCCTGCCTGTATGTTGCTGCCAGGCTGCGATAAATTAACCCGTACACTTCGCTGGGTGGGTAAGGTAAATTTATACCAGATACTACGCTTATTCAACCCGGCCACGGTAAGTGATGGCGCAAAGGTTTCCCCGGTTTGCAAGGTAGCTGTTGCCATGTTAAACTGGCTGCCGGTAAATGTGCCCAATGCAAACCCACCCCCACCAATAGTTACCACAGAGGCATTGGTGCAGTTATCGTTGGCCGGCTGCGCTAATACCCCATAGGCAATACCAAGGAGGGTAAAAAGAAAGCAAAAGTATTTTTTGAACCACATAGGCACTATAGGGAACATAGTTTTTTTTAAATTGAAATACTGTTTGTTTACCGGAACCGTAGTGGTTAATTTAAATTGCAGTTGGATTCTTGCAGCATCGGAATAATAGTCAGAGATCAAGTAATTCGTAGTATTTGTTTACAAATGTTTTTTGCCCTTCTTTAAATATGTTTACAACATTGCCCATTCATTCATGATACACCGATTCGAGCAATCCCGGCCCCATTGCCTTATGAACTTCTATAGCAGAACCAATTACTTCATACGTAAGTTCCTTCAGGCAGGTTTTGGTCACGTGTGGCATTTCTCTACACTTTTTTGGGTTACATTCTAAACCTTTTCTTCTAAGTTTCCTATTGTGCCAATGTGGTTTGTATTACTATGCAGTTAAAAACGGGGGCAACGCATATTTCCCAAAGTACTGTTCGGGTTTTTAGTAAAGCCTCTGTAAGTAAGTGAAAGTTCAAATCCACCCCTTCCCTGGCTGGCAGATTTTAACGGGCTGGTGTTTACATCATAACTAATACCCACATCTATATGGTTATAGCTTACCTGTGCATAGGGGATAATGGCATCCTTTAACCGGACATAAAGACCACCTGCAACCGAAAATTCCGAAATGGCTGCATCGGTAATCATATCTCCGTCGAAAAAATATTGTACCCTCGCCCCTCCAATGGTTTCGGAATAGTTATCCTGCACCAGGTAATTTCCTTCAAGGGTTAGTTGTACAGCATCGTTCAACCAGGTTCGAACGCCACCGTTGAACTGCAATTTTGGGGCAAGTTGAATATTATCGCTGAGAAAACTATACGAGGGTTTATGAAAGTGCCAAAGGGAAGCACCGAGGTAATAACTGCCGTTTTCGCCTAAATCGCTGTTATAGCTTAGTCCGAGGGCAGCATCAAAAAAACCACGGCTGAGCCCGGTAAACCTTTCACCTGTGGCAGCTGACGGGTCATACTGACCACCGGTGTATTGATTATCGAAGGTCAGGTTTTTTCCATCGAACTGCCGGTTTACAAAGCCGGCCATAAAACCTCCGCTCAGGTAGCTGTTTTTATTGCCGCTCAGGCTTTTATGGAAATTGATGGCCGGCATTACCTGCAGGGTCTTTAATTTCATAATACCAGCCTGATCGTAAAAAGTGCTTGCGCCAATGGTCATAAAATCATCGCTGCTGCCAACGGCAAACTTGTATTCGGCACTCAGGGCATTTGTTTGGTAAGGAAAACCTGTGCTTTGCCATTGGTTCCTGTACACTGCCTGAATCCTGATATCTCCGGTAAAAACACCAGCCAATGCAGGGTTTTGCATTAAAGGGGTATTAAAAAACTGGGATAGGTGGATATCCTGTGCGCTGGCAAACCTTCCGGTAAAAAGCAAAAAAAGGATAAGAAGCTTGCGCATCTACAAAGCAGTTTAATTAGTTATCCTGGTTAAAAGATATTTTAAAAGTATAAACTTTTATGGTTCTATCGTAATTCCGTTGAAATCATTTTGTATTTCAGGCTAAAAACGGATATTTTTTTCTAAAAATGACAAAAATAATATCCCTGAAAGCTTGAATTTCCTTTTTTCCCGACCGACCTCTATATTTGCACACTAATTGAAAAATTGAAATCACCATGGAACAGCAGGTACAGGTAAACACCAAAAAGCATTGGGCATTCTTCTTTTTCTGGTTAATTGTTATCAGTATAATGCTTTACCTGCCTTCAACAAGGCCCTTCTTTTGGCTCATTTTGCCCTTTGTGGTAACAGAGTTTGCCAAGGCAATGGATATCATGTAACGAACCAAATTGGCTCGTTACACGTATCCATGTCTATTTTTCTGTCTTTTTAGGCGATTATTATCGTACAAATTGGATTGATTTCATTTTTGTTCCCTGTACAACCGTTAGGGCATAGGTACCCTTTGGCAGGGTTGGTAAAGCTATTGCCATCGGTGATTGGGTAGCAGGGAACTGATTTTTATATAAAATCTTACCTGATACGTCACGAACGGTTATTTGTACCGTTTCAACCCCTCCCGAAATGAGGATTTTCAGGTTTTCACCCGGCACATTTCCGGCAAGCCTAACATTCCAGCTGCTTTCTTTGGGTTGAATGGACAATACTTTGCTGTATTCCTTTTTGCCGTCTTTGTCGTTTATGGACAGCCGGTAATACAGGATACCACTATTTGATACAAGCGCTTTGTTATCTACAAATGAGTAATTGCGTAATCCTGTCCCATTTCCGGCGGCCATTACACTTCCAACCGGTTCAAACTTTTCGGAATCCCTGCTGCGTTCAACCGTAAAATCGCGGGTATTTACTTCCTGAAGGGTTTGCCACTGCAGCAATGCATCAGACCCGGAAGCTGCTACCCTGAATGAAAACATGGTTACCGGTAAGGGGAGAAACAGACCATCAAGTACAAAAAGGTCGGGGTGATCGAGATCATCGCCATCGTTTGCTCCAAAAAATACCTTTCCATTATTGATAAGCATCATTTCGGGGTCAGAATGTCCTGAATTCGGGTGTATATCCTTAACCATGTTGGTACCGGCGTCTGTACCATCCGAACGCCATAATTCAACCCCCTTGGTACCATTATCCGCTGCAAAGTATAACAGGTCGCGGGTGTACAGGTAGGAGAAATTATTCTGAATGCCATCGCTGTTACCCGGCCCGATATTTTTAACCATTAAAGTATTTGGCAGGGTCCCGTCAGAGATCCATAGTTCATTTCCATCCGGCAGAGATGCTGCTGTAAAGAAAAATTTATTGCCCTGGAAAAGTTGTTCTGAAAAGCCTTCTGAATTATAACTGTAATCCTTCAATATAACGGGAACTGAGCCATCGGAGGGAGCAAGGTAGAAGGATTTAAAAAGGGAGGTACCTCCTGGAGTACCATCCGATTGCCACAGTTCGGCCCGGTCATCGGAATTGGTAACCGAAAAAATAAATTTTCCGGGAATATTTACCGCATTAAACATAAAAATACTGGGTAAGGCCGCACCTGAAATAATGGTTTTCACCAGTGAGGTATTGGCTGTGGACCCATCGGTAACATACAGGTTGCCACTATTTGTACCATCTGTGGCATGAAAGAAGGCCTTATTGTTGAAAATATGGAAACCGGTCATGATGGGGAAGGGAATGTAAATACCTGTTCCGGGGAATATTTCTATTTCAAACACATTGGCATCACCGGTCCCTGGGTTAATGTCCTTTAACATGTAAGTACCTCCGGGGGTTCCGTCGCTCCGCCAGTATTCACTACCCTGGCTGGCAGTAGTAGCAGAAAATAAAATGATTTGATTGAAATTATAGAAATAGTCAGGGTTGGAACTGTCGGCTCCGGGATTAATATCTTTTAACTGAATGGTTCCTCCGTTGGTGCCATCCGATTTCCAAAGTTCCCTTCCGTCAGCCGTTCCCTTTGCGGCAAACAAAAAATAGGAACCATTGGCAATGGGGGAGTATGCGCCGGCATCATTACTGCCTGCTGCGCCAGGGTTAATATCTTTCACCAAAACGGTCCCCCCCTCTGTACCATTTGTTTTCCATAGTTCCCGGCCTTCAGCTGTGGTATAGGCTGTAAAATACAATTCATCATTCATCATAACCCCGTCGTAAGGCTCTGAGCCTGGTGCACCGGGTAAAATGTCTTTTAGCAGTTGGGTTCCTCCTGGTGTACCATCGGTAATGTATAATTCAATACCCGTAGCACCCGTTCGCCCGGCAAAAATGAGCTTTTGACCGATTACCCCGAATGTGTAGGATGAAACATCGAATGCAATGGTTGAACTTAATTGAATAGTAGAAGCCTGGGTGCCTTCGCTCACCCAAAGCGTATTGTTTCTATTCGACACAAAAATGGTTTTAACGCTGTTGATCGGTGCCACCAATTCAAGGGAGTTGTTGGCATTGATTTGCGTAATCTGGGCCCATGAGGGGAGTGCAAATGCAACTGCGAAGGCAGAGATGAATACTGCCTTTTTCATAAAAAAGTTGTTTTAAGAAAATCCCTCTAAAGTTAACAAAAAAATGCCTGAATTTCGAAAGAAAATAATAGTTTTTCTCCCGGGTATTGGAAAGCAGGGATTTTTTCCATTTTGTTTGTTTCCATTATTTTTAAAGGGGTAAAAAAACGGCTGTATAAAAAATGGCGGGAAATTAAACCCGCCATTTTTTTGTCAGATTCCACAGCTATAATCATTTCAATCCAAGTATTTTTCCAGAAGTGCCAAGGCTCCCCTGTATAACCCGGTACACGAAGGTCATGTGTTTCATATTCGGGAAACTAACCTGGTTTTTTCCGGCTTTCAGGTTTTGTTTTCTTTCGGTAATTGCCCTGCCCTGCAAGTCATACAGTACAATGGTTGCCTCGCCACTAACCGTGCTTTCCACTTCAATGATAAAATGGCCCTCATGCGGATTGGGGTATGCTTTTGCAACAAGGTTATCCGGTATAGCTACCTCCACAGGTTTGGCCGTTAGTATTTGCACAGGAATATCATTTTCCACAAGCATCATGTAGCAAACGGACGATTGTTCGCCTGTTACCTGTACCACGTAAGCCGTATTAGGGGCCAGTGTGTAGTTTTTCACGCCCGGCAACTCACTGTCGGGGGTAACCACCACCCCGGCTGTGGTTTGCAGTACGGTGGTATAGCTAACCGAAGGATGGCTGATAGAAATGGAATAGGTGCCTCCAAATGCCGCTGTGGTAAACTTAAACCAATCCTGGTCGGTAGCTGTACCGATGCGCGCCAGTACATTTTGGCCGGTATTAATGGTTTTTGCGGTTGTTCGCGAATTATTTGATTCATAGAGGTCGCTGCCATTATCCTTTAAAGTGAATGTGCGGGAGCCGGTGCAACCTGTGGCATCAATGGCCGTTATTAAATAGGATCCCGGAGCAAGGCCTGTAAATAAGCCGCCTGGCTGAGGCGTGCCTCCATTAAGGCTGAACTGGAATGGCGCCTGTCCATTTGAGGCAGTGGCATTGATGCTCCCGGTACCACCGCAGGTAGTTACCTGTGTAAGGGTTGCTGCAACCGAAGGACCGGTAAGTGGCTGACCAACAATATGGATTTCTTTAAGCACACAACCGGTACCAATATCTGTAAGCGAAAGCCGGTAGGTACCTGGCACAAGTCCTGCAATATCTTCATTCGGGCTTATGAAATTGTTGGGCCCGGTCCAGCTTGCACTAAACCCTGTCCCGCTGCCTCCTGATGGTGTAAGGTTAATGGCGCCATCATTTCCGGCACGGCAGGTGGTATTGGTTACAACTGGATTACTCAAGTACTGGGTGTACGAGGTAACTTCTGCTGATGTTGAAGCAGTACAGCCTTTTGAATCTGTAACCAGCAGGGTATAAATACCCGGAAGCAGCTTTTTGATGTTTTTGCTGTTGGATACAAATCCATTTGGTCCGGTCCATGCATAGGTTTTGGGATTGTTGCCGCCTGCAATGGTTACCGAAATGCTGCCGGTGCCGGCCCCAAAACAGGTTGGAGTTACCGTAAGTATTCCCGCTGTTAACAGGGCTGGTTCTCGTACAGTACCAGGAGCAGATACAGTACAATTGTTTGCATCTTTTACCCTGACAGAATAACTACCCGCTACAAGGTTTTCAAACAGATTGGAAGGTTGATAATTGATTCCATCCAAAGAATAAGTGTAACCCGGGGTACCTCCTGTTACAGCTACTTCCAGTTTTCCATCGGTATTTCCAAAGCAACTAGCAGCAGTGGCCAGTAAGGTAGCATTAACCTTACCGGGTTGAGTTATGGTATGGGTGGCGGTGGTTGTTTCGCCATGGCTGTCTGTAACGGTTACCGTGTAGGTTCCGGCGCCAAGCAGGCTGATGGTGGCGGTTTTCTTACCGTTGCTCCATAAGTACGTGTAGGGCGCACGGCCACCTGTTGGTGTAGCTGTAAGGCTCCCGGTTTTGCTGCCATTGCAAAGTACTTCCTCTGTACCGCTGATGGTAACCACATAAGTGGCAGGTAAAACCGTTACGGTAAAGCTGCAGTTGGTTGTATTGCCCGAGCCATCGGTAGCCGTAAAGGTAACCGTGGTTAGGCCTGTTGAGAAGGTTGACCCGGGTGAGTGGGTACTGCTTATGCTAATGGCACCGCAATTATCGGTAAAGGTGGGTTCGGTCCAGCTTACCACAGTAGTTGGGCTGATGATATTGACCGGGCAGTTGGCCATTACCGGTGCTATGGCATCAGGTAATTGTGCAATGGTGCCCGATGCGGTACGTGCGTTACCATTGGCATCGGTAACGGTAACTTCATAGGTTCCCGGAGTGGCAGTAAGCGTTGCGCCGGTTGGCCCGTTGCTCCAGCTATAAAAGTAGGGGGCTGTTCCACCGGTAGCATTGGCCACCAAACTGCCATTGGTACCACAGTTGGCAGATGTTCCTGTAAGGTTCACCACAAATCCGCCAAGGGAAAGTTGCTTGTTGTTGTCGTCATAATTAAACTCAATGGCGGTTGCATTTACTATGCGCGCTTCAATTACGGTATTGGCATTGGTAACCAGCCAGGGAAAGTTTACATAAGTGACTCCGTTGCCATCAATGGTTATAAAGGCCTGCGACCCTAAAAAGTCATCGGTAATTTGCTCCCATTCGCCCGAATTGTTTCTGAAATAGAATTGAACATAAGCATTACAGGCTTGTGACCCGCCATTCATGATTTTACCCTGCAGGTTAATGGTTTGGCCAACCACAGGGTTAAGCGTGGTGGTGGAAGTTAAAAAATCAAAATACAGGTTGGCGGCCTGCCCTACTACAATGGCACGGGTAGCTTCATTGTTCAGTTCATCGCTTTCCACTACCTGGTTTTGCGGATCAATAATGGCCCTTGCCACGTGTGCTCCGTTTATAGTGCTGCTCCAGGGTAATGTAAAGGCTACGGTATATTTATCGCCCGATGCCAATCCGCTTACCGTTACCTGCTGATGATCCACACCATCGAGCTGCAGCTTCAGTTTCATTTGGGCATTTACATTGCTGGTGCCTATGTTTTCGTAGGTAACAGCATAAGTAACTGCTTCGCCGGTATTGGGGTTCAGTTTGGTTGGGTTGAGGTATTGCGACAGTATCCGCATATCTGGCTGATTGCTTACCACCACCTGTGTTTGCATCACATTATCTGTTTCATCGCACTCGGTATATTCATTATCCGGATCAACTGTGTAGGTAAAAGTGTACGTACCCACCTGCCCGAATACGTAAGAACTCGGGAGGCTTACAATGGATGGACAGAAGCAACTGCTTGCAGGGTTATTCAGGTTTGCATATCCCAATAGCTGATTGCCTGCAATACCCGGTCCGCTTACTTCAAATTTCACTTTTACCACACTTGCCCGGTACAGGTATTTTTGGGAAACGGCCACCCATGGTGTTGCAGCCTGATTCAGGTTCATACCACCACTGAACGTTCTGGGATATGAGCAAGCTTCTACTGGTTTAAAATCATAGCATAGTGTATTGCTATAATCGTTGTCGTTTTCGCTGAACTCATCAAAGTCATTTGCCGGGTCGGCAATAATGGTAAGTGTAGTACCTGAGGCAGGTGTGGGGGCATTTACACTTAAGGTGACGCTGCCACCGGCAGCCAGGGTGCCTAAATGAGTAGCTGTTCGGATGGTTCCGTCGCTAAAGGCAAACCGTACCCGTTTTGTGCCTGTTGCAGGTGCATTGCCACTATTGTTTAGCACAACTGAAAAGGTAAGGGTACCCACTGATTGCGGATTCAATGGCGATACCAATGGGTTGGGGCATGTGCTCAGCGTAAAGTTAGGCTTGCAGGCAAGCAGTGTAAAGCTGTTGGTATAGGTTGCCTCATTGTTTATTTCATTCAATTCAGTCACCACACCACCAATTGAAGTCGGAATATCTGCTTTGATGGTGTAGCTATACTGCCCGTATTGGGTGTATGTATGCGGTACGGTGAAGCTATAAGATTGGTGGAAACCAATGCCGGGTACACTGTGCTGATAGGTGCCTACCACATTTCCTCCAAAAATTACCTGCACCTCGGCTGTAAAGGCACCTGTCGCTATACCACCTGCATTGTACAGGTTGAAAGGAGTAGATGGGTTGGGGCAATTATATACTGCGCCCGATGGACCTCCGACAGGAATAATATCGGGCAGGTTGGGCAACACATTCACATAAGCATTTCCGCTATTGCTTTCGCTGCATTCATTTATCAGCTGGTTTGCATCGGCATTGGCATACAATACATAATTACCGGGTAGTTCGAAATTTACCGCGCCAAGTGATACCGTAAAGGACTGCCCGCTTGCCAATGGTGGCACGGTAATCTGGCTATTGACAAAAGGCGTTCCACCGGTTTGGCTAAGCGCAAGCACTGTGTTTTGGGTAGTAGCCGTTTGGCCACTGTTGGTAACCGTAGCACTTATATTTACTGGGTTACCCTGTACAATCGTGGTTGAGTATGGGCTAAGCGATACAGATAGATCAGGCAGGGTACACACATTGCAGGCAACCACACTAAACTGAGACGTAAACTGACCTTCAAGTGTAAAGTCTGTCGTTGTGCCGGTAATATGATAGGTGCCCACTGCAACAGGTGCAGGGAATCTGATGGAATACTGTCCCAATGAATTGGTATAGCCGCTGTAGGTAGCGCCCGTTTCAGTAATGGTAATATCCACGGTAGCTCCTGCCACACTTGGGTCGGGCAATGGAATAGCAAGATCTGTATAGATAGCGCTTCCGCTCAGGGTAATCCACTGCGTGTATGGGTAGCTGCAAATGGCGCCCGGCGATGCCGAAGCTGTGGTAACAATATTGCCCGGTACCGGGTAATTACCATTTACAAATGGCCTTACCGCGTCGTTGTCCAGTTCATTGTTTTCGGCAATCAGGTTGGTAACGTCAACCCTAACCTGCATTGGGTTCCAGCTTGGTACCGCGGGGGTGGTAATATTCCACGAAACCAGGGTTGTACCACGTGGTGCTACATAGCTTACTGTTTGGTTGGGGTAAACTGTTGTTGGACTAAACTGATTGATCAGTTTTACTTCAAAATTTTGGGCTGCATAATCGCTTTCGTTGCGTACCAGCGCAGTTACGGTGATTGCTTCGCCAGGTTCGGGCCTGCGTTTGCTGAATGTAATATCATTGGCAAAAATGCTCAGGTTGGGCTCCTGCAGCACATTTGGATAGTCAAAATCGCCAAATTCGGGTCCGCAATTGTTGGGATCGCCCACTACGATTCGCGTTTTATATGAATTGCCATAAGGCAGGCTGTTGATGGTGGCCACATATCGTTTGCCATCTGCGGTGTTGTTGTCGCCTGCATCCGCGGGTTGCATCACCAGGGTGCGGTCGTTGGCACCGGTAAACCCGCCATTGCCTTCGTAATCCAGCAATACCCTTGGGAAACCGGTTGGTGGCAAAGCTCCGGTGGCATCAAAATAATCTACCTCAAACCGGAAGTTGGTATAAGACGAACCTGTTTCGGCATCAATTACCTTGCCTGTATATCCACTGTTGCCTGTGTAGGCAAAATATTGTTTGGTGGGGTTGATGTTTGCGTTATTATCGTTGCAATCGCCGGTGGTGGCGGTAAGTTCTGCTGCTGTAAATCCTTTTGCCGGGCGAACACAGGCCTGCACGGTAGCGCCGGTTCCATAACCGTCTTCATCGTTATCGGTGTACCAAACAGGTGGAGGGTTTACCGTAACGGTAGTGGCTGCCGATGTAGCCGAACAACCGGAAGCATTGAATACCGTAACCGTATAATTGCCGGCATTGGTTACCAAAATGGATTGCGTAGTGGCGCCATTACTCCATAGCCAACTGCTGCCTGCATTGGCGGTCAGTTGCACATTTTGCCCGGTACAAAGCGTAGTGCTTCCATTGGCGGTTATGGTGGCAGTGGCGGAATTGATTCCGTTGGTAAGAACCGCATTTGCGCCTGTGCTGCAACCATTGGCATCGGTTACCACTACCGAATAACTGCCGTCAGAAAGGTTACTGATGGTTTTA
>ERZ795056.5862-NODE-5862-length-12149-cov-8.044650_pt1 | contig 12149 bp, 15 predicted proteins | sample MGYA00375140_ERZ795056 | MGnify/ENA primary metagenome ERZ795056 (study PRJEB30185, sample SAMN05720227) | activated sludge metagenome | isolation source: Anaerobic digester | place: USA | collected 2015-03-09 ...
TACTGCCACAAATTGTATATTACTAGTTAAACCCATTCCCACCAGTATAATCCATGGTGGGAGATGGGAATATATTAAAAGGGAGGATTTAACAATTAATCAATTTGTCTATTTCATCCATAACATTTTTTAACTTATTTTGTATAGATTTTACACCATCTTGCAATTGTTCATATTTAACATAACAGTCATTTATTTCATTTACTATATTTTCCTGTTTTTTGGGGTACCCATTTAATCCTAAATCTATAATAGGTTTGGAATAGTCATAATTTGACATATTATAATCTAAATCCTTATCATGAAATAGAACATTTTTTTCCACTACATATTGATGAATTCCATTTCTGTTAAGAACTGACAATGGGTCACCATTCCAATTTGCCACCCATGTAACAAACCTATTTTTAACATTATTGAAATATTTATCAAGATAATATTGAGAACAATATACCCCAACAAAATAACCAGTATTTTCCATCATTGATAAACCATTAATAACAGTTTCTTCTAAGTTTTGGATTAAAAAGGTTTTTTGTTCTTCTATATCCAAAAATACTGGATATTCAAATTGTTTACCTTTTATCAATTCTAGAAATACTTGGCATTCAATTAGCAATTCCTGTTGAGTTTCAGCATAAGAATACCAATAACAACCAACTTTTAACCCTGCTTGTTTTGCTTTGTTGTAATAATCTTCAAAAAGTTTATCTTTTTGTGTTATTACCTTACCATAACCTGCCCTTAAAATAACAAAATCAATTCCATTATTTTTCAACTTTGTAAAATCAATATTGAGGTTATGTTCAGATAAATCAACCCCTAAAAATTTACTATTTTCCATTTTTTAGCCTCCTTATAAAATCTTGTATTTGTTTTGGTAATTTTATACCACATTTTCCTAAATTTTCAATAATTGATATTCCCTCATTTGATAGAAATAACAATATTGTTAAATTTTTAAATATATCTTGTTTTAACAAAATATCCATATAATAACTAAAAGAAACACCAATTAATAACATTATCTTTTTTAGTATCCCTTTAAAACCGACTTTACTGGATAGTTTTTTATTGTAAATAGCGGAAATAACTCCGCTTACATAATCTAACAACATTGTAATTAATAATACTTTTAATTGGATGGTTAGGTCACCTAGGCAGAAAAAACAAAATGAATTTAGTAATAACAATATATTATATTTATTAATATCTGTAATAATAATCACCCCATATATTTAAAATAACGTGTCAATGTGTCTATAGTGGGGATATAGTCAATATCAGATATACATACACTCATTTAAGAGTTTAACTAGCATGTATACATCACTATCAAGAACACATTGACCGTTACATTTATCATATCACATATGATGTATAATAGTAATGTAATAAAGTATTACAAACTTTGTAACAATTATTACAGATTTATTACAGTTTAAAATTATTTTACCCCAAAACGTTGAAAAAGGGTTTGACAAATGATATAATTAGCTTAGCGAATATCAATCATACATTAAATAAATTAAATACAATACAGGAGGAAAAAACAATGGAAGAAAAAACATTAAAAAAATTTACAACTCTAAAAGGTAATAGTGCTGAAATATACCGATTTAGAATATTAATAAACGGTAAATATTGTAGATTTTTAGGATACAAAATAAATGGAGTTGAGAAAAAAGGTTGTTTTCTAGTTAATGAGTTAGAAGAGTTAACAGAATATATAAAAATTAGTTATTAGGAGGAAAAAAACAATGAAAATCTACACACAAAATATTTTCCCACATTCTGGTATAAGTTGCTTTGGTATTAGCAAAAGTCCTATTTCAAGTGAAAAATTAAAATTAAAATTAATTTCAAGGAGGACTAAATTTGGAAAGTTTTTTAAAAATCTTGAAAATCTTTTAAATGGTGAAAATTGTAATATATCAATTTTTGACTATAACAAATACGGATATGTAAGTTTAGTTTTGGAAATTGACGATAAATTTGAAGAAAATAAAATTGAATTTGAAAAAATTGGATACAGGAGTAATTATTAAAATCCGCCAACAGTACACGAAAAATCGTGTACTGTAAGGGGCTTTTAATAAGCTACTATTAATTAAAATGAGGTTATCAAAATGAAAAAACAAGAAAATGAAATCATGGAACAAGAAAAACAAACAACAGAAATCACAACGGTACTTGAAAAGAAGAACTTATTTAACACATTACAAACAGCAGTAGGACTTAAAGATGTTGTTAACACAAAGATAACAATAGCGGACGTTATTATGTCAGATGATATCTGTTATATTGTGTCAACAACTGGTGAGGCATACGCTACGAATAGCAGTTCAGCTTTAAAGGATTTAAAAAACATAGCTTGTATATTTGGCGATTACAAAAATATAACAGTTGTTCCAAAACTAAAAAATATTGGAGGCGGTAAAACAGTTATACAGTTGTTTATCGACTAATAAAAAACAAGGGGGTGAGAAATCACCCCTTGTTTTAAAATGTTCCACGTGGAACATTAAATGAGGAGATATGAAAGGTTGGTTGAATATAATGAAGAAAAAGAGTAATTGGATAAACTGGAAAAAGAAAATCTTTAGAGAGTTTGGAGAAAAAGTGGGGAAATATACGCAGAAAAATAAAGGTTATTACACGTATGAAGATATATATAATTACTATGCTATTATTAGAGATAGAAATCAAACCATAGAAGATATAACCAAATTTTCACATTTTATAGAATATGATACACTACCAAAATTGAAATATACACTTACAAAAGGAGGTTTAAAAAGAAAAGGGGAAATATTAAAAAACAGTATGGTTAATTTGCCAACTAGTGTAAGACAATATGTAACAAACTACATAACCATAATGGAACAATTTGGTTTTAGTGGAGATTTAATAAATAGAGTTAAAAATCTTGATAATTATAAAATACTTTTATTTTCAACGTTTAATGCAGCTACTATAGAATATTTATATTATGAAGAACCAATAAAAGACAAAGAAGCTGTTATCAATCAAGCACTTGATGACGTTGAACAAATGATATCAGATTATGAAAGTAATGGGGATATCGAACTAATGAAATCAGAAATAGCTAAGAAAAAATTTAAAAAATATGGGGTGAAATAATGAAAACGGTTGAAATAAATGTTACAGGTAAATGTGCAACACATTATATTAGTGGGGGGTTAACTGGAGAATTAACAAGGATGCAGCGACATTTAGAAGTTAGAAGTATGAAAGCACTATTATTAAGAGAGGATAAAAAAATGTTTGTCATACTTGAAAAGATGAGTTACACTTGTTTTCTATATTTTGTATTAGAAAACAACTTTCAAGAATTATCCAAAAAATACAATGTACCAATTACTGATAAATTAAAATTTAGAATGCTAGTACTTCAAAATAATTTCAACAATTTTACAAAAGTTGCAAAAATGTTGAGTATATCAACAGGTGTACTTTATAAATCTGTAAGAGGTTTTACGGACAAATTATATTTGAAAATGTTATTAGAAAAGTAGTTGATTTTATGTATTGGCTTGCTGATTTTGAGACAACGTGTCATGAAGAAAACGAAACAAGGGTGTGGCTATGGGGTATAAAAAACCTTGATTTAAATGAAATACATACAGGATATAACATAAAAACATTTTTTGACTTTATAAAAGAAAACTGTATAAACGACATAATTTATTTTCATAATTTGAAATTTGATGGAATATTCATTATCGATTTTTTGTTTAGAAATGGTTTTGAATATTCCAAAGAATTTTCAGAAAATACATTTAATACCCTGATTACAGATACACAAATTTGGTACAATATACAAATAAATTTACGTAAAGAAAAGAGAAAACAACAAAAAATAAGTATTCAAGATAGCTTGAAACTAATACCATATTCGGAAAAAACTATATGTCAAGCTTTTAAACTTGACATACAAAAAGGTGAAATAGACTATAAAAAACCACGTGATGAAACATATATCCCAACAAAAGAAGAAATTGACTATATAAAAAATGACATTATGATAATTGATAATATCATGAAAACATTTAAAAGTGAGGGTTACAATAAAATGACAATTGGGGCGTGTGCCCTCAGCTACTTTAAGGAACATTTTGGTAAAAAGAATTGGGAACGACATTTTCCAATACTTGACAAAGAAATAGATGATTTTATAAGAAAAAGTTATAAGGGAGGTTGGACTTATCTAAATCCCAAATATAAGGGAAAAGATATTGATAATGGTTTGGTATATGATGTGAATTCCATGTATCCCGCTGTAATGTATGAATTCCCTTATCCTGTTGGAATACCTCAAAAATTTACAGGTGAATATATCCTTGATGAAAGTATGCCGTTATATGTCATTGAATTGATATGTACATTCAAACTAAAAAAGGGAAAATTTCCATCAATTCAAAGTAAAAATTCATTTAGAACTCCACAATATATGGAAGAAGTAAGCGAACCATTACAATTAGTTTTAACAAGTATAGACCTTGAACTATTATATGAAAATTATCATGTAACAGTTTTTGAATATATTGGTGGTTACAAATTCGCAAAATCAAACGGTATTTTTAACGATTATATTGACTATTTCATTAAGATGAAAATAGAAAACAACGGTAAAAATATTTGTTTACGTAACATAGCTAAACTGTTTTTAAATTCACTTTATGGGAAATTTGGTACTAATCCATATAAAGTAAATAAAATACCTTATTTAGATGCTGAAAAAAATTGCATTGAATTTGAAAATACAGAAGAAGAATATACCAAACCTGTATTTACAGCAATTGCTAGTTTTGTAACTAGTTACGCTAGAAGAAATATTATCCAAACTGCTAATAAAATTGGTAAAAGATTTATTTATGCAGATACAGATAGTGTCCACATAGAGGGGCTAGAAATACCAGATATTAACATTGATGACAATAAATTAGGTTATTACAAACTTGAATATAAATTTATAAAAGCAAGATATATCAAAGGTAAAACATACATGGAACAAGAAGAAAATGGAACGTTACATAAAACAATAGCAGGATGCCCCGATAGAACAAAAGAAATACTTGACTTTACAAACTTTAATACCATGTTTACATTAACAGAAGAAAACGGAATTGAATATTATAATAAATATGGAAAATTGGTTCCAAAAAGGGTAAAAGGAGGGGTTATACTAAAACCAACAGAATTTTCCATTAAAGAAGAAATACAATCAAAAACAAAACAAAAACACTAGTTACTAAATTGTAATAATTTATTAGCTAGTGTTAATTATTTTCCCATGATATACTATTTATGGAGGTGCAAATTATATGGAATTAGAAGAACTAGAAAAAAATATTGAAGTGTTAAAAGCTGAAAATGAGCAACTAAAAGAAGCAATATTAAAAGTGGAAAACTCTCAAAAGGAATTTAAAAACGAATATAACCAGTTTAAAACAAATACCACACAGGTAATAAATGGTGGTATTGTAGGAACTCAAAACCATGATTATGACATAAACAAAGAAGTAAAAGAAATATTAAAATTAAAATAGGAGTGAATAAAAATGGCTGATGCAATAAGTTTATTAAACGGTGCAATTATACCCGATTTACTATATGCAGATAGATTTCCTGAAATTAACAAGGACAATTTATCATCAATAATGTTATCCCAGCCACCAAATGTAATTAGTGATTTTGTGGGAATAATGGGCAAACTTGTTAAACAAAATATTGAAGATGTTGTATACACAAGATCAAATAATCCTTTTTATTTTATGGTAAGTGAAAAGCTCAACTTTGGTGAGACAGTCGAGGATATTTTTGTAAATATCATTGAGGGGTCAGCTATAGAGTGGGATGCATCACCCGAAAGTGTACTAAAACTTTACAAAACAGATATTAGAAGTTTGTATCATACATGGAATTATGAGATGCAATATGCAACTTCAATATCTATGGCATACGCTCAAAGGGCGTTTTTGTCAGAAGGTGGAATTCGTAACCTAATGAATGTAATTGCATCCAAACCTTTACATTCGGCGGACTATGATTTATTTTTACATATTTTACAAACCTTGAAACAAATGAATGACGATAGTTATTTTTACAATGTAGGCGTACAAGCTTTAAATACTGAAACAGCACTTAAAAATTTCATTCTAGCTGTAAAAGATAAAATTAGCGAATTAAAATTTATGAATAATATTTACAATAAAGCGGGGGTAATTACCAGAAGTGAAGATTTAATGCTGGTAATTAATCCAAAAACATTAAATAACATTGATGTTAATTTATTAAGTGGTATTTTTAATACTGCTAAAATGGAATTAGACTGTGAAATAATCAAAGTACCTTATCTTGATGCTGGAATTGATGGAAAAGAAGTAATTGGATATTTAATGGATAAAAAAGCAATTAAATTTATTCCTACACTTGAAGTCTCCACAGAGCAATTTAACGCAAAGGGGCTACATACAAATCTATTTTACACCTGTGCTGGAATTACCTGTGTTTCAACCTTTGCTAATGCTGTTAAATTTACAGTTGATACACCATAATAAAAAATTTTTAAAGGGCGTTGAAATATACGCCCTATTTTAAAATGTTCCACGTGGAACATTAAAGAGGTGAGAAATTTTGACTAATATAAATATTTACAATAATTGTCCTTTTGATAGTGAATATGTACATCTTACACATTTTACAAGTCAAACACAAAGGGATAATTTTCTAAATGGATATATATCATGGACAGCAAATGATTTTAAAGTAATTACAAATTATGTAATAGTTCCATTTAATAGGGATTATTTAGATGGTTGTAATTACATAGATTTTACAAGAGGGAATTTTAGACAATTCGCTTTTGTTACCAGTTTAGAACATATAAATGAAGTTTCTACCAAAATAACTTTTGAAATAGATTACTGGCAAACATATCTATTTAACATAGATTTTGGTAATGCATATGTGGAACGGGGACATGGTAATTATTATAATAAAAATCTGTTACCAGATTATTATGTAAATGCAAATATTATGCTTAATGAGTTTAAATTATATAACAGTGGGGGTAGTAATCAAATATTTGTATATTTAGTTTGGCAAAATGTAAATGAGGGTAATATTAGCCAATCTGATTTAGAAAATATATCTGTGGTTTGGTTACCCTATGGAATGGGTGAAAATGGTGCTTATCCATCAACTTATGGTGGGATATCAGGGGTTGATATTGATTATTTACATAAATTGTTATCATGTCCTAATTGTAAACGTGCTTATGTTTCACATTATGCAACAATTGGAAGGGCAAAAACAATTTTTTTTGATGGTGGTGATGATAATTTTTTATCAGCATTATGTGGAACTTCTGATACATACGGTAAAATTAATTTTGACATACCAAAGGTTACCAACGGTTCAAGGTGGGAAAAATTAAATAATTACCCCTATTCATACCATAAATTAAAAAATGGAAATGGTGAAATCATACTTGAAAATGAGTGGCTGCCCGATACAATTGAAATATCAATTCAACAATTGTCAGGAATTTCCCAAACTGCAATTGCAAAATGCGAAAACATAGAAAATAATGGAGTTACTAAATATGGTAAAACTTTAGTTGACAATAAACAAAATGAATTAGCAGTTTCCAAAGATGATTTACAAGCTTATTTGTTTAATTATGGGAATAGCATAAATAATGCAATGAAAATGAATAGTGAACAAAAAAATATAAATACGTTAAATAATGTTATTAGTGGAATTCAAGGTGTTTCAAGTTCGATAACAACAGGTAACCCAATAAATACCATAAATAGTGTGATATCACCATTAAAATCAGAACTTCAAAATGTTCAAAATACTATCAATTTTATTTCAACCGAAAAAGCAAAACAACAAGATTTAGCAAATTCACCAGATAATATAATGGGATTAACTGGCGGAGGGTCAGTATGCGCTTGTTACGAAAATATGAATTATTTTTCCATACAAGCGTGGGGGCTTGATGAAAGTAATTTACAAAAGATGGAAACATATTTTGATACATATGGATATCCAATTGAAAAGGTAATAAATGTTAAAGGTTGTTTTACTTCAAATAATGGTTATAATTACATAAAAACTAATAATTTATGTGTACACGTAAACAATCAAACAGCTAAAAAAATAATTAATGCAGCGTTTAATCGTGGTGTTTGGATATACCATAATAACGCTGATTATTCAAATTTTTATAATCAAGGTGGTGGATATTAATGGACATGTTATTTATCCAAAAATTAGTAGGAAGATCTAAATGGAAAAGTCTCACACGACAAAAAAATGAAATGGAATGGTATTGTATTTTTAACCTTTTATGGAATTTGTCTGTAAATAACATAAAATGGGAAAATACAGAAATTCCATCCACTTACATTGAGAAGTGTTTGGTTGAAAATGGTAGTGGTGCATTTTTTGAAGAAGATGGAATTTTAAAATTTGGATCAGCTTATGCAACGGAAAATATATATAATGTTCCTACAAAATGGCAAATACATTATAATGGTAAAATTTATAGTAAGTCTATTTTAGATAGTGTTTTTGTTAGATGTGATTTAAATAATAACCCTTTTATAATTTATGTTTTACAATATGCTGATAAAATATGTGACATTGAGAGGACTATAAATACAAATGTAGCTACTCATAAGATGCCATTTATTATTAAATCAAATGACAAAAAATTGTTAACACATAAAAACATTATCAACCAAATACAAAATAATGAGATAGCTATTTTTATTGATGAAACACTAAATATCAATGACTTTCAATTTTTCAAAACAGACCAACAGTATATTATTGACAAATTAGATATACATAAAAAATTTGTATACGCTGAATTTAAAGAATTGTTAGGTTTTAACAATGTACAGATAGAGAAAAAAGAACGACTAATCACGGATGAGGCTGAACAAAACAATGAAATAATTGTAAATGGTTATGTTAAAAGTATGCTAGATGAGAGAAAAGAATGTTGTAAAAAAATTAAAGAATTGTTTAATATTGATATAAATGTAAAATTAAATAGAGAGGAGATAAAAAAAGATGATAATTCCATTCAAGGGAAATTACACGATAACGCTAAAAACTCTCATGAGTGAATGGACACCTAATATTTTCCCTACACTTACAATTGATAGTTTAGTTGTAAGTGAATGGGAAAAGTTAAAAGAAAAAATTGTTAGGTATTATAACCATCATGAAATTTGTGTAGAAACCCCCGATTATTTTATTTCAATTTTCAATCGTGAAATTGAAAATAACTATAAAATATGGGAAATGAAAACAATTGCTTTTAAACATGATTTTGAGATTTATTCTAATAGATTAACAAATGTTGTCAACCAAAGTGAGCAGGATACAACACAAAATTTAACAAGTTCAAATGTGGAAAATATCGGCGTGGATGGAAAAGGAAATGTTACAGATATTAACGTTCTACCATTTTCCGAATACCAAAATTCAAATTACAGCACACAACAAACATTCAATAAGGGGAAAAATACCAGTACTGGAACTCAAGCAATTACAGGAAATTCCACAGGGAACAACACAATGTCAATGACTGGAAAAGATAAGACTGACATTGAATTGTATAAAATATATAGCCAAAATTTAGAAAACATAGATTTAGAGTTTATTAAAGAATTAAGGAGTTGTTTTTTATGTATTTATTAAATAATGTGTTTACAAATGAGCACGGCGAGGCTATCACAGTATTACAGTTATTAACAAAGTTTAAAACTGTATTAAGTGAAATTGATACATATTTGAATGAATATGGTAATAGGTTAAATTCTATTGAATTAAAAAATTTTGAACAAGATAACGATTTATTAGTTTTAAAATCTCAAATTGCAACATTACAAACTAAAGTAAATGACATCCAATTAACATTAGGTGATTATTTACTAAGATTTCAAAATTTAGATATGCAATTAACTGTTATAAATGGAAAAATTGATGTTAATATTTCAGATATTGCCACGTTAAAAACAAAAGTTAATAATTTAGGTGTTCAAGTTATTGACATAAATAACGAACTTAATTTAATAGGTTTAACAGTTCAAGAACATAATACACTAATTACAAATTTAGAAACAAGTGTATCATCAATAAAGTCTGATTTAGTGGATATTGATAGTTCAATTGATTTGATTAATACACAACTTTCAAATTTAGCTACTTTTATAACAGATTTTGAAAGTAGATTAGCAGTTTTGGAAACAAAAGTTAATAATATTGGTATAGATATTATTGCAATAAATAATTTGTTTAACACAATTGATTTAACAGTTCAAGGGCACACTACACAAATTACAAATTTAGAGAATGATATTTTAACAATTAACAATAAAAATGATGTTCAAGATACAACGTTGACAAGTCATGACACTAGAATTACTTTATTGGAAAATAATAGTAATACAATTGATGGTTGTTTAGAATTAGATGCAACAAATTTGTTTGAAACTGACACTAGTGCAATTAATTTAGATGCACCAACAGTGTATAATTTATGGAAATATCCCTCAAATGTTGATACAAATAAAACTCTTATTAATATTCAAACCTCCTTTGCTATGGGTGCCGATAGTACACAAGTTACAATTACAACCCCAAATGGAAATTTTAGTATTTTACCAATATCTGCAGGTGTTGTATCACCTGTTACCTTAAACATAGATTTTATTTATAAAATAACTAGTGGTGTAATGAATTGGTATGGTGTTTACACATTGTTAATAAATGGAAAACATCCAGTTGTTAGATTTTTTTCATCAAGTACAAATTATCCTCACGTCGATGAAAAAACTTTCCCACTTGCAAACACGCATTTAGGTATATCTTTTAGTGCCGCCACAGTTTATTTACAACCTTATGTAAAAATTAGTAAGTATAAAATAGGTGGTTAATATGTACATTAATGTTAAGGATGCTTTAAATTATAAAAGGTTGTTTACTTTTATTGTAGGTAACAGGGGTGGTGGAAAAACCTATTCAGCTAAAAGATGGATGATTGAACAATGGATTAACCATCAAAGTAAATCGTTCTATATCCGAAGATACGACACGGAATTTGAGGACGCTAAAAATTTTATACTGGATATTCAACATGAATATCCAGATATGGAATTTACTGTTAACAATTATGGAGTGTATCTAAATGGTGAAATATTCATATATTTTCGTGCATTGACAAAAAGTGTAAACATTAAATCAAGTACATTTCCAGATGTAGGACAAATTGTATTTGATGAATTCATAATTGATAAAGGTATGAAAAGATATCTAAAAAATGAAGTAGAGGCGTTTTTGGAATTGTATGAGACAATTTCAAGGACTAGAGACGTAAAATGTTTATTTTTGTCAAATGCAGTAACGGTTGTTAATCCATATTTCACCTATTTTAGAATTCCATGTTCTGACAATGGGATAATAAAAGGTAAACATTGGATAGTGGTAAAAACTACTAATGAAGAATTTATTAACCATAAGAAAAAAACAAAATTTGGTGAACTAATAGCAAATACAAATTATAGTAGGTATGCAATAGATAACCAATATTTAAGAGATAATAATGACTTTGTTATGTCAAAAAATAACAAAGCCGAATATCAAGGTGGTATAAAATACCTTGACAAATATTATGGGATATGGTTGGATATAGAAAATTGTAAAATATTTGTAAATAACAAAGTTAACCCAAATAGTAAAAATATGTATTGTATTCTAAATGATGATATGTCTGAAAACCTTTTATTAGTAAAGAATAAAAGGAAAATACCGTTAATTGATTTGCTAGATTTTGGGTTCAAACATGGATATGTCTTCTATGAAAATATAGGGATAAAAAGTATATTTATGGATATTGCAAGAGTTTTGAAGTTTTACTAAATTATGTTATTACCATCTCCCACCATGTATAATACTGGTGGGAATGGGTTTAACTAGTAATATACAATTTGTGGCAGTATATGGTAGCAATTGGTATGGTAGGGATTGACATGGTATGGGTTGGATAATATGGGAATATATGGGGAATTGGATGCAGTTGGAAAAATGTGCAGTCTTATCCC
>ERZ795056.5867-NODE-5867-length-12142-cov-3.637544_pt1 | contig 12142 bp, 11 predicted proteins | sample MGYA00375140_ERZ795056 | MGnify/ENA primary metagenome ERZ795056 (study PRJEB30185, sample SAMN05720227) | activated sludge metagenome | isolation source: Anaerobic digester | place: USA | collected 2015-03-09 ...
TCACCGCGATCCAGCTGCTGTGGCTGAACCTGCTCACCGACGGCGCGCCGGCCCTCGCCCTCGCCATGGAAAAGGGCGATCCGGACGTCATGCAGCAGGCGCCTCGTCCCAAGCGCGAATCGATCATCAACAAATCGATGCGGCTGGGGATCATCATCCAGACCATCGCCCAGTCGGGCGTAGTGCTCACCGCGTTCGTGCTGGGCCTGACCTGGCACCTCGCCTCGCGCGTTCCGGCGGGCGAGAACCTGCTGGTGCATCTGCTCAAGTATGACTGGCGCGGGGTCGACGTCCAGACCGCCGAGACGATGGCCTTCGTCACGCTCTCGCTGTGCGAACTGTTCCGCGCCTTCACCGTCCGTTCGGAACGCGTCTCGCTCTTCCGGCTCGGCATCTTCAGCAACCGCTGGATGCTGTACGCGGTGGGCCTCTCGGTCACCCTGCTGCTCATCGTGGTCAACACACCGTTCCTGCAGCCGATCTTCAACACGCACTTCCTGGCACCCAAGGAATGGTTCCTCGTCCTGGGCCTGGCCATCATCCCAGCCATCGCCGAGGAGATCACCAAGTTCTATCTGCGCATGAAGGATCGCAAGGCCCACGCGGCGGCCGCCCTGGCCTCCGAGTAGACCATCCTGTGCAGTGCTGGGCCGGTCCGCCTGGCGGACCGGCCCAGCACCGTTCGCCTGCCCCAACCACGTTTCTTGCGCCACGACCCGTAATGTTCATTACACTTGACATATCCGGGATTTGCCAAGCGCGCGCGGCTGGCATATACTCCGACGCGTGCAGGGTGACAACGTCGTCTATGCATTGTTTGCCACGTTATCGCTCCGCAGCGGCGATTTCGAGGACCGCAGGCCTGCCCCTCGCTCGCTCGCAGACACTACCCGCGAAGGAGATGATCTGCCAAGCCTCCAAACCTGTCCCTTCATAAACCTGGCGTTTTCATCCACCCCGGTGCTGTCATCCGTGGCCTGGCTTACCCACTGCGACACGCCATCCCGATCTGAGGAGTCTCTCCATGGACTGGAAAGCAATCGCGAATGGCCCGTGGATCTGGATCGCGGGCGCCATTACCTCCGTGATCGGCCTCTATCAGGCCTGGTTCTTCATGACCAAGGCGCGCAACTTCATGCACGCCAACGGCTACACGCCCGCTGAGACGCGCCACATGATCCGCGGCGCGGCCATCACGGCCATCGGCCCTGTCATCGCCAACATCTTCGTCATGATCGCCCTGGCTGTCGCCATCAGCCCCGGCCTTGCCTTCCAGCGTGAGGCGGTGGGCGTCGGCTCCGTCTTTACCGAGTTGGCCCAGGTATCTAACGCGGCCATCGCTGCCGGCGAGGAATTCGGGACACCGAATTTCACCATGGCCGGCTTTGCAGCCGCGGTGCTCATCATGAACATCGCCGGCTGGGGCTGGTCGGTGGAAGGCATCTTCACCCGCTATCTCGGCAAGGCGCGTGAGGCCATCACGGGCGGCAATACCAAGTTGCTGGCCGTCATCGGCGCGTGCGGTATGATCGCGGTCTTCACCTACTACTCGCTCAACAACGCCATGAAAAAGGGCGGCTTCACCGTCGCAGTGCTCGTCGCCGTGCTGACGTCGATGTTCCTGTTCAAGCTGGCCGACTGGATCAAGCGGCCCGGCCTGAAGGAGTGGGCGCTCGGCATCGCGATGTTCATCGGCATGCTCGCCGGCAAGATCGTGGCAGGTTAAGGAGGAGTTACCATGGCAACCACAGCATCCAAGACCGCGCACGCCGACGCGAGGGGCAATCGGAACATCGACCCGACCGCGTTCGCCCGCGACTATCTCAAGCCGGTTCACCGGGTGGGCACGATCACCGCGTTGGCGGTGTTCCTGGCGCTCTTCATCCCGTCCATCCTGCTCTACGTCCTGTACGGCCAGTTCCCCTCATGGCAGACCATTGTTACGGGCTTCGGCCTGGCCATGACCTACGCCGTGCCGTTCTACTTCAGCGAACCGATCTCCTATTATCCGATCGTGGGCAACGCCGGCTGGTACATGATCTCCACGACCGGCAACGGCTCGAACCTGCGCGTCCCGTGCGCAGCCGTGGCCCTGGAAGTTGCTGGCGCAAAAGAGGGCTCGATGGAAGGAGAGCTCGTCGCCGCCATCGGCATCGCGACCTCCGTGCTGATCAGCATCCCCGCGATTCTGGTCGGCGCTCTCCTCATCGGTGCGATCCAGCAGATCTTCCCGCCCTGGCTGCTCGACGCGTTCAACAAATTCCTCCTGCCCGCGGTCTTCGGCGCGGTGTGGGGGCAGTTCATCCTGCGCGGCTGGAAGTACGCTCCGCTCTCGATTGCCCTGTTCTTCCTCTGCTACTTCCTGAAGGTGCCAGGCGCCTGGACGATCGTCATCACCGTACTCGGCACCATGCTTGGCGGCGCGCTGATGCTGAAGTTCTTCAACATCGAGGCCTAGCCTTCCGCAACTGACCTCCCGGGATGGCGCGGTGCGCCATCCCGGCTGCATAACGCACAGATGAGGGATCAACGGAGATGACAAGCGATCGTACTGAGGCGACGCCGTTTAACATCGATGCGGCAGAGGTGGCGCGCGTCTGCAGCGAGCTGATCCGGTTCAACACGGTCAACCCGCCCGGCAACGAGCAGATCGCGGCCGAGTATGTGGCTGATTACCTGGCGCCGCTGGGTTTCACGACCCAGTTCCTGCAGCAGGGGGAGAACCGAGTGACCGTCGTCGCGCGGCGCAAGGGGTCGGGCGGCGTGCCGGGCCTGGTGCTGAATGCCCACCTCGACGTAGTGCCGGTCGGAGGGCAGGAGTGGCTGTATCCACCGTTCGCCGGAGAGATCGCGGAGGGCAAGGTCTGGGGCCGGGGCTCGGGCGACATGAAGGGTGGCCTCGCGGCCATGATGGTCGCGGCCAGGGCCGTGGTCGAGTCGGGCGTCGAGCTGCGCGGTGACCTCATCATCGCGGGCACCGTCGGTGAAGAAGTCAACATGATCGGCGCGAAGCTGCTCTGCGCCGAGGGCACCCTGGGCGACGTACAGGTCATCATCATCTCGGAACCCACCTCCAACGGGGTCGGCCTGGCGGAACGCGGCGTCTTCTGGCCCGAAATCACCACGTACGGCAAGACCGCGCACGGCTCCACGCCGCACCTGGGCGTCAACGCCATCACGATGATGGCCCCGTTGCTCCAGGAGCTCGACCAGCTCGACATCCCCTTCACCACCCATCCGGTACTGGGGCCGTTCACGCGCAGCATCAACACCATCCAGGGCGGCGTCAAGGTCAATGTCGTGCCGGATCGCTGCTCGATCAACATCGACATGCGCACCGTGCCGGGCCAGGTGCATGCCCAGATACGCAAGCAGTTGGAGGACTTTCTCGCCGATCGTGCCCGGCGGGTGCCTGGGTTCCACGGTGAAGTGACGACGGTGCACTTCGACCTGCCGTCCGTCGAAACCAAGCCCGATGATCCCGCGGTCGTGCGCTTCATGGCAGCCGCCGCACGCGGCATGGGCTGGGAGCCCAAGCTTATCGTCATGCCCTTTGCGACGGAGGCGGCCATCTTCGTGCCTGCGCTCGGGGTGCCGACCATTATCTTCGGCCCGGGCGATCCGAAGCTGGCGCACCAACCGAACGAATTCGTCGACATCGCGGCCATGGTGGACGCGGGCCGCGCGTATGCTGAGGCGGCCGTGGCGTTCCTGGCCTGAGTCTCTTCCTGCTCCTTCCCCCGGCTGCCCAGCCCAACTGAGCATCCGGGGAGGGCGCTTCCGCCGTCGAAAGGCCGAGCCATGACCCAACCTCCCGTCGAGATCGACCTGGCGCCCGATATCCAGGATTACCGCCGCGCAGCGACGCACATGCTCATGATGCGCCGCTCGTACCAGGTGCTCCTCGTGCTGACCGCGACCGCCGTTCTCCTTGCGCTTTATCTTGCGGTCCGCACGATGCCCCAACACGGACTCGTTCGCGCCATCCTCGGCCAGGCGCCCATCCTCGTGTTCGGCTTCCTCCCGCTGATCATCTATCTGCAGATGGTGCGGCAGGGCCAGAAGCTCATCGCACATCAGCAAAGCATCAATGAAGTGGCGCACTACAGCTTCACCGACCAGGGGTACAGCCTGCAGATTAAGTCCAAAGAGGGGACGCGCGAGGGCAAGGGCAAGTGGACGGATTTCGCGCGCATCGTCGAGACCGACAGCGATTTCGCGTTGATGCTGCCCGGGGCCGTCGGCATGTTTCTGCCGAAGCGCGGCTTTCGCTCCGACGACGACCTTGTACGATTTCGGGACTACGCGCGGCGCAACCTGGGCGTGCACGCGCGCGTCAAGGCGTGAAACACCCGACCGATCGCATCACCCTGCCCCCATAGTGGCGGACCGGAGGCAACCCATGCCAGTCGCAGAACAACGAGAGATCGTCACGCCGGGACCGCTCCTGCGGCCCGATGGCAGCCTGACCGCGGCCGGTTGGGCCCGCCAGCCGGTGCTCGACTGCAACCTGGCGCAGGCCGCGTTCTACGGGGCGCCGTGGCGCTTCCTGCAGCGCTTCCGCGTCAAGCGCTGGGACTATTACGGCGTCACCACGCCGGATCGCTTCTTCTCGGCCACCCTGGCCAACCTCGGCTACGCGGGCCAGGTGTTCATCTACACGGTCGACTTCGCCACCGGCCGCTATCACGAGGAAACGCTGACCACCCCGCCCGGGGGCAGCGTCGTGCTGCCGCGCAACAGCACTGCGGGCGAATCCCGCTTCGACAACGGCAAGGTGCGCCTGTCGTTCAGCGTGACTCCCGCGCAGCGCCGGCTGGCGGTGCGCTGGCCCGATTTCGATGGCAAGCCGCTCGAGGCGGACATCGACTTCGCGCTGCCGCCGGAGCACGAGTCCACGGTCATCGTCATCCCCATCCGCGGCAACCGCTTCTACTACAACCGCAAGGTGAACTGCATGCCTGCGGAAGGCCGGCTGCGCATCGGCGACGAGGAGACGGCCCTGCGCCCCGACACCTGCCTGGGGAACCTGGATTGGGGTCGCGGGGTGTGGGAGTATCGCTCCTTCTGGGTCTGGGCCAGTGCGTCCGGATTCCTGCCCGACCGCCGCACGATCGGACTCAACCTCGGCTTCGGCTTCGGGGACACGTCGGCCGCGACCGAGAACACCGTGATCCTGGACGGCCGCGTCCACAAGCTCGGCCAGGTCGATTTCACCTACGACAACACGGACTTCATGCGGCCGTGGACGATGCGCTCGCCCGACGGGCGTCTCGACCTGACCTTCACGCCTTTCCTCGAACGGGTGGCGAAGACCAACCTCCTCGTCATCACCAGCGAGGTGCATCAGATGTTCGGCCGCTACGCAGGCGCTATCGTCACCGACGACGGCGAGACGATCGCCATCGACGGCCTCACCGGCTTCGCCGAAGAGCACCACGCAACCTGGTAGCCCCGTTCACCGATCCCCAATCCCCTAATTTCCCGGATTGACAACACCGCGCAAATGCGCGATACTATCGCCAGGTTATTTATTCCCCTTTATGAATTAATCGGGGGCCGCCAACGATGCTACGCCAGCCCGTCCTCACGCCCGCTCTCACCGGCAGAAGTGTCGGCAACATCAAGTCGCACAACCTGCGTGCGATCCTGTTGACGCTGCTTGGGGGCGGCGCGCAGTCACGGGTGCGGCTGGCGCAGGCGACCGGCCTGTCAACCACCACCATCACCAACCTGGTCAACGAGCTGATGCTGCAGGGCATCGTGTCGGAATCGGAGCCCGATGTCGCGGCCGACCCGTTCGACATGCCCGGGCGGCCCAGCGGCCGCCCTGCGACGCCGATCGCCCTTGTGCCCGGTTCACGCTGCGCCCTGGGCATCCACTTTGGGGTTGACACGCTCAGGGCGGGCATGGTCGATCTGCTGGGCAATCTCAGCGCCTGCCGGATGATCCATCACCCGGCGGACGTGCCGGCCATGGACGTGTTGGACCAGGCCGTCGAGTTGGCCCGCAGCGTCCTGGAGAGCGAGCGCGTCGTCCCCGAGTCGCTGGTCGGCATCGGCGTCGGTGCGTCGGGCCTCGTCGATCCTGACACCGGTGTCAACGTGCTCGCGCCGAACCTGGGCTGGCGCGATGTGCCGCTGGCTGAGGTGTTCGGCGACCGGCTGGGACTGCCCGTTCTGGTCGACAACAACGTCCGCGCGATGGCCCTGGCCGAGTCAATGTTCGGCCTCGGCCGGGGCGTGAACACGCTGGCATTCGTCTACGGCCGCGTGGGGCTGGGCGCAGGATTCGTCGTGGGCGGCCAGATCTACCGGGGGACGCGCGCAGGCGCAGGCGAGATCGGCCACACCACCGTCATCCCGGTCGACGGCGCAGCGTGCCGCTGCGGCAACACCGGCTGCCTGGAGACGCTCGTGTCCGAGACCGTGATCGTGCGCCGGGCGCTCATCCTGGCCGCTCAACAGCCAGGTTCGATCCTGGCCGCCCGCCTGCGGGACGCGCTTGCCCCCGAGCAAGTCGGTGGCGCACCGGAGCAGCGCGACGGTGCTGCCGCTCACGACGGCGCCGCGATCGATGCCGTCTTCGCGGCAGCCCGAGCAGGCGATTGCGAGGCGCTGGCGCTGATCGAGGGCTGTGCGCAGCACATGGGCACTGCGCTCGCGAACCTGGTGAACCTGATCAACCCTGACATGATCGTCCTCGGCGGGCTCTTTGCCTCGGGCAAGGACCTGATGCTGCCGGTCATCGAAGAGACGATGCACCGCCGCTCGTTTGCCGGCCTGGGCCGCGCAGTGACGCTGTGCGTCTCCGAATTTGGCCCGAACGTCGGCGTCGTGGGCGCAGCTGCGCTCGCGCTGGACGCCTTCTTCTACAAGCAGGATATGTAGGCGGCGCTGTCGCGCCCCGTCACATGGGAAAGGACATCGTGTGATCCAACCGCTTCGCATCGGCTTTGTGGCCCTGGCCCGGCCGACCTTCGACACTGCCCTCGCCGCCGAAGTGACGGCCCAGGTCCGGGCCGGCCTGCTGGCCACGGGCCAGGTCACGCTCGAGGGTCCCGAAGCGCTGGTGATGGACCTGCAGGCTGCGCAGGCCGCGGCAGAGGGACTCCAGGACGCGCCGATCGACCTGTTGCTGGTGTGGCAGGCCAGCTTTGCGGATGCCACGATGGTGGTGGCGCTCGCACGCGCGGTCGCCGCGCCCGCCGCGCCCGCCACGCCGGCGCCCGCCACGCCGGCGCCCCTGCTGCTGTGGGCGCCGCCCGAGGAGCGGACCGGCGGGCGGCTCCGCCTGAACGCCTTCTGCGGCATCAACCTTGCTGCGCACGGTCTGCACCGCGAGGGCATCGGCTACGATTACCTCTACGCTGCGCCGGACGACCCGGCTGCGCTCGACAAGGTGCTGCTGCTCGCCCGCGCGGGACGGGCTGCGCGGTTGCTGCGGAGTGCGCGCATCGGCCGTTTCGGCCTGAATCCTGACGGCTTCGCGCCGTGCACCTTCGACGGCGAGGCGCTGGCCGCGCTGGCCGGCATCCGCGTCGTGCAGCGCGGGCTGTCAGAGGTGTTCGACGGCGCGAGGACCGCGGCCCCGGCCGGTGTGGACGACGCACTGGCGGAGCTGGGCCGGCGCGTCGCTGGGCTGGCCGAACTCGACCAGCCCAGCCTGCGTAAGACGCTCGGCGCCTACCTGACCTTGGCAGACCTGGCTCGGGAGCACGCATACGACGGACTCGCCGTGCGCTGCTGGCCCGAGTTCTTCACTGAGCTGGGCTGCGCTGCCTGCGGCGCCATGTCCATGCTCTCCGATCGGATGATCCCGTGCAGTTGTGAGGCCGACGTCAACGGCACGGTCACGCAGCTCATGCTGCAGTGGCTGAGCGGTGAGCCGGCCTTTGGCACCGACATGGTTGGCTTCGATGTCCATCGCGACGAGGCCGTCCTGTGGCACTGTGGCCTCGCGCCGCTGTCGATGGCCGATCCTGAGTTCCAGCCGCGGGGGACCATCCATTCCAACCGCAAGCTGCCGCTGCTGATGGAGTTCCCGTTGAAGCCCGGCCGCGTCACCCTCGCCCGCCTCAGCCAGGCCACCGGCGCGTATCGCCTGGTCGTCGGCAGCGGCGAGATGCTGCGCGCACCGCTCAGCTTCTCGGGCACCTCGGGGGTGCTGCGCTTCGACCAGTCCGGCCGCGAAGTGCTGGACACCATCATGGCCGAAGGGCTGGACCACCACGTCTCGCTGACCTATGGCGATCACATGGACGCCCTGCTTGCACTCGCACGGATGCTCGGCCTGCCCGTGCTGCGCCTGACTTAGGGCATCCCGATCCCGGCCGGCGCCGCTCCTGGAAGGAGGTACGAACCTACGGGACGCCAACCAATTGCCAATAACGAGGCACGTTCGAATCATGCTCAATCCAATAAGGAGAGAAGAACGATGAAGTTGCACAAGATGCTCGCAGTCCTTGCCGTCCTCTCGCTGCTCCTGGCCGCATGCGGCCAGGCGGCCACACCTGCGCCTGCGCCGGCGCCCACCGCGGCGCCGGCCCCGACCGAGGCGCCCCCCCAGGCAACCGCGGCGCCCGAACCCACCGCTGCACCAGCCGCAGAGGCCGTAGAGCTGCGGATGATGTGGTACGACGATGGCACCGAAGGCCAGACCATGCGCGAGTTGCTCGACCGCTTCGAGAAGGAGAACCCGGGCATCAAGGTCGTCATGGACACCGTGGCCTACAAGGACATCCACAACATCCTGCAGGGCCAGGTGGAGACCGGCACCGGCCCCGACATGGCCCGCGTCACCGACGTGCGCCGCTTCGGCGGCTGGTACCTCGACATGCGGCCCACCATGACCGATGCCGCCGCCTGGGAGGCCAACTGGCCCGAAGAGGTGCTCGGCTCCATGCGCACCGATGCCAACCCGACCGGCCTGCACGGCTTCCCGACCCAGTTCACCGTCACCGGTCCCTTCATCAACCGCACCCTCTTCGAGCAGGCCGGCGTCCCCGTCCCCAGCGACACCTCCGACAAGGTCACCTGGGATGAGTGGGTCACCGCGGCCAAGAAGGTCGCCGAGGCCACCCAGACCCCCTACGCCGTCGCCATCGACCGCACCGGCCATCGCTTCTGGGGCCCCTCCCTCAGCATGGGCGCCACCTACGTCAATCCCGATGGCTCCTTCACCGTCGACACGCCCGGCTTCCGCGCCGCAGCCGACATGATCCTCGGCTGGCACGAGGACGGCATCACCCCCAAGGAGGTCTGGGCTGGCGGCGGCGGCGGCTATGCCGCTGCCAACGAGTTCTTCGTCAACGGCCAGCTCGTCCTCTACATGTCCGGCTCCTGGCAGGTCGGCCAGTTCGCCAAGCTCATCGGCGATAACTTCGACTGGCAGGTCATCCCCAACCCTTGCGGTGACGCCGGCTGCACCGGCATCCCCGGCGGTGCGCTCCTGACCGCCTTCGACGGCACCAAGCACCCCGCCGAGGTCACTAAGGTCATGGAGTTCCTCTCGCGCGAGGACATCCTCGGCGAGTTCTCTGCCAAGTCCCTGTTCATCCCGGGCCACCTCGGCCTCGTCAGCAAGGGCGTTGACTTCCCCACCAACAAGGAAGCCCTCAACGTCTTCGTCGCCGAGATCGCCAAGCTCATGCCCGAGGCGTACGCCCTGCAGTACCACCCGCAGACCTTCGTCCTCAACACTGAGATCCGCGATCGCCTCAGCCAGGTCATCGTCGGCGAACTGACCCTCGACCAGGCCATCGAGAAGATCCAGCAGACCGTGGACGAAGCCACCGGCAAGAAGTAGCAGTCGACTGCTGAATACTGGATGCTGGAAGCTGGTAACTGAACACCAGCTTCCAGCTTCCGGTATCCAGTATCCAGTCTGGAGCGACGACCATGACCACACCAAGCGCTGGCTCATCTGCCACCCGCGTCAAGACGCGACCGAACGACCTGCCGCTGCGGCTCTACAACGGGCTGATGTCGCTGGGAGACGTGGTGTTCGTTCCGTTGCAGAAGCTGCTCGGCTTCAAGAACATGGGCTACGTCTTCGTGCTGCCGAACCTTCTCGTCTTCGGCGTCTTCATCCTGCTGCCCATGTTGCTGAACTTCTACTTTGGCTTTACGAGCGGGGACTCCATTCTCCTGGAAAACCGGACCTGGGTGGGCACGGATAACCTCTCCCGCATCCTCCAATGCAGCAACTACGCCGACATCACGACCTGTCGGGAGGACCTCTTCTGGCGCGGCATGATGAACACGGCGATCTTCGTGGTCGGCCAGGTGGGAATCATGGTGCTGATCGCGCTCATCACCGCCCTGGCCTTGAACCGGCCAATCTGGGGCCGCGGCTTCTTCCGCAGCGTCTTCTTCTACCCGGTGCTCCTGTCGCCGGTGGTGGTGGCGCTCATCTGGGAATGGATCCTCCAGGACCAGTACGGGCTGCTGAACGCGCTGCTCAACGGGATCGGCCTCAAGCCCATAGCCTTTCTCCTGGAGGCCAACTGGGCCCGCTTCTGGGTCATCCTCGTCAGCGTTTGGTCCCAGATGGGCTTCTTCACGCTCATCCTGCTGGCAGGCCTCCAGTCGATCCCCCCTGAGCTCTACGAGGCCGCAGCCCTGGACGGCGCAGCAAAGTGGAGCGGATTCCGCTTCATCACCCTGCCCCTGCTGATGCCCACCATGGTCGTAGTCCTGGTTCTGGCGCTGATCAGGGCGGTCCAGGTGTTCGATGTGGTCTACGTGCTCACGAACGGCGGGCCGGGCACAGCGACCTTATACCTCGTACAGTACATCTACCGCACCGGGTTCGAGCACCGGCAGTACGGTCTGGCCGCTGCCGCCTCGATCATCCTGGCTGTGGTCCTGATGGTGCTGACCATCGGCCAGCTCCGGCTGGGCCGCGAATCCGATGCAGCCTGACGGAAAGGGGGCAACCAGATGAGCTCAAGAACCTCCAGCCAGCCGCGCCAAGGCATCGCGGGCTTCCTGCTCCGCCGCCAGGGCCGCAAACGGGCCACGACCGCCGACCTGATCACTTACCTCTACCTGGTCCTGGGCACCGTGATCATGTTTGGACCGGTGGTCTGGCTGGTAATGTCGTCGTTCAAGCCCATCGAGGGTCTTTACGACTTCCCGCCGACGTTCCTGCCCCTGCGCCGGGAGACGGCCGTGGTTCCGGGTTATGACAAGCCCCTGGAGCTGTACGACGTCACGGTGGAAGACGGCAGCGTGCGGCGGCTGGCCCAGGTGAATCGGATCGGCCTGGAAGCGCGCATGGTTGATCCGGCCAACCCTGACGCGGCGCCGATCAAGGTCAACATCAACACCCGCGAGCCGGTCAAGAGCGTTCACTTCAGCCTCACCAACTACACCGACGCGGTGGAACGCTATCCGTTCTGGGTCTACCTGCGCAACACCGTCGTCGTAACCCTCGCCGCTACCCTCGTGACGCTGCTGATCAACAGCATGGCTGCGTTCGGGCTGAGCAAGTACCGCTACGCGGGCCGGGACGCCATCTTCCTCGTCATGATCGCCACGCTCATGGTCCCGGTCACCGTCATCATGGTCCCCGCCTTCCTGGTGATCGCCAAGGTCGGCTGGGTCAACAACTTGTGGGGCCTGATCATCCCGAGCGCGGCCACGCCTACCGGCGTCTTCCTGCTGCGGCAGTACATGCTGACGATACCGGACGAGTTGCTCGAGTCGGCCCGGATCGACGGGGCGAGCGAGTGGCGCATCTTCTCACAGATCGTCCTGCCGCTGGCAGCCCCTGCGCTCGCGGTGCTCACGATCTTTTCCGTGATGTGGCGCTGGAACGACTTCCTGTGGCCGCTCATCGTAGTGAGCAAGTCGGAGCTGTTCACGTTGCAGGTCGGGCTCAACGCCTTCCAGGGCGAGCTCAACGTGCAGTGGAACTACATCCTGGCGATGACCGTGCTGACGCTGATCCCCATCAGCATCATCTTCGCAGTCCTGCAGAAGTACATTACCACCGGTATCGCAACCACCGGAATGAAATAAAGGAAGGCATCACCGATGAAATTCTTCCTCGATAGCGCCATCACCGACGAGATCAAGTACGCGCTGGAGATGGTGGCCATTGACGGCGTGACGACGAACCCGCGCCATGTGTAGG
>ERZ795056.5870-NODE-5870-length-12139-cov-14.538729_pt1 | contig 12139 bp, 12 predicted proteins | sample MGYA00375140_ERZ795056 | MGnify/ENA primary metagenome ERZ795056 (study PRJEB30185, sample SAMN05720227) | activated sludge metagenome | isolation source: Anaerobic digester | place: USA | collected 2015-03-09 ...
TGATCGCCCTCCACCCAGAACCGCCCCTGCTTGCGGTAAGCCGTGGAATCGGCTGACAGCTTGCGCAGCTCCTTGAGCAGGGGGTTGTCCCGCGACGTGATGTGGTTGACCGGGGCCTGGGCTGACCCGGTCATTTCAACACCTGCGCCACCGGCGAGAACGTTTTCCGATGTTGAGGGCAGGCGCCGTGCTCACGCAGTGCCGCCAGATGTTCGGCGGTTCCATAACCCTTGTGTCCCGCAAAACCGTACTGCGGATAGGTCAGATCAAGCTCTGCACACCAACGGTCCCGCGAAACCTTGGCCAGAATTGAGGCTGCGGAAATCGCCGGAATCAGTGAATCTCCCTTCACGATGGCCTCTGCCAGAATGTCCATCACCGGGATGCGATTGCCGTCAATAAGTACCTTGGCGGGCTTGAGCCGTAACCCTTCCACCGCCCGGCGCATGGCCAGCATTGTGGCCTGAAGGATATTCAGGCGATCAATTTCCTCCACGCTTGCTTCGGCAATGGAGCAGCAAAGCGCCTTGGCGCGGATTTCATCAAACAGCTTTTCCCTGCGCAAGGCGGTGAGCGTTTTGGAGTCAGCCAACCCGCGAATCGGGTTTTTCTCATCCAGGATCACGGCAGCGGCCACCACGGGCCCTGCCAGCGGGCCACGACCAGCCTCGTCCACGCCTGCAATCAGGCCGGGCGTGTCCCACACAAGGGGAACCTGCTCAGCTTTCAAGTAAGTTCTGGATCGCATGGGCGGCCAATTGGGATGTGTCTCGTTTCAATTCATGGTGCAAGTCGCCAAAACGATGTTGCAGGGCTACTATTTTCTCAGGCTCGTCAAACCACTTCAAAACCGCTGCGGCCAATGCCTTGGGGGTAGCAGCGTCCTGAATCAGTTCCGGCACCACAAAGTCGCCACACAGAATATTGGGTAAGCCCACCCAGGGCTGCAATTTCTTGCGCCGCATGAGCTGCCACGATACCCAACTCATGTTGTAGGCGATAACCATGGGTCGCTTGAAAAGTGCCGCCTCCAGCGTAGCCGTTCCACTGGCAATCAACGTGACATCACAGGCAGCCAGCGCCAGATGGGATTGGCCCTGGAGTATTTGCACGCGGTCATAAACGCCCGCATCCCGGGCCGCCCGCGTGATGGCTTCGCGCCATTGGGGCACGGCAGGCACTATGAATTTTATAGCTGGTTGCGCAATTTTAATGAGGTCTACAGCCAGAAAAAACCGCAAAGCGAGGTGACTGATTTCGGACTGACGGCTGCCCGGCAAAACGGCTACAACCCTGACGTCAGCGTCCAGACCCAGCGCAGATCGGGCGGCAGCCCGGTCCGGCTGCAAAGGAATGACGCTGGCCAGCGGGTGCCCGACATAGGTAGCTGCAATGCCATGCTGCGCCAGCAGGTCCACCTCAAATGGAAAGATGCATAGAACATGGTTCACGCTCTCACGAATTTTTTCAACTCGCTCGGGTCGCCAGGCCCAAATGGACGGGCAGACAAAATGCACGGTCTTCACGCCGCAGGCCTTGAGATCTCGCTCTAGGTCAAGGTTGAAGTCGGGCGCGTCAACCCCGATGAAAACATTCGGAGGGGCGTCCATCAACCCAGCTTTAAGCTGTTTGCGAATGCCAACGATCTCCCGGTAGCGCCTGAGCACCTCGATGCTGTAGCCATGCACAGCCAGTTTCTCACTGGACCACAGGGCATTGAAGCCGCGTTGCCCCATAAGCGGCCCCCCAATTCCCCTTGACTGCAACGCTGGCCAGCGCGTCTTCATGCCATCCAGCAACAAGCCGGCGAGCATGTCGCCCGACGTCTCTCCGGCCACCATGGCAACTTGGGGCCAGGCTTCGGGAACGAGAGTCCGCAAGGGGTTGGGCACTGGGGCCGCAGATGGTAGCGGCGCAGCGCCCATAGCGTTCTTAACGAATAATGCCGCGTTGCGGCGATGCTTGCTTCAGGAACGACAGCATCATCTCAACATCTGCCGCGGCTTCACCATGGCTCGTGGCGAGTTCTGCGATACGCGCCTGAGCCTGCTCAAGCGTCAGGTCGTCACGGTACAGGGCTTTGTGCATGGCTTTCACTGCCGATATGCGTTCAAGAGAAAATCCACGGCGACGCAACCCTTCGAAGTTCATGGACCGCGCGGCGGCTGGCTGCCCCTGACACATCACAAACGGGGGCAGATCGGCAAAAAGCAGTGAACACATGGCAGTCATGCTGTGGGCACCGAGTCGCACGAACTGGTGCACCACGGTAAACCCACCCAAAATGACCCAGTCACCGACATGCACGTGGCCCGCCAGCTGGGAATTATTGGCAAATATCGTGCTGTTGCCCACCACGCAATCGTGAGCCAGATGCACATAAGCCATCAGCCAGTTGTCATTGCCAACACGGGTCACACCGGTATCACCCGGAGATCCGATATTGAAAGTGCAAAATTCGCGGATCGTGTTCCTGTCACCAATGATCAGTTCACACGGTTCGCCAGCATACTTTTTGTCCTGCGGGATTGCTCCCAGAGAGCTGAATTGGAAGATGCGGTTATCACGGCCAATGGTGGTGTGGCCTTCAATCACGCAGTGCGGCGCGATGGTTGTGCCTGCGTCAACTTTGACGTGTGGACCAATGACCGTGTAGGGACCCACTGAAACCGAGCCGTCAAGCTCGGCTTTGGGATCAACAATCGCCGTTGCGTGAATCGTCGTCACAGCTGGATCACGCTATGGCGCGCATGGCACAAGTCAACTCGGCTTCAACGGCCAGCTCCTGGTCTACCAGCGCGCGTGCCTTGAATTTGAAAATGCCCGCCTTCATGCGGAGCAACTCCACTTCCAGAATCAACTGATCCCCTGGTTCAACGGGGCGCTTGAATCGTGCACCATCGATACCGGCAAAATAGTAAACCATCTGGTCATTGGGCGCCGTATCGAGGGCATCAAAGGCCAGCAAGGCCGCGGCCTGCGCCAGGGCCTCAAGCATCAAGACACCTGGCATCACGGGGCGGTGAGGGAAATGGCCTTCAAAAAAAGGTTCATTAATCGTGACGTTCTTCAGAGCCTTGATAGTCTTGCCTTTGTCCAGTTCCAACACCCTGTCCACCAGCAAAAATGGATATCGATGCGGCAACTGCTTCAAGATTCGGTGAATATCCATCATGATGATTTTTTTACCTGTTGTAGTGTGTTTTCCAGCGACCGCACGCGATCACGAAGACCGTGCAATTGCTTCAGCGTAGCTGCATTTTTTTCCCACGCAGCATTCTCATCAATCGGAAACATCCCGGTGTAGTGCCCCGCCTTGAGAATGGACCGGGTCACCACCGATGCTGCCGAAATGTTGACACCATCTGCCAATGAAAGGTGACCAAGAATAACAGCCCCGCCCCCGACAGTGCAATTCGCACCGATAGTTGCGCTGCCGGCAACCCCAACGCACCCCGCCATGGCCGTGTTGGCACCAATCCGAACGTTATGACCTATCTGGATCAGGTTGTCCAGCTTCACGCCGTCCTCAATCACAGTATCCTGCAGAGCACCCCGATCTACACAGGTATTGGCCCCAATCTCGACATCATTGCCAATACGAACAGCGCCCAGCTGTTCGATTTTTTCCCAGGCATTCCCGTTCGGGGCAAAGCCAAATCCATCTGCACCAACAACTGCACCTGAATGCAGGAGGCAGCGATCACCAATGACACAATTTTCACCTACAGTAACTCTGGATCGCAATACGGTTTGGGCGCCTATTCGGGCGCCTCTTTCGACCACACATAACGGGCCGATGTGTGCTTGCGGGTGTACTTGCGCGTCCGGGCTGACCACCGCACTAGGGTGAATAGCTGGCGCAACATCAGACTTTTGCACCTGCTTCCAGAGCTGAGTGACCCTGGCATAGTAAAGGTAAGGTTGTTCCGAGACGATGCACGCTTCCTGCCGCAAAGCCAGCGAGAACATCTGGGGGCTCAGAATGACACAGCCCGCCATGGATGCACTCAACAGGTTCTGGTATTTGGGATGACTGAGGAAACTCAACTCATGGGGAGAAGCCGACTCCAGTGGCGCAAGTCCCAGGACTTGCAAATCGGGGTCGCCGTGCAGTTCACCGCCAAGTGCCTCGACAATTGAACCTAGACGCAGCACCACACTTCACACGTCACGACAAGGCGCTACTTAGCGCCCGTCGCGTTCAGTGCCTTGATGACCTTGTCGGTGATATCGTGCTTCGGGCTGACGTACACCACTTGATCGGGCTGCATGATCAGATCCAGTTTGTCAGCTTCCGCCAGTTGGCGAATCACCTTGTTCGCACGCTCAAGAACCTGTTGTAGCTCTTCGTTGCGGCGAGCACTCAAATCTTCCTGGAACTCACGACGTTTGCGCTGGAAATCGCGGTCTTGCTCAACCAGCTGCTTTTGCCTGGTGGCACGCTGGCTATCAGAAAGCGTTGGCGCTTCGCGTTCCAACTTTTCGGTCATGGACTTCACAGCACTCCCCAAGTCCGTGATTTCTTTCTCACGTTTGAGGAACTCCTGTTCCAGCTTGGCTTGTGCCGCCTTGGCTGTATTGGCCTCTTTGAGCACCCGGTCCGTATTCACAAACCCGATCCGCAACTCTTCAGCCCAGCCCTGAGAAGCCACGGCGAGAGTACCCAACAGCAGGGCTACACGGCATCGACGCAAAAGGTTATTCATTAGAAGGAGGTTCCGATCTGAAATTGCAAAGTCTGGATTTTATCGCCATTGAACTTTCGAACAGGTTTGGCATAGGACAACCGTAACGGACCGACTGGTGATATCCAGTTGATACCAACACCAACCGAAGCCCGCAACTCGCTCATCCGGATGGGTTGGCTTTCGCCGTAAACATTACCCACATCAAAGAAACCATACCACCGCAAGGTCCGGTCATTGCCAGCCCCCGGGAAAGGCGCAATTATTTCTGCATTCAGCACCAGCTTTTTGCTGCCCCCCAAGGATATGTCGGTTACAGAATCGCGCGGACCCAGGCTCCCGGAGTCAAACCCGCGTACAGACCCGAGTCCACCGCCGTAATAGTTCTTGAACAGGGGATAAGGTCGGTTACCGATCGCTTTTCCAAGACCCACTTCACCGTTGAATGCCGCCGTGAACTGCTTGTTGATCGGAATGTATTGTTGATACTGATAACTACCACGAAGGTATTTCGCATCACCAGCGACACCCCACTCGGCGCTGGCCCGCTGATACTGGCCGTTGGTTGGCACCAGTGCACTGTCACGACCATCCCTCGACCAGCCGATGGTCAGCGGAAGCGTAGAGCTTGAATAGCCAAATTGGTTGGCGTAGGTCAAATACGCATTGGGAAGACTGGTTCCGGGAACAATCTTGGTATTTTCAATCCCAGCGCCGAAGTAAACGGTATCAATTTCCGTGAACGGCACACCAAAACGAAAACTCGCTCCGGCCGTAACCAACTTGTAGGAGTCCGTGTCACTGACAGGGCTCGTTTTCCGGGAATAGACGTCAAGTGTTCTGGACACTCCATCCGCAGTGAAATACGGGTCGGTAGTGCTGAAAACAAGGGTGCGGTCTGATTTACTGGTATTTAAATCGACGCCCACCGAATTGCCAGATCCAAAAGCATTCTCCTGTTTGAAGCCGAACGTCAGAACCAGACCCTCGCCACTAGAAACACCGGCACCCACACTGATGCTTCCGGTTGGCTTCTCAACCACGTTGACGGTCAAGTCCACTTGATCCGGTGAACCAGCAACCTCCTGGGTTTCAACACCCACCTCGGTAAAAAACCCAAGCCGATCTACCCGATCTCGGGATAACCGGATCTTTTCTGCGTCGTACCACGATGCTTCGAACTGCCGAAATTCGCGGCGGACAACTTCATCCCGTGTGCGACTATTTCCAGCGACATTCATCCTCCGGACGTAAGCTCGGCGGGAAGGCTCAGCCTGAAGTACGAGCGCAACGCGCATATTGGCACGGTCAATTTCCGGAACTGCTTCGACACGCGCAAAGGCATATCCAAAATTTCCGAAATAGTCGGTAAACGCTTTTGTTGTCTGGGCTACCTGATCCGCGTTGTAGGCCTGCCCGGGGCGGATGGACACAAGCGACTTGAATTCATCATCCTTGCCAAGGTAATTACCTTCCAACTTGATCCCCGACACCACAAATCGCTCACCCTCAGTCACATTGATCGTGATGGCAATGTCTTTTTTATTGGGCGAGATCGCCACTTGAGTCGAGTCAATCCTGAATTCAAGATATCCCCTGGTCAGGTAATAGGACTTCAAGGACTCAATGTCTGCATTCAGCTTTACACGCGAGTACCGATCAGATTTGGTATACCAACTCAGCCAGCCACCCGTGTCCAGATCAAATAGGTTTCGCAAAGTTGATTCACTGAACGCCTTGTTACCCACGATGCGAATCTCGTTGATCTTTGCTGTATCGCCTTCCATAACGGTAAAGGTCAGGTTGACCCGATTCCGCTCTATCGGAGTCACAGTCGTCACCACCTCTGCGGCGTACATACTGCGATTGATGTACTGGCGCTTCAACTCCTGCTCGGCGCGGTCAACCAGTGCCTTGTCAAACGGGCGGCCATCAGCCAAGCCTACGTCACGCAGGGCCTTTTTGAGAACGTCTTTATCAAATTCTTTGGCCCCGGCAAATTCAACATCAGCAACCGTTGGCCGTTCTTCAACGATTACAACCAGTATGTCGCCATTGACCTCGATGCGAACATCCTTGAAAACGCCCAAACCAAATAGCGCCTGAATGGCTGAAGTACCTTTCTCGTCGTCATAGGTATCCCCTACCCTCACAGGTAAAGACGCGAAAATAGTTCCAGCCTCGACCCGTTGCAGACCTTCAACCCGAATATCACGTACGGTGAAGGGATCTATCGCCCAGGCAGATTGGCTCACCAGGAACATTGCGCTAGCCACTGCAATGGTTTTCAGCCGGAAACGTTTTAATTGCATTTGTATTCAAGAAAATATGAGCGCCGTCACAAAGCGGCACAGAAACTAGCCCAAAAGTCTGGTCACGTCGTTAAATACGGCGATCAACATCATCGCCATCAGCGCAGCAACACCGCCACGCTGCATGCGCTCCATCCAGACATCAGACACCGCCTTGCCGGTAAGGCCTTCCCAAAGATAATACATCAGGTGTCCACCATCGAGGACCGGCAACGGAAGCAGATTCAACACTCCCAGACTCACGCTGATCAACGCCAAGAAAACCAGATACTGGGTTAAGCCCAAACTCGCCGATTTGCCCGCATAGTCAGCGATGGTCAAAGGCCCGCTCAAATTCTTCAGCGAAGCCTCGCCAATGAGCATTTTTCCCATCATCCGTAACGTCAATACCGAAACTTCCCATGTCCTGGTAATCCCCCCCCAAACACCTTCAAAGAATCCGTATCGCACGGTTACAAATTCCGGGGGAGACCCCACGTACGCACCAATTTTTCCGACCGCTACAGATCCTTCCAGCTTTTTCTCCGGCTTTACCAGCAACTCCAGACTCGATCCGTTGCGTTCAATTGTCCAGCGGGTCTCAGCGGGCTCCCCTGATTTGGCCGTTGCACGGATCCACTCCCGCAACTGCTGCCCATCGACTACCAATTCACCCCCCACTTTGAGTACAAGATCGCCCTGCCGTAACCCGGCCCTGGATGCAGCACCTTCTGCCACAACCTCACCAATAACAGGCCTGGTAAGGGGGCCAGCGATGCCGATATCGCGAAATAACTGCGCATCGGCGTTGCTGACATCAAGTTCGCTCAGCCTCAGCAATATGTCGCGAGCCTTCGCCCCAGAAACGTAGGTCACGGCCAGCCTTACGTCACGCCCTTCGAGCGCACCTCGCGTAAGTAACCAGCGCATATCCTCAAAAGACTCCACGTCGTGCGACGGGGCTCCATCAAAGCCAGCTCGCGTCACCAACTCACCACCCGCAATGCCGGCACGTTCAGCAACCGATCCGGCAGGCGGTGTAGCGAGGATGGCCTTGGGATGGTCGACACCGCCCCAATTGACAATGGAATACAACAAGACTGCCAACATCAAGTTGGCGATCGGTCCGGCAGCAACAATTGCCGCACGCGTTCTCAACGGCTGGGTATTGAAAGCCCGATGCCGCTCTTCAGGCGCAACCGGCGCCTCACGCTCATCCAGCATTTTGACGTAACCACCGAGAGGAAAGGCACCGATAACGAACTCGGTCGGTGAGTCTTTGAGTCGCCAGCGGATGATGACTTTTCCAAACCCGATCGAAAAACGTAATACCTTAACGCCACACAGCACAGCCACACGATAGTGCCCGTACTCATGAACGGCTATCAATAAACCCAGAGCAACAACAAAAGCAACAATAGTCAACATAAGGGTTCCTGTCGGACTCAAGCCCGAATTCGCCGTACGACCTGACCAGCCGCTGCACGGGACATGGCGTCAACTGCCAGTAGATCGTCAAGGGTTTCAGGTGGGGGTGTACTGACTTGACTCAGCGTTTCCAGATTGACCGCATGAATCTGGTCAAACCGAATTTGCCGGTTCAGGAAAGCCTCAACAGCCATCTCGTTAGCGGCATTCAGGACAGCGGTGGTTCCTCCGACAGCCCTCAAAGTTTCCCAGGCCAGGCTCAATCCCGGAAATCGCTCACGATGACCATACTTATCGTCGATGGACTCAAACGTCATGTCCTGTAAAGAGCCAAAATCCAGTGCAGCAGCACCTGAGACCATTCGATCAGGCCACGACAACCCGTAGGCTATCGGTACTTTCATGTCTGGCGTGCCCAATTGGGCAATCACAGAGTGGTCCACATATTGCACCATAGAGTGAATCACGCTTTGAGGATGGATGACGACTTGCAGTTGGTCAGGTGTCACGCCGAAAAGAAAATGCGCTTCAATGACTTCAAGCGCCTTGTTCATCATCGTCGCCGAATCAACTGATATTTTTCTACCCATTACCCAGTTCGGGTGGGCGCAGGCTTCTTCGGGTGTGACAGTATTCAAAGTGTCCGCAGACCGCTTCCGAAAAGGACCGCCAGAGGCAGTGAGGATAATCTTGTCGATCTGCTCGGGCCAGGTTAAAACATCGGCTGGCAACGACTGAAAAATGGCGGAATGCTCACTGTCAATCGGAAGCAGTCGTGCGCCACCCTGCTTGACTGCTTGCAAAAACACATGTCCACCTACTACGAGCGCCTCTTTGTTGGCCAGGAGAAGACGTTTACCTGCTCGTGCGGCGGACAGACAGGGGGCCAACCCCGCCGCGCCGACGATCGCAGCCATCACCGAATCAACCTGCTCATGTGCGGAAATCTCAGCAATTGCGGGGGCGCCCCACAAAACGCGCGTTTCCAGACCCAGTTCCCGACATTTGGCTTGAAGGGCACGCCCATGCGATGCACTGGCCATAACCGCAAACGCAGGCTTGAAAGCTACGCACTGCGCAAGCAGCAGATCAGTTTGTGTGGAAGCTGTCAAAGCGAACACATCAAACCGGTCAGGATGCCGCGAGATCACATCAAGCGTACTGACACCCACAGATCCCGTTGACCCCAGTATGGCTACGCGTTGTTTGATCATGGGTTTTACATTGAATAGAGCATCATGGCCAGCGGCAGCGTGGGCAACAGGGCATCAACCCTATCCAGTACGCCACCATGACCAGGCAGCAATCCACTGCTGTCTTTGACACCCGCGCTGCGCTTGATCAGTGACTCCACCAGATCACCAACAACGCTCATCGAAGCCATAAATAGCGAGGCTATCAGCAATAGCCACCATCCTCTTGCCAAAAGGTGGGTGTACAAGCTGGGTACCGAAGCTCCCCAGCGAGCGTCTCCCCAAGTCCAGGCGAATGCCAGTATCAGCACACCCGCCATACCCCCCCAAACACCTTCCCAGCTCTTGCCCGGGCTGATAGATGGGGCCAATTTGGCGCTGCTAAAACGCCCACCAAACGCTCGCCCGGCAAAATAAGCAAAGATGTCGGCAACCCAAACAAGGACCAGGACAGACAGAAGAAAGTTGATTCCAATTACCCTTGCCTGCGCGAGCGCCAGCCAGGCCAGACAAAGCAGAAATACCCCTCCCGTCAAGCGCACTATTTGGGGAATGCGCGGCCAGCCGGTCACTCCGCTGTGCAATAACCAGCCCCCCACCAGCACCCATACAGACCCAAAAAACAACCAAAGCATGGGGAATGACTGCTCCAGCAAACCAGCAAGCCAGGCCAGAGCACACAGCGTCAGACAAAACAAGCCAAAAATGCACGCCTGAATGGGCCTGCAACCATTTAGGCGCGCCCACTCCCACGCCGCCGCCGTGATCAATACCAGAGAGACCGCACAAAATGGAAAATAAGTGGAAGAAAACAACGCAGGCAGAAGCACCAGCAAAAGGGCAATGGCTGTGATAACGCGTTGTTTCAGCATTTCCTGCCTTTACTCTGAAATTGACCGCTCAGCTTCAACACTCAACTGGCCCGAAGTTTTTCCGAACCGTCGCTCCCGCCGCTGATAAGCTTGAATCGCCTGATCGAGGGCGGCCTCGTCAAATTCTGGCCACAAACTGTCAGAAAAGTAGAACTCGGAATATGCAGATTGCCAGAGCAGAAAGTTGCTGATACGCTGCTCTCCACCCGTGCGAATGAAGAGATCAGGATCTGGAACGTGGGCCATTGCCATTGCAGCACCCAGGCTCTCTTCAGTTACAGGTTTACCCATTACACGAAGACTCTCTGCAGCCTGCACAATGTCCCATCGCCCACCATAATTGAAGCAGACATTCAGCGTCAATCGCGTGTTGCCCTTGGTGTCGGCCTCGGCCTGCGCCAAACCAGCGACAACCTTTTCAGACAATCCTGAACGGTCACCGACAAATCTCAACCTGACTCCATCGCGCTTCAGTTGCTGCACCTCGCTGGCAATTGCCATGACCAGCAAATCCATCAGCCCCGACACCTCGTCAGCAGGACGTTGCCAATTCTCCGAGGAAAAAGCAAAGACGGTGAGAACCGACACACCCCGAACAGCGCAAGCCTTGACGCAACGCTTGAGGGAACTCACCCCCTGCTTGTGACCGGCCAACCGGGGAAGAAATCGCTTGGTAGCCCACCGACCATTGCCATCCATCACGATAGCAATGTGGTTCGGAACCACAGCAGATGAGGTCATGAGAGGTGATTGGCCATTCGTCAGCGTCAAACCGCCATGATGTCAGCCTCTTTGGCCGCCACCAGTTGATCAATGGCAGCAATATGCCGATCGGTTGCTTTCTGAATATCCGCCTCAGAGCGTTTCTGGTCGTCTTCAGACGCCAGTTTGTCCTTCACCAGCTTCTTGACGGACTCATTGGCATCGCGCCGCAGGTTACGCACAGCGATCTTGGCATTCTCGCCCTCGCCCCTGACCACTTTGGTCAACTCCTTGCGCCGCTCTTCCGACATTGCGGGCATCGGAACGCGAATCAGGTCACCCATGGAGGCGGGATTCAAACCCAGGTCACTGTCGCGAATGGCTTTTTCAATTTTCGCGCCCATGCCTTTTTCCCAAGGCTGAATGCTGATGGTGCGCGAATCAAGCAAAGACACGTTGGCCACCTGACTGATCGGCAGAAGTGAACCGTAGTAGTCCACCTGCACGGAGTCGAGTAACGCAGGGTTTGCCCGCCCGGTGCGGATCTTTGTAAGATTTCCCTTGAACGCATTGATGGATTGATCCATCTTGCCTTCGAGTGTTGCTTTAACTTCGTCAATCGTCATGTTTCACTCCTAGCAAGCACATTCGAAAATTGACAGCTGTTGGAAACGCCGTCAAATCTGTCAGGCATACACCAGTGTTCCCTCGTCTTCACCCATGACAACCCGCTTCAAAGCGCCATGTTTGAATATCGAAAATACCTTGATGGGCAGCTTCTGGTCACGGCACAGGGCAAAGGCAGCTGCATCCATGATGCCGAGATTTTGCGACATGGCGGCATCAAACGAAATTTTGGTGTAACGCGTGGCCGTTGGATCTTTTTTTGGATCGGCACTGTAGACGCCATCCACCTTGGTCGCCTTCAACACGATTTCTGCTCCAATTTCAGCACCACGCAAGGC
>ERZ795056.5872-NODE-5872-length-12136-cov-4.773280_pt1 | contig 12136 bp, 6 predicted proteins | sample MGYA00375140_ERZ795056 | MGnify/ENA primary metagenome ERZ795056 (study PRJEB30185, sample SAMN05720227) | activated sludge metagenome | isolation source: Anaerobic digester | place: USA | collected 2015-03-09 ...
GTACTACCGGAGAGATGAATTGTTGCACATAAAGGGATACAAAAATCGGCAATATCTTCGTCAACTCCATTCTTTTTTGCTTGTGATAATGTTACGGGGATTGTTGCAGCAGAGGAAGCTGTACCAAGGGCAGTCATATAAGCCGGTAACATCATCTTTAGAGCCGTAAAAGGATTTCTTTTAGAAATCAAACCGGCAACTGTAAACTGAATTATTAGTAGTATAAAAGAAAGTAGGATTATATAAGTAATCACTTTGCCGAACACTGTAATTATTTCGTATGCTTCACCATTATAGGACATGTTTAAGAAAATGCCGAAAATGTAAATAGGAAGGAAGGGAATAATAACTCTTGAAATCACCTTCTCGATAATTTGTTTAAACTCTCGAAAGAAATTTTTCAATGTATCTCCTTCAAGAAAAGAGATTCCAATACCAACAAGAAAAGAGAATACAAGAGCTGTCATAACATCAAATACTGGAGGCATTTGAATCGAAAAATATGGTGCTAATCCGCCCCCGGCTTGATGAGTTTTAGATAATATTCCGGTTTGACCGGAATCTATAATAAACGGGTAAACAGCTGTACTTGTTAGATAAGTAAAAATACCTGAGAAAAGGGTAGAGCCGTATGCCAAAACAACAGTCAATAAAAGTAATTTACCGGCTCCTTTGCCAAGTTCACCGATTCCGCTAACAACAAGCCCAACAATTATTAAAGGAATACAGAAACCGAGAAAATTCGAGAATACTCCATTTATGGTAGTAAATACTTTGACGATAAATTCAGGTATTATCATACCTAATGATAGACCAAGTATAATAGCAAGAATAATTCGTGGGAGCAAGTTGTTGAAAATCTTCTTCATGTCTGACCTATAAATTTATTGATTTTAGTATTAAATTAGGAGCATCGTTTAGTTTCTCATTAGAATCAATTTTTACCCAGGTAATCCTTTTATCTGCTCTGAACCAGGTTAGTTGTCTTTTAGCAAAACGCCTTGTGTTCCTTTTAATCAGTTCTATGGCTCGTTCCAATGTAATATTTCCATCAAGATAATCGAAAATTTCTTTATAACCTACAGTATTAATAGCATTCATTCCCGGATGGAATCCATTATATTTTAAGGAATTAGTCTCATTAACTAAACCTTTGCTAACCATATCATCGACGCGTAGTTCGATATTTTTATAAAGGATGGTTCTGTCCCAATCCAAACCGAATTGTAGAAATACAATATCGCTGTTTCTTTGATGTATTTCATGGTGCTTCCAGATTGGAATTCCTGTAATATAAAACACTTCAAGCGCCCTGATAATTCGTTTATAATTTTGTGGGAGCATTTTACTGGCAGAAACCGGATCAACTTCAAGCAGCATTTCATAAAGAGCATCATTTCCATGCTCCATACGGATTTTTTGAAGTCTATTCCTGTAATCGGGGTCTGTCTCCACAAAATCAAAAATACCATCAACAATTGCTTTTATATATAACCCGGAACCACCTGCAACTACAGGAATTCGGTTTTTATCCAAAAGATCATTTATAATTTTGAGCGATTCAACTTCAAATCTACTGACATTATATTCTTCTTCCGGAGATAGTTCATCAACCAAATGGTGTTTAACTTCTGATAGTTGGGATTTATCATGTTTTGCCGTTCCTATGTCCAGGTATTTGTAAATTTGCCGGCTGTCTGCAGAAATTATCTCGGATTGAAGTCTTTTAGCAAGTTTTACAGCTACTTCTGTTTTACCCGAACATGTAGGTCCAACAATTACTAGTACCTTTCGTTCCAACCTTCTCTACCGATTAATGGTACAAAAGTAAACTCAGGGATATTTTCTTCTTTAAAACTATCTTCGTCAGTTTTTGTAATGACTTTCATTGTCTGCGACACTCTATCTCCAATAGGAATAACAAGTGTTCCGCCGATTGCTAACTGATTTTTTAGAGATTTCGGTACTTCTTTTGAACCCGCTGTAACAATAATACCATCGTATGGAGCGAATTCCTTCCATCCGATTGTACCGTCACCGCATTTTAAATATGCTCTAATCCCAAGGTCATCAAAAAGTTTTCTCGTTTTTTGGAAAAGATCGAAATGCCTTTCAATCGAGTAGACATTCATCCCCATTTTATAAAGAATAGCCGCCTGGTAACCGGAACCGGTGCCTATTTCAAGTACTTTATTCCCTTTGTTAAGTTTAAGGCATTCAGTCATTATTGCTACTGTATACGGCTGAGAAATTGTTTGTTCATATCCTATCGGCAGTGCAATATCAAGATATGCTTTATCCAGCATTGCATCCCAAACAAATTTATGTCTTTCTACATCCGTAAAAGCCTTTAACACGGCTTCGTCTTTTATACCTTTTTGTTTTAATTTATTTACTAATTCTAATCGTTCTTTTTCGTACATACTTCATTAAAAATTTGTGTGCAAAGATAAAGATATTTTTCAATTATTACTTAAATTTGCAACCGTAAATTGTTAAACAAAGGAGTAATCTTAATGGTCGATTTGATCGGTGGTGCATTGCTAATAATGATGATGCGCATTTGCGATGTTACGATTGGTACATTTAGAACAATACTGATTGTTCAAGGAAGGAAACTATTAGCAGGTACTGCTGGCTTTTTCGAAGTCCTTATATGGGTTTTTGCGATAAGATTCGTATTTCAACACCTTGACAATTTAGCAAATTTTTTCGGATATGCTGTCGGTTTCGGTATTGGAAATATTTTGGGTATTACACTTGAACAGAAAGTCGGACTTGGCTATGTTCAATTCAATATAATATCGAAGTTATTCCCGGATCAAATAGCGGACGCATTAAGGAAATCAAAATACGGAGTTACAATTCTTCCCGGCGAAGGCGGCAGTGGTGGAGTTGCAATTCTTATGTGTATAGCTCCAAGAAAACATCAAAAAAGAATAATTGAGATAATTGAAGATATAGACAAAACAGCGTTTATTAATATTCAATCTTCAATCCCTTATAGGGGTTTTATGCATGGCGCCAGAAAATAGAATTGTTACATTGCCTATTTTTTTTGAATTACTACTTTTTTATATTGAAACCAGATTTTGTATAAAATAGAAAGAAAGAGATTCAAATGACTTTCCCAGGCTCTTCAATTTTAAGAGACACAATTACCACTATTCTTGCAGGAGGACAGGGAGAAAGACTTTACCCTCTTACTGCATTTAGAAGTAAACCGTCCGTTCCATTCGGAGGTAAATACCGTATTATAGATTTTACTCTTTCCAATTGCCTTAATTCGGGATTGAGAAGAATCTACGTAATGGTTCAGTATAAATCAGATTCTCTTAATCAGCATTTATTTGAAGCCTGGAGCATTTTTAACCCTGAGCTGGGTGAGTTTATATTTCCGGTACCACCCCAAAGAAAACTAAATAACGACTGGTATCTTGGAACAGCAAACGCACTTCATCAGAATATTAATCTTTTTTCTGCAGATAGAAAATGTAAATGGGTTTTAATTCTAAGTGGCGACCATATTTACAAAATGGACTATTTAAAAATGCTTCAGTATCATAATGATATGCATGCGGATTTGTCAATGTCTTGTATTGAAGTACCTTTATCGGAAGCCAGTCGTTTTGGAATAGTTCATGTTGATAAGGATTCTAAAGTTACAGGCTTTATTGAAAAACCGGCTGACCCTCCGGAAATTCCGAACAAACCGGGATTCAGTTATGTGAACATGGGTATTTACGTTTTTAATGCCGCCGTATTAAAAGAAGTATTGCTCGAAATGCACGAGAAGAAAATAAAAAATTACGACTTCGGGCAGGATGTTATACCCTACATGGTCAAGCAGGGTATGAGCATTTATGCTTATGAATTTGTTGACGAGAACAAAAAAACTCAACCATATTGGAAAGACATCGGAACAATTGAAAGTTATTTTGAAGCCAGTATGGATTTAATAAGTGTACTTCCTGAATTCAATCTTTATGATGACGACTGGCCTATACGTACACTTCAGTTCCAATCTCCTCCGGCAAAAACTGTATCTCACGGTGAGGAAAGAATCGGTCGTTCACTCGAAAGTTTGATTTGTGATGGAACGGTAGTATCCGGCGGTTTGGTTGAACGATCATTAATTGGAAACAATGTGCGGGTTAATAGTTATGCATCCATTACAGATTCGATAATAATGAACAACTGCAATATAGGCAGGCATGCTGTTATTAAACGTGCAATAATTGATAAGAACGTCATTATACCTGAAGGTTATGAAGTAGGTATTAATATTGATGAAGATCGAAAGAAGTTTACTGTTACTGATACCGGTATAGTGGTGATTCCGAAAAATTTTGTTTTTTAATTCAAAACTAATTTAAGTTAGTACATATAGATTGTGTTTCTCTAAAGACCTTAGCTTTGAGTGTTCTGAATAGAAAAATAATCATCTTTTTGACCCCAATTTATGAATGATAAACTTAAAGAAAAATTAGAATGCCTGCCTGTAAATCCGGGGATTTACCAATTCAAAAATGATAAAGGAAAAATTATATATATTGGTAAAGCAAAAAACCTTAAAAACAGGGTAAGGTCATATTTCCATTCAAGCATTACCTCTCCTAAAACAATAACGTTAGTTAAAAAGATTTCCGACATTGAAATTATTATTACCGATTCGGAAATTGAAGCTCTCGTTCTTGAAAGTAATCTTGTAAAAGAACATAAACCGAGATATAACATCAATCTGAAAGATGATAAATCATTTCCATTCATTAAAGTAACAAATGAAATGTTTCCGAGGATTTATCCTACACGGAGAATAATTAGAGACGGATCAAAATATTTTGGTCCTTATACTGATGTTAAAAGTATGAAATCAGCTTTAAGGATGATTAACCAGATTTTTAGAATAAGAAGTTGTAAACTGGATATAACGAATGAGAATATTGAAAAAAAGAAATTTAAAGTTTGTCTTGACTACCACATAAAAAAGTGCGATGGTCCATGCGAAGGATTGATTACTGTTAATGAATACTTTGAAATGGTAAACCAAGTTACCAAAATGTTAAAGGGGAAAACTGATGAATTGATTCATGAGCTAACAGATAAAATGAATTTCTTTTCCGCATCACTTGAATTTGAAAAAGCTGCCGACTTAAGGGATAGAATTTCACGATTGAGTGTTATCACTGAAAAGCAGAAAATTGTTAGCGATGATTTTGAAGACCGGGATATTATTGCAGTCGCATTCGAAGGGAAAGACTCGGCCTGTACTATTTTCAACATTAGGAACGGAAGACTAATCGGGAAGAAACAGCTAAAACTTGTTATAGAAAGTGATGAATCGATAGATACTATTTTATCAGCAGTATTAAAGCAATACTACAACGAAGCAGTTGAAATCCCTCCTGAAATCGTGCTTGAGAGTGAACCTTTTGAAATTGATTTGATTAAAGAATGGTTACAAACAAAGATTGAAAGAAAACTGAGAATAATTGTTCCCAAGAAAACAAGTAAGTTAAAATCACTTGTAAAAATGTGTAAAGAGAATGCTATTCTTCAATTGAAAGAAATTCAAATACAAAAAATGAAAAAAGAGGGGAGAGTACCTTTTACGCTTGCAGCGCTTCAAAGGGATTTAAGATTGAAAAAACTGCCCAAAAGGATAGAATGTTTTGACATTTCTAATCTGCAAGGGAGCGATGCAGTTGCAAGTCTTGTGGTTTTTGTGGATGCAAAACCTAAAAAAAGTCTATATAGAAAGTTCATTATTAAAACAGTTACCGGACCTGACGATTTCGCAAGTATGGAAGAAGTTATCGGAAGAAGGTATAAAAAGCTAAAAGACAACAACGATATATTCCCAGATTTAATTATGGTTGATGGTGGCAAAGGACAACTTTCTTCTGCCGTGGCTATTCTTAATAAACTTGAAATAAAAGACGTTAGTATAATTGGTTTGGCAAAAAGACTTGAAGAAGTATTTTTACCTGAACAGAAAGAATCCGTTTTGATACCGAAAACATCATCGGCATTAAAATTATTGCAACAAATAAGAGATGAAGCACATCGCTTTGCCATTACGTTTCATCGCAAAAAAAGGAGCAGGAGAATTATATCAACTGAACTTACTTCGATAGAAGGTATTGGGGAAAGTACTGCGTTGAAATTACTTAAAGAATTCGGCAGTCTTGAATCTGTTTTCAATACAGGTGAAGAAGAACTGGCAAAAGCAATCGGAAAAAGTAAAGCAAGAAAAATCAAACTTTATATTCACTCAAAAACAGAAGAAAGAAAAGATCAGCAATGAATTTGGCAGACCTTGGTTATCATAAAAAACTTGAAGAATACAGAATAGAGCAAAAAATTAACAACATGGAGGTCGGAAGAGTTATTGCCGAACATAAAGAAAGATATATTATCAAAACAGAACAAGGTGAATTCGACGCTGAAATAACAGGCAATATGAGATTTACGGCGAAGAGCAGAGAAGATTTTCCTGCAGTCGGTGATTGGGTTGCAACTATGGTGTATGACTCTGAATTGGCAATTATTCACAAAATACTTCCAAGAACCTCAATAATTAAAAGACAGGCTATAGGACAGTTCGGAGAAGTTCAAGTTATTGCAACAAATATTGATTATGCCTTTTTAGTACAGGCTGTAGATAGAGATTTTAACATTAATCGACTTGAAAGATACTTGACGATTTGTTACTCATCGAAAGTGAATCCTATAATTATTCTGACTAAAACAGATTTGATAGATGAACAACAAGTTTCTGAAATAGTAGAGAGCATTAAGTTGCGAATAAGTGATGTTCCAGTTATTGCTTTAAGTAACGAAACCCAAAATGGATATGATAGTTTAAACCAGATTATTGAAAAGGGTAAAACATATTGTCTGCTTGGTTCTTCAGGAGTTGGAAAATCAACTTTATTGAATAATCTATCCGATAAAGAAATAATGAAAACAGATGCTATTAGCCAGAGCAACAATAAAGGAAGACATATCACGACACATAGAGAATTGATTATTCTTGAAAACGGCAGTTTGTTAATCGATAATCCCGGAATGCGTGAAGTAGGAATTGCAGATTTGGGCAGTGGCTTAGAAAGCACTTTCGATAGAATAATTACGCTTTCTGAAAACTGCAAATTCAAAGATTGTACCCACATCCACGAAATAGGTTGTGCAGTAATTGAAGCAGTTCAAAACGGAGAAATCGATGAAAACTCATATAAGAATTATTTGAAGATGGAAAAAGAGAAAGCGTATTTTGAATCAACTGTGGTTGAACGAAGAAAAAAAGAAAAAGTTTTTGGTAAGATGGTTAAAAACTACTACAAAAATGATATTCGAAAGAGAAAGTAGTTTTTTTTCGTTCCTTCGTTCGTTTTGAAGTAATAATAGGCTAAACGTTTACTGAAAGCTAAACCAATTCTTTTACTAATCCCGAATATTTCTTCTCAATTTTAAAACCGAAATGGTAAAAATACTCTGGTCTAAAAAATCCGGTAGAAACTGATTTAAAGTTTTCGCTTTTCAAGCGGTTCATAAAGTCTGTCATCAAGAATTCACTAATCCCTTTACCGCGGTACTTTGAGGAAACTACAATTTTTTCCATTCTTACATTTTCTTTATCAGAAGCATAGTAAAATAATCCACCGATAATATACTCTCGTTCCGAAATGGCAACGAGAAATTGATGTTCAGGTTTGAAATTCACAATCAGATTGGATTCGATAAACAATTGATGTAGTTTGGAAATTTCCTTTGGTGTTACAGGTTTACGTACGACAAAACTATTGCCGTCTTTATCCTCATATTGAACGACTAAATTTGTACCTTTTTCGGATTCAGCTTTTGCTTTCATAAGAATTGCATTATCTCCCGGTTTTAAGTAAGGATACAATAACCTGGTTAAGAAATACTCTTCTTCGGAATTTAATTCAAACCGCAATTTAACATCGGCAATCATTGTATTAATTTCTTCAACCGAGGCTCCTGCACGCTGCCTGGTTAGAAGTTCGGTAATGAATCCTTTGAAGTCATCACTTGAACTAAAAAAGACAGTCTCAAAGAAGAAACGTGTTCTTGTATCGGGATAGTTTTTTTCGAGTTGTGTAAGATGATATGTTTCATAAAGGTCATGAAGAGTCTCCGCTTTTGCAGTTGAAGAAGCATCATGATTCAAATTGCTCCATCTAATGAATCTTTTAATTGCGAAATAAAGAGGTTTTGGCATAAATCCGAATTCATTTACAGTCTTTACGAAAAGATCAAGTTTGTTCAAAACATCATCAAGATATTCAAATCCACCGAAGTTAATTAGCTCCTCCCTGTAATCATGAAGCATTTTCATTCCTATATCAAGTCCTTCGGAATTAATCAATCCTGAAAAGATATAATTCCAGCATGAAATCTGTTTCAATACCGGGTATTTGTTTTCGATAGGGAGTATAAATTTTCGATAATAATTGTCGAATGTATCAATTAACGTAGAAGAGATTTTCCTTTCGGAAAAAGACACCACTCTTGTTCCAGTTTGATAATCATGAAAAGGAACGATGAAGTTATCCGGGGAAGGATTAGCAAGTTCTAACCGTCGTCCAGTAAGTCTTATAAAATTAAAGTGGGCTGCTGAAGTATTCCAGATAAAGAAAGGCCAGATGCTTAATAGTTTCATGTCAAGGAAACTATCTTTCTTCTTTAATTCCTTAAGAAAATATCTTTCAACAGTTTCACCCGGCATATAACGAGCAGTCCAGAGGTTATAATCACCCCAAAAGCCGCCGAAATCTTCAATCAATTCAGTTATAAAGTAACGTGAACCGGCAAGTATCAGCCAGTTAATTTCTTCCAGAATTGTTTCCCTGTAACTCTCGTTGTAAAGATTAAGAAGTATTTCAAAAGAACCTTGATGCCTTGTTTGAATAACGGCTTTGTATATTGTTTTTTCAGGAAATACTCTGAATAATGAAATATAAATGCCTCCCGGTAAAATATTGTTCAACCCTACAAGAATCCCTTTGGAGAAAAGGAAAATCGCTTCGCGGATAAGTACAGTTTCAGTACATGCTCTTATAATCTGCTTCTTATCATTCTCATTTACTGCATCATCAAAAACAATTACATCCTTCCATCTGTATTCAGAACCAGTTTCAGGGTCAACTGCCAGTTTAAGATTGCTTCCAAGCCAATTTCTAAAACCTTCTCTCATTTTCCTTCTTGTGCGAGCGGCAATTAATACCAGTTCCTCATATTCTTTCATTATCTGGTATTTAACAAAAGTCTGTCTTAGTTTTTCATACCTCGTTGGATGATAAACTCCATAACTACATAACAACTCGAACAGAGAAGGAATTGGAGTTTTTGTTAGTGCATCTTCGTGTGATGTGGTATTGATATTATTATTCAATAATATCTCGATTGAATTCAACTCCTCATCCGTTACATTATCCACAATGTGTTGAATCATGTGTTCATCAAGAATATTAAAATTCAAGCTCAGATAAGTTTCTAGTATCTTCAGAAATTCTTTTCCTTTGAAAACTGTTGATGAAGTCCTAAGTAATTCTCTTCTCACTTCAGTAAAACTTGTTAATATCGGTCGCTGAAGCATTTTAAGTGAGGCTCTATAAATTACAAGCGAATCATCCTCAATTATTTGTTTTAAGTATGTGATAGCCATTAATGCATTTATCTCATCGGTTGATTGCAAATGAATTATAGCGGCATGTAACCCATTAAAAGATTTTTCATCAGAATAAAGTATCTGACTAAAACTAAGTTTAAAATTGTTATCTATTGTAGATTGACCTACAGAAGAATGGAACTCAATTTTACAGTTGTTGTCGGGAAGCCTGTACCACCGAATTATCGAATCACCAGTAAAATCATAAAGATTCTTGTTCCCAAGCCATAGTTCAGGGTTAGTTAAAAGCGATTGGAAATCTATTTTACTATTTTCAAATGTGTAAAAATAATCTCCGATTCTGACTACATTATTCTCTATTAAGTCCAGATTAAGAGTAATATTAAACTTTGGAATAGCAATTGATTTATCATCAATAACAACATCCCTGTTCAAGCAGCCCTTTTCTCTTAAAAACCAATTTGGTATTCTTATTTCAAATCCGTTCCAATTCAGACTCATATAATTCTTTAAGTACATCTCATTAATTATGTGAGTAAAGTTATTCTCAATAATCCAGCGTTTGTAAGTCCCTTTGGGAGTAATTTCTTCTTTCTCAAGTAAGAAAGGACGGTCAATAATTCTGAAGTCGATAATTCTCTCAAAAGGGGAGAGGAACTTGTTGATTGATACAACAACAGAAGCAAAATAGTCATTAATACTTTGATTGTCTTTTTTCAAAGTATTAAATATTTCAGCTTCGAAATTCGGATAAATAAGCAGTGTGTTAAACGGTTTATGGTCTCCGACTAAAAATACTTGATGAATAAAATCAAAGTCCTTAAAAAAGTTCTCTATCTTTTGGGGAGCAACTGTTTCACCTTTTACATTTTTGTAAATCTCTTTTTTTCTATCGATTATAAAGTAATACCCATAATGGTTTCTTGTCATTATATCGCCGGTAGCAAACCAGCCTTCTTCATTAAAGGTTTTTGAGTTTTCTTCGCCAAAATAGCCGATCATCACATAGTTACCTTTGATTAGCAACTCACCATCTTCCGCTAATTTAACATCAATACCGGGTAGGGGAACACCAAGAGAGTTTTCGATATATTTTCTTGGTGGAGTCATTGTTATTCCGCCTGTAGCTTCAGTCATCCCGAATCCGCTCATCAATTCAATTCCGTATTTTTGAAAGAATGTGAAAATTTCCGGCGATAGAAAGCCGGCAGCGGATAAACCCCATTTTAGTTTGCCACCTGTAGCTGTATCAACTACATCTTTTATTACTTTTTCATCAGCGAATTCAACATCTACCTTGGAATGAATATGCTCATAAAGTTGCATCCATTTTTTTGGAATGCTAATAAAAACAGTTGGTTTAACAATTGCCACATTATCAAGCAGAGTTTCAATTGAAGGATTTTCCATAAAAATATATTCTGCTCCCCAAAATATGCTCCCGGTCATTTCAAGATAACGTCCGAAAGTATGGAATAGAGGTAGGTAGGCTAAAAATCTATCTTTATCTGAAATACACGGTAATGCCATTGCTCTACAAAATCTTTTATAGACAATATTCAAATTAGAAAACATTATTCCCTTAGGCTCACCTGTTGTCCCAGAAGTATACATAATAGTAGCTAAATCATTTATTTCAAGTAAATTCCGCTTTTTAATTAAATCTTCTGTATATAAACTTCTATCGAAAACTAAGAATTCTTTAAAGTTCATAACCCAATTATCTGAACTTGTCCCATGAACAATGATAGCTTGCTTTAAATATGTAGTGTCTTGTTTAACCTTTTGAATTTTCACAAGTAACTTCTCATTTGATACAAGAATTACCTCTGCTTTTGTTTGGTTAAGAATGAATTTTATATGTTCATCAACAGTATTAGCAGGAATCATAACATTTACGATCCCGGTTGTAAGACAAGCAAGGTCTAAAAAAGCCATTTCAATAGAATTCTCCATTAAAAAAGCAACTTTACTATTCGTGCTTCCAGTTTTATCTAATTGATGTATAAGTGCTAAAGAAAAATCAGTTATATGCTCCCATGTATGTTCCCAAGAATAATTAAGAATCTTTTTCCCGGAAATAACCTTAAATAATGATTTGCTTCCATATTGATTTTTTCTTTGTTGAAAAAGTGATACAAAATTAAAGTTACTAAATTGAATTAAGTCTTTTATTATGACTTCCCACTTCTTAGTATGCTTAAGTTTCACCAGGAATGTACTTAATCTAAATATATTTAAATAACTATATACAAATCTGATAGGACTTTCATCTCTATAAGTATTTAGCGATGATATAAGGGAATTACCAAGAGTGATAAAATCATCTTCATCAATTGAATTTGCAAGATGGTCGTGAAGTTCACTATCAAAAGATATTGATAAAATCTCAGTCCATTTATTTTGAATCGCGGAAGAAGTTAAAAACTCTTCATTATTAACAGTAACTTTGAAAAGTTGATTTGTTTTTTCTTTAAGTAA
>ERZ795056.5873-NODE-5873-length-12134-cov-6.257720_pt1 | contig 12134 bp, 8 predicted proteins | sample MGYA00375140_ERZ795056 | MGnify/ENA primary metagenome ERZ795056 (study PRJEB30185, sample SAMN05720227) | activated sludge metagenome | isolation source: Anaerobic digester | place: USA | collected 2015-03-09 ...
TAATTTGGAACCCTGACGATTACAAGTAAGCGTTGTTCAGGATATGAACATCAAGCGGAACTTTTAAACAGTTGGTGCAACCAAATATTGCTCCGGGGATTTTGGATTTTACGGTGCTGGTATAGGCGTTCCTGCAGCGCGATATGTCATTTTCCAGAGTTTCCTACCGATTAAGTCAAAGGTTGGCATTAAAACCCGCTCAGGGGGAGGAAAAGCGTAGGCAGCAGCAGCAGGAACCCGGCTACAATCAGGATGAACATTAGCGGAAGGAACCACCTGAACCACTTGTTGTAGGGTATTCGGGCAATGCTCAGCACGCCAACCATTACCCCCGATGTGGGGGTGATAAGGTTGGTAAAACCGCCGCCCAGCTGGTAAACCGTTACCGTGGCCTGTCTGCTTATGCCGATGAGGTCGGAGAATTGTGCCATCAGCGGGATGGTGAGGGCAGCCTTAGCCGATCCGGAGGCAATAATCAGGTTGAGCAGGTTGTAGAAGATGTACATGATGGCCATGGAGGTTACCTTCCCGTAACCCTGCATGGCGTTGGCCGAGTAGTTCAGCAGCGAATCTATAACCTTTCCTTGCTCCAGCACCACCACAATCCCACTGGCCAGCCCAACAACCAGCGCAGCCGACATGATATCCCTTGCCCCATCAATGAACGAGCGTGTAAGCTGGTTGGCGTTCTTACCAAATGCAGCTGAGGCCAGAATACCCATGACCAGGAATAGCGATGCTATTTCCTTGATGTACCATCCATAGCCCATAACGCCAACAATGAGGAACAGGATGGTGAACATGAGGATGTTTACAATGAACAGCTGCACGGAGTGCCTTAATGCCAGAAGCCCTAGTATGACCCACACTACGGTGGCTATGGGAATAGCCGGAACCGAAATGACATTTTGGCCGACTACCAGCTGGCTGGTGGGGTAGAGGTAGGCGAAAATGGCCAGCACAATGGCTACCACGGCAAAGACAACCCATGCGATTTTGCCGGCTTTGGTTTTAACGATTGCCCCCTCTTCTGAAGCCTTGTGGCGCCAGTGCTCGTCAATCTCGTAAACTGGAGATAGCTTGGGGTTCTTCCTGATGCGGTTGGCATACCATAGCACGTAGCTAATACCTATGGTGTTGATCACCAGCCAGATTATGAATCGGTACTCAATCCCCGAAAACAGCGGTATTCCCGAAAGTCCCTGGGCAATTCCTATGGTAAAGGGGTTTAGCAGTGCGCTGGCAAAACCCAGACCCGCACCCAGAAAGCACAGGCATATTCCAACAATGGAGTCGTAGCCCATGCTTATGGCCAGCGGCACAAAAATTACCACAAAGGCGATGGTCTCCTCGCTCATCCCTATTACCGCCCCAAAAAAGCTGAAGCAGATCATGATGAGCGCTATCACCAGGTTATTCACCCCGATTGCCTTCAGTGGCTTGAACCTCTCTATTCGCCGGGTAAAGTTCAGAAACGACAGGATGGCCACATCCAACGCTTTACTCTCGTTTAGCATCCAAAACGAACCGCCGATTATCAGAATGTAGAAGATAATGTCGCAGGTACGCCTCATGCCCTGAAAAATGGAGGTGAACACCTGCCATGTTTGCGGGCTGTTGTCAACCTGGTGAAAGGAGCCGGGAACAATCACTTCGCGATCAATCCCGTTGATACTCTTCACCTCCCGGGTGAACTCCCCTCCGGGGATAAACCAGGTGAGAAGGGCTGCCACAACTATAAGCGTGAAGATGATGACGTAGGTATGCGGAAACTCGCGTTTCTTCTTAGGTTGTTTCATTGCGCCTATTTTTGAATGGCTAAAATAGTTTTTTTTCATATTCATCTATCGTCGGTGGTGGCAACCATCCATTTTTATTCTTTTTATAATGGCAAAATGCGCCCTGCATGGTTAATGCTACCCTATAGTAATTGTGCGGTGTAAAGTGGTAACAAAGGATTATTCAAATCCTAACGTTTTAGTAACATGTATTTTACAACTAAACTGCTCCTTTGCATAAAATTTATACCTGTAGCTAAATGAAGGATAGACAGTTGGACATAGCCGTGATTTCCGATCTGCACCTGGCTACCTATGCCTGCAAACCAAAAAAAATTCTGAAGTACCTTAAATCTATTAAGCCGCAGATGCTTGTCCTCAACGGTGATATTATTGATTCGTGGCGCTTCAGCAGAAATTACTTTCCCAAAAGCCACCTGAAGGTTGTAAGGCAGATTATCAAGATGATGGAGAAGGGGGTTAAGGTTTACTACATTACGGGGAACCACGATGAGTTCCTTAGGAAGTTTAGCCCTGTTGAAGCAGGAAATCTCAAAATTGTTGATCGGCTTGTTTTGGATCAGGATGGAGGGAAAACCCTAATCCTCCATGGCGATATTTTCGACCATAGCATATACATGACAAAATGGTTGGCAAAACTTGGTGCTGCTGGGAAAGGGATGCTATCGTTGATTGATGCTTTTATAAATGGGCTTCTTGGAATATTCGGGAGAAAGGACTTCATTTTGTACAAAACGATAAACCAAAAGCTAAACAGGGAGAGAAGTACCCTCATAGGCTATGAAAAGTCTATGCTAAAATCATGTGCTGAGCAAGGCTACCAAACGGTAATTTGCGGGCATACCCACTTTCCTAAGGATAGGGAGCTGCTTATAAACAACAAGAGGGTTCACTACCTGAACTGTGGCGATTGGGTGGAGCACTTCACTGCAGCCGAGTACTACAATGGTTCCTGGCATCTTTACGTTCAAAACGAAACCGGGGATGAGCTGCTATATGATGAGCCGGAAATACCAGCAGGTCGCCAGCTGTACCAGAAGGTTAAACTCGAGTTGGCATTTTCTAACCTGGGGTAGCTCGCCGGGTAAATTTTAAATAGCCGGGTATTGAAATTAAAAAGGCAACCACCGGTTGCCTTTTACTGTTTTGTCGGGGTGATCCGACTCGAACGGACGACCACTTGCACCCCATGCAAGTGCGCTAGCCAACTGCGCCACACCCCGAAGCAAAATTTCGCCCTGCTTCATAACCGAAAATGGTTGAAAAAATTAGCCATCTCTCGAATTTCTGAGCAAAGCGTTGCAAAAATACACCCTTTTTAGTTTGTTTCAAAAATTTTTATTCAATCCTGCAAAGATTTTCATACCTTGCCCGTATGTTTTACTTTAGGAAGCCAGCTCTCCCGGCTAGGCGAAGGGCTTGTGTAACAAACCCAGCTGCACCTTGCAGATGGTTTCTACTTGCATATTTTCCTTTACACACGAGTTTTTAATGATGCAGGGCTCATTGTTTTTTTTTACATCAGGTAATGGCTAATTGGAGTGGCAGGTAATGGCTCAGGCAGGAGATTGCTTTGTTGATGTTGTGCTTCCACTAGCGCTTCCAAGGCTCTACACCTACTCCATTCCCGATGAAATGATAGGTAGGGTTGAACAGGGAATGCGGGTTGTGGTTTCGTTTGGACGAAAGAAACTTTACGCTGCGGTTGTGTTCAGGATTCATAGTGATGCCCCCAATGGGTATCAAACCAAGGACATCATCCAGCTTATTGACGAGCAGCCGGTTGTACTACCCGGCCAGCTGAAGTTTTGGAGTTGGGTGGCCGACTACTACATGTGCTATTTGGGTGAGGTGATGAAGGCTGCACTTCCCTCCGGCCTGAAGATGGAGAGCGAAAGCTTTGTGAGCCAAGCGAATGTTGAAGATATTAACTTTTCGGATAGCGAACGGATTATCCTGCACCTGCTTGACGGTAAGAAGAAGCGTAGAATACAGGATATTGCCACCATGGCAGGTTTTAAAAATCCTATGGGGGCGATTAAGTCGCTGTTGGAGAAAAATGCAATCTTCATCTCCGAGGAGATTGAGGAGGCGTACAGACCAAAAACGGAGAAGTACTTGTCAATTTCACCAAAATATTGTAGCAACGATGCTATCAACGAGTTGCTTAATAGCCTTGGCAGGGCTCCGGCTCAGCAGAGGTTGCTGCTTGGGATGCTTTCGTTGACCGATAATTTTTCCGAACTGTCCGATGTTTGTGTGCCGAAACGCAAAGTCCTCGAAAAAGTTGATGTCTCAGCAGCTGTTGTTGTTAGTCTTGTTGCCAAAGGAGTAATTTGTGAGGTTGAAAAGGCTGTTTCGCGGGTTAACGATGCCGACAACCAGCTGGGAAAGCCGGTGGAGTTGAGCAGTGCTCAGCTTGAAGCTTTGAATAGAGTTAAGGAATCGTTTGCCACCCACCATGTAACCCTGCTTCATGGTGTAACCTCTAGCGGAAAAACTGAGGTGTACATTCATTTAATTGGCGAAGCGCTTGCAGAAGGTAAACAGGTGCTGTACCTGCTACCCGAGATTGCACTTACCACACAGATAATCAGCAGGTTGAGAAGAATATTTGGCGATAGGGTAGGGGTGTACCACTCCAAGTTCAGCGATTCGCAGCGGGTTGAGGTGTACAACGGAGTGCTGCGTGCCGAAAGTACTCCGGGAAAACCTGCCTACAGCGTGATTCTTGGTGTTCGCTCATCGGTTTTCTTACCCTTCAGGAATCTTGGGTTGGTGATTGTTGACGAGGAGCATGAAAACACCTATAAGCAGTTTAACCCCGCTCCGCGATACCAGGCCCGTGATGCCGCCATTATGCTGGCCGGGTTTCATGGCGCAAAGGTACTGCTCGGGACAGCCACACCATCGGTTGAAACCTACTTTAACGCCCGAACGGGTAAGTATGGTTTGGTGGAGCTTGCTGACCGCTACCTAAACATGGAGCTGCCCCAAGTGGAGGTGGTTGATGTACGGGAGGCCCGAAAGCGCAAGCTGATGCGCTCGCACTTCTCCGAAAAGCTTATTGAGGAAATTGGGCTATCCCTTGAACGCAATGAGCAGGTCATTCTGTTTCAGAACAGGCGAGGCTTTGCGCCATTTATCGAGTGTCATGAGTGCGGCTGGGTTCCCCACTGCGAGAACTGCGACGTAACCCTAACCTACCATAAGTCGTCGGACCTGCTGGTGTGCCACTACTGCGGCTACTCTGTTAAACCTACCCATGAGTGCATGGCATGTGGTAGCACCAACCTGCAACCGCAGGGATTTGGAACCGAGAAGGTGGAGGATGAGCTGCAAATATTTTTCCCCGAAGCTTCAATTGAACGCATAGATCTTGACTCAACCCGTTCACGAACTGCCTACGAGGGAATTATTGCCCGGTTTGAGACGGGGCAAACCGATATACTCATCGGAACACAAATGGTTACAAAGGGTTTGGATTTCGACAGGGTTAGCCTGGTGGGTGTACTAAATGCCGACAACATGCTTAATTTTCCCGATTTCAGGGCATCCGAAAGGAGTTTTCAGCTGATGGCGCAGGTAAGTGGACGTGCCGGGCGTAAGAACCGACGGGGCTTGGTAATCATTCAAACATCGCAACCTAACCATCCGGTGATTAAGCAGGTGAAGGAAAACGACTACATGGCTTTTTACGCCACTGTAGTTGGGGAGCGACAGAAGTTCCTCTACCCACCATTTTGCCGGTTAATTTCCATTTCGATTAAACATAAGGACCAAAATGTTGCCCGACAGGCTTCCGAAGTAATGGCAAATGGGTTGAAGCATAGCTTGGGTAACAGGGTGCTTGGGCCAGAAGCCCCGATGGTTGGAAAAATTCAGGGTTATTACATTCAAAGCATTCTGGTTAAGGCTGGCGGGCAGCAATCCCTTTCGAGGGTTAAGGAGCTAATTGCCTACATGGCCAACAGCCTGAGGGTAAATGGCGAGTACCGTTCGTTGGTTGTTGCGGTTGATGTTGATCCCCAGTAGGGAGGGCTATCTCTTTACTCCCTTTCCGAGCTACTTACCACCTCTTTGGCAATGTCGCTGAGCATATCAGTTTGAACCTTCTGCATCTCAACTATTTCTTGCTGCTGGCGTAAAATCAGGTGATCAATTTTTTCGTGAAGCGACCTGATTTCCAGCTCAGCCTTAAGGTTTATCATGTAGTCCTTTTTAGCCCTTTCCCGATCCTTAGACTCCTGGCGGTTTTGGCTCATCATAATAACAGGTGCCTGAATGGCAGCAATGCACGATAGAATAAGGTTGAGCAGGATGAATGGAAAAGGGTCGAAGTTCCGGTTGGCCAGCCAGAAAACATTCAGGCAAATCCAGATTAAAATAAAACCCAGAAAAGCAATAATGAAGGTCCAGCTACCACCGAATGCGGCAACCTTGTCGGCAATTTTCTGGCCGAAAGTACGTTGAGCTTCATCCTCAACCAGCTTATCCGAAAGGGTTGCCCGGTCGGATATGGAGTCTATCACTTTTTGCTCAAGCTCGGTGAGCTCGCCGGTTTGCCTCACCAGGTATTCGGTGATGTACTTCTCGCGGTAATCGTTAAGCTCTGTTAGCGATAGGAACTCTTCGGCTGAAAACTGAGGGAAATCCTTTTGAATCAGCTCCATGATCGGCTGGCGGATTGATTTACCTGAAACCCGTTCAGAAATTGGAAATTCCTGACCCGATAGGTCACTTTTGAATTTTTCCATAACCTTTCATTAATTTGTTCGTACCTGAAGGAGATTTGAAGTTTCGGACTGCTATATTAAGCTGGGGTAAAACGGGTAAACTCAACTATAGGTAGCTGGTTGGACTAGCCGGAGCAAAGGGCGCAATGGCACGCTGGTATATTCCCTGAACATAGGCAATGGCCATACCGTAGTTGGTAACTGGTATTCCCGCTTCAACGGCAGGTCTTATCCTGTTGATAAGCTGCTTGCGGGTAATCATGCAGCCGCCACACTGAATAACCAGTGCGTAATCGGTGATGCTGCGGGGTAGGGAGCTAAGCCCTGCCACCACGTCGTACTCCAGCTGTTTACCGGTGAAGTTGGAAAGCCACCTGGGGATTTTTGTACGGCCAATATCGTCGCAGGAAACGTGGTGGCTACAGCTTTCGAGAAGCAACACCCTGTCGCCATTCTTTAGCTGCGAAATTTTTGGGGTTCCCTTCAGGTAGCTGGCAAAATCACCCTTCATCCTTGCAAGCAGTATGCTGAAGCTGGTAAGGGGAATATCCCTCGGGATGGAGGCATCGGCCTTGGAGAAAATCTGGCTATCGGTAACAGCCAGCGCAGGTTTGATACGGGTTTTTCTGAGGAAGTCGTCAACCTCACGCTCCTTCAGCACTATGGCCACCGCATCGTTATCAAGCACATCCCTGATGGCCTGAACCTGTGGTAGTATAAGCCTTCCGGCTGGAGCCTCAACGTCAATCGGAGTGATAAGGAGCACCACGTCGCCGTAGGATATTAAATCACCCAAAAGGGTTGGAACCTGATACGACGATTCGGGAATAGCCCCCTTTATCAACTCAACCAACGTATCCACGTTGTTAGGCCAAAGGCAGCTTATTTCCGCAAAGCCCCTGTGGGGTTTGGAACCCACAACCCGTTTGAACTCCTCACTGGCAGGGGTTAAATCGGATTTATTGTGGATGACCAAAAAGGGGGTATCGCTGGTTGAAAACTCTTCGATCAGCCTTTCCTCATAATCACCCCAGGTGTTACCTGCCACAACCAGAATAGCCAAATCTACCTGGTTGATTGTTTCCAATGTTTTACCAACCCGTTTTTCCCCCAGCTCGCCGCTATCGTCAATTCCGGCGGTATCAACCAGAATAACCGGTCCAAAGCCCGTAATCTCAAACGATTTCTTCACAGGGTCGGTTGTGGTTCCGGCAAAATCGGATACTATTGCTACATTCTGACCTGCAAGCAGGTTGATAAGCGAGCTTTTTCCGTTGTTGCGTCTTCCATAAATGCCAATGTGTGGCTTTGACTCTTTTCCTCTCTGCATGGGCTGGAATGTTTGTTGGCAAATTTAGGCATTCGTCGACTATTTATTCGTTCCTTGTTAAACATTATGCACAAGCTTCATGTCGGTATCAAGAATCTTAATATCAACATTAAAGAATGAAAATAATTTGCATTTAACAAAACTATCGGCTAAATTGCATGTAATTCCTTATAAATAACATACCATGAATAAGTTAACTACAACCATTATAATGGTTTCATTTATGATAACCGCTTTTAGCGGGGAATCGAAGTCGCAGGTGGGGGGAATGCTTAAGGATAGGCTTAAAAAGGCTGCTGTAAAGAGTGTGCTATCCAATCAGGATGAGGGTCAAAGCGATACCATTAGTGAAAAACAGCAAAACCAGCAGGCCGAAAACCCAACCGAAACCTACATGCAGGCAAAGATGATGGGGTTGATGGGAAAGGGAAACGTGAAGTACGATTTATCCTACACCTTCACCTCGAGCATGAAGATGGATTTTGAGGTGCTAGATTCAGCGCAGAATGAGCCTTTTACAGGAACCTACACCCTTTACTTTGAAAAGGATGGCAAAAATTTTGCCATGGAGGTTGAGACTGCCGGCAAAAAGGATGAGCCAGCCTCAAAATCGCTATTCATCTATGATTTCCGCAATTTGGCCCTGCTGATTCTTAGCGAGCAGGAAGGGCAAAATAGCGGCATGGCCATGGCTATTCCACCCGATTCTTCTAAGGTAGAACCTTCTCAGGTGGCGCCTACCACGGACACTGAGCTACCTGGCAACGAAGTTTCAACTGGTGATGTAACCTTTAGGGCAACCGGACGAACCAAAAGCATCCTTGGCTACAGCTGTAAGGAGTACCTTATGGAGAACCCCGAGGGTAAGGTTGAACTTTGGGTAACAAACGATGTGCGCTATGACTACTCCGATGCCTATAACCGGATGCAGGGATTCCAAATGATGTCGAACGTGAACTCATCAGCAACCAATGGAACAGTGCTGGAAATGCACTTCAAGGATTCTGGTTCACCTGCGCATTCCGACTTTTACGTCAGGGAGATAAACAAGGACAAGAGCCAAACATTTAACCTGGCCGGCTACACCATTATGAGCTTTGGGCAGTAGGCTGGTTGAGGATTTGGAGGCACTTGCCGCATTACTTCAAATGATTGCGGCATTTGCCATTTACGGCAGTTTATTGCAGGGGGAGCGCTGTAGGAATATGGAGCTAGATGAATATCTAACCTGACGCAATGGTCAAGGTTGTCATTTCTACCGTTTAGTTGTTATTACCGGTTGGTAATGCTAGAAAGGTTTTCCAGCTTAGCTATCCAACCATTAAAATGGCTGCATGTTTTTTTTAGAAAGTCAATCCCTATTTTCCCAACAATTACTGCCCCAACGCTTACTTTATCGTATTCCGGAATAAGTTTTATTATTCTTTTCGAAGGTGCTGTTTCGGGGTTATCATTAATTAGCTCTGGATTCACCTTTTCAGCGAGAAGTTTCTGTAAGTTACTTATTTCTTTGGAGCGCTCAAAATATTCAATTTTTAATTCTTCAGGTTTTGATAGTATGAGTGTTTCAAATTCCTATAGCTGAAGGTAGGGTATAAATCTATTATCTTGAATATCATCTGCAAATGCTTTTTCGAGGAATTCGACCCGTTCATAGGCATCATTAATTTTTTTTGACTCATTATATTTTGGAAAATCTTTTGGTTGGCGCACGATTCTATTCCTCAGAATGTTTCGGTAGTGGTGGAATTAAATTCGATTCGAAAAGTCCTTGACACGGGTCTGTTCATTGTAATAAGAAATTTAGGAGAAACAAGGGGTAAAAAAGGGCTGCTCAAAAGTAATTAGCCTGCCGATAAAATTATTGGCTTTCAAAATAACTCCTGGGTTTTTGAGCCAGGGCGTATATTTGTTAAAGACGGAACATAGCATATTCGTCAAAAAGCAACCGCAATAATTTTTGCCGGAGGCAAAAGTTCCCGAATGGGTAAGAGGTTGCTCCCTGTAAACGGAAAACCTCTAATTCAGCACATCGCAGAGCAGCTGGTTGATTTTCTCGACGAGGCAATTATCGGGGCAAACGATACGGAAAAGTATGGCTTCCTAAATCTGAGGGTTGTTCCTGATATGGAAATGGAGAAAGGCCCTTTAATGGGAATTTACTCCTGTTTGCTGGCTTCGGACAGCGACATAAACTTTATTACAGCCTGCGATATCCCGGAAATGAATATTGAGCTAGTAAGTAGAATGGCCAACTTGGCGTTAGATTACGAGATAGTAATGCCTGTGAATGGTTCATCACGGTTCGAACCCCTTTTTGCCGTATATCGTAAAAGCGTTGCTGCTAAGGCCAAATTGCTTTTGGATGGAAACAGGCAAAGGATTGTTGAGCTTCTTGATTGTACTGAATACGCTACTGTTGATTTTACTGGCAATGGATGGTATCAAAACCTAAACTGCGCTAGCGATTATTTTGAGTACGTAGGTAGATAATTTTTTCTGGAGGTGGTTGCGGGCAACACCAGCTATACAGGAGTATCAAAAAGTTCCAACCAGGGGGAAGAACTCCAATGCCTCCTACGATTGCGATTCTTTCCTTAGCTTCAGGTACCTAAATAGCAAGTAACCAGCCAATGCCACAACCAGAAATAGCAACAGGTAGAAGTACCAAACATTTCTCTTTCCTGAGGTTACATCCTGTGTGATATCGCTGTACAGGTTGATTTTATCCTCATCAGGCAGTGCATTGTAAGCGCTGATTGAAATTCGTGAAAAAACTCTAAGCAGCTCGGGGAGGTTCTCCCTATAGCCTTTTGGGTTGGCTTTTTTATAGGCGGCAAGCAGGGCAGAAAAGGTGTTGATTTTTGGATGGCCAACAGTAATGGCAGCTAGCTGTTTGGCCAGATTTGGGGAGGAAAGGTTGATGAGCTGATTGTAAAAGTAGGTGAATGAGCCGTACTCGGAGTCGGAAGCAATTGTTTGTCTTCTTTGGGAGGTGTTGCCGGAGGTTTTGTCAGAAATAACATCGCTGAGGTTGGCCAGTGCTCTCACCATGGCATCTCTCCCCTCGTAGGTTTTAAATGCGCTGGAAAAATTTAAAATGCTCTCGCTAAGGGTGTTATCCGGGAACTGCCAGTTGTTTTTGAGTATAGGGCTTAGAACAGACTGCAAATTTGGAGGAGTTAGTAGTAGCAGCGTTTCCATTAAGTAGCTGTAGGTTTCGACGTTAGTGCCGGCGTACCCATCAGGGGTAAGCTGGCTACTCCTACCCCTTATACGGTCAGGCTTCGTGTAGCCAGAAATCAGTTTATTTGTGTCACCTATCAGCTTAGAAATGCCCATGCCCGTATCGGCAAAGGTCTTAAAGGGTTGGCTAAGGTTTGGTCTTACCCTAGCATCAGTTAGCTGAAAACCGGTATTTTCTCCTTGTTCCGCCTTGGGTAAGCGTGTCTGGGTGTAGCTAATTTTCTGGCTAATGTCGAATTTCCTACCGTCGAAGACAAGCTTGCTTTTAAGTTTGGGGTCAATAATTTGGGGTATATCGGAGCTGGTGAGGTCAACAAGAGCTTTACCTCTAAAGCTAATGGTGTCAACCACCAACCGGTTAAACGTTTTATCGGAGATTCTGTCGGATACCTCGGTAGTTGACACTATGCCTCGCATGAATCTGGGAACAAACAGTTTCAGCTCGTAAATATCCTGAGAGCCCATCCCCTCGGGGTCAAACATGGCCATTAATGCGCTGGAGCCATCATCAATCGGGAAGAAGAAAAGATCATCATCAGTAGTATTGATAGGGTATCCCAGATTAATAGGGGCTGTCCAGCGGCCATCAGCTTCCAGCTGCGAAACAAAGATATCGTAGCCCCCCATGTTACTATGGCCCTCGGAGCTGAAGTACAGGGATAATCCATCGGAGGTGAGGAATGGAGTGTTTTCGTTAAGTTTGGTATTGATTGTTGACCCAAGGTTTTGGGGGACTTCCCAATTATCTCCAGATTCCCGGTGGCTGACGTAAATATCCAGATCGCCGAATCCACCCTTTCGGTTGCTGCTGAGGTATAGGTCCTTGCCATCGGGGCTAAGACAGGCATGTGTTTCGTAATATTCGGAGTTGATGTTTGGGTTGAGCTTTCTAATTGGTGTCCATCTGCCATTTTCCAGATGGGAAACATAAATGTTTCCATCATGATTATCGTCCCTGAAGAGGTAGAGCTCATCGCCTCTGTACGATAGCGAAAGGGTTTCGCATCGACCGTCAACCTGCAG
>ERZ795056.5875-NODE-5875-length-12131-cov-4.306227_pt1 | contig 12131 bp, 11 predicted proteins | sample MGYA00375140_ERZ795056 | MGnify/ENA primary metagenome ERZ795056 (study PRJEB30185, sample SAMN05720227) | activated sludge metagenome | isolation source: Anaerobic digester | place: USA | collected 2015-03-09 ...
CACCCTCCGGCCGTCGGGCCGCGCCATCATCGACGGCGGGACCTACAGCGTCGAAACGGACGGGACCTACGTCGAGGCGGGCGCCGCGCTCCGCGTCGACTCGGTCCGCGGCTCGAGGATACTCGTATCGGTACGAACGCCAGACAAGGAGTCGTGACATGCTGACCGTAGCCCTGTACGCGCTCGTGGGCCTCGTCGCCCTCGGCGTCCTGTTCATGTTCTTCAAGTTCTTCGGCCTGTGGTTCAGGGCCCTGCTGTCCGGAGCGCCCGTCGGCATGGGCCGCCTGATCGGCATGTGGCTCAGGCACGTCAAGCCGGGCATCATCGTCGACGCGCGCATCATGCTCTCGAAGGCTGGCCTCGACGTTAATTCCGACATGCTGGAGACGCATTTCCTCGCGAGGGGCAACGTATTCAAGGTCAGCCAGGCCCTCGTCGCGGCCAACAAGGCGGACATCCCCCTGCCATTCCAGCGCGCGGCCGCGATAGACCTGGCCGGCCGCGACGTGCTCGAGGCGGTCAAGACCAGCGTCAACCCCAAGGTGATAGACTGCCCCGACCCCGGCAAAGGCAAGAACACGATAGACGCGGTGGCCAAGGACGGCATCCAGCTCCAGGTCAAGGCCCGCGTCACCGTGCGCGCCAACATCGAGCGCCTCGTCGGCGGCGCCACCGAGGAGACCATCATCGCCCGCGTCGGCGAGGGCATCGTCACGACCATCGGCTCCTCGGAGTCGTACAAGAGCGTACTCGAGAACCCGGACCTGATCTCCAAGCGCGTGCTCGGCAAGGGCCTGGACGCCGGCACCGCCTTCGAGATCCTGTCCATCGATATCGCCGATATAGACGTCGGCGCCAACGTCGGCGCCAAGCTGCAGGCCGACCAGGCGGAGGCGGACATGCGCCGCTTCCAGGCGGAGGCGGAGAAACGACGGGCGGCCGCCCAGGCCAGGGAGCAGGAGATGCTGGCGCTCGTGCAGGAGAACCGCGCCAAGGTGGTGCTCGCCGAGGCCGAGATACCGCTCGCGATCGCCGAGGCCTTCAAGAAGGGCCAGCTCGGTATCATGGACTACTATAAGCTCACGAATATCCAGGCCGACACCAAGATGCGCTCGTCCATCGGCGGCGAAGCGCCGTCGGGCGCCTGACATGGAAGAGCTGCTCGAGAACGTCTACGTCGTCATCCCGATAGCGCTACTGATCTTCGCGCGGCTGTTCGCCGATAGGCTCAGGGCGAAGCGCGCCGGCGAAGCCGGCGCGACGAAGGCCACCGCCGGAACGCGAGGGCCGGGGGCGCTCGCGCGGTTCCTGGGCCGCCTCTCCGGCCGCGTTCCCGAGCCGTCGCCGTCGCCGCGAACGAGATCGGAACCGCTCCATTTCGAGGAGCCCGTCTTCCGTCTCGGCGAGCGCCTGCCGCCCCCGGCCGCCGCGCCGATCGAGCCGCATACGCTCATGGCGCCAGCTCCCGCGGCGAAGCGGCCCGGGCCGGCCCGGCCGACCGGTGCCCCGCCGACCAGTGCCCGACTGCCGTCCTCCGTCGAACGGCTATCGCCCCTGCGCAAGGCCGTCGTCATGGCGGAGCTGCTCGGCCCGCCCAAGGCGCTCAGGTAGGTCGTCAGCGCCGAGGATCGAGACGCCCCGGACGCTCCCCGCCTCGCCGCTTGACCGCCAGCTCGCGGGCCCGTTTCGGATGGAAGGCGTACAGGTAGAGGAGCTCGACCTTCTCGCGGGCCCAGGGCGTTCGCCGCAGGAACTTGAGGCTCGAGTCGACGCTCGGATCGTTCGTAAAACAACGGACCGGCACCTTCTCCGCGAGGCCGGCCCAGCCGATACGCTCGGACAGGCGCTCGACCATCATGCGCAGGGTAACGCCGTGGAGAGGGTCGTCGTCCCGCGGCGCGGACGCGCCAATATCGTCTGACACGGAATGCTCCTTACGGCGCTCGCGGGCGCCAGAGCACACTATACCTCGCTACGGCCGGCCGACGCCAGGCGTTTTACGCTGGCAAAGCCGGCGAACGCGTCGTATAGTAGTCGCATCGACGGAGGCCGGCGACATGCAGAACGAAATCGTTTCACCGATGGACCTACTCGACGACTCGGGCAGAATCACCCGAGAGGGCTGGGCCCGCTACCCCTACTGGCGCTACGACCGCGCGAAGATACGCTCGAACGCGCTGCGCATCAAGGAATGGGACTACTACTCGGTCCTGTCGCAGGACGGCCGCTTCGGTATAGCCCTGACCATGAGCGACCTGGGCTACGCCGGCCTGTTCGCGATCTGCTTCCTCGACTTCGAGCGGCGCACGTCCCATCAGGTCGACACGCTCAGCGTGCTACCGCTCGGCCGCACCGGCTTTCCGCCAGTATCCGACGAAGGCAGGATTTCATTCGGCGACAAGAAGCTGTCGATGACCTTCGTGTACGCCGGCGGCGTGCGCACCCTATCGTTCAGCGCTCCCGGGCTCAAGAACGCCGAAGGCGATACGGGCCTCGAGGGCGCCATCATCCTGACCCAGCCGCCCGAGCTCGAAAGCGTCAACATCGCCACCTCCTGGGCCGAGAACCGCCGCGCGTTCTACTACAACCGCAAGCTCAACTGCATGAAGGCCTCAGGCGGTTTCACGATAGGCAGGAAGCGCTACGAGTTCGACCCCGCCAAGGACTTCGGGGAGCTGGACTGGGGACGGGGCCGCTGGACCTACAAGAACCGCTGGTACTGGGGCTCGGCCGCCGGGCTCGCGGGCGGCGTACCCTTCGGCTGGAACATCGGCTACGGCTTCTCCGACCGCAGCCCGGCCAGCGAGAACGCCGTCTTCTATGCCGGCAAGGTCCATAAGCTCGACGAGGTGACCTTCCATATCGATACGGCCGACTACCTCGCCCCCTGGCGCTTCTCGAGTTCCGACGGCCGTTTCGAGATGGACTTCTCGCCGCTCGTCGACCGTAGCTCGACCATGGCCATCGGCCCGATCAAGTCGGTCCAGCACCAGGTTTTCGGCGAATTCACCGGCACGGCCATACTCGACGACGGCCAGGCGATCCGGGCGGACCGCCTCCTCGGCTTCGCGGAGGACGTACTCAACTGGTGGTAGGCGTCGTCACTCGGAGACGACGTTCTTCTCCCGGCGCTCGAGCTCGACGAGCTTCTCGCCTATCTGGGCGGCGAGCTCGCGCATCTCCCCGACGACAATCTTGAAGCCGCGGCCCTTCTCGCCGAGCCTCGCGGCGAGCACCGCGCCGTTCAGGGACAGCACCTGCATGCGCTCGGCTATGTCGCCGATGTCTCGCCGCACGTCCTGGAGCAGGCCGCGTTCCCTACCGGCGAGCCGTTCCCGCTCGAGTTCCTGCTTGAGCGATAGCGCGGCCATTTTCTGGAGCGGCTTGACCTCGTGAGGCTCGCCGCCTATGCCGATGCACGCTATCAGCTTGCCGTCCATGCGAACCGCGCCCATGTAGCCGGCCTTGACGTTACGCAGGGTAGCTGCGGTGTCGGCGTCTATGGCGACCTCCTCGACCTCGCCGCTCATCACCCGCCGGCCGCCGTCATGGACGGTACCGACGCGCGTCGGATCGGAGGAGGCCAGGATGCGGCCACCATCGCCCATGATATTGACGCCATGACCGGTGGCCTCATGAACGAGCGAGACGATTCGTTCGAATATATCGATAGAAGCCGTATTGGACGCGACCATTCAGGTTCCTTAAGCGCTAGGATACGCGCAATGTACCATGTATACACGTAGTGCTCAACCAGGATTCTTAGCGGACTAGGTGACGATGAGGACCTGTACGTCGCAGACGTTCGTGTTCGTCGGACCGGTTACGACGAGGCCCCCGGCTTTCCTGAAGAAGCCGTTGGAGTCGTTGTCGGCGAGCGCCGCCTCCGGATCCAGGCCGGCGGCGACGGCCGAGCGGTACAGGCCCAGGCTAACCACGGCGCCCGCGGCCTCGGTCGGCCCGTCGTTGCCATCGGTGCCGGCGGACAGGAAGGTCAGCCGCTCTCCGTCCTTGGGCGAGCGGCCGAGCGCGGCCATGAAGGCGAGCGCCATCTCCTGGTTACGGCCGCCCTTGCCGCCTCCGCGCAGGGTCACGGTCGTCTCGCCGCCTGCGATGACGCAGGCCGGCTTGGCCACCGGGAAATCGGACGCCGCGATGTCCTTGCCGATGCCCAGGAACGCCATGGCGATCTCTCGGGCCTCGCCAGAAACGCGCGACGACACTACGAGGCTGTTGTAGCCGAGCCGCCGGGCCTCGGCCTCGGCCGCCGCGAGCGCCAGCCGGTTCGTGCCGACGAGCAGGGTTCTCGTGCGGGCGAAGGCCGGGTCGTCCGCCTTGGGCGTCTCGGTCGGCGCGCCAGGATCGCCAGGATCGCCAGGATCGCCAGGATCGCCAGGATCGCCAGGATCGCCAGGACCGCCAGGACCGCCGACCGCCCCGGCCGCCCCGGCCCGCAGCCGCTCGGCGACCGACGCCGGTAGCCTAGACTCTATTCCGTAGCGCCTGACGACCTCGAGGGCGTCGGCATAACTCGTCGGATCCGGTACCGTCGGCCCGGAGGCTATGGCGTCGAGATCGTCGCCTATCACGTCTGACAGGACGAGGGCGAGCACCGAGGCCGGCGCCAGGGCCGCCGCGAGACGCCCGCCCTTGACCGCCGACAGGTGCTTGCGCACGCAGTTGACCTCGTTGATCGTCGCGCCGGACGCGAGGAGGAGCCGCGTCGTTCCGATCTTGTCCTCGAGCGTCAGACCGGGAGCCGGGGCGCACAGGATCGCCGAGCCGCCTCCCGAGACCAGGACGATGACGAGGTCGCGCTCGGTCAGCCTGACGCCGAGGCTGGAGCCGAGGCCGAGTATCGCGGCCGCCGCGGCCTGGGAGCGCCCATCGGGGACGGGGTGCCCCGCCTCGACGAGGCGCACGCGCTCGAGCGGCTCGACGTGACCTTCCTTTACCGCGACGAGCCCGCCCGCTATCCTCGAGCCGAGCGCCCGCTCGAGACCCGCGGCCATCTTGGCCGACGCCTTGCCCATGCCCGTGACGAAGATCCGGTCGATGCCGCCGAGCCCGTAGCGGACCGACTCGGCGCCGGCGGAGACGACGAGATCGTCCCGCTCTATCCGTACGGCGCGCTCGATCATCCGCGAGGGATCCACTCTGTCTACCGCCGCCTTGAAAATCGCCTCGGCGTTCGCCGCGTCGCTCATGTCGATATCCTCGTCATCTTGGGTTCGAGCCGTACCGGGAACCATCGCCGCGTCAGCCATCGGGCCGACGGGCGCCCCGCCCCTCGCTCGATGATACCGGATTACCGAGGATATCGACAGCCCTGCCATAGGCTGATCCCCGACCGGTATGGCATTTCGCCTTCCTCGAAACTATACTTATAGCACCAATCGAGGTATAGAATGACAGCCTGCCAATTCGAGAAGATCGTCCAGGCGTCGCACGACTTCATCACGCTCATCGACCGGGACTACCGCTACGCCTTCGTCAATGACTCCTACGCCCGCGAGCTGGGGCTACCGGCGATCGACATCGTCGGCAAGACGGTCGGCGAGATCTGGGGCGATGAGAAATTCAGGCGGCGCATCAAGCCGCGCATCGATCAGTGCTTCCGCGGCGACGAGTCCCACGACGTCGACAAATTCACCTTCGGGAGCGACTCCAAGTATATCCACGTCTCCTACTACCCGTACGGCGATGATGGAGAGACCTCGCACGTGATGGTCTTCTCGCACGACATCTCCATCGTCAAGAAGCTCGAGTCCAAGCTGCTCGATTTCGAGTTCAAGGACCCGACGACCGGGCTCTTCAATCGACGTTCGTTCGACATCGTCTTGGACATGGAGCTGGAGAAGGCCAGGCGCTCGGGAGCCCACGGCGTACGCGCGGTACTGTTCATCAAGCTGAGGAGCATCTCCCATATCAACGCCGCGTTCGGCTACGAGCTCGGCAACCTGCTCCTCGAGTCGACCGCGCTCAGGATCAAGGACGCGCTACGGGCCAGCGACTACGTGTTCCGTTTCGACGGCAAGGAATTCGCCGTGATCCTGACGACCATCAAGCGCGGCGCAGATATACCGATTGTCGCCGACAATGTCAGGGGCAAGACGAACTTCCCCTACAGCTATGGCGGCACGGTGATCAACGTGTCCTGCAACATCGGCGCCGCCGTGTACCCCTCCGACGGCGACGCGCGCGAGGTTATCGTATCGAGGGCGATGGCCGCGATGAACGAGGCCCACGAGCGCGACGAGCCCCTCGTCATGTTCAACAAGGAGCTGTTCGAGCGCGGCAGGTACGTGTCGAAGCTGCGCGCCGACTTCCACGCCGCCTTCATCGAGCGCCAGTTCACGACCTGGTTCCAGCCCATCGTCGACGCGGGTGGCATGATAGTCGGTGCCGAGGCGCTGATCCGCTGGCATCACCCGACGCTCGGCAACGTGCCGCCGTCGGTCTTCATCCCGATCGCGGAGGAGTCCGGAAACATCGCCATGATAGGCAAGTGGGTGTTGTTCCAGGTCTGCCGCGACATCCGGCGCTTCGGGGACGCGCTCGGCGAGCGCTATATCTCCGTCAACCTGACCACCGCCGAGTTCTCCCGCCCGACCCTCGTCGACGAGATCCGCGAGCTGCTCGAGACCGAGCGTATCCGACCGGCCTCGCTCAAGCTCGAGATAACCGAGAGCCAGAGCATGAAGGACGTCGATCAGGTCATACGCAAGATCGAGGACCTGTCCGACATCGGGATAGACGTGCTGATCGACGACTTCGAGACCGGCTACTCGTCGCTCGCCTACCTCAAGCGCCTGCCGGCCAAGACCATCAAGGTTGACAAGGCCTTCGTCGACCACATAGCGGAAAGCGATGAGGAGCTGGAGTTCATCCGCGGCGTCATGACCATGATCGAGAGCAAGAAGAAGAACGTGCTCGTGGAAGGCGTGACGTCGCTGAACCAGTACAAGCTACTCCGCGGGCTCGGGGCCGCGTACCTGCAGGGCTACTACTTCAGCGAGCCACGGTCGGGCGACGACTTCCTCGCCCTGCTCAAGGCCGGGAAGCCGCTACCCGTGTCGGCGTGACGATGGGCGCGGGACCCTGACGAGCCCGCGCCGCATCTTCCTACATGTTCTTCCAGAACTTGTAGTACTTGCGCTCGGCGTCCTCGAGGGACATGAGCGGGTAAAACTTGGTCTGGGTAGCGGACGCGAACATGAAGCCGTGGCGCAGGAATTTGTACGAGATGCGGTCGACCGGGCAGTCGAGGGACAGTCCCTTGGTATTCTTACCCGGCTTGGCCCGCACCTCGAAGATCGCCTCCCTGAGCCTGGCGGGGTGGATGCCCGGCACGAAGCAGCGGATAAAGGGGTTTTCCTGGAATTCCTTGAGGAACTCGTCGACGGTGAACTCGAGCTGGGTATAGAACATCACCGGCGCGCCCTTGGGCATGTCCGGGTCGGTGATGAATTTGGCGTACTCCAGGAAGTTGTACTTGGTCAGTACCATCATCTTGATCGGATTGATCTCGAGGACGATGCGCATCTCGTCGCCTCGCATCTTGGGGTCGTAGGCGGCCGACTCTAGCTCGACGTAGTCGCCGAGCGAGTTGCAGTAGTACAGCTTTCCGAAGGCGTTGAAGTCCATGTGCTCGAAGGTGCGGTAGCTCGAGATGAACTTGGTCGCCTTCGGGCGGCCGTCCTCGTGGGGCTTGAGCTCCGCGAAAGCCGCGTCGATATTGAAGTACGGATGCCTGAAGGACGGGTCGATCTCGACGAAGATCAATCGCCCCTCGAAGTACCGGGTCGAGCCCTGCGTATAGTGCTTGGCGAAACGCTCCGGATCCAGCTGGCTGGCAATCAGCGCGTGGTTCGGGTGCATGATCAGATACAGGTGCTTCTCGTCGTTCATCTCGCTACCCCCAATATGACTTGAGCATCGGCGCGATCACCAGGGAGATGATCGCCATCAGCTTGATCAGGATGTTGAGCGCGGGCCCGGCCGTGTCCTTGAACGGGTCGCCGACGGTGTCGCCGACGACCGCCGCCTTGTGGGCGTCGGAGCCCTTGCCGTGCGCGCGGCTCTCAATGAGCTTCTTGGCGTTGTCCCAGGCTCCGCCCGAGTTCGACATGAAGATGGCCAGGAGCACGCCGGTCACCGTGACGCCGGCCAGCAGGCCGCCGAGCATCTCGATGCCCCCCGCGAAGCCTACCACGACCGGGCTGGCCGCGGCAATGACGCCGGGCAGTATCATCCTGCGCAGCGAGGCCTTGGTCGATATGTCGACGCAGGCGCGGTAGTCGGGGGTCTCGGTCTCCTCGAGTATGCCCGGCCGCTCGCGGAATTGCCTGCGCACCTCCTCTATCATCGCGAAGGCGGAGGCGCCGATCGCGTCCATCGACAGCGCCGAGAACAGGAAGGGGATCATGCCGCCGAGGAGCAGGCCGACGAGCACCTTGGGAGCGGTGACGTCGAACACGAGCGCGTTGGAGCCGCCGGCGGACTGCGCGAAGGCGCTGAACAGGATGATGGCCGTCAGCGCGGCCGAGCCGATCGCGAAGCCTTTGCCCACCGCGGCCGTCGTGTTGCCGACGGCGTCGAGCTCGTCGGTCACGTCGCGTACGTGGGGATCCATCGCCGACATGACGGCCAGGCCCCCGGCGTTGTCGGCGATCGGGCCGTAGGCGTCGACGGACAGCTGGATGCCGAGCGTGACGAGCATGCCAAGGGCCGCCATGCCGATGCCGTAGAGCCCGGCGATGGAGTACGAACCCAGCATGGCGCCGCAGATCACGAGGACGGGCGGCAGGGTCGACAGCATGCCGACGCCGAGGCCGGTAATGATCGCGGTGGCGGCGCCGGTATCGCATGATCGCTCGATTTTCCTGACCGGCGCCGTGTTGGTTCCGGTGAAGAACTCGGTCAGGAGGCCTATCGCCGTGCCAGAGACGAGGCCGAATACCGCCGCGAGGGCCACGCTGAGCGCGTTCCTGCCTCCATCGAAGGTACCGGAACCGAGCGCTAGGCGCGCCAGCGGGTACATAAGCGCGGCGGCCAGGGCGGCCGCTCCGAAGCTACCCGCGTTCAAGGATTTCTGGGGCGACCTGCCCGGCTTGCCGCGTACGAGGAAGGTACCCGCTATCGAGGCGAGGATGCCCATCGCGGCCATCAGGATGGGCAGGAGAGCCAGGCGTAGCCTCATGTCGTCGGAGGCTGCCACGCCGATGCCGAGCACCACGCAACCGACGATGGAGCCGACGTACGACTCGAACAGGTCGGCGCCCATGCCAGCCACGTCGCCGACGTTGTCGCCGACATTATCGGCTATGACCGCGGGATTGCGCGGGTCGTCTTCGGGGATGCCAGCCTCCACCTTGCCGACCAGGTCGGCGCCGACGTCGGCCGCCTTCGTGAAGATGCCGCCGCCGACACGCGCGAACAGCGCTATCGTCGAGGCGCCTAGGCTGAAGCCGGACAGGATCGGGAAGATCGTGTCGCGGAGCGCCCCAATGGAGGCGCCGAAGAGGGCGACGCCGAGGCCGACGACGGCCGCGATGCCGAGTAGGGCCAGTCCGACCACGGTCATGCCCATCACCGAGCCCCCGGCGAACGCCACGCGCAGGGCCGGGCCGATGCCGTCCGAGGCGGCCGAGGCCGTCCTCGAGTTGGCGGCCGTCGCGGTACGCATGCCGAAGTATCCGGCTGCCGCCGAGCATAGGGCGCCAAGCACGAAGGCCAGGGCCTCGAGCCTGAGCGAGCCGGAGTTGGCCACGGCCAGGAAGAGCGCGACCAGGGCGACGAAGGGCACGAGTACCGTGTACTCGCGCCGCAGGAAGGCCTCGGCGCCCTCGGCTATGTATCCGGCTATCCGCTCGAGCGTCGCGTCGCCGACGCTTCGTTTCCGTATCCAGCGACTCTTGGCTACGGCGTAGACGATGGCTATCGTCCCCCCGATCGCCGCGGCCAGTAGCACCGCAATGATGTTCATCCTGATCTACCTCCAGCACGGCGCCGTGCGCCGCAGAACGCGACGCGAGCAGTATAAAGTCAAAAATCGGCCCCGACAATGATTTCATGCGATGGGACCACGAAGCTTCGTACCACCGGGGGCTTGCCAGAACGGGCTTGAGCGAGTACCTTTTGCGAATCGTTCGCACTAGTCAGTTTCGATACGGAGTATGCCATGCGCCATTCAGCACATACTGGAGCGCTCGTTCGTGGCGCGGTCACCGCGGCCTCGACGCTGATCGTGGCGCTCGTGGTCGGTTGCGGGGCGGAGCGACCCGACGACGGGACGCTTCCCGTCGTCGTGGTCAGCATCGAGCCCCAGGCCTACTTCGTCGAGCGCATAGCCGAGGGGCGGGTATCCGTATCGGTCCTCGTCGGCCCGGGCCAGAGCCCCCATTCGTACGAGCCTACGCCCAGGCAGATGGCCGACCTGTCGGCCGCGTCCATGTGGCTATGCGTCGGGGCCGAGTTCGAGAAGAGTCTCAGGCCGAAGGCCGCCGCCTTGTACAAGAGCCTGCCCATCGTCGACACGACGACGGGCGTCCAGTACCGCAAGCTCGAGGCCCATGCCCACGACGACGGTGATGGCGACCATGACGAAGAAGGCGGGCTCGACCCCCACGTGTGGCTAGGCCGCCAGGCCGTCAAGGCGATGGCGGCGAACATCCGCGACGCGCTCGCGGCGGCCGATCCCGCCGGCGAGGACGCCTACGCCGCGAATCACGACGCCTTCGTGCGCGACGCCGACGCGGCATACGACGAGCTGGCCTCGGCTCTCGCGGGCCTCCGGGGAACCACCGTCTTCGTGTACCACCCGGCCTTCGGCTACCTGCTCGACGAGTTCGGCATAGCCCAGGAAGCCGTGGAGACCGGTGGCAAGGAGCCTACCCAGAAGGCCCTCGCCGCGATGATCAAGGCGGCTCGCGAGGACGGCGCCAGCCTGATCTTCGTGCAGGCCCAGTTCCCGACGAGCGCCGCCGAGGCCGTAGCCGAAGCGATAGGCGCCACGGTCGTGCCCATCGACCCGCTCGCGCGCGACTGGCTCGACAACCTGCGGCGCATCGGCGACGAGCTCGCCAGGATGGGCCCATGACTATGGAGCGTTCGGTTGCTATCCGCTTCGAGTCGGTATCCTTCTCCTATCCGGCCGCTCGGGTACTCGAGGCTGCCAGTTTCCATGTACACGCCGGGGAGTTCGCCGCTCTGGTCGGACCGAACGGCGCGGGCAAGACGACGGCGCTCAGGCTGATACTCGGTCTCGTCAGACCCGAGTCGGGCCGCGTGACCGTGCTCGGGCGCTCGCCTGAGGAGGCCAGGAACGCGATAGGCTACGTGCCCCAGCACGCCTCCTACGACCCGGCCTTCCCGATTTCGGTCTCCGAAGTGGTGCGCATGGGACGCTTGAGGTCATCGACGAGGCGCTACGGCCCCGAGGACGGGCGGGCCGTCGAGCGAGCGCTAGCGCTGGCCGACGTCGAGGCTCTGGCGAGCCGTCCCTACCCCGCCCTCTCGGGCGGCCAACGCCGCAGGGTGCTCGTCGCGCGGGCGCTCGCCGCCGAGCCGGAACTGCTGATACTCGACGAGCCGACGGCCAACATGGACTCCGAGAGCGAGGGCCGGCTCTTCGAGACCCTCGGCGGGCTCAAGGGCCAGGCGACGATACTGATAGTCACCCACGATACCGGCTTCGTCACGTCGCTGACCGACGCCGTCTTCTGCGTCGGCGAGGGAGGCTCCGGCGGCCGCATAGTCAAGCACCGCGCCGTGCCGGCCGCCCACGCCGCGAGCGTCCAGTACGGCGGGAGCGCCTTGCAGGTCCTCCACGACACGGCGCTACCGGATAACGGCTGCTGCTCGGACGACCGCGTCGGCCACCCTGAAAGGAACGCGCGATGAACGGCTATATCCAGGCCCTCCTCGACCCGACGATGCCTTTCGTCCGCAACGCCCTCGCGGCCGGGCTGTTGTCGGCGGTACTGTTCGGCGTGCTCGGCGCGGTCGTCACCGTGAAACGCATAGCGGGCCTCGCCGGAGCCATAGCGCACGCGGTGCTCGGCGGCATAGGCCTGTCGCTGTTCCTGGCGCCCAAGATCCTGCCCGACGGGACGCGCAACGACTTCCGC
>ERZ795056.5877-NODE-5877-length-12129-cov-15.812655_pt1 | contig 12129 bp, 8 predicted proteins | sample MGYA00375140_ERZ795056 | MGnify/ENA primary metagenome ERZ795056 (study PRJEB30185, sample SAMN05720227) | activated sludge metagenome | isolation source: Anaerobic digester | place: USA | collected 2015-03-09 ...
TTGAGCTGACTGAAGCCTTCAATTTTGTGAAGCCGGTGGAAGAAGAGTTCGACGGTTCCATGACGCTGCTTTACGAAGGCGCCATTCTTGCCGTGATCGTGGTTTGGCTGTTTTTGCGCAACTGGCGCGCCACTTTTGTGTCGGCAGTCGCTTTGCCTTTGTCGGCCATTCCGGCATTCATTGGCATGTACTATCTGGGTTTTTCCATCAACGTGGTGACACTGCTGGCGCTCTCGCTGGTGATTGGTGTGCTGGTGGACGACGCCATTGTGGAGGTGGAAAACATCGAGCGTCACCTGAACATGGGCAAGACGCCTTTCCAGGCGGCCATGGAAGCAGCGGACGAGATTGGCCTGGCCGTGATTGCCACCACTTTCACGCTGATATCGGTGTTTTTGCCCACGGCCTTCATGAGCGGCATTCCCGGCAAGTTTTTCAAGCAGTTTGGCTGGACAGCGGCGCTGGCCGTGTTCGCCTCGCTGGTGGTGGCCCGTGTGCTGACCCCCATGATGGCTGCCTACATCATGAAGCGCAGCCCGCGCGAGCACAAAGAGCCGTGGTGGATGCACCGTTACATGATCTGGAGTACATGGGCGTTGAAACACCGCTGGGTCACCATGGGCGCGGCGGCTGCATTTTTTGTAGGCTCCGTCATGCTGATTCCGCTGTTGCCAACGGGCTTTGTGCCTCCGGATGACAACTCGCAAACTCAGGTCAACATTGAATTGCCCCCCGGCTCAACACTCAGTCAAACCCGTGTGGCCGCAGAAGCTGCGCGTTTGCTAGTTGCCAAAGTTGAGCACGTGAGAAGCGTTTACACCACCGTGGGTGGTGGCGCGGCCGGTACTGACCCCTTCGCGCCCCAAGGCGCATCCGAGGTGCGCAAGGCGACGCTGACGGTGCTGCTGGATGAGCGGGGACAACGCCCGCGAAAGCAGGGTATCGAAAACAATATTCGCACAGCCATGTCGGATCTGCCCGGTGTGCGTAGCAAGGTAGGGCTGGGCGGCTCTGGTGAAAAATATCAGCTAGTGCTAACTGGCGAAGACCCGCAAGCGCTTGCCACTGCCGCTGCTGCGGTGGAGAAAGACCTGCGCACCATTCCCGGTCTGGGTAGCATCGCGTCCAGTGCCAGCCTCATCCGCTCCGAAATTGCAGTGCGACCCGACTTTGCGCGTGCTGCCGATCTGGGTGTAACCAGCGCTTCAATTGGTGAGACGCTGAGAATAGCTACTGTGGGCGACTACGACGCCTCGCTGTCCAAGCTCAACCTCTCGCAACGCCAGGTGCCAATTGTGGTCAAGCTGGAAGATGCCGCCCGCAAAGATTTGGATGTGTTGGGCCGTCTGGCTGTGCCTGGCGTCAAAGGCCCGGTCATGCTGAGCCAGGTAGCCACGCTGGAGATGACAGGTGGCCCCGCAGTGATTGACCGCCTGAACCGCGCGCGCAATGTGAACTTTGAAGTTGAACTGTCCGGCGCCCCGTTGGGCGATGTGACAGCGGCAGTGGAGAAATTGCCCTCCATTCAGAACCTGCCGGCGGGCGTGAAGCAGTTGGCGCTGGGCGATGCCGAGGTCATGGGCGAGCTGTTTGCCAGCTTTGGCCTGGCCATGCTCACCGGTGTGCTGTGTATCTATATCGTGCTGGTGCTTCTGTTCAAGGACTTTTTGCACCCGTTCACCATTCTGGCCGCGTTGCCGCTGTCTTTGGGTGGTGCGTTTGTCGGGTTGCTGATTGCTGACAAGAGCTTTTCTATGCCCTCGCTGATCGGCCTGATCATGCTGATGGGTATTGCCACCAAGAATTCGATTTTGCTGGTGGAATATGCGATCGTTGCCAGACGTGACCAGGGCATGTCCCGCTTTGACGCGTTGCTGGATGCGTGCCACAAACGTGCGCGTCCCATCATCATGACCACGCTGGCCATGGGCGCGGGCATGCTGCCGCTGGCCATGAGCTTGGGCGCTGCTGATTCGAGCTTTCGCAGCCCGATGGCGGTTGCCGTGATTGGCGGGCTGATGACTTCCACGGTGCTGAGCCTGCTGGTGATTCCGTCCGTTTTCACTGTGATGGATGACTTTGAACATCTGATGCGACGCATGGTGAACTGGATCCGGCGCAAGCCAGCGCACTGAGACCCCGATTGGGGGATGCGGTACATTGTTGCGGCGCCCGCCTGCAAAGTGGGTGACGAACAACAAAGGAGACCGCATGGCCTTATCGGACATCGAGATCGCGCAAGCATCCACTCTCAAACCCATTTTGGCGCTAGCCCAGGATCGCCTGGGCATTCCACCCGAAGCGCTGGAACCCTATGGTCACTTCAAGGCCAAGATCGATCTGGGCTGGCTGGAGAAGCAGTCTCACCGGCCCAACGGCAAGCTGGTGCTGGTTACCGCCATCAGCCCGACTCCGGCGGGGGAGGGGAAAACCACCACCACCGTCGGTCTGGGTGACGCGCTGAACCGCATCGGCAAACGCACCGTGATTGCGCTGCGCGAACCCTCACTGGGGCCGGTGTTTGGCATGAAGGGCGGCGCCGCCGGCGGTGGCTACGCGCAGGTGGTGCCGATGGAAGACATCAACCTGCATTTCACTGGCGACTTCAACGCCATTGCGCTGGCGCACAACCTGCTGGCCGCGCTGGTCGACAACCACATTCACCACGGCAACACGCTGCGCTTTGATTTTCGGCGTGTGGTCTGGCGCCGCGTGATGGACATGAACGATCGCGCACTGCGCTCCACCGTAATCGGGCTGGGCGGGCCGGGCAATGGTTTTCCGCGCGAGGACGGTTTTGACATCGTGGTGGCTTCCGAAGTGATGGCCATCTTTTGCCTGGCCACCTCACGCAAGGATTTGAAGGAACGGCTGGGCAACATCATCGTGGGCTACACCCGTTTACTGGAACCCATTCGCGCGCGGGACCTTCAGGCGCACGGCGCCATGGCGGCGCTACTTAAAGAGGCGATCAAGCCGAACCTCGTGCAGACGCTGGAGAACAACCCGGCCATCATCCACGGTGGTCCGTTTGCCAACATTGCCCATGGCTGCAATTCCGTGACGGCCACCAAAGCGGCGCTGAAGCTGGGTGAATACGTGGTCACCGAGGCAGGCTTCGGTGCTGATCTGGGTGCCGAGAAGTTCATCGACATCAAGTGCCGCAAATCCGGCCTGCGCCCAGATGTGGCGGTGGTGGTGGCCACATTGCGCGCTCTCAAACACCACGGGGGAGTGGACGCCAAAGATCTCAACACGCCCAACTTGGCAGCGCTGGAAAAAGGTATTGCCAACCTGGAGCGGCACGTGGACAACATCCGCCACCACTATGGCTTGCCGTGTGTGGTGTCCATCAACCACTTCACCACCGATACGCAGGAAGAGCTGGACCTGCTTCGCCGCAACATGGACCGCCAGGGCGTGCCGGTGGTGGTGGCGCATCACTGGGCTAAGGGGTCGGCTGGTGCCGAAGAGCTGGCGCATGCCGTGGTCAAACTGGCTGAGTCCGGCACGGCCAACATGCGGTTTGTCTACAACGATGAAGACACACTGTGGGACAAGATGAAGGCCATCGCCACCAAGGTTTACGGAGCGGCCGATATTTCGGCCGACTCGGTGGTGCGCGCCAAAATCCACAAACTGCAGGACGATGGCTATGGCCACTACCCGGTGTGTGTGGCCAAGACCCAGTATTCATTCTCGACCGACCCCCAGCTGCGCGCAGCTCCATCTGGTCATATGGTCAACATCCGTGAAGTGCGCCTGGCTGCCGGTGCCGAGTTTGTGGTGATGATTTGCGGCGACATCATGACGATGCCGGGCCTGCCCAAAGAGCCGTCTTCCATGCGCATCGACATTGACGACGACGGGAAGATTTCGGGGTTGTTTTAGGTGTCTTAAAGGGCCTTTTTTGGCTTCCAGCCCTTGTGAAATATGCGTGAGCATCTGTTGTAAATGTAGCGCTTGTGCTCTAGTCTGTATGGAGTGTGGATGAGACTGTGATTCCGTTGATTTCAATATGCCCGTGCAGTTGACTTGTCGAATCAGCCTGATGTCTGGACGCAAATGAAAGAATTCAAATATTCACCGCTACTGCCCCAACCACGAGTTTCGTTGTGACTCACCCCCAACCTTTTGTACGCGAAGGTGGTTCAGGCCCCAGAGTGGTCTGTATTCACTCCAATGCAAGCACCTCCAGCCAGTGGCGCGGCCTGATTGACCTGCTGTCTCCAGGCTATCACGTCCTTGCCCCCGACTCCTACGGGTCGGGCAAAAGCCCCGACTGGCATTCGGACCGGATCATTTCACTCAATGACGAGCTGGCGTTGATAGAACCCCTGCTGATCGGCGCTCCGAAACCGGTCGTGATGGTTGGGCATTCCTACGGCGCTGCAGTGGCCCTGATGGCAGCCCTTGCGCACCCTGCACGGGTCCGTGCCCTGGTGCTGTATGAACCCACGCTCTTCTCGCTCATCGATGAAGAAGAGCCACCATCAAACGACGCCGATGGCATTCGCGCAGCCGTCCGCATGGCCAGCGACGCACTGGATCGTGGGGACCAAGACGCAGCGGCAGCGGCGTTCATCGACTACTGGATGGGGGTTGGCAGTTGGGCCAATACCCCAGAGGCACGCAAGCAGCCAATAGCCGCATCGGTGACGAATGTCCGCAGGTGGGCGCACGCCTTGGTCACGGAGTCCACGCCGTTGTCAGCGTTTCGTCAACTCGATATCCCGATCCTTTACATGATCGGTGACCGTTCGACAACTTCAGCTCAGGGCGTAGCGCGTGTGCTGCTATCAGTGCTTCCCCAGGCGCAAGTCCTGAGATTCGAGGAGTTGGGCCACATGGGCCCGATCACGCACCCTGAGGTGGTCAATGCGGCCATCGAACAGTTCATCAAGCGGATCTGAAATTGGCACGCTGGCCTGGTAACTTATTCAAGCCCACGCCACAAAGCGGTACCGATAGCTTTAGTGGCGTATGGCAGAGCTTCGGTACTCAGCAAACAGACTATTCGCGATTTGGTTTTCGCACCGTCGAATTGTGGTGGGTATTGCCGGTGGCTTGTTTGGCGCATCTGGCCCTGACCTTGAAGCGATCAACAGCTTTTTGTGTCGCTCTCACCATCGCCGCCAGTCCGGTGGGCAAGGTCGCGGTGTATGCGTCGGTTTATTCGCCAGCCATGATGATCCGAATATAGTGCCCAACACTTATTTGGCCCGGACGCAGTCGCAAATGTCGAATGTCTTCAGAGAGTGCTCTCAGCCCTGAGCAAATGGCCGCGAAGGATCGCTGCACCACGCGCTCCAGCTCCCCGCATATAGCGCCGTGCGGCCCAACCCGGCCACTTCCATCGCGATGATGTTGGGCACGGCGCTCACGCCGCTGCCGCAGTGATGCACCACGGTGGCGGGGTCGCGCCCACCCAGCAGGGCATCAAACTCGGCGCGTAGTTGCGCTGCGGGTTTAAATTTGCCGTCCGCGCCGATGTTCTGCGCGAACGGGCGATTCAGCGCACCAGGCATGTGGCCGGCCACGGGGTCCAGCGGCTCCACCTCGCCCTTGAAGCGCGGCGTGGCTCGGGCGTCAATGATATTTTGCGCAGGGCGCCCCAGATTAATTGCTACCGTTTCAGTAGCCACCAGCGCAGTCTTGGCGGGGGCTAGCGCGTATTTTGAGGGCTTAAAAGCGGCCTTTTCCACGCCGGAGCTGACCGCGCCGCCGCCAGCCTGCCAAGCCTGCAAGCCGCCGTCCAGCACGGCCACGTTGTCGTGGCCGGCCCACTTCAGCATCCACCACAGGCGGCCGCAATAGTTGGCTCCCTGACGGTCATACACCACGGCTTGCATGGCGTTGGTGAAGCCCACGCTGCCCAGCCAGGATGCAAAGGCTTCGCGCGAGGGCAGGGGGTGGCGGCCACCCGATGCGGCGTCCGGCTGGCCTTTGGCGCTGAGCGCCGTGTCCAGATGCACATACACGGCGCCGGGGATGTGAGCCTCGTTGTATTGCTGCTGCCCCAAGGCGGGGTTCATCAAGTCAAAGCTACAGTCAAAAATCATCAACGGCGCACCTTGCTGTTGCAGGGCGGACAACTGGGCAACGGAAATCAGTGTGGTGTACATGGGTTAAAGCCTTTCTTCAGTGTTCTTCGCCCGGCGGGTTGGGTAGGGCGCGGGCGCGCAGGGCGGTGGCGGCCAGGCCGCTGGCCACAATGACCACAATGCCCAGCCAGCCGATCAGCGCAATTTTGTCGCCAAACAACAGCAGGCTGTAAACGGACGCAAACACGATGCCTGAATATTGCAGGTTGGCCACCACCAGGGTAGAGCCGTGGCTGTAGGCGCGGGTCATGCACCACTGGCCCAGCGACGCCAGCACCCCAATGGGCACCAGCCAAGCGGCAGCCTGCCAGCTCACCGCGGCCCAGGGCGTGAGGTCGGTGAACAGCAGGCCGACGCCGCCTGCCACCGCCGAGCCTGCCGCGAAATAAAACACCGTGCGTGCCTCGGGCTCGCCCACGCGGCCCAGCGCGGTGACCTGCAGGTAAGCCAGCGCGGCGCCCAGTCCCGACAGCAGGCCGATGACGCCTGCAAACAGCTGGTTCTGGTCGATGGTGGGACGTAGCGTGAGCACCACGCCAATGAACCCGGCCATCACCGTGGCCAGCAGCGGCCCCTGACGCTCTGGCTTGCCGTAAAGAATGGCTCCGCCCACGATGAAGGCGGCAATCCACACGCCGCTCATGTAGTTCAGCGTCATGGCGGTGGCCAGCGGCAGGTGGGCAATGGCGTAAAACCAGGCGCCCAGCGACAACACACCGGTCAGACTTCGCCAGGCCTGCATGGCGACCACGGGTGTGCGCATGGAGACTCCCTGCGCACGCATCACCACGCCCATGAAGATCATGCTGACGATGCCCCGGTAAAGCACCAGCTCGGTGGTGGTGAAGCTCTCCGACGCGATCTTGACGCCGACCCCCATGGTGGCGAACAGAAATGAGGCCAGAACCATCCAGAGTGCTTGCATGGGGAGAGGGGTCAGAAAAGAGTCAAAAGAAGGAAAAAGGCTAAAAAAGAGCTAAAAGTGCCTCCAGCCCTCGTCAAATATGCATGAATAGCTATTAAATTGATAGTGAATGCATACGAGCGCGATACCACTCGTGAAAGTGCTGCATGCCGTCTTCCATAGGGCTTTGGTAAGGGCCAACCTCGTTGTCGCCGCGCTGCATCAGGGCCTTGCGACCGGCGTCCATGCGCAGCGCGATTTCGTCGTCTTCCACGCAGGTTTCCATGTAGGCGGCCTGCTGGGCTTCGACAAATTCGCGCTCGAACGCGGCAATTTCCTCGGGGTAATAAAACTCCACCATGTTCATGGTCTTCTGCGGCCCCATGGGGATCAGCGTCGAGACCGTGAGCACATGCGGGTACCACTCCACCATGATGTGCGGGTAATACGTTAGCCAGATGGCGCCGTACTTTGGGGGTACGCCCCCGTTGTAATTCAGCAGGGCGTTCTGCCAGCGTTCATACACCGGTGAGCCGCCCGACGCATCGGCCTTGCCCAGACGATTGGCCATACCCACGGTTTGCACGGAATAGTGTTTCTTGAACTCCCAGCGCAGGTCGTCGCAGGTGACAAAGCTGCCCAAACCGGGGTGAAACGGGCCGACGTGGTAGTCCTCTAGATAGACCTCGATGAAGGTTTTCCAGTTGTAGTGGCACTCGTGCATTTCCACGCGGTCCAGCACATGGCCCGAGAAATCCAGGTCGGCAAGCGGGCCCATGCCTGCCAGATCGGCGGCGACGGGGCGGCTATCGCCATCGCTGGAGTCTTCAAACAGCAGGCCATTCCATTCCTGCAGCGGGTAGTTGTTGAGGTTCAAGCAAGGGTCTTGCGCGAAGTGAGGTGCGCCCAGCAGCAGGCCAGCAGGTGAGCTGGCGCCCGCGCTGTAGGTCCAGCGGTGCAGCGGACAGACGATGTTGCCGCCCGCACTGCCGGGCTGGGTGTTGTTCAGCGAGCCACGGCCCTTGAGCATCACTGCCTGGCGGTGGCGGCATACGTTGGAGATCAGCTCCACGCCGGTGGGCGTGCGCACCAGCGCGCGGCCTTCGCCCTCTTGCGGCAGGGCATAGTAGTCCCCAACATTGGGCACTGCCAGTTGATGGCCCACATAACGCGGGCCGTTCTGGAAGAGGGTATTTTGCTCGCGCAGATACAACGCGTCGTCAAAATAGCTTGAAACTGGTAGTTGGCTGGAAGCCTGCTGCAGTCGAAGACTTAAATCAGACATGGGAGACCTGACCTAAAGACTCCCCACAGGGAGGGGTAAACGCGGGCCGGCCAGGCCGGAGAGAAGAGTGACCATTGTAGCCGCGGTGACCGGGTCGCGGACGCTTGTCTGTTCAGGGCAGTTCCCGAAGTCTAAAATGGGCGGTTTAGAACTTTCACCTGTCTATGCCCAAGGCTTCTCCGTCACCAGCTGCGTCTGTCCTGCCCGCCACCTACGAGGCTGCGCTGCTGGAGCTTGAAAAGCTGGTGGGCCAGCTCGAATCGGGCGACATGCCGCTGGACCAGTTGCTCAGCGGTTACCAGCGCGGGGCTGAATTGCTGAAATTTTGCCGGGACAAACTGCAGGCAGTGGAAGACCAGATCAAGGTGCTGGACGCTGGAACGCTCAAGCCATGGACACCCGAGTGAGAACCGATATACCGTTTGACCTGCGCGCTTGGAGCGCCGGGTGCCTGGATCGTGTGGAGCGTGCTTTGGAGCAGTGGGTTACCGCAGACGCGCCTGTCGGCCTGGACCATGGTGCTCCCGCTCAACTGGTGGAAGCCATGCGTTACGCGGTGTTGGACGGTGGCAAACGGCTGAGGCCCTTGCTGGTGCTGGCCGCATGTGAAGCGGTGCAGGGTAACACGGGTGGCGCGCTGCGCGCAGCCTGTGCTGCCGAGTTGATCCATGCCTATTCATTGGTCCATGACGACATGCCCTGCATGGACAACGACGTGTTGCGCCGTGGCAAGCCCACGGTCCACGTCAAATTTGGCGAAGCTTCCGCCTTGCTGGCGGGCGACGCACTGCAGGCGCTGGCGTTTGAACTGCTCACGCCGGATGACCCATCCTTTCCCCCGGCCATGCAGGCGCACCTGTGCAGACTGCTGGCCTGTGCCGCGGGCAGCGCTGGTATGGCCGGTGGCCAGGCAATCGACCTAGCCAGTGTCGGCCAGCGGCTGAGCGAGCATCAATTGCGTGACATGCATGAGCTCAAAACCGGCGCATTGCTTCAAGGGAGCGTCATGATGGGCGCCGCCTGCGGCAACCCCACGGAAAGAGAGAAAGCGGCGCTGGAAATCTACGGCGCTGCCATGGGGCTGGCCTTTCAGGTGGTGGACGATATTCTGGATGTCACTTCAGACTCGGCCACGCTGGGTAAGACGGCGGGCAAAGACGCCCTGCAGGACAAGCCGACTTACGTGTCCATTCTGGGGCTGGAGCGCTCACGCGCGCATGCGCAGGAACTGCTGGCTACAGCGCTGGCCTCGCTGGATGGCAGTGGTTTGCCAACTGACCGGACACAGGCGCTGCGTGCACTGGCAGATATGGTGGTCAACCGCGCCCATTGAAAAAGAATAAAGATCTATGTCAAAGACTCCCACAAAACCTTTTGCGTTGCTTGAAGCAATTCATGACCCGGCAGACTTGCGCAAGCTGCCCCGCACGCAGCTGGGTGCTCTGGCTGACGAATTGCGTGCCTATCTGCTCGACAGCGTGTCCAAGACCGGAGGACACCTCAGCTCCAACCTCGGTACTGTGGAGCTGACAGTTGCGCTGCACTATGTTTTCAACACGCCAGAGGATCGCGTGGTATGGGATGTGGGCCACCAGACCTACCCGCACAAAATTCTGACCGGGCGGCGTGACCGCATGGCATCCTTGCGCCAGTTGGGAGGCCTGAGCGGGTTTCCGCAACGGGTGGAGAGCGAATACGACGCTTTTGGCACTGCGCATTCCAGTACATCCATTTCTGCAGCCTTGGGCATGGCCCTGGCGGCCAAAATCAAGGGCGAAGAACGGCGTGCGATTGCGGTCATCGGTGACGGCGCACTGACCGCTGGCATGGCATTTGAGGCGTTGAACAACGCGGGGGTGGCCGAATGCAATCTGCTGGTGATTCTGAACGACAACGACATGAGCATCAGCCCGCCAGTGGGCGCGCTGAACCGTTATCTGGCGCAGCTGATGAGTGGGCAGTTTTACGCCGCCGCCAAAAATGTTGGCAAAACCGTGCTCAAAGGTGCACCACCTCTGTTTGAGCTGGCCAAGCGCATTGAAGAGCACGCCAAAGGCATGGTGGTACCCGCCACGCTTTTCGAAAAATTTGGTTTCAACTATGTGGGTCCGATTGATGGACATGATCTTGATTCATTGATCCCCACGCTGGAAAACATCAAGCACCTGAAAGGACCACAGTTCCTGCATGTGGTCACTAAAAAAGGGCAAGGCTACAAGATGGCCGAGGCTGATCCGGTGGCCTATCACGGTCCCGGCAAATTCGATCCCGCCGTGGGCCTGCAAAAGCCCATCACACCTGCCAAACAAACCTTCACGCAGGTATTTGGCCAGTGGCTGTGCGACATGGCCACACAAGATCCCCGGCTGGTGGGCATCACCCCCGCCATGCGGGAGGGCTCCGGCATGGTGGAGTTTGAAAAACGCTTCCCCGCCCGCTACTTCGACGTGGGAATCGCCGAGCAGCATGCAGTTACCTTTGCAGCTGGTCTGGCCTGCGAGGGCCTCAAACCCGTAGTGGCGATCTACTCCACCTTTTTGCAGCGCGGCTACGATCAGTTAATCCATGACGTGGCCATCCAGAACCTGCCCGTGGTATTTGCGCTGGATCGTGCCGGACTCGTGGGCGCTGATGGCGCCACACATGCGGGCGCGTATGACATCCCTTTTCTGCGATGTATCCCCAACATCAGCATAGCCTGCCCAGCGGACGAGAACGAGTGCCGCAAGCTCCTCAGCACTGCGTTTGAACAGGATCACCCCGTTGCCGTGCGTTACCCCCGCGGCGCCGGTGTCGGTACCAAAGTGGGTGCAGATTTGCAGACACTTCCTTTTGGCAAAGGCGAGATCAGTCGCAAAGGTTCGGGTATCGCGATCCTGGTATTTGGCACATTACTGTACCCGGCCCTTGAAGTCGCGGAGAAGCTGGGTGCTACCGTCGTCAACATGCGTTGGGCCAAACCACTGGACGCAGAACTGCTGCAGCAAGTGGCAACAGATCACGAAGCGCTGGTTACGCTGGAAGAGGGTGCACTATTAGGGGGCGCTGGCAGTGCCGTATTGGAAGCCTTGCAGGCTGCTGGAGTCCTCAAGCCCGTCCTCTGTCTGGGATTGCCAGATACCTTCATCGAGCATGGTGACCCTGTCAAACTGCTGGCGTTGCATGGCCTTGACGCCGTTGGCATTGAGTCACGTGTGCGTGGCCGTTTTAGTGCATTGCTGCAGGGGCAGCGGGCTGCGCTAAAGGTTGTGGCCTGAAATAATTTCAAGGGTCGTGTGAAGCGGCTTTCAGGTCGCTTTCAGTTTGCTGAATATCCGCGAAGAGTGCTGTTTTTCAAGGGAAAACCCGCCCCGCAGCGCCTCAAAAGCGTTTCTACAATCGCGTCTGACTCTTATCAGTCTTCGTGCGCCCAAAAGGCAGGCGAATTGATCAACACAACCTCTCGGAGTGAATTACATGGATCGTCGTTCCCTAATTAAAAACGCCGGCATTGCTGGCGTACTGGCAGCTGGCGTAGCGCCTGCAGTTCATGCGCAGGCCGCCGCCATTCGCTGGCGCCTGGCTTCCAGCTTTCCTAAAGCGCTGGATACCATTTTTGGTGCGGCTGACACGTTTGCCAAAAAAGTTGGTGAAATGTCGGGTGGCAAGTTCACCATCACAACCCACGCTGCTGGCGAGTTGATGCCTGCTTTCGGCGTCGTGGACGGTGTGCAGAACGCCACCGTTGAAATGGCCCACACAGCGCCGTACTACTTCTTTGGCAAGGACGAAACCTTTGCCCTGGGTTGCGCGATTCCTTTCGGCCTGAACAGCCGCCAGATGACGGCCTGGATGTA